>JAEEGI010005601.1_pt1 | contig 28880 bp, 24 predicted proteins | sample 8958751 | NCBI WGS metagenome assembly JAEEGI01 (sample SAMN16246545, study PRJNA631951) | gut metagenome | biome: gut microbiome; feature: rumen; material: KS-attached | host: Bos | place: Iran: Karaj | collected 2018-10 | reverse complement strand
CGGCCACACTCTGGGACATGCCATTGAGACCCAGTCGTCCTACAGGATCCATCACGGAGAGGCAGTGGCCATGGGCATGGCGCTGATCACCAGGGCTGCGGAAAACAGGGGACTGGCAGAGAGAGGCACTTACACCAGGCTCATCAATCTCCTGGAGAAGCACGACCTGGAGTGGAGATGCCCATATAACCTGAATGTTTTGCTGTCCCACGTGGCAGAGGACAAAAAGATCAGAGACGGATACATCAATCTGGTGATCCCACGCAGGGCGGGCGAGTGCACCCTCAAGGGGATGACAGACGAAGAGCTCAGAACTTTTTTGGATGTGAGGAAGTAGATGGCCAGCACATACGGAAGAAAGATAAAGATAACAGTGGACGGCACGTCCCACGGGCCGGCGGTGACCACCACCATCCGCGGGATACCTCAGGGGACCGTCATCGACTATAGAGAACTTGACGCCTTCATGGCAAGGAGATCCGCCGCGCAGGACGGCGGGTCATATTTTGTGACTGCAAGGCGGGAACCTGACGACGTGCTCTGGAAGGAGGGCGTCACCAACTTCGGCGGTCAGTTCGGCATAGTCACCGGACCGGTGATCAGGGCAGAGGTCAGGAACACCGACGTGAGAAGCCAGGACTACGATGACCTGAAGTACAAGCCCAGACCCGGTCATGCGGACTTCGGTCTGATGATGAAGGACGGTCTGGAAGCGGAGACGGCCGGAGGCGGCAGATCCAGCGCCAGACTCACTGTGGGGCTGGTCATAGCCGGCGGCATCATCAAGCAGCTTCTGGAGAAGGAAGGCATCCGCGTCATGGCTGAGATCACTGAGATCGGCGGAGAGACCGATCCCATGGGTTTCGAAGACGTGATCCAGGCTGCGGCCGCCAAGGGAGATTCCGTGGGAGGAGTCATCGAATGCGGCATCATGGGCGTGAAGCCCGGTTCCTGCGGAGACGTGTATTTCGACGGTCTGGAGGGAAGGATCGCGGAAGCGGTCTTCGCCATACCTGCGGTGAAGGGCATAGAGTTCGGTTCCGGATTTCAGGGCGCAAAGATGAGAGGATCGTATAACAACGATCCGTTCGATTTCGACCCGGACGGCAATGTGGTGACCGTCACCAACAACCACGGCGGGATCCTGGGCGGGATCGCCAGCGGCATGCCCATAGTTTTCAGGGCAGCTTTCAAGCCCACTCCTTCAGTTTCAATGAAGCAGAAAACTGTGGACCTCAAGGAGATGAGGCCTGCGGTCATAGAGATAAAGGGCAGGCACGACCCCTGCGTGGTGCTGAGGGCAGTGCCGGTGGTGGAAGCCGCGGCGGCCATGGCAGTATACGACGCTCTCCTCTGGGAGAGAGGGGGTGCCGAGAGCACTGAAGAGCCAGCGCAGACCGGGGCTGCGGAGACAGTCAGGGAATACCCTGAAACTCTGGAAGGCCTCAGAAAAAGGATAGATGATGAGGATAAGGTGATCCTGGAAGCGCTGGAGAGAAGGATGGATGTTGCCCGTAAGATCGGCAGACTCAAGGCTGAACAGGGTCTTCCCGTAAGGGACGAGAAGCGTGAGCAGGAGATCCTCAGCGGGCTCAGACCCCATGAACAGGAGGTCATGACCAAGATCATGGAGATCAGCAGGGCGGAGCAGACCATGCCCTTCGGCCTCCTTGGAAGAGGGCTGGGACACAGCTTCAGTCCGGCGCTCCACGAGATGATCTCCCGTGAGACGGGCAAAGCCTACGAGTATGTTTTGTTCGACAAGGAGCCGGAGGAACTGGAGGACTTCATAAGAAACGGCAAGTGGGCGGGGCTGAACGTGACCATGCCCTACAAGACGGAGGTCATGAAGTATCTGGACGAGCTTTCCCCTGAGGCCAAAGCCATCGGCGCGGTGAACACCGTGGTCAGGAGGAACGGCAGGCTCAAGGGCTTCAACACCGACTATTTCGGCCTGAAGAAGATGCTGGAGAAGCACGGCGTGGAGGTGACCGGCAGGAAGTGCCTGGTGCTGGGAAACGGCGGCGCGTCCAAGGCCGCGGTGCAGGTGCTTTTCGACAAGGGCGCGTCGGCAGTGAACGTGCTGACCCATGAAGCCATCACCGAAGGCAGGGCCGTAAGGGAGAACCTGGACGCGCAGATCGTGGTGAACGCCACGCCTGTGGGCATGTACCCGGAGGTCGTCCCGTCCCCTGTGAACCCGGGCGCCTTCCCCAGACTGGAATGGGCAGTGGACCTGGTGTACAACCCCCTGAGGACCAGCTTCGTCTGCCAGGCCGGAAAGAGTCTGATCGACGGAGTGGGCGGTCTGGACATGTTCGTCTACCAGGGAATCTATTCCGCCATGCTTTTCACAACCCTTAAGTTCGAGGACAAAGACGGCATGGAGGAGAGAGTGGCTCAAAAGATCCGCCGCTGGAGGGAGAACATCGTCCTCATCGGCATGCCGGGAGCGGGAAAGACAATGATCGGTCAGAAGATCGCAGAGAAGCTGGGAAGAGAGTTCCTGGACACCGACGAGATGATCGAGCTGAGAAACGGCAAGCCCATACCGGAACTCATCGGAGAGTATGGAGAGGACTACTTCAGGGAGCTGGAGATGATGGCCTGCGATGAAGCAGGCAGGGAGACCGGAGTGGTCATATCCACCGGAGGCGGAGTGGTGAACCGCGAGGAGAACTACTATGAACTCGCCCGGAACGGCAGACTGGTATTCCTGGAAAAAGACCTTAAGGATCTGGCTGTGGGCGGCAGGCCGCTGAGCCTCAGCACGGGAGTGGACCGGCTCTACGAGATGAGGCTTCCGATGTACGAGTCGTGGGCCGACGAAAGGGTCAAGGTCGAAAGTGATGACCCGGATGAGAACGCGGATATGGTGATAGAGAAACTTAATATTTAGAGATTGATGGGCCGCCCGGCATGGGCGGCCCTGTTTGTATTGGTTTGTGGCCGTGTCACTAGGCTACAACCCCTCATTTTCGAGGGATGTAGCCTACAGAGAAGCAGAAATGATAGGCCACAACCCCTCATTTCCGGGGAATGTAGCCTATGGCGAAGTGGGACCGATAGGCCACAAACCCCTTTTTTTGAGGGATGTAGCCTACAGATGATCTGGTTTGATAGGCCACAACCCCTCATTTTCGGGGGATGTAGCCTACGGAGAAGCCTAATCAATAGGCTACAAACTCTCATTTTCGGGGAATGTAGCCTACGGAGAAGCAGAAATGATAGGCTACAAACCCCTGTTTAAGGGGAATGTAGCCTATAGAGTGGCTGACTGGTTAGGCTGTAGCCACAGTTTCACTGGATCGCCACCGTGCATAGCCATGTTTTCCTGACACATCGCATCGAAACCTCCGCCAAAGTGCACGCAAAAAAAGCCGCCCACGCCGGGCGGCCTTTGGTTTATCTGATTGAGTTTTTTGCTCAGCCTGCCAAGGAGAATCTCAGGTGGACAGGATTGTGATCCGAGTAGGCGAACTGGGTGTCGATGACCTCGCAGGTCTCCACCTTAACGTTGTCGGAGATGATGAAACCGTCGATGGTCAGCTGGAAGTTGGTCTCGGGATCCCATGGGGAGTCAGCGTTCCTGCATGATGGAACGGGAGCCGCTGTATCCAGGGGAGCGTAGAGCTTCAGCCCGCCGGGGATCAGTTGCTCCGGGAAGGGCTGAGCCCAGCTGTAATCTTCGCCGGACACACCGAAGATCTCGGGAGAATTACCCAGGAGATCCATGTTGAAGTCTCCGCCTGCAATGACGTAGTTGCCCTTGGCGTACTCCTCCTGCATGGTGTCCATGAGCATCTGGACCTGCCTGGTGACGATGGTGTCATCAGTGGTGTAGGCCGAAAGATGGAGATTGATGAGGATCAACTCCCTGCCGTCCGAGACCGGGATGCGGCTCACGGTGTAGCATCTGTCAAGGTCCAGGAACTTCGCAAGGCTGGTCTGGACGGGAAGACTGCGTCTTACCGATAACTCTATGTCAGCAGAAGACAGGGTCAGTATGCCTGCCCGGGAGATGCCTGTGGGACTTGTGAAAGGATAGAAAAGATAGGGCGAGTCGTAGTTCACTCCAAACACGGAGTCGAATCCGGACTGGAACCTGTCGTTCAGAAGCTTCAGCTGGTCAACATGGTAGGATCTGGTGGAGTCGTAGTCCACTTCCTGGATCAGGTAGAAGTCCGAATCGAAGGACTGGAGCTCATCCATGATGTCGTCCATGTTGGTCAGGACCGCCTCCTCGGAGAAGGCTCTGGAATACAGGCCTCCGTCCATGAAGAAACTGAACTGGTCGGTATAGGCTGCGAAGCCTATGTTCCAGTTGGTGAGGTCATATTCCGCGGTCGGGCCGGCGTCCACAGAGGAGAGGCCGGCGCTGCCGCCCACCTCCAGTACCTGGTTGTCATCGATCCTGTGGTAGGAAAGGAGCACGTAACCCACGTAGCCGCCGATCACCAGAACAAGGATCAGTATCAATATCAGTATTATTCTTAAGATCATCCTTACAGGGCTGATCCGCTTTGAGTTTGACATTTTTTGCGCCTCCTGTGCATTGGGCTTTATTTCTGCATAATTCTATCACAGCGAAGGGGATTTGTAAAAAGAAACCTTGTGGATATCTTGCCCAACATCTCTCTTTTTATTGCAATGTTTCTGTGGTAAAATACTGCCATGGGATTCACACATTTGCATTTACATACTGAATACAGTCTTCTGGACGGCGCGGCCCGCATCAAGGACGTGGTGAGGCGCGGCAAGGAGCTTGGCATGACCTCCATGGCCATCACCGACCACGGCGCCATGTTCGGGGTGGTGGACTTCTACAAGGAGTGCAAGGCCCAGGGCATCAAACCCATCATTGGATGCGAGGTGTACACGGCCTCTCGCAGTCACCTGGACAAGGACGCAGACCTGGACAAGCGCCAGGGCCACCTGATCCTTTTGGCCGAGAACGAGACAGGTTACAGGAACCTGATCAAGATCGTATCCATAGGCTACACGGAGGGCTTTTACTACAAGCCCAGAATCGACAAGGACGTGCTCAGAGCCCATTCTGAGGGCCTTATCTGCCTTTCTGCCTGCCTTTCAGGCGACGTTCAGAAGAAGTTGCTTCTCAGAGACTACGAGGGCGCAAAAAACGAATCCATCGCCTTCCGTGACATCTTCGGTGAGGGCAACTTCTACCTGGAACTTCAGGACCACGGACTGGACGGAGAAAAGGCCATAAGGGCGGACATGCTGAGACTTTCCAGGGAACTGGGGATCCCCCTGGTGGCCACCAACGACTGCCATTACGTGAACCGCTCGGACGCGGAGGCGCACGACGTGCTCCTGTGCATCCAGACCGGCACTACCCTGGACGAGCCCGAAAGGATGAGATATCCCACGGACCAGTTCTACCTGAAGAGCGAAGAGGAGATGCGTGAACTCTTCGGCGACATACCCGGCGCCATAGAGAACACGGAGATCATAGCCGACAGGTGCAATTTCGACTTCAAGTTCGGAGAGTACCATCTGCCGGAGTTTGTTGCGCCCGGAGGCAAGACGAACGAAGAATATTTCAGGGAACTCTGCATAAGCGGCCTCCGCGACAGATACGGGGACAGAGCCGACAGCCCGGAGCTTCAGGAAAGGATGAACTACGAGATAGACACTATCGTGAAGATGGGCTATGTGGAGTACTTCCTGATCGTCTGGGATTTCATAAACTATGCCAAGCAAAACGGCATCATGGTAGGCCCGGGCAGGGGATCTGCCGCAGGATCCATCGTGGCCTACTCGCTGAGGATAACCGACATAGATCCCATCAGGTACAGCCTGATCTTCGAGAGATTCCTTAATCCCGAGAGGGTCAGCATGCCCGATATCGACGTGGACTTCTGCTACGAGAGGCGGGGCGAGGTCATCGACTACGTCACCCGCAAGTACGGAAAGGACAGGGTCTCCCAGATCATCACCTTCGGCACCATGAAGGCCAAGATGGCGGTGAGGGACGTGGCCAGGGTGCTGGGCGCCACCTACGCCAAGGCTGACCAGATAGCCAAGGCCATCCCCTTCGAACTGGACATGACCTTAAGGAAGGCTCTGGACATGCCGGGCTCTGAACTGAAGCCGCTTTATGAGAATGATGAAGAGGCCAGGCGCATAGTGGACATGGCCATGGCCCTGGAAGGCATGCCCAGGCACGCCTCCACCCACGCTGCAGGCGTGGTGATATCCAGGCTTCCCATTGACGAATACGTGCCGCTTTATCTTTCAGACAAGGGACCGGCCACCCAGTTCACCATGACCACCATTGAGGAGCTGGGACTTCTCAAGATGGACTTCCTGGGACTGAGGAACCTGACGGTGATCAGGGACGCCCTGGAACTCATCAAAAAAGACCACGGCATAGACATAGATTTTGCGAAGATGGGTTACGATGACCCGGAAGTTTACGAGATGATCGCCCAGGGCAACACCTCAGGCGTTTTCCAGCTGGAATCCAGCGGCATGACTCAGTTCATGAAAAACCTGAGGCCCACATGCTTCGAGGACATCGTGGCAGGCATCTCCCTCTACAGACCGGGTCCCATGGACTCCATCCCCAAATACATCGAGAACAAAAAACACCCGGAGAAGATCAGATACGTCACCGACAAGCTGGCGCCCATCCTGGACGTGACCTACGGCTGCCTGGTGTACCAGGAGCAGGTCATGCAGATAGTCCGCGACCTGGGAGGCTACAGCTACGGACGATCCGACCTGGTGAGGCGCGCCATGTCCAAGAAGAAGCATGACGTGATGCTGAAGGAGAAGGAATACTTCATAAACGGCAAGCTGGCCGATGACGGAACGGTGGAGATCGCGGGGTGTATCAGAAACGGCATTCCCAGGGAAGCGGCCGAAGTGATATTCGAAGACATGGTGACCTTCGCGTCCTACGCCTTCAACAAGTCTCACGCAGCAGCCTATGCTGTGCTGGCTTACGAGACAGGATATCTGAAGCGCTACTATCCCACCGAATTCATGGCAGCCCTCATGACCTCGGTCATGGGAGATTTCAACCAGACCGCAAGGTATATCCGTAACTGCCACGATATGGGCATCAAGGTGCTTCCGCCCGATGTCAACAAGTCCCACGCCAAGTTCACTGTGACCGACGGATCCATAAGATTCGGCCTCCGCGGCGTCAAGAATGTGGGAGACGGAGCCATCGAAGCCATCATCAGGACCAGAGAGGAAAAGGGCCTGCCGAAGGATATTTTCACCTTCATCAGGAATCTGGACATAACCGAGGTCAACAAGAAGGCGGTGGAATCCCTGATCAAGGCAGGGGCGCTGGAGTGCTTCTCCGACAACAAGGCTGCCATGCTGGGGATCTACGAGAGCCTGATGGAGACCGCCCAGAACGAGGCCAAAAGGAACATCAAGGGACAGATATCCCTGTTCGACATGGCGGGAGGGGCCATGGATGCGGTGAAGACCGAACTTCCCGACATCAAGCCTTTCTCCAAGGAAGTCAGCATGTTCATGGAAAAGGAGATGCTGGGAGTCTACCTCTCCGATCATCCCCTGGCGGACTACGAGAAGGTAATGAAGAGGCTGAGCTCGGTGACCTCCGACGACATGATGCACGCCGAGGAGGAATATCAGCAGGGCAACATCAGCGTGAAACTCAGGGACGGCATGAGGGTGTCCGTATGCGGGATAGTTTCCTCCAGAAAGACACAGATAACCAAGTCGGGAGCCATGATGGCCTTCCTGACCATGGAAGACCTGTACGGCTCCTACGAGGTGGTGGTCTTCCCCAAGACGTATTCAAACGTGGCGGCTTATACCGACCCTGACAAGATCATAAACATCAGGGGCAGGCTGGACTTCAAGGAGGGAGAATCCGCCAAAGTGCTGGCCGAGGAGATAATCCCCCTTAAGCCGGACAGCGCGCCGGATCAGACGGAGGAGCCTCGCAGCGCGGCACGGAACATCCCGTCCCCGCCTGCATCAAGACCAGAAGAGCCTGCGCCCAGCGCCAGGATCAGCATGGCAGGGACCATGAAGCTGAGGATCTCAGGAGGAATGGATCCCAGGATCGCCACGGAGCACATACAGCTGGCCCTCAACAGACACAGGGGCGAAGAGATCTGGAAGATATATATCTACCTTCCGGGAGGAAAGGCAGTGCAGAAGACCATGGGCATAACCATGTCCAAGTCGCTGGAGAACCAGCTCATAGGTCTTTTGGGCTCAGAGAATGTAAAGACAGAAGAAACGAGGTAAAAGGATGAACAGGATCGCAGTACTTACAAGCGGAGGAGACTCCCCGGGCATGAACGCTGCCATCAGGGCGGTGGTCAGGTGCGGGCTGGACCGCGGCATGGACGTCTACGGGATCGAGAGAGGATATGAAGGATTGCTGGACGGAGATTTCCGCCTCATGGACAGGTACTCTGTGGGTGACATCATGCACAGGGGCGGAACGGTACTGAAGTCCGCAAGAAGCGCCCGCTTCATGGAAGAAAAATGGGTGGATCACGCGGCCGGGGTCCTGAAGACCTACGGCGTGGAAGGCCTGGTCATAATCGGCGGTGACGGCACCTTCAGAGGAGGCCTGGACCTGGCGAAGAGAGGCATAACTGTAATGGGAGTCCCCGGCACCATCGACAATGACCTGGGATACACGGATTTCACAATTGGATTCGACACCGCGGTGACCACGGTGCTGGACGCCATCTCCAAGCTGAGAGACACATCTTCCTCCCATAACAGGACCACCATCGTGGAGGTCATGGGCAGAGAGTGCGGAGACATAGCTCTTTTCTCAGGACTGGCAGGCGGCGCCGAATACGTACTGGTCCCGGAGAAGCCCATAGATCTGAACGCTCTCTGCATCAAGATCATGGACGGCATGAGGAAGGGCAAGCTCCACTCCATAATCATCAAGGCGGAAGGTGCTGACATTGGAAGCGAGGAACTGGTGAAATATGTCCAGGAGCACACCGGCAAGGACACCAAGCTGGTGGTTTTGTCCTACCTTCAGAGAGGCGGAAGCCCGACCCTCAACGACAGGAATCTGGGTACGCTTTGCGGAGCAAAAGCCGTGGATCTCCTTCATGACGACTCGCCGTCCAGGGCCATCGGCATAGTGGACAACCACATCATCTCGGTGGATCTGGAGAAAGCCATCAACACGAAGAGAGACTTCAACGAAGAGATGTACAGACTCATCGACGTGCTCAGCAAGTAGCTTTGGGAAGGAAGACCGGATGCAGGACACCATAGTCATCTACAAAAGCAAATACGGTGCCGCGGAGCAGTATGCCCGGTGGATCGCAGAGGAACTTCAGTGCCCGGTACTGGAACTGGACCAGGTGAAGAAGTCTGACATTCTGGAGAACGGGAACATCATCTTCGGAGGCGGGGTCCACGCGGGAGGCATCGAAGGCATAGACAAGTTCCTGAAGCTTACCAAGAAGCAGTTCAAGAACTGGTTTTATGCTGCCCACGATTCCAACGCCGACTTCCAGCTGGGGCTGTACAGGCCCACAAAGAACATCGTGTTTTTTGCGGTGGGAATAAGTCTGAGGGACCAGCAGGCCCGGGAGGACCTGAGGTATGTGAACTTCGACAAGAAGTGGCTCAGGCAGGCTGAGTGCTTCTTTCTGGACGGACGCTATGAGCCGGAAAAGGTGAAGGGCGGGGACAAGACCGTCATCGGCCTGACCCTCAAGATGATCGACAGCATGGGAAGCCAGATGACCGAGTCTCAGAGACTCCTGAAAGAGAGAATAAAAAACGGCTGCGATCTGATGGACCGCAGCCAGATAAAGCCAATAGTTGACAGGATCAGAGGAGATCAGCCTCAGGAGTGAGGATGTACTCGCCGTCTTTGAGACTTTCGTCAAGCGCGCCTTTTAACCGAAGGCGCGGATATTTTTTTTGGAAGTGATCACGGTTCATGCCCTTGTGACCGTAGATGTTGCCGAAGGACCTGGAATTGGCCCTGACCAGGAGGCTGAGGGGCTCGCCTGCATATGACATGGCGGCCAGCTGGGCTTCCATGGAGTCTCTTGCGATCTCCGATTCCATCAGCTGACGGAAAGCGGGATGGAAACCGATCTGGTCCTCCATGATCTCGGAGGCTTTGAGGCCCACCCTGATCACGTTGATGCCGTTTTCCTCAAGGATGAGGTACATCTCCTTGGCTCTTTGGACAGCCTCCTCAAGGGGAAGGGGCTGATACTCGCCCCGCTCCATCATGCGGTATAGCTCGGTGTCGCGGATGGTCACCGTAGGGTAGATCCTGGCTATGGCCGGATGGATCTTCACTGTCTCCAGAGCGGACATCCTGCAGGTCTCCCGGCTGTCTCCGGGAAGGCCGATCATGAGCTGGATCCCAAGGGTGAAACCGTAGGACTTGATCAGGTCGCAGGCACGGTAAACACAGGACGCGTCGTGGCCACGCCCCGAAAGCATGAGCACCTCGTCGGAGAAGCTCTGAACTCCCAGCTCGATGACGTCCACTGAATGAGCCTTAAGGTTGTCCAGGATCTCACGGTCGATGTAGTCGGGCCTGGTGGACAGGTGGATCATGTCTATGAGACCCCTGTCCTTGTAGTCCTTGGCGATCTCAAGGAAGGCGGTCTGCTGGTCCATGGGGATGCCGGTGAAGGAACCGCCATAGAAGGACACTTCAACAGTTTCCACCTCATCGAGGGTGGTGAGCCACTGGTCGATGGTGGACCTTACGTCATCGGGGGTCACGTCGCCTTCACGGGCGGTGATCTTCTTCTGATTGCAGAAGACACAGTCGTTGGGGCAGCCCCGGTGAGATATGAAGATGGGAATTATGGCGTGCTTTTTCATGTTTTGCTCCTCAGGGAGATTATACAACAAAATACCCGCCCGGCGGCAATAAAACTATGAAATAGTTGTTAAAGGACCGGGCTCTATGTTATCCTTAAAGTGCTAAGATACTGTTAAAGCGAGTGTTACGATGGGTGAGAACTTAAAAAAACCGCCGGTCCGTCAGTGGCCGGTATTCAGAGACATTATCCGCGCTGCCAGCGCAATTCAGCTTAAGAAACATCATACTGTGATCACACGCAGGGGGACGGAAGGGCTCAGACCGCCCTATGTGCTACTGTGTAATCACAATGCGTTCTTAGACTTTTTTGTGGCGTCGGCTGCCATCTATCCGGCCAGAGCCAACTTCGTTGTGGCCATAGACGGATTCACCATGCCCATAGGGAAGGACGGCTTCATGAGCAGGGAGGGGATCATGCGTCTCACAGGCTGCATCATGAAGCGCAAGTTCACCAAGGACATAGTGCTGGTGCGCCAGCTCAAGCAGGTCATCGAAAACGGCGACGTGCCCGTGATCTACCCGGAGGCCAGATATTCCCTGTGCGGGACCACTGCGGTACTTCCGGAATCGCTGGGCAAGTTCTGCAAAATGCTGAAAGTTCCCGTGGTGACGCTGATATGCCACGGACATCATGTGAATTCACCTTTCTGGAGGCTGGGAGACCAGAAGATACCCACAGAGGCTGAGCTCACACTTCTGCTCAGCGCGGAGGAGGCAGGGGGCCTCCCTGTGGAGGAAATCAACCGCAGGATCAATGATGCGTTTCAGTATGACGATTTCAGGTGGCAGCTGGAAAAGGGCATCGAAATAACTGATCCTAAGAGGGCGGAGGGCCTGCATAAGGTGCTCTACCAGTGCCCCGTCTGCGGCAGGGAGTATCGAATGACTTCATCGGGCACCGTGCTGCGCTGTGAGGCCTGCGGTGCAGAGTGGCAGATGGATGCTCTGGGAAGACTGTCTGGCGGACCCGAGACCGATTTCACGGGGGAGGGTGGTTACATCCACATTCCCGACTGGTACGAGTGGGAGCGCAGGAACGTCCGACACGAAGTGGAGAACGGCACCTATCATTTCGAAGGACCGGTGCACGTCAAGTCCCTTCCGGACTCAAAAGGCTACATAGACATCGGCCGGGGCACCATGCGACACGATGAAAACGGCTTCCACGTGGAGGTGGACGGAAAGTACGGGCACCTCACCATGGACCGCGCGGTGCAGGACCTTTACTCCTGCCACATAGAATATGAATACCTTGGCAAGTACGGTGACTGTGTGGATCTCAACACCCTGACGGACACCTGGTACGTATACCCCGAAGGAAAAGATTTCGCAGTGACGAAGTTCGCCCTGGCAACGGAAGAGCTTTATCAGCATTATTTCAGTCGCGAGTAATTAGACTGGTACGGAAATGCATCAGCGGGAAATGTGATATTGGATACTGATATGATACAGACAGGAAATGACTGGGAGGACATCCTCCGCGAAGAAACTTCAAAAGCATACTTCAGGGATCTTCAGTCTTTTCTGGACGGTGAATACGCGGCGTATACCGTGTTCCCGCCCAGAGATGATATTTTCAATGCGCTGAAGTATTCATCCTACGATGATACGAAGGTGGTCATAATGGGTCAGGACCCGTACTTCAATCCGGGGCAGGCTCACGGGCTCTGCTTCTCGGTGAATAAGGGGGTGACCATACCGCCGTCACTCAGAAACATCTACAAGGAGCAGCACGACGACCTGGGGATCACCCAGCCGAATCACGGATTTCTTGCGGACTGGGCGAAGCAGGGGGTGCTCCTTCTGAACGCCACGCTGACCGTCAGAGAAGGACAGCCCATGTCCCACAAGGGCAAGGGCTGGGAGACCTTCACCGACAGGATCATCCGGCTGCTCGACCAAAGAGAAAAACCCCTGGTCTTCATCCTCTGGGGACAGAACGCAGGAGCTAAAACTTCTCTGATTTCGAATCCGGACCATCTGATCCTGACGGGCGCGCACCCCAGCCCCATGTCGGCTTCCAGAGGTTTCTTCGGGGGAAGATACTTCTCCAAGGCCAACAGGTACCTGGAGCTCACGGGACAGAAGCCGGTGGACTGGCAGCTCAGGCCTTGACCGGGACCATGAACCTGAAGGCGCCGGGAACCACCTTGATGTGAAGCTCGGCATCGTGGCCCAGCTCACCGTCGATGGCAACGGTCATGGTGCCGTTGAAGGGAGAGACCGTAACTTCCTTCGCCTTACGATTCGTAATAATTCTTTCAACGCCGGGGAGTTCCAGATGGACTCCCTTTTTGTATTTCGGGAAAAGCTTGAGGAATTCAGTTCTGGAGATGTTCCGTACCACTGACATGTCGATGGTACCGTCCTGAAGGGAAGCGTAGGGGTTGGACTTCACTCCTCCTCCGCAGTAGGAGCCGTTGGCCAGAGAGGTCAGCAGTATCTCGCCGTCCGCCAGAGTCTCGCCGTCGGCTATGATCCTCAGGTCGGCTCCCTTTTTCCTGACCAAAGTGGCAAACACTCCGCCCAGATATGCCATGGAGCCCGAGAAGAAGGGCTTCTTCTTCAGATCAAAACTTTTTTCCACCACGTTGGCGTCGAAGCCGATGTTTATCATGTTGGCGCAGAGTCTGGTCTGGTACTTGCCGTCCATGACTCCCGAGACCTCGATGGCGTCACATACCACCTCGGACCCGCCGACGATGGCCGCAGGATCTTTGAAATCCCCGGCTTCCGGGAAGTTCCTGACGAAGTCATTGCCGGTGCCTGACGGGTACACGGAGATCACGGCGTTTGCGAAACCTCTGGCTCCGTTCAGTACCTCATTGAGAGTTCCGTCGCCTCCGCAGGCAACGAAAAGAATGTCCCCGGGGTGCTCCTCCAGAGTCTTCTTTACGAACATCTCAGCATCTCCCACGCCGCGAGTCTCGTACACCGAGATATCGCCGGCCTTCTGCCCCCTGAGAAGATCGATGCCGTTTCTGAGATCCCTGAAATCGTTTCCCGCCCCGGCGGCAGGATTAATAATGAATACAGTGTGCATACAAGTCTCCTGATCTTAAGTCTGATCATTTTATTTTGAGCAAAAAATATTATATCACCGACGGGAGATTTATTCAAAACAGTTTGCGTACCACAAATCTGTAATGTATAATTTTTATAGTTTATTGTCTTAATATTTTGTGAAAGGTCAGATATGTACTATTTACAACTTGATCCGCTTTTGATCATTATCGCTGTGGTTCCGGCCCTCTATCTCATGGTCCGGGTCTACAAGGCAGACAGAATAGAAAAAGAGCCCCTCGGGTATCTGGTGTTGCTCGCAGTCTGGGGCATAGTAAGCACGGCGGTGGCCGTAGGTCTGGAGACTGTGGGACAGTACCTGATACAGCCTCTTGGACAGGGTACTCTTGCTTACAACATCATTCTGTATTTCATTGTCGTGGGAGTATCCGAAGAGGTGTCCAAGTACCTTCTGCTCAAGTGGAGGACCTGGAGGAATCCCAACTTCAACTGCACCTTCGACGGTCTGATCTACTCAGTTTTCGTGAGCCTCGGCTTCGCCCTCTGGGAAAACATCCAGTATGTCATAATGTACGGCTTCGAGACAGCCATAGTAAGGGCGTTCACCGCCATTCCGGGACATGCCAGCTTCGCTGTGTTCATGGGAGTCTGGTACGGACTTGCCAAGAGATATGATTTCATGGGAGAGACCCAGAAGTCCAGGCGCTGCAGGAGACTGGCCATAATCATTCCTGCTCTGTTCCACGGCATCTACGATTTCACTGCCACATACTCAGGACTCAGTCTGGTGTTCATCGCATTCATCGCCTTTATGTTCTTCCTGGCCATAAGAGCCGTGAGGAACATGTCCATACACGACAAATACATCGGAACTCCCCTTGAGGAGAAAGAAATGGATAATAATTTATTTAATGATCTATAAGGAGGAAAACAATGCTCAAAGACCGGAACCTTATTGCTCCCACGGATTTCTCTGTGGATGAGATCGAAGAGCTCATGCAGCTGGCGGACAGGATAGTGGAGGATCCTGACCGTTTCAACGAGGCAGCGCGCCACAAAGTGATGGCCACGCTGTTTTACGAGCCCTCCACCAGAACTCAGTTCTCTTTCCAGACTGCCATGAACAGGCTGGGCGGATCAGTCATAGGGTTCTCGGATCCTTCAACTTCCTCGACAGCCAAGGGTGAGACAGTAGCTGACACAGCCAGGACAGTATCACAGTTCGTGGACATCATAGTGGTCCGCCACCCCAAGGAGGGAACGGCATATCACATCTCCAACAACACCGACTGCCCGGTGATCAACGCCGGAGACGGCGGCCACCAGCACCCCACCCAGACCATGACGGACCTTCTCACCATCCGCCACTACAAGAAGCGCTTCGACCACCTCAAGGTCGGAGTCTGCGGCGACCTGATGTTCGGGCGCACCATCCACTCCCTGGTGAACACCATGTCCAGATATGAGGGCGTGGAGTTCGTATTCATCTCCCCCAAGGAGCTGAGAATGCCGGAGTATATCAAGGAGACCTGCAGAAACAGGAACGTTCCCTTCACAGAGACTGAAGATCTGGAAGCTTCCATCCCGGATCTGGACATCCTCTATATGTCCAGGGTACAGAGAGAGCGTTTCATCAATGAGGAAGAATACCTGAGACTGAAGGACTTCTTCATTCTGACCAGGGACAAGCTGGACAAGGCTAAGGATGACATGATCGTCATGCACCCGCTGCCCAGAGTAAACGAGATCTCCACCGACGTGGATGACGATCCCAGGGCAGTATACTTCAATCAGGTCAAGTTCGGAATGTACGTAAGGATGGCCCTGATCATGAAACTTCTCGGGCTGGACGAAGACCAGGCGAAATAAAGGAGGAACAGAGATGATCAACGTATCCAAGATCAAAGAAGGAATCGTAATAGACCACATCAAAGCCGGCCAGGGATACAAGATATTCCAGCAGCTGGGCCTTGACAAGATAAACGACGTGGTAGTTCTCATGAGGAACGTACCCAGCGAAAAGATGGGCGTCAAGGATCTCATCAAGATCGAGACACCCCTCGAGATCAACTTTGACATCCTGGGCCTCATCGACCCGGACGTCTCCGTAAACTACATCAAGGACGGAAAGCTTTTCAAGAAGGTCAAGCTCACCCTGCCCAAGTCCGTGGTGGGCATCCTCAAGTGCCCCAACCCCAGATGCATCACCAACACTGAGCGCATCCAGAACGTCAGGTTCGACCTGGTGGACAAGGAGAACAAGCTTTACGCCTGCGAGTACTGCGAAGCACGCACCAAACTTTAAAACATGCTTAAGAGATTCATAAATGCCTCCTTCGCTGACGCGGAGGGGGCATACGCAAAAAATGAGAGAACTCTGGTCTACGGAACTGAGGGTGAGGGCATAGTTTTCTTCGGGAGAACGGACGAACTGCCCTCTGAACTTGCGGTTGCTGAGACGGAAGATCTGGGTGGGCTCACCTTGATGCCCGCACTGGTGGACACCCACGTTCACCTGAGAGATCCGGGACAGACACAGAAGGAGTCCATGGAGACCGGAATGCGCGCCGCCCTCAAGGGAGGCACGGCCACGGTCTGCGCCATGGCAAACACTTCCCCTGTGCTGGAGACACCGGAACAGGTACAGGCCAACCTCAGAAAGGCTGAGGAACTCAGGCTCTGCACTCTGGTCCAGGCTGCGGCGGCAGGCATAGGCCTGAACGACGATACTCCCACGGACCGCGGAGCACTGTCACAGGTGACCAATGTGATCTCCAACGACGGCAAGACCATATTCAGCGATGATTTCATGGAGAAACTCCTGAAAGACTCTCTGAAATATGACTTCGTGATCAGTACCCACTGCCAGCCGGAGAGGGCAACTGTCAGAAGGGACATCCAGCTTCTCAGGAAAGTCGGCGGCAACCTTCACACAGGACACATCAGCCGGAAGGGCACTCTGGAAATGATAGCAGAGGCCAAGGTAAGGGGACTTCCCATCACCTGCGAGGTGACGCCCCACCACATCTTCGCCTCGGGCCTAAATTACAGGGTAAATCCCTCCATAAGGACTGAAGAGGACAGACTGGCCCTGATCGAGGGAATACGTGCAGGAGTCATCGACTGTCTCTGCACGGACCACGCGCCTCACACTGTTGAAGACAAGGAGAAGGGCATGGCAGGGATATCCGGGATCGAGTTCGCTTTTGCCATCGACTGGAAGGTCTTCCATGACAACGGGATCCCCCTTACCACTCTGTCGAGGATGGGCTCGCTGAACACCGCCCTGAGACTGGGATTCAAGGACAGAGGTGTTTTGCGCCCCGGGTACAGAGCGGACCTGATGGTGGTGGACACAGAGAAAAAACGGATTTTGAGGAAAGACGATATGATCTCCAGATCCCACAACACGCCCTTCGACGGCAGGGAGATACTGGGCGAGGTCATGAGGACCATAGTTAACGGAGAGACGCTTTATGATAACGGACATTTTACTAGATGAAGTCAAGAGGAAGAGCTGCGTATGCCTGGGACTGGACACCCGGCCGGGCTACATTCCTTCATTCATAGGAGATCAGGATCTCTCCACGGGAGAAAAGATCTTCGAGTTCAACAGAAGGATCGTGGACGCCACCTGTGATCTGGTGGGCTGCTACAAGGTCCAGATCGCCTGCTATGAAGCGCTGGGGCTGGACGGAATGAAGGCCTACGCGGACACCCTGAAGTACATCAGATCCAAAGGATCCATAGTGATTGCAGACGTGAAGCGCGGCGACATATCCTCCACCGCGGAGCAGTACGCCCTGGGACATTTCACCGGGGACTTCGAGGCGGACATGATCACCGTCAACGCCTACATGGGAGAGGACGCGGTATCACCCTACTATCCATTCCTCGAGAAGAACAAGGGACTTTTCGTCCTGGTCAAAACATCCAACAAGAGCGGTGTGGACTTCCAGGACCTGGGCATGACAGAAGACGGAGAACCCCTCTATGTTAAGATGGCTCGCAAAGTTGCGGAGTGGGGAAGGCCCTTCACCGGACAGAGCGGTTTCTCAGCCATCGGAGCCGTGACCGGCCTGACCTATCCCGGGGAATTCGAGACCATAAAGGAAGTCATGCCACACACCTTCCTGCTGATCCCGGGCTACGGAGCCCAGGGCGGCACCGGCAGGGACATAGCGTCGTTCTTCAGAGACGGCGTGTGCGGCGTGGTGAATTCCTCCAGAGGTCTGATAACCGCTCACAAGGGCAAGACCGATGGCGAGGACTACACCGACTACGTCAGGCAGGCAGTACTTGACATGAAACAGGACATAGAACAATGGCTCTGATAATCGATAACAAAAAACTCACAGATGGCATCTACCTCATGAGGGTGAGCTCCAACATACAGCCGGCCCGCCCGGGGCAGTTCGTCATGCTGCGGCCTGAGGGGGACGGTCTGTTCCTCGCGAGACCCATCAGCGTAATGGACTGGGAAAACGGTGTCTGGACCTTCCTGTACAAGGTGGTAGGCAAGGGAACGGAGGCCATGTCCCGCCTTGAGAGCGGGGATGATATCTTCATGTTCGGGCCCATGGGAAACGGCTTCGGACGGGTCCTTCCACTGGAAAAGATCAGAAAGGCCGTCCTGATCGGAGGAGGCATGGGGATCGCGCCCATGTACGGTCTGGCAAAGGCTCTCAGGAAGACAGGGGCTCACGTGAAGATCCATCTGGGATTCACTGACGAGCCCATCCTCAGAAAAGAATTCTCTGACGTGGCGGATGAGCTGGTCATAAACGTGGGCGGATATGTCACGGATGACGTAAGGTTCGAACAGGGACCTGTGTATTTCGCCTGCGGACCGGACCCCATGATGAAAGCCGCCGCAAGGAAGGCAAGGGAAGCCGGGGCTGAGCTCATCGTCTCCCTGGAGAGCAGGATGGCCTGCGGAATGGGAGCATGTCTGGGCTGCACCATCGATACCACGAAAGGAAGCAAGAGAGTCTGCAAGGACGGACCCTGCTTCAGATATGAGGAGGTGACCGGACTTGGGAAGTGATCTTCTTAAAACTGAGTTTCTTGGAGTTCAGATGAAGAACCCCGTGATCGCCGCCTCTGGCACCTTCGGCTTCGGAAGAGAATACGAAGAGTACTTCGACCCGTCGATCCTGGGAGGCATCTCATCCAAGGGACTGACGCTGGAGCCCAGCCGCGGGAACACCGGCATCAGGGTGTGGGAGACGCCCATGGGCATGCTCAACAGCATCGGTCTGGAGAACCCGGGAGTAGAGCATTTCGTATCTCACGAGGCTCTTGAGATGCGCAAACTGGGATGTGCGGTAATAGCCAATCTTGGAGGGCACTCCGAGGAGGACTACGTCACTGGCGCGGAGATGCTGAACGGCTGCGACATCGACATACTGGAACTGAACATATCATGTCCCAATGTGAAGTCAGGAGGCATGGCTTTCGGGACGGACCCTGATCAGGCAGCGGACATTACAGCAAAGGTCAAAGCGGTGACCAGGCATCCGCTCATGGTGAAGCTCACCCCCAATGCCGGAGACATCGTAGCAGTGGCCAGGGCTTGCGAAGAGGCCGGGGCGGACGGGCTGTCCCTGATCAACACAGTGCTTGGCATGGCCATAGACGTCAGAGCGGAGAAGGCAGTTTTCAACAACGTTTACGCCGGGCTTTCGGGACCTGCCATCATGCCAATAGCCCTCAGAATGGTGCACCAGGTCGCTCATGCGGTCAGCATCCCCGTGTCAGGCCTGGGAGGCATATCGACCGCGGAGGACGCCAGAGCTTTCATCATGGCGGGAGCATCCACCGTACAGGTGGGAGCGACCACCTTCAGAGATCCAATGGCCATGGTGAACATAATAAAAGGATTGGAAGAATATGCCGAAAAAAAGAGCCTGAAGAACATTCATGACATAAGAGGCATCGTATAAGGAAGGAGAGGTTCCAATGGAAAACAACAATAATCTGGAGATACTCAAGTCCTGTGGGGCTTTTCTGGAAGGACATTTCCTTCTGTCATCGGGAAAACATTCATCGGGATACTGTCAGTGCGCCAAACTCCTCAGGTTCCCGGACCTGTCCGCACAGGTTCTGGCAACGGTGGCTGAGCAGGTGAAGGATCTGGGCATAACCAAGCTTGTGGGTCCTGCCATGGGCGGGGTGTTAGTATCATATGAGCTTGGAAGACAGCTGGGTCTGGAGAGCCTTTTCACCGAAAGGAAGGACGGGGTCATGCAGCTTAGACGCGGCTTCGAAGTGAACGAGAACGACCGCATCCTTATCACTGAGGACGTGGTCACCACGGGCAAGTCCACCATGGAGACGGTGGAGGCCCTTGAAGCCTTCGGTGCCAAGGTTATAGCTGTTGCATGCATCGCAGACAGAAGAGGCCCGGACTGCGACTTCAGCCTTCCGGTGTACAGTGCGGTGAAACTCCAGTTCCCGGTGTACGAGGCGGACGACTGCCCACTCTGCAGGGAGGGAAAGATTCCGGTGGTGAAGCCGGGCAGCAGGACATCGAAGTAGGACAAAATGTTGCTAAAAAACCGCTGGGGTCCTTGAGAATTGAGGACTCACAGCGGTTTTTGTTCTTGAAAAACCATAAATCATTTTATGCCGTCTTCATATGCTTGTTTTACTGCCATATTTTAAAGTACACAGATCCATCCCTGACCTTGATCACAAAACTTCCAAGATAGAATGATCTCGAAGGCGAATTATAGTCATGAAGGCTGTAAAGACTTTTGATATATTCGGCATCTGCAGTTACAAGCAGTTCTTCATTAGAAATGCGTTCCACAGAGTAGCATTCCAACTTATCGTAGAACTCTTCCAGGAGTCCCGGATAATTTGTTATTATCCCTTCTATGTCCGTTTCGATGAGTTTGTATGGCTTGTCGGTCTGAAGCTGCTCAGGATAGAATGAATAATCATCATATGGTGTGTCCAGTATTACCAGAGGGAACATTATCATAGCTTCCCTTTCAATGTCTCCGTCCGGGATCAGCATCACATCACATGCCTGCATCTCGTATTCCATGAGGCCCTCTTTATGATAATCCCGTCCTGTAGCGTAGAAGTTTTGAAATATGGTATGTTCTCCTGGTATTTCCAACAGATAACCTTTGACATCATCTGACGACTTAAAAATTGAAATCTTTACAGAAGCACCAATTTGATCCTCAATCAGACTAAGTATCATTTCCGGCGATACTTTTGCACCGAAGTGACACCTTACAGGATCACCCCATATTTTGCAGTCCAGAGGGATGAAAATCTGATCGCCGCTTGGTAAATCTCTGATATAAATACTGTCATATCTGTGCCATGGATTTCTGCCCGGTGCACCGCCACAATACGAAGGAACCATACAAATAAGGGCTAGAACAAATAATAAGGCCGCGACCTTCTTGAACCTCTTCATCTCTCACCTCCTTCTCATGAATAGTTAGCTATAGCACTTGCCGTGGAGTTCCAAATCAGCAGAGCCGTCCCCGTGCATACTATATGAGACCTGCCCGGCCAACCAAAGTGAACAACCAATCTGTCGTCATTTGTATACCCATATACAACAACATCATGATGCACTGTTTGGGAAGTATTGCTCGGGTTTACAAACTTATTCTCGTAAATAACCGGTGTGCCATGATAACTGATTTGGTTTCTGATTTGAGCCAAAGAGGGGTTCACCGCACTCCAGTAATTTAACGAATGATCATCTGAGATGTCTGTCACCCGGCAGCAGCAGGATCATGAGGGGCATGATCTCCAGCCTTCCCGCCAGCATGTCGAAGCTGAGCACCAGCTTGGACAGGATGGACAGGCCGCCATAGTTCCCGACAGGGCCCATGGCACCGTAGGCGGGACCTATGTTGTTGAAGCAGGCGGTCACTGAGCTCAGGTTTTCTTCGAAGGTGACGTTGTCCAGGGAGAGGATAACGACGCTTATCACCATGATGAAAATGTAGAGGATCAGGTAGACCCCGGCGTTGGACAGAACGATCTCGTCCACTGTTTTGCCGTCCATTCGGATGGCCTTTATGGCTTTGGGGTGGACAAGGCGGTTCACGCCTCGCTTGGCTGCCTTGGCGATGAGCACCAGCCTGGCAACCTTGAATCCGCCGCCGGTACTTCCGGCACAGGCACCGATCAGCATCAGCACCAGGAGAAGAGTCCTGGGATACTGGGGCCATATGTCGAAGTTTGCCGTGGAGAAGCCGGTGGATGTGAGGATGGAGGACACCTGGAAGAAGGCAGCCCTGAAGGCCTCCCATCCCGAGGGGAACAACCTGAATATGCTGACCATGATGGTCACCGTGGCAAAGACGGTAATAAAGATATATGTGATCAGCTCTTCATTCTTTAGGATGGAGAGCTTTCTCTTCAGCAGAAGGAAATAGTGGATCTTGAAGTTGACTCCGAAGAGGAGCATGAAGACTCCGATCACCATCTCGATGTAGCCGCTCCTGAAGTGACCCACACTGTCCGAATAGTTGGAGAACCCTCCGGTCCCGGCGGTTCCGAAGGAGTGGATGAGACTGTCGAAGAGTGACATCCCGCCTGCCATGAGCAGGAGTACCAGCACCAGGGTCATGCCGAAGTAGATGCCGTAAAGGATCTTGACGGTGCTGCGGGCCTTGGGGACCAGCTTGTCTGATTCGGGCCCCGGGGTCTCTGCCTGCAGCAGGTAGTTGTTGCGGGTCCCGAGAAGGGGAGCGAGGATCATGACGAAGGCCAGAACGCCCATGCCTCCCACCCAGTGGGTGAAGCTTCTCCAGAACAGCATGGAATTGCTGAGGGCTTCCACATCTGAAAGTATGGAAGCTCCCGTGGTGGTGAAGCCCGAGATGGTCTCGAAAAATGCGTCCACCACGTTGGGGATGCTGCCGCTTATAACGAAGGGCACACATCCGAAGATACTGATCAGTAACCATCCGGCAGTGACTATGACGAAACCCTCCCTCTGGAAGACCTGGCCGTGACTCCTGTTAAGGAAAAACATAGCAAGACCCACGGCGGCAGTGACCGCCATGGTTATAAGGAAGGCTATGACCGAATCCGGCTCATGGTAGATAAGCCCGACGATGACGGGGGCTGCCATGAGTGCGGCTTCGCACAGCAATATTATTCCTGCGATTCTTATGATGATACGTATGTTCATATCTACTTCAGGATCTCATCGAGGCTTTTGAGCCGCCTGTTGACGGTGACCACCACTACGTGATCCTTTTCCATTATCATGTCGTTTCCTCCTGGGATCAGAGCCTTGCCGTTTCTGATTATGCAGCAGACCAGCAGGTCTTTTTTGAGCTTGAGATCCTTGAGAGGTATGTTGATAAGTCTGGGGTTGTGACTTACTACTCCGAACTCCACCACTTCTGCAGTTCCGTTGGCCACGTGATAGAGGGCCTCCACGTCGCCGTGACCGGCTGTTGCGGTGGCGCGCACGTAGCTGATGACCCGGTCGGCTATGATGCGCCCGGGGGATACCACGGTGCCGGCCTCACCGGATTCGGTGAGCTCCAGCAGAGAGTTGCGGCTGATCTTGGTGAAGACCTTCTGTATATCGTAATTGATGGCGTTCATGCCCAGCAAAATATTGACTTCGTCTGTCCCGGTCAGTGCCAGGAAGGCGTCGGTGTCGGTGAATCCCTCCTCGAAGAGAGTCTCCTTTTCGGTACCGTCAGACCTGATGACCAGGGCGTTGGGGAAGCGGATGCTGATGTCACGGCAGCGCTCCAGGTCGCTCTCTATGACGGTGGGGTTCATGCCGATCTTTTGCATCATCTCCATGAGATAGATGGCGATCCTTCCTGCTCCCACGATCATGATCTTGCGGGGTACGCGGCTCTTGATGCCTGCTGCCTTAAGGGCCTCCTCCATGACTTCTGACTGGGCGGAGAGACTGATCACGTCACCCTTCTGGATCTGGAAATCACCGTTGGGGATGAAGGTCTCGGAACCACGCCTTACGGTGCAGATCAGGGCTCTGAAACCGTGATTGGCCATGATGGTGTGAAGAGGAGCCTGGGTAAGGAGGCATTCATCCTCTATGAGCATCTCCGCCAGCTCGAACTTGCCCTTGGAGAACTTCTCTACCGAGATCACGTTGGGGTAACGGAGAAGTGCGAATATCTCCTGGGCTGTGGCCAGGTCAGGGTTTATGATCATGGAAAGCCCCAGATCGTTCTTGATGAGATCCATCTGCTCCGAGTACTCGGGGGTACGGACCCTTGCTATGGTATGCTTGGCTCCCAGTTTCCTGGCGATCAGGCAGCAGAGGAGGTTGAGTTCATCCTTCTCAGACACCGAAAGCACCAGGTCCGCATCCATGACGCCGGCCTCGGTGAGGACTTTGGCGGTGGCGCCGTTTCCGTTGATGCATATCAGGTCCAGCCTGCTCTGAAGGGATCTGAGCACCCGCTCCTGGGTGTCCACAGCCACTACGTCGTGGCCCTCCTGGACCAGCTGCTCGCTTATGAGGCTTCCTATCTTGCCGTTTCCGACTACGATTATCTTCATCTTTGTTCACCTGTAAGGTCTATCTGTTCTGCTCTGCGGGGACAGCGTTCTCGGGCGATGTTCCCACATAATATTTCACATTGTTTCTGTCAAGGAATTCCCTGATCACATTCAGGTTCAGGCACTGTCCCACGTGGAGGAAAGGCTGGTTGTTGACCCGCTGCTTCCTGCCGCCGAAGACCATCTCCTCGTTGACCATGTCGAAGCCGAGGTGGAGGTGCCTGGTGGTGGACTGTATGCCGTAGATCACACCTTTATCATCGAAGAGCGGCCCGCCGCTCTGACCTCTGAGACCGGGAGTGCTCAGCTCGATGCCTGTGATGGCTCCTGTGTCGTCTGCGATATTCCTGGTGTACATGCCTTCGATGGGGAATCTGGGCGTCGCGATGCGTCCTTCTCCCGTCCATATTATGTCATCGTGCTCCTGATCGTAGGCGAAGTCCCTGAATTCGGGGAAGGGGAAACCCAGACGGACAAAGAAGTCGCCGGGTCTCTTGTCGGAGCCCTTCAGACCGAACACTGCGTGTCCCTTGTAGAGGACCTTCTCGTAGCCTCTGAAGTGCAGCAGAGCCAGGTCATGCTTGGGGTGAGGTGTGATGTCGATGGCATCATACCTGTCGAAGCAGTCCGGGAACTGAAGCTTGATCTGAATGGGTCTGTCCTGATCCATGCCGAACTTCTTCTCCAGATTCTTTATGAGGATCCGGGCCTTGGGGGCGTTGGAGACCTCGGCGCAGGCTTTTTTGAACTCTGCGTAGTTCTCGTTGGCCCTGGCTGAGGAGATCATCATGTTGGCCACGTGTCTGCAGGTGAGAGCCCAGCCCTCGTCGTTTACGAAGAAGAGGGTGGCAGTCCCGGGAAGGACCTTACCTTCGTTGTAATTCCTGGTTATGAACTTGACGGGGCGTGTGAAACCGCCCACATATTCTATTGCATCTGCAAACATTCTATTCTCCTTAAGTGTCGACTCTGTGTCGATTCAACAAAATCTCAGTCTAATTATATCAAAAGCATGATAATATGAAAAGCACGATTGAAAACAGGGTGCTTTGACTGTATAATAGCCGTCGGAGGAATCGTGCACAATGGAGAATAATGTGAAAGAAAAAGAAGTGACAAGAGGAGGAGATCCTCTTCCCGTAAAGAAGGCTCTCAGCTGGGAGAGTCTGGTCTTCATCATCCTGTTCATCGGATTCTTCGGAGTGATAGGATACCGCATGGGTATCATGAACATGCTGAACACTCTGATGAATACGGCTTACAGCCTCCTGATGGATACGGTGTTCTACATCATGGCCATAGCAGTTCTGGCCGGGGCGCTCAGTGCGCTTCTCACGGAATTCGGCGTGGTGTCGGCAGCCAACAAGGTACTGTCGCCCCTGATGAGGCCGGTGTACGGACTTCCCGGAGCCAGCATAATCGGCATATTCACCACATACTTTTCGGATAACCCGGCCATACTGACGCTGGCGGATGACCAGAATTTCCTGAGGACCTTCAAGAAATACCAGGTGCCGGCACTGACCAACCTGGGTACGGCCTTCGGAATGGGACTTATAATCTCCACATACATGATCGGTATCGGCGCATCCAAGAACATCAACTGCTTCCCGGCGGTGCTCATCGGAAACCTGGGAGCGGTGATAGGGAGCATAGTAAGCGTCCGCCTGATGTTGATCTTCACCAAGAAGAAGTTCGGCGTCTCCGATTCCGCAGTCAACGACGGAAGGGACATGGATGCGGATTTCTTCAAGGATAACCGTGTGGTAAGGCTGGGAAACGCAGGCTCCAGATTCCTGGACGCCATGCTGGAAGGCGGAAAGAGCGGCGTGGGGATCGGCGCAGCCATCATTCCCGGCGTGCTCATCATCTGCTCTCTGGTAATGATGCTTTCCAACGGACCCGCAGACGACGGCACCTTCACAGGCGCCGCCTATGAGGGAGTGGGCTTCCTGCCCTGGGTGGGAGAGAAGCTGAACTTCATACTCAAACCGCTTTTCGGATTTGAATCTGCTCAGTGCGTGGCGGTGCCCATCACCGCCCTCGGCGCTGCAGGAGCGGCCATCGGCCTGGTTCCCACCATGCTCACCAAGGGACTCTGCGACGTCCACGACATCGCTGTGTTCACCTCCATGTGCATGTGCTGGTCAGGATACCTGAGCACACACATCGCCATGATGGACCAGCTCCATTACAGAGACCTCACCGGCAAGGCCATCCTCTGCCACACCATAGGCGGTCTCTGCGCGGGAGTCAGCGCCAACCTGATATACAGTATTTTGTTCTAGAACATGAGTGATCTTACAGAGCGCAAAAAACACAAGGTCATAGCCCGGGAGAAGGGCGACAAGGGCTTCGTCTCAGGCAGCGGATCGGTAAGCTGCCTGAACTGCACCTTTTACGTGCTTGAAAACGGTGACGTGGCTACCTCCTTCGTGCTTGACAGGGAGCACCAGGGCTGGAGGGGCATCGCCCACGGCGGCATCAGTTATGCGGTGTTGGATGAGGTCATGGGCAGGTCCAACAGGGTCTACGATGATTTCAACCATCTCCCCTACGTGGCTGTGGTCACCGGAGAGATCAGCTGCCGGTACATAAAGCCGGTGCCCATAGGAGAGACCATATACGCCTACGGCCGAGTGGATGGCGAGGAGGGCAGGAAGCGCTTCACGTCGGCGGAGCTGATGCTGGCAGACGGCACGGTACTTCAACGGGCAAGGGGGATATTCTTCCAGACCCCGGGAGTCAATGAGTCGGATAACGCGGATGCACTGTTCCCCCTGGAGGAGGGAGATCCGGCAGAAATGTGAAGAACAGAGAGAAGGCTTGGGACCTTCTCTTTTTTGTGCCAAAATACATTTGCCCAGGGGCATGGTTTGGGATATAATGACAGTACGCGTGTGAGAGAAAAGGAAGAGCCGCATATGGAAAACAAACCAACGTTAAAACAGAATAACGGCGGCACACAGCTTCTCCTTCAGTTCCTGAAAGGCAGCAAGCTGTATTTTGTGCTGAGCATAATCTGCTCGGCCATGACCACTCTCATCGACATGATCAACCCGCAGATCATCAGGGGCACCATCGACAACGCCATAGGCGGCAAGGAGTCGGGGTTCCCGGTTTGGGTCAACGACATCGTGGAGAGCCTGGGAGGCTTCCGGTACATCGGGGAGCACCTGTGGATACCCGCCATCGCCATCGCGGTGTTCGGGCTTTTCAGGGTGGGCTTCCAGTTCGCCACGACCATACTCAACACGACAGGTTCAGAGATCCTTGTGAAAAACATGAGAGATACTCTGTTTTCCCATATTTCAAGGCTTCCGTATTCCTGGCACATGACCAACAGCACGGGAGACATCATCCAGCGCTGCACCACAGACGTGGACAGGATGAGGACCTTCGTGGCCGAGCAGCTGACTTCGGTGTTCAGGATACTGATCCTGGTGGCCATGTCCATGTACTTCATGTTCTCCATGAACGTGAAGATGGCCCTGATCGCCACGGCTCCCATCCCGGTGATCCTGGCGTACTCTGTGATATTCAGGAAGGATATGCACGAGGGCTTCAAGGTCTGCGATGAGAACGAGGGCAAGGTGTCCGACATCATCCAGGAGAACCTGACGGGAGTAAGGGTGGTGAGAGCCTTCGCCAACGAGAGACAGGAGGTGGAGAGGTTCGGCAAGGCCAACGAGTACTACTGCAGTCTCTGGGTCCACATGGGCAAGGTCATAGGCAAGTTCTTCTCCATCCAGGACATTCTCTGCGGAATGCAGATCCTGCTGGTCACCGTGTTCGGCGCGGTGTTCGCCGTGAAGGGCCAGATGACAGCCGGCGAATATGTGGCCTTCGTATCCTATAACGGAATGCTCAGCTTCCCCATCAGGAGACTGGGCAGGATGCTTTCGGAGATGGCCAAGGCAGGAGTGTCTCTCAACCGTCTCCAGTACATAATGGATTCCGAAGAGGAAGAGGACAGACCCGGCGCAGTGGACGCCGACATGACAGGCGACATAAAGTTCGAAGACATAACCTTCTGCTATGAAGAGGGTCATGACGTGCTTAAGGACATCAACATAGACGTGCCCGCAGGCTCCACACTGGGCATACTGGGAGGGACAGGCTCCGGCAAGAGCACCCTCATGCTCCTTCTGGACAAACTTTACGAGATCCCGGAGGGACACGGCAGGATCACCATAGGCGGCGTGGACATCAGGGACATCAGGAACCAGCATCTTAGAAAGAACATCGCCATGGTCCTTCAGGAACCCTACATGTTCTCCAGGTCGCTCAAGGACAACATCGGAATCACCAGAGAGCATCTGCAGCTGGAGGACATCCAGATGGCGGCCGACGCCGCGTGCCTCACTGAAGCAATAGAAGGATTCACCGAAGGATACGACACCTTCGTCGGAGAGAGGGGAGTGACCCTTTCCGGCGGACAGAAGCAGAGAGCTGCCATAGCCAGAGCCCT
>JAEEGI010005600.1_pt1 | contig 28882 bp, 25 predicted proteins | sample 8958751 | NCBI WGS metagenome assembly JAEEGI01 (sample SAMN16246545, study PRJNA631951) | gut metagenome | biome: gut microbiome; feature: rumen; material: KS-attached | host: Bos | place: Iran: Karaj | collected 2018-10 | reverse complement strand
GGTATGCACAAGGTGTATTCTTACGTAAGCCACAACGTCAATGAAGGTATGGAGGTCCTTAAAGGGGCTGGATTTGAAGTAGAAGCTATACTCAAGTCAGAAGCTAAACAAGATGATCAGTATGTGGACCTTTATAGAATGAGCATTTTTAATCCTGAAAATAAATAATAAATGGCTCAAGAACAGATAGCTAAGACCCGTCTTGGGGGGGGGCAGAAATTATTCATTGGACCTCTTGAGAATAGTTTCAATGTTCATGATTGTTCTGCTTCATAGTGGAAGTCATGGTAGAGCATTATTTATTAGTGAAGGTCTCAACTTTTATTCGGTATGGTTTCATTTTATTGAAGCATTATCAATATGCTCTGTTGATGTATTTGTCCTTATTTCAGGGTATTTTTTATGCAGGCAGACTTTTAAACCATCCCGTGTTTTGAAATTGGTATTGGTGGTTGTTTTCTATTCTGTCGCATGGCTATTTGTTACAAAATTTGTTTTTAACGATTCTGTTTCAAAAACTGACATTATAAAGGCATTTTTTCCAATTTCTTACAATCAATACTGGTTTATATCCTCTTATGTAGGAATGTATTTGTTATCACCTATAATTAATGTCCTTATAAAAAACTTGACACAAGTACAGCATTTAGGAGCAATACTATTGTTAGTAGGGATATTCTGTATCTGGCCAGATGTACTTCCATTTTCAAGTCCTTTCGGAATCTCTAAAAAAGGTTATTCTGTTGTTTGGTTCGTTGTTCTATATATTATTGCAGCATATTTTAGGAATTTTCCCGTAATAATGAAACTTCGACAAATATTCAAATACTACATAATTGCAGCGTGTTTATTGTTGTTGAGTTGGATAGTAATAGTTTTAGTGACAAGAACAAACAATTTTGAGAATGAGCTACAAGGCCAAATGACTTTTTATTATTATCGGTATAATTCATTTGTTGTACTTATTACGGCGGTTTGTCTTTTTATCACATTTAGTAAAATAAAAGTTGAGAATGTTCATGTTCAAAAGCTAATATCTTATGTTGCACCACTATGTATGGGTATTTATCTTATCCATGATAATGAGAGCGCCAGAGGCTTTATTTGGCAGGGTTTGATAGAGTTAGAACCTACGCCAGCCGCTCCGTTTATTGTTGCTGGTTATGTCATATTGGTTTTTGTTGTTTGTATGATGATAGAGGTGATTAGAACTATAATATTCCATCTTGTAGACAAGAGAGAATGGTATAAAATACAAATGGAGAAAATTGATTCAGTTCCTGCAATTATTAAGAATAAATTAGTAATTCAAATTTTAAACAAATAATATTATGTCTATTCAAGTATTAAAACCCAAGTTCGAGATTGATGAGTGTCTCGAAGCAGTAAGAGAGTGCCTTGAAAAAGGCTGGACAGGTATGGGCTTTAAGACCGTACAGTTTGAGGAGGCATGGAAAGAGTATACAGGTCATCCCAATGCATACTATATCAATTCCAACACTGTAGGTCTTCACCTTGCCGTTAAGATTTTGAAAATGCGCAATGGTTGGCAGGATGGGGATGAAATCATTACCACTCCTATCACATTTGTTTCTACTAACCATGCCATTCTCTATGAGAACATGCATGCTACTTTTGCTGATGTTGACGACTATCTCTGCCTCGATCCTGTTGATGTAGAAAAGAAGATCAACGATAAGACTCGTGCTGTCATCTTTGTAGGATATGGTGGTCGTGTCGGTCAGTTGGCTAAGATTGTAGAGATTTGTAAGAAGCACAATCTGAAACTTATACTTGATGCCGCCCACATGTCTGGTACTCGTGTAAAGGGAGTTTGCCCAGGAACATGGGATGGTGTAGATGTAACAGTCTATTCTTTCCAGGCTGTGAAGAACCTGCCTACAGGTGATAGCGGCATGATATGCTTCCCCAACGCTGAGGATGATAAATTGGCTCGCCAGTTAGCTTGGTTGGGTATTAATAAGGACACTTATGCACGTAGTAACAAGGGTACTTACGCCTGGAAGTATGATGTTGACTATGTCGGTTATAAGTACAATGGAAACGCTATCATGGCTGCCATTGGCTTAGTACAGTTGAAGTATTTGGATCGTGACAATGCACGTCGTCGAGAGATTGTTGCCATGTATGACAAGGCTTTTGAGAATAATCCAAAACTAAAGATTATCAAAGCACCTAATACAGACGAGTGCTCATTCCACATTTATGAACTGGTTGTACCCGACCGTGAAGGTCTTTTAGGAGCATTGGCAGAGCATGATATCTATGGCGGTGTTCACTATCGTGATAATACCGAATATAGTATGTACACATACGCCAAGGGTACTTGCCCCAAGGCTCATGAGATGAGTGAGCATCTTATAACACTCCCTCTCCACATGTGGCTGACAGATGATGAGGTACAGCAAATTATTAAGGTTGTTAACGATTATGTGAAATAACTATGGCAGTATTTATCACCGGTGCTGCCGGATATGTAGGGCGTCATTTCCTTCAGGAACTACCCACAGAGTTCCTGAAGGATGCGTTGATGCCCGACATCGATGAGCTGGACCTGGCAGATTACAATCAACTTTATAGTTTCTTCGCATCTCACAAGATTGATCAAGTTTTTCACTTGGCTGCAATGCTTGACAACAATAACCGTCAAGCTTTGTTTGACAGCAATGTGATAGCAGTATATAACCTTGTTGTTATGTGTAAGTTGTTTAAAGTCAAACACTTAACGTTCGTTTCCGGCAATAATGTCTACGTTCCAAATGACGGTACACCAATATTGGAAAGCGCTCCTTATGGCCCGCAACCCTATAATCACTATGGACTTACGAAATATGTAGGCGAAATGATTGTACGAGACCAACTTGATGGAAGCGGTACAGAATATGCCATTGTCAGGATTGCGGATATTTATGGACCGAAACAGCGTACAGGGGCATTGTTGCAGGCTGTGATTGGCAATGTGGTAAAAGTACAGCCGCAAAAGAAATATGGTATTGGAGACAGAACGCGTGACTATATATTTATCAATGATGTGGCTAAGGGCCTTGCTCATGTAGCAGTCAACCGTCTTTCTGGAATATATAATCTTGGAACAGGAAAGGGGACTAATGTAGCTCGCATTATTGAGATTGCTGAAGACCTGTCCGAGTGCAAGGAACCCACAATACCTGTTGCTGTTGAAAAAGAAGATCACACCAAGGTAGTATTGAATGCAGAAAAACTTGCCGCTACTGGTTTCAGAACAAGGGTGACCGTAGAGGAAGGTATGAAGGAAATTGTTAACGAAGCAAAGAAAGGATAACAAATGATAAGACTTTTCAGACCGACATTTGATGTCGAAGCTTGTTTGAAAGAATTAAAAGAATGCCTTGAAGAAGGATGGACCGGCCCTGGTTTTAAGACAGACCAATTAGAGGCTGAATGGAAAGAGTACACTGGGTTAAAGAATGCTTATTATGTAAACTCTTGTACAGCGGCTTTAAACCTTTCCTTTGATGTTTTGAAGGAACGTAATGGATGGGCTGATGGCGATGAGGTTATATCAACGGCAATCACATTTGTATCTTCAAACCATGCAATTATGCTGGCAGGTCTCAAACCAGTGTTTGCAGATGTAGATGAAACGCTTTGTCTTGACCCAGCTGATGTGGAGAAGAAGATTTCTTCTAAGACAAAGGCAGTACTGTTCGTTGGCTTGAGTGGAAATCCAGGCAAATATAGGGAAATACGAGAGATTTGCTCAAAGCACAATCTAAAACTGATTGTAGATGCCGCTCATATGGCTGGAACTAAGGTTAACGGTAAGTTCCCTTGTTTGGATGCTGATTCCGTTTGCTTCTCGTTCCATACCTTTAAGACGTTGGCAACGGCAGATTCCGGAATGTTGTGCTTCCAGGATGAAGAGAACGAAAAACTAGCACGTATTAAAGCATGGTCGGGCATTAACACGGCAGCTTTCTCAGATTATGCCATTAAGGATCATAAAACCTATAAGTGGCATTACGACGTGCCTTACGTAAGCAATTGCTATAATGGAAATTCCATCATGGCGGCAGTGGCTATTGCACAATTGCATTGTTTGGACAAGAATTGTGACTTCCGTAGAAAGGTTTGTCAGAAGTATGATGAGGCATTCTCTAAGTTGCCCCAAGTTAAGACAGTTAAGTATGATAAAGAAGTTGTTCCATCAAGATGTCATTATCAACTTATAGTTGAGGATAGAGATGGTCTTGTCAAATTCTTAAATGAAAATGGCATTAATTCTGGTGTCCATTATGTAAGCAATATCAACTATAGAATGTATGCTTACGCCAAGGGGACTTGTCCGAAATCAGACTATATGAGTGAACATTCTATTACATTGCCGCTCCATCTTCAAATTACAGAGGAAGAGGTAAATAAGGTGATTGAATATGTAAAGAAGTACGTAACAAAATGAAGATGAAACTTGCTATATTAGGTGCAAATGCTGCTATCACTATGTTGATAGAGAAGGCGAAGTCATTGGGTTATGAAACCCATGTATTTGCATGGGCTTGTGGAGACCCAGGAGAGAAGGCTGCTGATTTTTTCTATCCCATAAGTATTGATGACAAAGAGGGGGTATTGAAAAAGTGCAAGGAAATTGGTATTTGTGGCATTTGTTCTATTACATCTGATTTTGCCGTTCCTACAGTGAACTATGTTGCCCGTCATCTTGGCCTTGTAGGTAACAGCGAACGTACAGATGTTGTGGCACGTAATAAGTATCAGATGCGTTGTGCTCTGAAAGAAGCAGGATTATTTGTTCCTCCTTTCATGCTGGCAGGTGAAGACTTTAAATTGAGTGATGCAGAGTGCATTACTTATCCTGTTATTGTGAAACCTACAGATAGATGGAGCAGTAAAGGCGTGACACGTGTTGATAAGCCTGAAGATCTAGTAGCCGCAGTTCGCTATGCCGTCAAAGAATCTTTTGATAATAAAGCAATCATCGAAGGCTTTATGAATGGACCTGAGTATAGTGCTGAATGTATTTGTTATCAGGGTGTGGTACATGTACTCCAACTAACCCAGAAGATTACGACGGATTATCCACATTACATTGAGACTGGTCATATCCAGCCATCGGATATACCTTCGGAACGTCAGGAAGAGGTCAAGGCCTTTATTAAAAAGGCAGTTGCAGCTCTTGATATTAAGAATAGTGCTGCCCATGCTGAGTTTAGGCTTCTTGAAAACGGCCATATTGGTATCATTGAGATTGGTGCACGTATGGGTGGCGATAGCATTGGTACTGATTTGACACCAATTTCGACAGGCATGGATTTTATCCGTATGGTTATAGATGTGGCTGTTGGAAATGTCCCTTGCTTTGATGTGGTTACAGAGCCAACGCCCGTGATGGATAAGTTCATTCTAACACTTGAAGACTTGAAGGAGTATAAAGATCTACAGAAGACAGCCCCAGAAAGGATTATAAGAGGTGTTGTTGAGGATACGGATTTTACTCGTGAGGTAGTAGATAGTAATACAAGGCATGGGTATTATATAGTAAAAGGATGAGTCCTATTAGTACAACAATAGAATGCGAGGTAATATAATAAAAAGTATCTACGAGACAAAATATAAGCCACTCCCTGTAGCTGTTAAAGCCGTTTTATGGTTTACGGCTTGTAGTTTTTTACTGAAGGGTTTAGGGTTTATATCTGCGCCTGTATTTACAAGATTAATCCCAGAAGACGAATATGGCCAACTGGCAATAATGTATTCATATGAGGCCATTTTTCTAACATTAGCAACATGGGATATCCATACAGGTGCATATCAGCGAGGTTTTTTCAGATTTAAAGATGACATCAAATTCTTTACAAATTCAACGATAGCATTAATAAACATATTGACAATTTTGCTTTTTGCTATCTTGTTTGTTTTCAATGGAAAGGTTACGAAGTATTCAGGAATATCTGTCACTAATCTTACTATATTTTTTGTATACGCATTGACCTTTCCTGCTTATCAGATGTGGACTATTAGAAAGAGATCCGAGTTTGCATACAAGAGTGTTGTCGGAATAACGACTTTATATGCTGTAGTTGGGTTAACGGTAGGAATTTTAGCTGTAATTTTGATTGTCCCTACGGCTAATGTTCGCTTTGGCGCCGGTTTGGTTTGTTCAATCGCCTTCTGTATCTTCTTTTATATTTCATCCATATCTCCTAAAGCAATCCGTGGGCGATTTGAGGAAACAAAAAGACAGTGGATTTATTGCTTAAAGTATCAAGGCCCGCTATTGTTACATTCACTATCCTATTTGGTCCTCAATCAGGCTGATAGAATAATGATTGGAGAAATGGTCGGCAAGTCCCAAACGGCTTTTTATAGCGTTGCTTATAATCTTGCGATGGCCATCATCATATTACAAACTTCGATGGAGCAGTCTCTACAACCTTGGCGATTTATAAAAATGGAAGAGAAGAACTATAAACAAATCGGAGATTCATCAAACCTTCTTTTAGTTGTAGTAGGAGTGGCGATTTTCTTGTTTGTTCTAGTCTCACCAGAAATAATGAAGCTACTGTTCACGGAGAATTACTATGAAGCTGTATGGAGTATTCCTCCTGTAGCTGCAAGTGTGTTTTTTATCTGTTTGTATAATATATTTGTGAATATCGAAACTTTTTTTGAAAAGACAATTTACGTGATGATTATTACCGTTGTGTGTGGCGGCCTTAATATTCTGATGAATTATATTGCTATTCCATGGTTAGGATATATTGCTTGCGGTTACACAACATTGTTATCATATGTCCTATTTGCTGTCTTTCATTATGCGGTAATGAGATTTATATGTAAAAAAGAGATTCCCGGTGTGAATATATTCTCAGGTAAGATTATACTTTTAATTAGTTGTTTTTTCTTTGTTGCTTGTGTTTCTGTTACATTGTTATACTACTATCCATATTTAAGATATTCTCTACTTTTCTTGACTATGTTGGTAGCATACATGCAGAAAAACAAGTTGGTTCCGTTCTTTTCTCTTTTAAGAAAAAAGGGGTAATTTGTTTATGTATATATTATGAGAATTCTGTTTTTAACATATTTCTATTATGATATCTATAAACCTATCTTGCGTGAAATGCAGAGACAGGGGCATGATGTTACGATAATAGAAGATAATTCTATTCCAAATGATCTTCATGCGGATAGACTAAAGGGAGTACGTGGAAGAGTAAAGAGATTGATTGGTTCAATAGTATTTCCTAAACCCCAAGAAAAATATTGGAAAGGAATGCTTAAGGAGCATCCTGAGATTAATAGGTTCTATGATGTTTTAGTATGTCAACCAGGTCTTAGTTTCTGCCCATATTTGTTACATATTTTAAAAAACAATAATCCTAATATCAAGTCTTGTGTAATGGTACATGACTCAGCCAGCTATTATGATTTTTATTTTTATAAAAACTTATATGACCGTGTCTATACATTTGACTATAAGGATGCTCTCGAAATAGAAGGAGTGCGGATGTTGGGAGCATATTGGGTGCCGACTGAAAAAAAAACAGTAAAATATGATGTTGTTTTAATTGGTTCGGATCATGATGATAGATTTGAAATAGTTAATAAAGTTTATCCGCAACTTAAAGCAGCTGGTATTAATTCTTTTATCAGGATTGTTTCTCTTAAACCAGAAAAGAAATATTCAAGGTATGTAAGGTTTAGACTTTTTTTATCTTCTCTATTACATAACACCCCCTCAAAGATGGAAATATGGTCTCAAAAAATGAAGCAGCCGTTTGTAACTGATAAACCTATTCCGGTCGACCAGGTAAATGAGATTATTAGTAGTTCAAAGTGTATTCTTGAAACCGATAGAGAGGGGCAAAGTGGTGTAACACTCAGAGATATGTGGGCTTTAGCTTCTGGCAAGAAAATAATAACGACAAACCACTTCCTTAGAGGACTTCCGTTCTATAATGCTCAACAGATAACATTTATTGATAGGAATAACCCAATTATAGATATTGATTTTATAAAGAGAGATGAATCATTTGAAATCAATGAGCAGATTATTTCTCAGAGAATTGACAATTGGGTGGCAAGACTACTTGATTTCAATAATTAACGATATAGGCTTCGTCTCCGCGAAGCGGATATGAAGCAATAGGTTGTACTTCCGCAGCAGAGTAATTACAATTATGGGGAAAGATGTCGGTTTTTACATGGTTTCCAGGATGCTGGAGGCCAGTCGCTTTTGGAAGAATCGACAGATTACCTCGCTATCATATATAATAAGGTTGATGTTCAGACCTCAAAACTGGTCAATAATGATACACGACATGGCGAAAATGGTGCATAAGGGCACAGTGGATCTGTCCACGAAGAAAAGCCTTCCGCAGACAGTCCCGGTCACTTCACCAAACGCCAGAATTTAAATGGTGGTGCCCTCGGGGCAGGCTTGATAATCCTTGTGATGATGCGCTGACAGTTGCAATCCTTACAGATGCCAATGTCCCATCCCTTCTCAATGCAGATGTCAAGATATGATTTCTTCTTCCTCACCTTCGGTACAGGCGGCACACTCAGCTGCGACTGGATGCTGCGGAGTATCTCGCGGTTGCACGGAGAGAGGAATCCATAGTGGCGGATTCTGACAAACCTGTCAGGGAGTATGTGCTGGGAGAGGAAATTCAGGAAGGAGTCAATCTCCATGGTCATGACGCCATGCTTTCCGCCTTTCTTGTACATCTTGTAATCATAGGAAATCTGTGAGCCTGTCACGTCCAGGATCCTGGAGTTAGTGATGGCCACCCGATAGGCATAGCGACCAATGTATTCAAGAACCTGATTGACTCCCTTGGCAGGAGGCTTAGAATTGATGACCCATGCTTTTGAAAAGCATTGTTTGCGTATAGCCTGATCAATGACGATGTCCTTCTCCTTGAGCCTCCTAGTAAGGAGCGACATAAACTTGCCACGGAATTTGCAGCTCATGGCAGCTACAGGAAAAAGGAAGTCACTATGTTTGCAACCCTTGAGATGATGCCAGACGCCATACTTGTCTATCCCACCTCCAGGCACAATACAGTGAATGTGCGGATGGTAGAACAGATTCGAGCCCCACGTATGGAGAATGGACGTCATACCTGTGAGCAGGCCCTCGTTCTCGGAAAAAGCCTTGACGGTAGCCCATGCAGCCTTGAACATACAGTCGTAGAAGATACTCTGATGAGCCATTGCGATAGGATGCAGACAGGCAGGCATCGTAAATACGACATGGAAGTACTTCACAGGGATAATCTCTTCCCTGCGGCAGTTAATCCATTCCTCTCGCTCCTTGTTCTGGCACTTGGGACAATGGCGGTCGCGACAGCTGTTATAGCTGATATGCACATCCCCGCACTCGGGACATACCTCGACATGCCCGCCAAGGGTACTGGTCCTGCACTGGGCCATGTGGTTGAAAGCCCTACTGACAGGTGCTACGACATGATGCTTACCAAGGAACTCCCCTCCATGACAGCGGATGATCTCTCCGATGTCGAAGCGAGTCCTCATTTCTTCTTGGGCGGGAAGATGGTGTCAATCAGACGTATATGTTTCATCGGCTCGATGTTGGCAACATGAAGATAGATCATCGTAGTCGTCAGGCGTACATGGCCGAGACGCTTCTGTACATCCAGAAGGCTTTCCCCATTCTCCAGGAGATGCGAGGCTGCACTATGCCGCAGGGCATGTATCGTGATAGAGTGGTCGAAGCAGGCTCTTATCAAGGCATTCTTCATAATGACGCGGACATACCCGGGCTTGATGGGTTGAGGAGCTACTCCTTTGCCATGTGTCTTGAAAACGAAGTCGTCACTGGGATATCTCCTCTTGAAGCAACGGAGCATGGCGAGCTGCTGCTCGGAAATCGGCACACACCGGTCTTTCTTTCCCTTTCCCTGGTAGACGAAGACCTGCTGCCGGTCAAAACTGATGTCAATCCATTTGAGGCTGCAGACCTCGCTCACCCTGAGGGCGCAGTCATAGATGGTGGAGAGCAGCGCCTTGTCATATAGCTCACAAAGACCAATGAGCCGTTTCATCTGCTCCTGAGAGAGCACACGAGGAAGTCTCTTAGGCTTTCGGACACGAGGGAGGACGAGTCCTCCGGGCTCTTTGAGGTCCATGAACTTGTAGTAGTCCTTCAAACCAAACACGGTATGCTTAAAGAAAGACAAGCTGTAGCAATTCCTGTCCAGAAGCATGGTCAGATAGTCATCGACATCCGGCTGCGTGAAATCTTCAGGAAGCTTCTTGAGATACAGTACCGCCTGAGAAATCTTAAGGCGGTAAGAGTAAACAGTACTGTCCGCGTACTGAGCCAAGCGGAGTTTCTTTGTGAAAAGGGAAATACGATTCCCCAATTCAGGTACGGCCTCAATGGCCTTGTCCAAATAAGTGTTTGACATTGAAATTCCCGGTGCAGGGGATTAATGACGGGGAGGTTAGAATGGTCCCGTCATCTCCCTGCACCTTTAATAAGAACGAAAATTAGTGTGAAATATTGGTGAAGGGTTTGAGCCGCAAGGCTTTAGCTTTTTCACCGTGGTGAAAATTAGTACAACAGAAATAGAAAACTCGGATACCCTCACATTCGAGAACGCCAAGCCGGGACAGTACTATGCACGAGCACGTTTCAGTCTCTTAAATAGCTGTACCTACAAGCTGACCTACAAATTCACGCCTGGCAGTACCACGCCTGACGACGGGGATATGGTAGAGCGCAAGTATCTGGTAGTAGAGACCAAGAACCACGTGAAGACTACCTATATGCTGGCCCGGAAACCGGAGGTAACCTTTGTTGGCAACAGCCTACACATTGTGTCGTCTGATGCTGACGTCACCTATGACCTGCTCGACGTGCTGCGCTTCACCTACGAGACGCAGAGCGTTACGGGGGTCAGTGAACTGCATGAAGATCCTGCTACTATCGACTATGAAGACGGGCAGCTCATTATCAGCGGCATTAAGGCTGGAGCTCCGGTCGGCATCTATTCGCTCGACGGCAAGTTAGTGAAACAGCTGACCGCCCAGCGCAGCGGTTCGTTCCGCATCAGTCTCGCCTCGCTGCCTCAGGGCATGTATATTGTTAAAGCCGACAACATCACCTATAAAATCTTGAAGCGATGAAAAACCTACGCACCTTATTATATATGCTGACGCTGTTGCTGTCGGCAATAGCAGTACCCGCCGATGCCCAGCAACGGCAGGACGCCCTCTACATCTATCGCAACGACGGACAGTTCAACGCCTTCTTCTATGGCGACATCCAGCGCATCTGCTACAGCAAGATCGACACGCTGGGCGTAGAGCACGACGACTTTGTCGTTCAGGAGGTGTGGGCGCTCGACACCGTCTTCCGTATTCCCGTCGATGCCATCGACTCGGTGTCGTTCGTTACTCCAGAGACCAAGATTAAGGCCGACGTCTTCTGTCCTGACAAGTCGATAGCCGACTACATCATCGACGGAGACTCCGTGAATTGGATTCGCCTGGCCGCCAACACTCCAACGGCCCTTGTCCCCAAGAATGGTCAGAAACTGCTCATTGAAGAAGGCAGCAAGTACATCCCCGACGGTTTTGGCGGCAAAGTCATTCTCTCAGAGTTAGACCCTGAAGGCTGGCTTATCGTTACCGAGGGTGTGCCGCTTACCGACATTTATGAGCGGCTGTTCATCAAGGCAGCATTAGGTTCCGCCCCAGCCGAAGCCCGACGTTTCGGAGTTCTCGATGGCACCGAGCTGAGCGTAGTCGAAGAGAAACCTTGGAATTTGCCCAAGTTAAATGGAGAGTTTTCGCTAACCCACTCTACAGCCTTAATTCCAGGTAATGACAATGTAAGCCTCTCGGCTGATCTTACTGGTAAAATTGGCGCATCTGCACAAGTTACCGTCAACAGCATCCGCGCCTTCCTTTTCATCGACCCCATACTTGGGAGCCAGTTCGACGTAATGACCAACCTTAACGTTGACGGCGAGTTCAACGCCTCGTTTAGCGGTTCTATAAACGGTCGAGTGGATATTGGATTCCACAAGGATCCCTTTAAACAGAAAGTCAAAGGCTTGGAATTCGATATCACCGTCGGAATTTTCGTTGAAGGTTCCATGTCAGGATTCGAGCTCAAATACACAAAGCCCGTCAAGGGCAATCTGGTCGTGTTTGCAACGGGTAGTTTAGCCGACCTGGTAGACTTGGCCAACCCGTTACCATCGCTTACGTCTGATGGAATCTTATATCGCTATAGTTATGACAAGCAGGGCCCCGACGGAGCCCTCGAATTAACCGCCCCCAACCAGGTATCTGTCGGCATTGGTCTTGCTGCCAAAGCAAAGACGAAGTTGGCCATCCCCGTCAGCGAGAAACCGAAAGGGTTGAGGGATTGGGTGAAGAACCGCCTGAATAATTACGCGGAGAAAAACAATTTGAAAGGTTTTGAATTCTCCATCGGTGCCGATTTGGGAGGTAAGATTGATATCAAGGCCCCCATAACGCTGCTGTCACAGCTGAAGACAATGAAGAACCTCGCCCAGGTAGCCGGGCTATTTGGCGACATCCTTTCCTCACAGCCCATCTATAAGCAGTTAGACGAGGAAACAGAGATTACACTCTCAGGATACGTCAAATTAGGAGGAGAACTCCAGCTGGGCAGCTGGAAAGGAAATTTGGGAGCCGATGTATCGGTATCCAGCACCCCCCACGGGTTAGTGCCACACATCGGTGGCATCAGCGTAGGCTATGATGAAGACAACAAACCGCTTAAGCCCTGGCGCATCAAGATGCTGTCGCCCATCTCCAGGAATCTCCTGTTTCCGGTCACTACCGGATTCCTCGTCACCGATATGGATGATAAAATCATAACAAAAGACGCCTCCAACCACTGGTGGACTGAGGGCACCAAAGGCTCTTACTCCCACGTCTTCACCGACATCGACCCTGGCAAGGGTAAGCCAGTCACCTACACCGCCTATCCGCTGGTGAATTTCGTTGGCGTGGAGATGTTGCCAGACTATAAAAAAGAATTCACTCTCGATGCTGCCCGCTTCGATATTGAAAGCCGTGAACTGCTGGTGTTCGAAGGTGACAATGAAGACCGAGAGTTACACGTTGAGGTAATACCCAATATGAAGAATACGGAGATGAAGCCGAAGGTGAAGTGGATTCATGATCCCATTTTCTTTGAAACGGACAACGACCTCTGTTTGAGCTGGGATGAATTGCCCGACAGCGTCGAGGAGCGCAAGGGCACCATTCTGCTGAAGGGTCTTTCGTCGAGAAACAACGAAGTGCTGGTCGAGGACAGTATCGTCTTCACCCAGGTACGCGGAATTCTGGAATTAAGCAGCGACTCATTAATCTTCGACCTCAAGGGCGGCGTCGGCAGCATAGAAATCACCAGGACGAACTTGAAGAACTTTGAAGTTTTTGTCGATGCCAACGAGAAGTGGCTACGCGGTTCAGTTCACGACAATTACATCACCGTGACCGTCAATGAAACCGACGAGGACTACCGCGCCGCGCTTGTCTATGTCCGTGGCTACACACCTAACGGCAAGGGCGTTGTGCGCGCCTTCTGGGTAAGGCAGCATCCCGCAGAGGGCATACCCAGCCTTAGCCCGAAGATGATGGCGTTCTTCCTCGAAGGCGGCAAACAGACAGCCTTATTCAACAAAGCCAACTATCCATACAGCGGTGTGTTCGTCAGCGAAGAAGGCAAGAAGTGGGCACATGCCGAGATGGACAGCAAGGGTGTCGTCACCGTCACCGTCGATGCCACGAAGGATGAGCAAGGACGCAGCTGCACCGTTGTCTGCTGGGCCAGCAACAGTCCTACCCCGAAGGAGAGCGAGATGGTGCAACTGCCCATCACCGTCAACCAGCAGAAGCCGGCCACCTATAAGATTATGGAGGTGGATATATGGTCTAATATGCTTGGTAAATATACGGAGGGAGACAAAGAATACCGGGATCCAAAAGGTTCTTCGCACCATTTCGTAACATATGGTGATGATAAGAATGCAGAGATTACGTACTTCGAGAGTGGAAACGACCTGTATGTGGAATGTCGTGGAGGAGGTTATCGCCTTGGGGATATCACATATACCGCAACGCTATCGTTCACCGTTGAGAACTGGAAAAACCAGTCTAAAGTCAAGGTTACAAATGTAAGCTTCAACCAGTCGCCCGTCAGCTATTCGGGCTGGTATTATGAAACCCGTGCTGAGCTGACAGATATTCCCATTACCGAGTACGAAACGGATTATCCTGATCCCTTTAATTTACCGGAACATATTCCCATAGGTATAGAAGCCAAAGGCACGGTAGCTGACGGCGTCGTCGTCAATAGCTGGAACTACAAGGACAAAGAGCACAATTACGAGTATGTGTCTAGTCCGAATAATTTGGTGGAGATTTATATAGACATCAACCCCTGGGGTGACCTCATCGATTACGAAGGCTGGGACGATGATGACGACTGGGACGACGACGATGGCAACTGGGGTTGGGGTGACTAGGACATTTCGGCGGTCGTTGCCATAATGAGCAGCGACGAGGACGTCGTTGAAGAGTTCCCCCAAACCGTGCTAACCAAGAAAAACGGCTGACAGTTAAAATTGTCAGTCGTTTTTCTTGCTTTTTCGGAAAGTTTTGCATATCTTTGTGGCCTATACCAAAAACTATCACTTATGAAGACTTCAAAACTATTCATTTTCCTTGTACTGACCTCCCTTTGTATGATGACGTCCTGCTCCGAGAAGAACGGCGACGACGAGCTTGGCAACACCGAGCAGAAAGGCGGCAGCGGCGAGATGAGCGGCAAGGTTACCACCATTCCCGCCAAAGGTGGCACCATCGACGCGGGTGACCTCAGCATGGTTTTCCCAAAAGGCGCGTTCAAGAGTGACACGAGGGTGGCAGTATCCAAGGTGAAGGCTGGCGAGACCTTAGGTAAGGAAGCCGAGAAGTCGACCTTCTACACCATCACCCTTGACGGCCCCACAGAAAAGGAATTCACCCTGACGCTGAAGGGTAAGGACACCGATGAGGACACGCGGGCCGTGAGACGTTCTATCGGCGTCAACCTCCACACCGGAAAGACCCTGGAGTACACCCTTCCCGTAGAAGCCACCTCGAAGGACGGTGTGTATACCGTGACGATTCCTCAGATAGACTGCGAGGAAGGCGAACGGCCGGTATTCACGATGGGACTGGCTACCGTTCCCACTGAGAGCAGCAAGACCACGACGCGAGGCACAGTGCCCGACTGCGAAGTGACATGGGGCAGCAAGTGGTTCCTCAACTCTGTTGACAAACAGATTCTGAGGGAGACGAGAGAATATGCAGAGGAGGCCTTCAGCGCGTTAGCCAAGTTAGGGTTTGGGAAGCCCAACAGAACCGTTCCCTTTGTCATCCAGCCTGTTGACAAATCCTGGGGCAACCACGTTCAGGCAAAGTTCTTCAATGCCGATTGCTACATTGAGCTGAACGAAGCCTATTTCAAGAACCTGCTCGATGCCTCCGAGAAAGACCTCCAAGAGTTGCGCCGCACGCTGATCCACGAGAGTTCACACTACTACCACGGACAATTGTACGACAAGCGCTCGGCGCCCGTCAAGACCGCTAAGGGACTTTTAGGCGACGAGTGGACGTTGCTGTCGGAAGCCATTGGCGGATGGACGGAGAAACAGACGGCGCCATTTGAGATGGACAACAACGTGTATGACAACAGAGACCTGTTCATCAAGGAATTCTTCCCCAGCAAGCTGAACATGAGCACCAGTATAGCCCACGGCTACGGCATGGGCACGGCCATTGAGTACCTGGCGAAGCACACCAGCGACCAGGACATCGTGAAGCTGCTGGAATACCAGCGCGATAAGAAGGCCACGACGCTGCGCGCCTGCTTCGACCTGTTCCTGAGCGAGCATGGCATGAAGCTCTTTGACTTCCAGAGCTACGGCCAGTTCCTCGACGAACTGATGAAGGGCAAGGTTGACAAGCGTATTGACATCACCTCATTGTCGCACTACATGAACACCAACAACATCCTGGGCTACTACGAGGGCATGCGTACGTTCAAGGAAGAACTCGGCAACTGGGGCGCCTCGATCACCCAGATCAAGGTCAAGGCGAGCGACCTCGCCTCTGTCGAGGACAAGATCATCATGATCAAGGAAAAAGCGAAGGACGTGTGGACAGACGTTTACGTTGCCGATCAATCAAAGGTAGCCGACATGAAGCTGGTAGGCACTGCCACCATCAGCGACTCCATCATCATCGATGACCTAAAGCAATTCGAGAAAGACGTCAACATGCGCATCTTCCTCGTTTCGCGCAAGCTCAAAGACGACGACAAGGCATTAACCACCAATACCACGATTGAGATGCTGGAGGTGAAGGTACCCAAGATTACGAAGATCGCCTTCAGCTACGGCTATACCGATACGAAGGGCGACCCCCACTTCAACTATATACCGCAGCAGTCGAGCCAGAATTCCACTGGATTCATAGAGGTTAAAGGCTGGATTCCCGTCACCACCAAGGCCAATCTCAACGATACCACGGTGACCATTACCGGCAGCGGTAGCATGCCTTTATACGACTCGTGGTACGACGATGGTGCTGAACAGACGTGGGAAGTGAAGATTATCTTCGACTCCAAGAACTGGGGTTTGCCTGCTGCCCACGGCATTGAGGAACGCCAGCTTACGGGCACCGTCACGTGGAGCTCGACTGGCAAGAACTCCAACTACTTCAACGGCTGGGCCAAGCGTGAAGAGAGCATCATCTTCAACCTCAATACCATCAGGTGCATAAACCTCTCCGACGACTCGAACAAGCACTTCTACGAGTTTGCTCAGAACTTCCATCGTGACGAGTTATTCCGCAGCTACACCGAGACCTACAACTTTACAACCTACACAGCCCCTTCTGGTGATGAGCCCGAGAAGTATAAATACGACAACGACACCTTTAGCATTAAGTCCTCTGGACTAATCCCCTTCAGCATCTATCTGTGGGTAGAGGACGACTAAGCAGCTGTGTCAGTAACTTATCCCTGTCCCTACTCTCAGTTTTCCCGGGGTATAAATAAACTTTTCCGCCAATAACGTCACGACTTACAGAAATTATTCGTACCTTTGCACGCGATTAAAAAGAAAAAGGACATGAAGCTATTTGACGTATATCCCCTGTTCGACGTGAACATCGTGAAGGGCAAGGGCTGCAAGGTTTGGGACGACAAAGGTCAGGAATATCTTGACCTGTATGGCGGTCATGCGGTAATCAGCATTGGTCACTCGCACCCACATTATATTGAAAAGGTAACGGAGCAACTCAACAAGATTGGGTTCTACTCCAACTCGGTAGTGAACAAGCTGCAGGTGGAACTTGCTGAAAGGTTAGGCAAGATTAGCGGCTACGACGACTACCAGCTGTTTTTGATTAACAGCGGAGCCGAGGCCAACGAGAACGCGCTGAAGCTGGCATCGTTTACCAATGGACGGAAACGTGTGCTGAGTTGCGAGAAAGCATTCCACGGCCGCACGTCGTTGGCTGTAGAGGTGACGAACAATCCGAAGATCATAGCCCCCATCAACGATAATGGGCACGTGACCTACCTCCCGCTGAACGACTTGGCTGCCTGGGAGCAGGAACTGCAGAAGGGCGACGTATGTGCCGTTATCCTGGAGTGCATCCAGGGCGTGGGTGGCATCAAGCTGGCTACACCAGAATTCGCCCAAGGCTTGGCTGCTGCCTGCAAAAAATACGGCACAGTGCTCATCTGCGACGAGATACAGTGTGGCTACGGACGCAGCGGTAAGTTCTTTGCCCACCAGTGGCTGGGCATCCGCCCCGACATCATCACCGTAGCCAAGGGCATTGCCAACGGTTTCCCCATGGGCGGTGTACTGATCAGTCCCGAGTTCAAGCCTGTCTATGGACAGCTGGGTACGACATTCGGCGGTAACCACCTGGCGTGTGCCGCAGCACTGGCCGTGCTCGATGTCTTCGAGGAAGAGAACCTGGTGGAGAACGCCGATGCCGTGGGTACATACCTGATGGAGCAACTAAAGGCACTCAGCAGTCCACGCATCAAGGACATCCGCGGCCGTGGTCTGATGATCGGTATCGATCTTGACTGTCCGCACGCAGAGGTGAGAAAGCCGCTGATCTACGAGCAGCATTGCTTCACTGGCTGTGCAGGTACCAACATTCTGCGGTTGTTGCCGCCACTCTGCCTAACGAAAAAGGATGCCGACGATTTCATAGAACGATTAAAGAAAGTATTATGAAGATAGCAATGATTGGCGCGGGTGCCATGGGAGGTGCCACCGTCGAAGGCCTGATAAAGGGCCAGATGTTTAAGAACGAGGACATCACGGTCAGCGATCCGTCAGCAGCCGTACTCGACAAGTTCGAGAAAATGGGCGTCTGTGTAACAACAGACAACAAATTGGCTGCCGATAGTGCCGACATCGTATGCGTAGTCGTAAAGCCTTGGCTTGTTGAGCGTGTGCTGAAGGACATTAAGCCTGAGCTGAACCCCCAGAAGCAAATTCTGATTGTGATTGCTGCCGGCGTGAAGTCGGAGAGTATTCAAGAATGGTTAGGCAATCAGTGTCCGCCCCTGTTCTTAGTGATTCCGAACATTGCGATTGCGGAGATGGCGTCTATGACATTTATTGTTCCTTGCGGTGTGACTGAGTCGCACCATACAGAACTTGTGGAGCGGATGTTTGCCGAGATGGGCGACACGCTGATTACCGACGAGCAGCACTTGGCAGCAGGCACAACTCTGGCCTCCTGTGGCATTGCCTATGCTATGCGCTACATCCGCGCAGCCTCAGAAGGTGGAGTGGAGTTAGGCTTCAAGGCCGACGATGCCAAAAAGATTGTGATGCAAACCATGAAGGGTGCCGTCGAGCTGCTGGCAGCCACCGGTCTCCACCCAGAAGCTGCCATCGACTTGGTAACCACCCCTGGCGGTGTCACCATTAAGGGACTGAACGAAATGGAGCATGCTGGCTTTACCTCATCCGTTATCCGCGGTTTGAAAGCCGGATTGAAATAGATACAAGATGAAGACAAAACACATACAGTACGAAACACAAGGCACGTGCTCGAAACTTATCGACGTGACTGCCGACGAGAACAACATCATCCAGCAGGTGTTTTTCCTGGGTGGATGTAATGGCAACCTGCAGGGTATTAGCCAACTGGTGCGTGGTCAGCATATTGACGACGTCATCAAACGCATTGACGGCATTCGCTGCGGTGCAAAGAACACATCATGCCCTGATCAGCTTTGCCGGGCTTTGGAACAACTAAAAGAAAAAACGATATGATGGACGAACAACTGAAACAAATAGGTGAGCGTCTGCGCGGACTGCGTGATGTGCTCGACATTCCTGTGAGCGAAATGGCTGAAACTATCGGCGTCGACTCAGAGAGGTATGAACAGATTGAGCGAGGCGAGATGGACATTACCATTTCAAACCTTATGAAGATTGCACGCAAGTATGGCGTATCCACTGAAGAATTGATCTTTGCGGAGGCTCCACACATGAAATCATACTACGTGACGCGTAAGGGTCAGGGTATGAGCATTGAGCGCACAAAAGCGTATAAGTACCAGAGCCTGGTAGGTGGATTCGTCAATCACAAGGCCGACGTGTTTATTGTAACTGTCGAACCCAAGCCAGGTGCCCGTACCATATACAAGAACTCGCATCCTGGACAGGAGTTCAACCTCGTGCTCGAGGGTAAGATGGAACTCTACATCGGCGGTAAGACCATCATCCTTGAGGAAGGTGACAGCATTTATTTCGACTCCACCAAGCCCCACGGCATGCTGGCCGTTGGCGACAAGGCCGTGAAATTTTTAGCATTCACAGTAGAATAAATTATGGTAGAAAGATTTTTGAAGCAGACAAAGTTCACGTCTGTAGAAGATTATAACAAGAACCTGGAGTTTATCATCCCCGAGAACTTCAACTTCGCTTACGACGTAATGGACGCATGGGCAGAGGAGAGACCCAATGGGCTGGCTCTCCTTTGGACAAACGACCAAGGTGAGGAGAGACGCACGACGTTTGCAGAACTGAAGGAGCAGACAGATCAGGCTGCTTCGTATCTTCAGACGCTGGGTATCGGCAAAAACGACCCCGTAATGCTCATCCTGAAGCGCCATTATGAGTGGTGGGTCATCATGCTGGCTCTGTGCAAGATTGGCGCCATTGTCATTCCCGCCACCCACATGCTTACAAAACACGATTACGTCTATCGCAATACCAGGGCATCGGTGAAGGCCATCATCTGTGCCGACGACGACTATATCATCGGTCAGATTAAGTTGGCCATGCCCGAGAGTCCGACGGTGAAGCAATATATCACATTGCGCGACGAAGAAGGTTTCCACAACTGGAGGAAGGAATGGAAGGAAGCTCCGAAATTCCAGCGTCCCACCTTCGTCAATGACAACGACGACACCATGCTGATGTACTTTACCTCGGGCACCAGTGGCGAACCAAAGATGGTGGCACACGACTATCTCTACGCTATGGGCCACCTGACGACAGGTGTATTCTGGCACAACCTGCACGAGGGATCGCTGCATTTGACTGTGGCCGACACAGGTTGGGGTAAGGCCGTCTGGGGTAAGTTCTACGGACAGTGGTTTGCCGGCGCTACGGTATTTGTCTTTGACCACGAGAAATTCAACGCTGACACACTGCTGCGCCAGATGGAGAAATACCATGTGACGAGTTTCTGCGCTCCACCGACCATCTATCGCTTCATGATACGCGAGGATTTGTCGAAGTACGACCTAAGCAGCCTCGAATACTGCTGTACGGCCGGCGAGGCACTGAACCCAGCCGTCTTCGACAATCTCAAGGAACAGATTGGCCTGAACATCATGGAAGGCTTCGGACAGACAGAGACCACCATGACTCTCGGCACCTTCCCTTGGATGACGCCGAAGCCCGGCTCTATGGGTATTCCCAATGCCCAGTACGACATCGACCTGCTGCGCGCCGACGGCACAAGCTGCGAGGATGGTGAGAAGGGCGAGATTGTCATCCGTGTAGGCGACCGCAAGCCCATTGGCCTGTTCAAGGAATACTACCGCGACAAGGAAAAGACCCGCGAGGCCTGGCACGACGGATACTACCACACTGGCGACATGGCTTGGCGCGACGAAGACGGCTACTACTGGTTCGAGGGCCGCATTGACGACGTCATCAAGAGCTCAGGCTACCGCATCGGCCCGTTCGAGGTGGAGAGTGCGCTGATGACCCACCCCGCCGTTGTAGAGTGCGCCATCACCGGCGTTCCCGATGACATCCGCGGTATGGTGGTTAAGGCTACCGTCGTTCTCGGTAAGGAATGGAAGGACAAGGCCGGTGACGACCTCGTGAAGGAATTGCAGCAGCACGTTAAGAAAGAGACTGCTCCTTACAAATATCCGCGCATCGTGGAGTTCGTCGACGAGTTGCCAAAGACCATCAGCGGTAAGATTCGCCGCGTGGAGATTCGCCAGAAGGATGCAGAGAAGTAGCAGAGCTATTAAAGTCAGAACGGTATCACGTTATACCGACATGGCGGAATAAAACAGACAATGAAGCGAAACATCTTCCTCGGCGCAATAGCAATAGCAGCAGCGGTGGCTGGTTACCTCATCCCTGCCGTAATTGTATTATTGATTGTTGCTATTTTCAACTTCATACAGCACAGACGGGGGGCCAATATTAACGAAGACCCCAAGCCGTCAGAAATGACCGTTGATGAGCTCACGGCGCAGTATGGCGAGCCCGAGGACGTGATACTTCTGAATGCGGCGCGTGCCAACGAAGCCTTGGGAGTCATACTTGCATACAAGGACTTTCTTGTCGTAGAAGGACGCCGTATCAACAAGAGCGACATCACTGATGTGACCTTCAACAACAGCGGCACGCCTTACGCTCCTGGCGAATACCAAGTCATCATCGCCACATCAGGACAGGGTTTCCTCCACGTTAATACTGGCTATGATGCCAACTGGACGAAGGATGTAACAGAAGAAATCAAGAATAATCTATAAGGAAATGAAACGAATAGTAGTCAAGGTCGGTTCCAATGTCTTGACACGTAAAGACGGAAAGCTTGATGTGACCCGCATGTCAGCACTGGTAGACCAGATAGCAGGACTCCGGAAACAAGGCATCGAGGTAATACTCGTGTCCTCAGGTGCTGTGGCTTGCGGACGTCGGGAACTGAAAGTGGAGCATGAGTTGGACTCCGTGGAACAACGACAGTTGTACTCTGCTCTCGGTCAGGTAAAACTTGTTGGTCTCTACTATGACTTGTTCCGTGAGTACCACATACACGTGGGCCAGGTGCTGACGATGAAGGAGAACTTCCAGCCAGGCGAGCAGTACCGTAACCAGCGTGCTTGTATGACCGTGATGCTTGAGAACAACGTGCTGCCTATCGTCAATGAGAACGACACCGTCAGCGTCACCGAGCTGATGTTTACCGATAACGACGAACTCAGCGGCCTCATCGCCCAAATGATGAAGGCAGACACGCTGATACTGCTCAGCAATATTGACGGCATCTACGATGGGCATCCTGACAACCCCTCTTCCCAAATTATTCCAGAGGTGGCACCCGGCACAGACCTGTCACAGTACATCAAGGAAGAGAAGAGCGCCTTCGGCCGCGGCGGTATGCACTCGAAGTACACCACCGCCCAGAAAGTGCAGCAGGCCGGAATTCGCGTCATCATCGCCAACGGCGAACGTGAGAACATCCTCACCGACTTGATAGAACGTAAAACAGAAACCCCACATACAGAGTTTATACCATGCAACTGAAAGAGACTTTTGAGAAAGTGAAGCGCGCCAGCAAGACACTGACCCTGTTGAGCGACGATCAGCGCAACGAGATACTGAACGCTGTGGCCGACGCTATTATTAATAGTAAGGTAAGGATTCTGGAGGCCAATGCTCAGGATCTGGCGAAGATGTCGAAAGACAATCCGCTCTACGACCGTCTGCAACTGACAGAGAGCCGTCTCGAGGGCATTGCCGCCGACATGAGGAACGTAGCCACCCTACTCTCTCCTCTTGGACACATCACCAAGCAGAAGACACTGCCCAACGGTCTGCGACTCTGTAGGGTAAGCGTTCCCTTCGGCGTCATCGGCATGATCTACGAAGCCCGTCCCAATGTGACGTTCGACGTCTTCTCGCTCTGTTTCAAGAGCGGTAATGCCTGCGTACTGAAAGGCGGTAAGGATGCCGACTACTCGAACCGCGAAGAGGTGGCGCTGATTCATGAGATACTGGAGAAATACGGAGTGTCGAAGGATGTCGTGGCCCTGCTGCCTGCCACCCATGAGGCTACCGGCGAGATGCTTAATGCTGTAGGCTATGTTGACCTCTGCATTCCCCGTGGAGGTCGCAAGCTTATCGACTTCGTACGCGACACCGCCCGCATCCCTGTCATCGAGACGGGAGCCGGCGTCGTCAACACCTACTTCGACAAGGAAGGCGACCTGGAGATGGGCAAAGCCATCATCAACAATGCCAAGACCCGCCGCGTCTCAGTTTGCAATGCCTTGGATTGTCTTCTAGTACATCTAGACAGACTAGACGTCCTAGAGAAACTAGTAGAGCCTATGGCTAGCAAGAACGTCATCATCTACGCTGACGAACAGGCCTATGCAGCTCTTGACGGCAAATACCCTCTACTGGAACCCGCCACGGAGGACAGCTTCGGCACAGAGTTCATGGACTATAAGCTTGCCATCAAGACCGTTGCTTCGCTCGAAGAGGCTTTAGACCATATAGACAACAACGGCTCAGGCCATAGCGAAGCCATCATCACAATGAACGAGCAGACAGCCCGCAAGTTCCAGGCTCATGTCGATGCCGCCTGCGTCTACTGGAATGCCCCGACATCGTTCACCGACGGAGCACAGTTCGGCCTTGGCGCCGAAATTGGTATCTCGACACAGAAGCTCGGTCCTCGAGGCCCAATGGCCTTAGAGGAAATCACAACGTACAAATGGCTGATTGAGGGAGAAGGCCAGACACGGCCTTGAACTTCCGTTCAAGCCTGCCTTAGTACTTTTCCCATAGGCGCTCTTCCAAAAAGCGCTCTACGGCATGACGGATAGACGTTAGTCCAAAGTCAGCGGGATTTATATCCTCCACAGGAATCCACAGGCAGTCGGCGGCATCGTCGGCTGCCTTCGGTTTTACGTCATCGGAGACACGGACTACGAAATCGGCGTCCAGCGTATGAACGTACATGCCGCTATAGAGATATTGATTAGGCGATGAGAAGAGGTAGTGGATGTCATCAACCTCCAACCCCGTCTCTTCCTTGATTTCGCGACGCATACCTTCCTCAATGGTTTCGTACATGTCGACAAAGCCGCCGACAAGGTCGAGCGTGCCTTTGGCCGGTTCTTTGGCACGACGTACAGCCAGCATCTCATTCTTCGAATTCAGGATGATGGCTGCCGTTGCCGCGCAAGGGTTGGCATAGTACACAAAGCCACAGTCAGCACAGGCCTTGCTCTTGAAATTGTGCACTGTCCAGCGGGCACTGCCGCATACTGGACAAAACTTGAATCGTTCTAATGGATGTTCCATGCTCTACACTTTTTACATGTGCCTTTACCAGTTATCTGTGCGGAAGGGGAATAACGGGAGGTTGGCACCGTTCTTTACGTTGCCGAGTTGGAAATTGCGGAAACAATAACGAACCGCCACAGGCTGCTTCACCTCAGGACTGCTCACGATGATAGCCTCATCCCAGTAAGCACCACCGGGACGCCAGAAGTGCTGTGCATTGGCCTTGTGGAACACACGGTCATCTCCGGCAATCTCGAAGCCCTCAATCATCTCGAAGGGAGCATCGGCATGATAGTTATCTTGCAAATGGATGAAGATGGTGTCGCCCTTCACCAACATGTCCTTATATCTCGAACTTTTGAAGAGCACCTGCTCAAAACCGTAGTCGCGGTTCAACGCCGTGTAGGCCAGCCGCTCTCCTACCTGCTGCTTCTGTGCAGGATGTATCTGGGTTGTCTCATAAGGATAGACCAGATCGTTGGTACACACCAGAGAACTGTTTGGAATTATCTGGGCTGCTCTCATCTGCTGTTCACGAATCAAAGCGCCTTGTATCCCGTTGATGTCATCATAGTGGTAGGGCGCTATCTCTACGAAATAGAATGGAATCTCCCCCAAAGCAAACTGCGAGCGCCACTGCTCAACGAGCAACTTCAGCCTTTCCGAATACTGATTGTCGGGATCGCCAATGTTTGAGCAGCCTTGATAGAAAAGAATACCCTTTACAGTATAGTTGAGAATAGGATTGAAGGTTCCGTTGCCCCATAGCAGGCCACGCAAATAATCCTGATCGGGCTTGAAGGCAACGATACCTGCCGAGTCGGTTGGTTCTTTTGTGTACTTCTGCAGGTTCTCCTTCGTCAGCCAACTCTCCACGCGAGAGCCCCCCTTGTTTGCCTCGATAATACCAATAGGAATGTCGAGCGCTTCATGCATGGTACGGGCAAAAAAGTAACCCGTAGCCGAGAAATCGCTAACTGTCTGGGACGAACATTCACGCCATTCGCACTGAGCGTCTTCCTGAGGCTCCATACGCATAATACTGGGAACCTTTACACTATGTACAGCACGGTGGTTCTTGGCATCAATGACCACCTTATTATAATCCTTTACAGGGCAGCCCCAGAAACCTTTCACGGGCATCTCCATATTCGATTGTCCGGCACATACCCACACCTCACCGCTAAGTACGTTCTGGATGGTAATAGCACCATCGCCATCGTCGAAAGTAATAGACAACGGATGATAGGACGCCTTCGGCGTGAGAACCTTTGCCAGCCACTTCCCGTCTTTTCCAGCCTTCGCCGTTACCGTCTTGTCACTCCATGACGGTTTTACCTTTATCTCAGCGCCAGCCCTTGCCCATCCCCACAAACGGGCATCTGTCTGTTGTTGCAATACCATGTTGTCACCAACGAGGTGTGACAACCTCACCTTTGCCTGTGCCGAGAATGCTAACAGCAACACCATCGACGAAAGAAAAAAACGTATCATTACACATTAGTTTTAAGTTCTGCTTGCAAAGTTACAATATATTTCGTACCTTTGCAAGCAAATTTACAAAAAGATGAGAAAGACATTCATACTGCTATTGACAACAATGATGATAACAATGTCCGCTACGGCTCAAACGGGAAAGACTTTCAACCTCTGGCCCCAAGGTGCCCCTAACAGTAATGGCAACCCTACTGATACAGCCCAGGTAACCGTTTTCTTACCTGATGCCAAGAAGGCTACCGGCCGTGCTGTCGTCATCTGCCCAGGCGGAGGCTACGGTTTTTTGGCCATGCAACACGAAGGAACCGACTGGGCTCCGTTCTTCAACAATCAAGGCATTGCCGTCATTGTCCTGAAGTACCGTATGCCATACGGAAATTACAAAGTGCCTGTCAGTGATGCCGAGGAGGCCATGCGCTTGGTACGCAACAATGCCAAGCAGTGGAACATCGACAGCCAACAGGTGGGCATCATGGGTTTCTCTGCTGGAGGCCACCTAGCATCAACCATAGCCACTCATGCCAAAGGCGAAGCCAAGCCCGACTTCCAAATTCTGTTCTATCCCGTCATCACAATGGATCCCGGGTTTACCCACCGCGGTTCTCACGACAACCTGCTTGGTAAAAGCGCGAAAAAGAAGTTAGAGCGTGAGTTCAGCAACGACCAGCAGATAACGCGGGTAACGCCACGTGCATTTCTTGCCTTGAGCGATGACGACACCACAGTATTGCCCATCAACAGCGCCAACTACTATCAGGAATGTCTCCGCCACGATGTGCCAGCCACTGTTCACGTCTACCCCACAGGTGGCCACGGATGGGGGTACAGGGAATCGTTCCCCTACCACATCGAGATGGTACTCGAGCTGAAAGCCTGGCTACAAAGTTTCTGATGGTCATACCTTGAATAAAAAAGAGAGCTTTTCAGCTCTCTTTTTTCTTGTGCTTAAAGCTACAAATACGCCCTGGCTTCGGTTTTATAGCAGCGCCTTGATTTCAGCGTCCAAGTCCTTCATCTGCTCTGAGCGTTTCACCAAGTTGTTCTGACGATCAATCAGGAAAAACTCAGGAACAGTGGGAATATTGTACTGCAACAGCAGGGGTGAGTTCAAGCCTTCTTCATCGCGTACGCTAATCCAAGGCAGCGCAGCCGTCATCTGTTTCCAGTAGTGCTCATTACCGTCGAGTGAAACTTGGTAGATTTCCAATCCCTGGGCATGATACTTATTATAATACTCACGTAGCGAGAGAATGCGCTTTGGCGAATCCTCCATAGCGAAGATATGGAAATCAAGCAACACCACCTTACCTTTTAGGTCGGTCAGACGACGAAGCTTTCCCTTGTTGTCTGTTAGTGCCACATCAATGACGCCTGCCTCCACAACCTTACTTTCGTCAATAGCGTTAACCTGATTCTTTGCAGCAATAATACGAGCATTTTTCAAGCCCTCGATGGCTATGTTATGGAGATTCTCACCACGCTCGGCTCCTGGATGGAACGTATCCCAACTAGTGGCCACGGCTGCAAACACCTTAACATCTTCACTATTGTTCTTAGGGTCAAAAATAAGCCACGGTCCCAAAGTCTGGAAAAGTGCAAAATAAGCATAGCTCTTATAGGGCTCCTTAAAGATGTAGTCGTTCTTCACCTCTTCTTTATAATAATAGAGCATCTTCATCAGAGAGTCACGAACCTCTGCTGACGAAAGTCCGCTGCGCTCCAACGCTACAGCACGGCCTTGCAAGTCAATCTGCTTGAGTGACAACTCTTTGATCTTCTCATTATTGTCAGATCCGCTTATTTCATATTGTGTAGCCATCTGCGGATACTGTGCCTTGACGGTTATCGTCTCCGTAGAGTCGATAGCCACGTTGATAATCTGGTCGTTAATGCGCAAACGATAGAACTCAGGAGCTGCAGGAGCATCACCACTAAAGGAGAACTTCCCCCTGTCGTCCAGCTTCACAGTCCCGATTTCCTCAATACCGTTCAGACCTACGTTCTCGAAATATAGCACAGAATCCTTGGCATTGGCAATCTCACCTTCTACATTGAATTTCTTTCCTCCACAAGCAGTCAGCAGCGTCAAAACAGCTCCTGCCATTAGTATTTTTACTGTCTTCTTCATCGCGATACATTAATTTTGGCTGCAAAGGTAGTGTAAACCGAGCGAAAAACCAAATGAAAGACAACACAAAATTCATAAAAAACGAAAAATAATCGTAGAATATTCGTTTATTCATTTATTAATATGTACCTTTGCACAGTTTTAGCGCTACTGCGCATTATTTTTTATTTACAGATGTTTTAAAATTAAGATGAACGTAATTACAAAGACCCTTCAATTGGCTGATGGAAGGACCATCACCATTGAAACCGGGAAAGTGGCAAAACAGGCCGACGGCAGCGTTATGCTCCGCATGAACAACACCGTATTGCTCGCCACAGTTTGTGCCGCAAAAGATGCAGTTCCCGGAACAGATTTCATGCCTTTGCAGGTAGATTATCGTGAACAGTATGCCGCTGCAGGCCGTTTTCCTGGCGGATTCACCAAGCGCGAAGGCAAAGCCTCTGACAATGAAATCCTGACATCGCGACTCGTGGACCGCGTTCTCCGTCCACTCTTCCCCAGTAACTATCACGCTGAAGTATTTGTCAACGTCATGCTGTTCTCGGCTGACGGCGTTGACCAGCCCGATGCACTGGCAGGCTTT
>JAEEGI010005599.1_pt1 | contig 28883 bp, 29 predicted proteins | sample 8958751 | NCBI WGS metagenome assembly JAEEGI01 (sample SAMN16246545, study PRJNA631951) | gut metagenome | biome: gut microbiome; feature: rumen; material: KS-attached | host: Bos | place: Iran: Karaj | collected 2018-10 | reverse complement strand
GACCGTAAATGGCAAATGGTAAATCGTAAATGGTAAATGGTAAATGGTAAATGGTAAATGGTAAATGGTAAATGGTAAATGGTAAATGGTAAATGGTAAATGGTAAATGGTAAATGTGAGATGGTAAATGTGAGATGGGACTCCGAGCTTGCTCGCCTGAGCACCTACTGGAGCGCAAGAAATGGTTAAATGGTAAATCGTAAATGGTAAATGGTAAATGCGAGATGAAAAGCTATTACAAATATGAGCTTGCGCAGGCAGCTGGGGTGAGCACCAGAACCTTTGGACGCTGGTTGAAGCAACAGAATGAGCAGTTGATCCAATGGGGCGTGACGCCGCAGCAACAGCTCCTGCCGCCCGCAGCGGTCCAATGGATTTGCCGCCAGTATGGGATCGATGAGGGGGAGCTGTGAGGAGGTTGACGGTTAGGGGGAGGAAAAAAGGCTGGACAGTACAGGGCCTCTAATTTTTTTTCATATCTTTGTGGGCAAGAAATGAGAAAACAAGTATGAGTGACCTGAAAAATCAGAAAAATCAGAGGGATCAGAATAGTCCGAGTACTCCGAATAGTCCGAATAATCCGAGTAATCCGAATAATCCGAGTACTCCGAATTGTCCGAGTAATCCGAGTAATCCGAGTGCTCCGAGTGCTCCGAGTGAGCAGAAGATTACTTTTTTGCCAAAGCGTGGGCATTACCGGCAGCTTAGGGTGTACCAGGTGAGTGAGATGATTTACGACATTACCTACTACTTTACCCAACTCTATATGCAGAAGGGCGACCGTACTGTCGACCAGATGATACAGGCTGCGCGCTCGGGCAAGCAGAATATCGCTGAGGGGAATCAGGCGGCTGCGACATCGAGCGAGACGGAGATCAAGCTGACGAATGTGGCGAAAGCCAGTCTGGAGGAGCTGCTCGATGACTACGAGGACTATCTGAGAGTCCGCAACCTGCAGAAATGGGGAGAACTCCACCCGAGGTTCGAGAAAATGCGGCTATATGCGCAAAGCGATCAGATCAGGAAGGAATATGCCGCAGTCGTCAGGCGCATGAATGACGAGGAGATCGCCAACCTGTGCATCACCCTCATCCACCAAGCCATATTCATGCTCTACAAGCTGCTGGAGACCATGCAAAACCGCTTTGTCACAGAGGGTGGCATCAAGGAGCGCATGTTCCAGAGCAGGATGAATTATCGGAATAATCGGAGGGATCAGAGTAATCCGAGTACTCCGAGTAATCCGAATAATCCGAGTAGTCCGAGTAGTCCGAGTACTCCGAATAATCCGAGTACTCCGAATAATCCGAGTAATCCGAGTACTCCGAGTAATCAGAATAATCAGAATAATCCGAGTACTCCGAGTAACCGCTAACCACTAACCGCTAACCTTTAACCTCAAATAATAATCGCTGAAATCCTTGCAGTCGGGGGGGAGATGGTGGTGCTGGAGATTGGGGAGGAGCTGCTGGAGCTGGAGGAAGAGGCGCTCGCCAGGGGCGTCGCGGTCGGGGTACATGTGGAGGGTCAGCGATAACGATGACGATAACGATGACAACTGCTCTGCGTCCTTCTTCCTGAGGAGGGTGGCGGAGGGGATGGCGATGGCTTTGTGGCCGGCTGAGAGGAGGCTCCAGCAGTCGGAGCAGCCCTCGGCGATGTAGAGGGCTTCACCCGGGCGGAGGAGGTTGAGGACAGGCAGGTTGTAGATGCTGCATTCGGCGCCGCTGGGGAAGCGAAAACGGGGCAAGGCACCCTTCACCAGGTTGCGGTTCTGAACACCCACGAGACGGCCTTCCTGGTCGAAATAGGGTATCTGGAGCCAGGGGACGCCCCGCCGGTCCTGCCACGAGGTGAGGCGGCACCAGCGCACCACTCGCTCGTCGAGCCTGCGCTCCTGGAAGAGGAACTGTCGGGCGGCTGGGGAGAGCCAGGGATGCTGGAAGAAGCGCTCGTAGCGGCCTGCCTCAAAGGAAGAACTCGGAGAACTCGGATTGCTCGGATTATTCCGATTACTCGGATTACTCCGATTACTCGGATTGCTCGGAAAGCCCAGGCAGTCCTCTCCTCCCAGCCAGCGGCAGGCCTCGAGGAAGTCTTTGCCGAGGCATCGCATCGCGAGGTCGATGGTGCCGCCTGAGGCTCCGCAGGCGAAGCAGCGGAACGTGTTGCGGCTGGGGGAGAAGGAGAGCGAGGCGTGGTGGTCGTCGTGGAAGGGGCAGAGGCACTTGTGGCGCACGACCTGGAGCCCAAGTCGCTCTGCGACCCCCTCGATGGGGAGGTCGCGGAGCCGTTGAAGCTGGAACTTATCCATCAGCGTGTGCGGTTAAGGTAAGCCTCGGTCTTGGTGTAGAGTCCCGTCTGGGAGGAATAGGTGATGAAGCCACGGCTCATCCAGACAGAAATCTGGTGCCTGGTTCCCTCGTTGCTCTTTCCATGACTCACGCGGAGTGCCTCCAGCTGAGTTTCATTGAAAGGATTAGGCAGTTCCTGCAGGAAGTTCTTCGGGCCACGCTTCTGCGTCTCCTCCTGCTGGGGCTCGCCAAGTGCGAGCATATCGTTGAATACACGAAGCTTCGCCCACAGATCGTAATAGCAGAAATAGGTCATGAAATCACCGATGCTGCGCGTGTAGGTCTGGTCGTTCAGAATCCACAGCACGGCGGCTTTTTTCCACGCGCTGAATATACTGCGATGGGAAAGTTCGAACAGTTCGTCGCTGTCTGCGAGGTTTGCCAAGTCACACATCTGAACCGCCAGCTGGTCGGCCACCTTGTTCAGCGACTTCACCACAAACCGACCCTTTGCATTGGAAAGGCGTAGCAGGTGCTGGTCGAGCTTGGCGAGATACTCCTCGTCGTAAGTCCCTTGTCTTGGTATACGGCCCTTGCGCTCGCCACGCGGCACGTAGGCGGTAGTGATACGCCCGAAGGTACCGTTCACCATGTCGCGCTTATACCATGCCCTTGCGTCGTCTGGAGTACTGCTCAGCGTCATACAGAGGCGCAGCCTTGGATTCGCAGTTATACCGTCACTCGTGGCGCGAAGCTGACCGCCACGGCTGACATCAAAGCATTGCCTGATCATCTGGCTTACCGCACGATGCCCGCCTGAAATCTTGTCGGCAAGACCAACCTCCGGGAGGTTCAAGTACATCGTTCGGCCACCGTTCCGTTCAAGTGAGTCGGCATTCTGAATAAAAGCTGCGTTCGTAATGTCGCTTGGCGGAAAAGTGAAGTACACCGATGGTCTCTCGGGTTTAGATTTAGAATTTCCCCCAAGTGTCCTCATCTGACGGCTCCAGTCGGCCAGACGCTTGTACTCTATCTCGTCATGGGCGCTAAAGTCGCGGCAAATGGCCTCTACAAGAAAAGTCAGCTGATTCTTGCCCGCTCCGCTGCTACCAATGATGTGTCCCATCTGTCCAGCACCTATTTCGTAGTATTTGTTGTCGCAGTACATAAGCTCAACGTCCGAGTTCAAATGGGCTGCAAGGGCAGGAAAAGCCATAGGAAGCAGCGGCTGCCGCATGTCTTTTGATGCATTAGAGAGGAGTAAATTAACTATCTCGGTACCTTTCGATGGCTGGGGCATAGCCGGAGCCTTTGAGTCAAAGATATTATAAGTCATTGTCTTTTAACTAATTAAATTGTTTTTTGATACAATTAAAAACGATCTTCGAAATTCCAAATCTCAAATCTCAAATCTCAATTAATTTTTCATGCCACCCATTCATTCCCTTATTACTTATATATTTATTTGATTATTAATAAGTTATAAGTGCTTGAAAAGAGGGTTTCATCTTTAATTGTGACATATTTGAGAAACTGAGATTTGAGATTTGAGATAGATTCATATTTAGCCTTCCTCTACAAGGCCATTGAGCGCTTGGCGCAGCTCGTTGCACACTCCGATGGCATAGCCGTCGACCGTGAAGTCCTCGTCGATCCTCAGCGGCTTGAAGTTGGGGCGCAGGCTGCCGTCATCCCTACGGGTTATCGTGATGTACTGGCCGTTGAAGACCTGCGGATTGCGCTTCGTGCTCAAGGGCAGCGTCTCGACGAACGTGTAGTGAGGGTCGCAATAGTGAAACTCCTCCACCTGTGCCTCCGAGTCGCGCCTCAGCACGCCCAGATACTCCTTGCCCGCCTTCATGCGGCGGTCGCTGCGAAGCAATGTTTTCACGTCCACGGAAAGCTCCGTGTTGGGGTGCCAACCTTGGTGGTCAGCAGCTTCCCCGTTCTCCAGAGAAGCGATGAACAGACGGTAGCCCTTAGCGAGCGATGAGTTACCATGAAGCATTTCCTCTACGATGCTTCCGAGAAGGCGAGGTTCGCGTGATTCTCTTGAACCTGCCTTAGTTTTTGCATTAAATACCTTTTTAAAAGACATAATTTCGTTTTTCGGGGAAAGCCTGGTCTCACCGCAGGTTCCCTACCCACAACTTCGGATGTGAGACGCCTTCGGTCCACGCTTGGCCTTTTCCGTCGTTGTTGGTGATGCAAAATTACGGCAAAAAAACATATCCGCACAGGAATGACGCAGATATGGGTTTACGGCTTATAAACCTAATTTACAGGAATTTATAGTCGTTTGTAAAATGCTTTTTACGGAAAAGTCAGGGTGGGGTACAGTTTAGCGCATGAAGTTTTTACGGAAACAGGCAGACTCGTAAAAACTAGACGGGAAAAATGTTACGGCAAAGGCAAAAAGCCGTAAAAAAAGACAGATTATTTTTTCATGATCTGTCGCAACTTTGATTGCAAGAGCTCAGGAAATGTCCTCTTCCGTGGGAATATGTACAGCAAATTGCTGTGCCAGCCACCTCATGCTGACCTTCTGTTCGTGGAAGAACTTCCTTTCGCGGCAAACCGCCTGCCACGAGGGGAACAGGTAGTCGCCCTTGTACTGTTCCTGCAGATAGAGGTAGAACTGCCTCTCCTTCGCCTCGTCTATGACCGTCTTGCCATCTTTGCTCATGCAGCTCACGCCGCTCCACTTGACGAGATAGAGCATTTCGCGGACATCAAACGTGCCTCTCTTGCCCTCCGCCTCCGCCTTTTTGCTATGCTTGAAGGGGATTCTCAGGGTGTCGAGTCTCGGGATAATGCCACACACCTTTTTTCCCCATTCGGGATTGTTGGCCCATAGGAGGGAAGCCTTCTTGTCGAGACCATACCGGTTTCCCGAAGCGAGCCTGTACATGTAGGCTTCCAACTTCATCCAACGCTTGTCGTGGGCATGGTAATCCTTGGCAAGCCTCTCCTGCAGGGGACCTGCATTCCTGCGCCTCACGTCGAGCTCCTCGTCAGATATCAGCTTCACCTGTCCGAAAGTGTCAAAAACCTCGCGTACGGATTTGAGTATCTCATCGCAACTCTTCTCGTAGATGCTTTTCAGCAGATTGGGGTTGCCCTTGACCTCTTCCTCCTTGCGGATCATGTCCTTGCAGACCATCAGCGTCGTGACAAGATGATAGAAGAACGAAGTCAGCTCGTGGAGCAAAGTCTTGACCAGATCGGCATAGACCTCAACGCCGAAGAACTGGCCATGGAACTGCCGGAAGGTGAGCCGCGAGTAATCAAGTACGGGGACGATGTTGCCTCGGCCGTTCAGCTTGCGCTGTACCCTGGGGCAGAACTTGCGGAAAATCTTCATGCTGCCCGTGATGGTAGTGCCAATCCGTCGGATAAGCTTCTCGGCCACCCTGAAACACTCGTTGTGATCGGTGGCATACTGTCCGATGAAATTCTCAGAGAATTCCACCAGGTCCATCGACTCGATGTTAAGCCGGTTCTGGTACATGCGGACAAGGTTCAGCGTCTGCTCCACCTTCTTCATGTCGAACTTGCAGGTAAGAAGTGCCTCCAGCACGTTTTCCTCCTCGAAATCGCGTGCAGCCTCGAATATTTGGTTAAAGCCAGTTTCGTCCCTTTGAACAATCGTAGAGTAGAGCATGGAACACAGATTTGTTGTTTTTCTTCAATTGTCTGCAAAAATATAAAAAAAACTTCAGTTCCCACGCTTTTTTTGCCTCAAGAAAAAACTTTTTTTTCTTCAGAGAGAAGATTTACAAATTTATTTGTATTTTTGCAATCAAGTATCGCCAATATGCCATAATGGCGCTGGTCCCACAAGGCCTGATTCCCTGAGCGCAGGGAGGCGGTATGATTTTAGTGGAAAATAACTGAAGCGTACGCTTTTTATTCAAAACGTCTCTTAAGCTTGGCCGCGAAATAGATGTCAACAGAATAATTAAGTGGACGCTCACGCAATAGGCGTGGGCGTTTATCTTATCTGTTGACAAGGGCACCGGCCAAGCGCCTGAGACGTTGGATAAGTATAGACTGTCCACGTTTTTTTTTGTGCGCGCTTGGCTGGTGTCTCACGTTTCTGAACGAATCCCGTTCGCTTTCTTCAATATCTGCAACTATGGCAAAGAAACTGCAACTTGGCTATAGGGAGATAGAGCAACGGCTGGCCGATTCGTTCGTGGGTGGTGTAAACCCAGCCGTGGTTGGTTACAAACTGCTCTATTCCTTTGGCAAAAGCGAACGCGACATTGAGCGTTACAAAGAGGGTAAAGGTGTACTCAAAACCTTTGACGGACTACTCATCAAAGGTTTGTTCTGTTATCGGGCTTCATCGACGATGCAGCTGACGAACATATTGGAACGGCTGAAGCAAGACCAGCAGGTACTGAAGGCTGCACCAAAGATAATCGCTGTGAGCGACGGCAAGTCGATACTGGCCTACGATCTCCGCGAAAAAGACACCTACGAGAACCAGTTAGAGCGTCTACCCTCTGACTTTGCCTTCTTCTATCCCTTGATGGATGTGGAGCGTGTGCATTACGTGGAGGAAAGCCCTGCCGACATCAAGGCTGCAGAGAAGCTGGCGAAGCTGCACGATGAATTACGCAGCTATAATGAATTCCGAAGTGATGACGACCTGCACGACCTGAATATCTTCATCAGCCGCTTGCTGTTCTGTTTCTTTGCCGAGGATACAGGCATCTTCGAGGAAAACCTTTTCACAAGTTCTATCCGAAGATATACCAAAGAAGATGGTAGCGACCTCTCGCAATACCTTGATGAATCGTTCAACGTGATGGACCTCTCATTCCGTCAGAACACGATTCCCAGCATTGTGAAGCAGTTTCCATACGTTAATGGTGGCCTGTTCTCCAAACACATCCAGATACCCAAGATGGGTGCAAAGGCTCGTCGCATCATCATCGAGTGTGGCGAACTGGACTGGAAGGACATCAACCCAGACATCTTTGGAAGTATGATTCAGGCGGTGGTTAATCCCGAGGAGCGAGCCAATCAAGGTATGCACTATACCTCGGTGCCCAACATCATGAAAGTCATCAACCCGCTCTTCCTCGATGAATTGCGAGGTGAGTATAACAAGTTGAACGAGCAGTACGAACAGAGGCTGCAAATGAAGAACATCGGTGCACTTACCTCAAAGCAGTTCTATGACGAGATGAAAAACGTCATCAAGAAATGCAGGGCTTTGCTGGTTCGCATGAGCAAGATGAAGTTCTTCGACCCCGCTTGCGGTAGCGGAAATTTCTTGATTATCACCTATAAAAGCCTGCGTTTCTTGGAAATGGACATCCTGCGCTTGATGCAGAAATGTACGCCTCAGGGGGAACTGCTTTTGGTGGATGCCAGCGTTATCAGTTTGAGCCAGTTCTATGGCATTGAGTTGCTTGACTTTCCTCACGAAGTGGCTATGCTCTCCCTTTGGTTGGCAGAGCATCAGATGAACACCAAACTCAATGAGAACTTTGGTGTCAACACCAAAGCCCTACCTCTAAAGAACATCACCCAAATCGTCTGTGGTAATGCCTGTCGTATCGACTGGAATGAAGTTTGTCCGCACACCCCAGAGGAAGAAGTTTTTATCTTTGGCAATCCTCCGTATTTGGGGAGTAGTATGCAGGATGAGAAACAAAAGGCTGACTTGGAACATGTCTGTGGCAAGTTCCAAAACTACAAGAATTTGGATTATATCGCAAACTGGTTCTATCTTGGCACTCTATACATTAAAGGAAGTAAAGCTAGATGTGCATTCGTAAGTACAAACTCTATCTGCCAGGGAGATTCTGTTGCGCTACTATGGCCTAACGTTTTTGATAAAGGAGTAGAGATTCATTTTGCATACCAATCGTTTAAATGGACAAACAATGCCAAATATAATGCAACGGTTATGGTAGTTATCATTGGCCTGTCATGTATATCCAAAGAAGAGAAACTCCTATATAATTCCAATAATCAATGTACAAAATGCAGTCATATTAACGCTTATCTTTTAGATGGACCAAACATTATTATAAACAGAATTGGCAGTTCAATTTCCAACCTGCCAGAAATGGTGTTCGGTAATAAACCAACAGATGGAGGATTCTTGATATTAGACCAACACGAGAGAGATTCTATTCTAAATGAATATCCACAAGCAGAAAGAATCATTAAGAAATATCATGGGGCAGATAGTTTCTTGTACGGAGATTTAAGATATTGCTTATGGATAACTGAAAAAGATTCAAGTTTTGCTTATTCTATTCCGCCCATAAAAACAAGATTAGATAAAGTAAGAGATTTTAGGTTAAAGAGTAAAGCAGAGAGTACAGTTCTATATGCAGATAGGCCATATCTCTTTAAACAAAGAGCACATAAAGACACAGATTCAATTATAGTGCCTCGTGTTACATCTGAAAGACGCCAATATGTACCTGTTGGACTTTTAAATGAAGATACAATCATTTCAGATGCAGCACAGGCAATATATGATGCTAATATCTTTATTATGGGTATTCTATGTTCTCATATTCATGTTGTATGGTTAAGTGCTATAGGAGGTAAATTAGAGACTCGTTATAGATATTCATCACTAGTTTACAATTCCTTCCCCTTCCCAAAAATCTCTGCTGAGAAGAAAGTAGAAATCGAGTCAGCAGCAGAGGAGGTGCTGATAACTCGTGAATATTACCCAGATAAGACTTTGGCAGATCTTTATGACCCAGACAAGATGCCGCAAGACCTCCGTGAAGCCCATGCTAAACTCGATGACATCGTAGAGAGTTGCTATCCTGGCTATCCCTTCACCTCAGATGAAGCCCGCCTAGAATGCTTGTTTAAGTTATACGAAAAGATGACCTCAAAACACTAGTATTATGGAACAACATAGCAATAATATCGTTGATATTCACTACCTTCAAACAGGACAGGCAACAGCTACAGATGCCTTAGGTATGCGCGAGATGCAGGCATTGGCCTACCAACATCGTGACAAACGATTCCTGCTGATTAAGGCACCACCAGCATCAGGAAAGAGCCGCGCGTTGATGTATATCGCATTGGATAAGTTGGCCCATCAAGGAATTAAGAAGGTAGTGGTGGCGGTTCCAGAAAAGAGTATTGGCCGTTCATTCAAGAATACTAATCTGACGAATGCAGGTTTCTTTGCCGACTGGAAGGTGGCACCTTATTTCAACCTGACAGATGTAAAGAATGAACAAGATAAGAAAGGACGCTTCAAAGAGTTCTTTTTCCATAATGGTGCCAAAGTACTGGTTTGTGCCCATGCTACTTTGCGTAATGGCATGAAAGAATTGCCAGATGAGACCTTCGATGATGTGCTGCTTGCCATCGACGAGTTCCACCATACAAGTGCGGATGCCAACTCAAATCTGGGCGATGTGGTTCGAAGGGTAATGAACAACTCAACTGGGCATATCGTAGCTATGACGGGCAGCTACTTCCGAGGCGACGGTATCCCTGTGCTCAGGGCAGAAGATGAGGCAAAATTCTATCCCGTTACCTATAACTATTACCAGCAACTGAACGGCTATAAGTATCTGAAGAACCTTATTTTGGGTTATCACTTCTATCATGGCTCGTATCTGGATCATATCGGCGAGGTGCTTGATACGCACAAGAAGACCATCATCCACATTCCCAGCGTTAACCAGCGGGCTGCCACAGGATTGGGTAAATATCAGGAGACATCCGAAATCATAAAGGTAATAGGTACCATAGACCATAAGGACTATAATACGGGCATTTATTATGTCAAAACTGATGACGGAAGATTGTTGAAGGTTGCTGACCTGGTGGAAGATGAGCAAAAAGAACGCAATATGGTGCAGGATTATTTGCAAAACATCAAGCATAAAGATGATGTGGATATCATCATCGCCCTCGGTACAGCCAAAGAAGGTTTTGACTGGCAATGGTGCGAGATGTGCCTGACTATTGGTGTACGGGGCTCATTGACAGAGGTAATCCAGATAATAGGCCGATGCACTCGTGATTGTGAAGGAAAGGAGACAGCTCGCTTTGTAAATATGATTGCTATGCCCGATGCAGAACAGGCAGAGGTGAAGGTGGCTGTAAACGATTTCCTGAAAGCCATTACAGCCTCTCTGCTGATGGAACAGGTAATGGCTCCAAGCTGGAGGTTCAAGACTATAAAAGATGAGAATGAACCGAATGAGGATTTGGCACATACCATTGTGGTGGAAGGTTTGAAACCGCTATCAAGTGCCAAAACGCAGACTATCGTGGAGAGTCAACTTGACGACTTGAAAGCTGCAATTCTGCAAGATGATATGGTGGTGAAGGCACTAAGTGGTTCAACAACTGCCGAAACCATTACTCAGCACTTGATACCAAAAGTGATTCGTGAGCGTTATCCAGAACTGAGCGACGGCGAAGTGGAAGAGGTGCGCCAACGTGTATTACTTGATACTATCATCAAGGGAAATGATATCGTGGATGAGAAGGGTAACCCCATTTCAACTATTACTGGAAATGATGACGAAAAGCCAAGTGAGGGGAACAGGCTCATCAAAATAGCCAATAGGTTTATCAATATTGATAAGTTGAGCATCAACTTGATAGATACCATTAATCCCTTCCAGCGAGCTTATGAGGTAATCTCTAAGTCGGTGGATGCACCTACGCTGAAGATCATTCAGGACACCATCGCTGAGCAAAAGTATGATATGACGCTGGAGCAAGCAATCACCCTTTTCAAGGGACCTCTGAAAGATTATGTGGCAAGTCATAATGGTAATGTACCATCGGTAGATGATCCAGACCCCAAAGTGAAGGAACTGGCTATTGCTTTTCAGAAGATAAGGAACCTGAAGCAGAGAAAAATGCGTGGACTTGAATATGAGGGATAGCGTATGGAATGGCCTAAAGAATTATTAGAGTTATTTGATGACCCTCTACTCGATGGTGTACGTCCTAAGTTGGCGCCACTAACAGGTAACGACAGGATGTTGCAAAAGCTGGAAGAGGTGAATAACTGGATTATAAAAAACGGGCGGGAGCCGAAGAAAGATGGCGACCTGAAAGAGAAGATGATGTTTGCTGCTATGACGGCTTTAAAAGAAAAAGGTTTATGGACATAGATAAGGAACTTAAAGAAATATTCGACGACCCTCTGTTGCAGATGAGCGAACAGGAGAAAAAGCTTTTTGACATTCCTCAGGATATGCGAAAAGTGATTGCTAAGAAAAAAGCCGACTATGTGGCTCAGCGTAAGCTATGTGAGAACTTCGAGGACTACAAGCATTTGTTTGAAGAGGTTCATCAGGAACTGAGAGAGGGCAAGCGTTCTTTGGTTAAGATTAACAAGACAGCGACACTCGCTGCTGGTCGATATTATTTTGTAAGTGGGCAAATGTTACTTTTGGAGCAGATAGGAGAACTAAAAAGAAGTAGTAACTTCCTACCTGATGCCAGAACACGATGTATCTACGAGAATGGCACAGAATCGGATATCCTTTTGCAGACGCTTCGTAAGAATGTTGTGGGAGACGGCTATGCAATCTCTGAGCTGAAGGAAGAAACAGAGGCTCAGTTCTTTAGCAATTCAGATATCACAACAGATGACAAAGTGACCGGGTATATCTATGTGCTCTCTTCACTCTCTGACAATCCTGATATAAAGGGCGAGAAGAATCTATATAAGATTGGTTTTACGACTGATAGTGTGGAACAACGTATCGCCAATGCAGAGAATGAGCCTACATATCTGATGGCACCAGTAAAGATTGAGGCATCCTATAAGGTGGTGAACCTGAACTCACAGAAGTTTGAGGATTTGGTGCATCAGTTGCTGAAGCATGTTCAGTTCCAAGTGAAAGTTTATGATGATAAGGGGTTAGAGCATCAACCGCAAGAGTGGTTTATTGTCCCTCTTCCTGTAGTGGATGTGATTATCAAGAAAATCATGGACGGCACCATTGTGGGCTACACATACAACCCTCAGATGGAATGTCTGGAGAAACGTGTTGTAAAAGCCCAATCGACCTTTGACACCACAGGTATGAAGGTGCTGACACTCAACATCAAGAAGGCGTGTTTTGATGAAATTATGAGTGGAGAAAAGAAGATAGAATGCAGGGAGCTGAAACAAACCACCCTCAACAAATACACCTATCTGGACGAATCAGACGGTAAGCGCTATCTTCGCCGATATGATGCCTTACGACTTTTCGTTGGCTATAACAAAGACGGCGAAAATGCCTTAGTACAGGTAACAGACATTACCTATAATGAAGGCATCGTAGAATATCATCTCGGGTTGATACTGGAAAAGATATCATAATAAAAATTTTTTATTAGACCAAACCTGAACCAAGATACAAGTCAATGCCTTAAAGACGATAATAACAAGAGAAAAATATGAGGACAGGTGTGCAACACCTCTGCATTAGAATCCGAAATTGACCACCTCGTTTATCAGCTCTACGGCTTGACGGAAGAAGAAATCAAAATAGTTGAACAATCATAATAGCTGCAATATGACCAAACTCGAAAAACTATACAGCATCATTGGCTTTGCCGAAGATGCTTACGCTCAGCATAATTGGAACAAGTTCCATTCTGCATTCGCTTAATCGCATCATTGAGAACTCTCGCGAAGTGGGAGTGAAGCTGAGCAAGGATGTCCTTCAGCAAGTGGAGGAACTTGCCACAGAGGTAAGTGACATCTGAAGCCTGATGGAAGATGTATGAGGGTTGATGGAAGAAAATAAAGTTGCTCCAACATTTGGAGGTAATAAAATAATTACCTATCTTTGCAACAGTAATACAATGATTGAGTGATATGCCGACAGTATTTACGCTATTAGGTTTTAGATTTTGGTTCTATGGTAACGACCATACCCCCATACATATTCACGTGAAGAAAGGTGGAGCAGTGGCGAAATATAACATCCTACCTATTTCATTGGTTTATAATCATGGTTTCAAGCCGTCTGAACTGAAAATGATAGAGGCCATCTTGGAGGACAACGAAGAGATTATAGCCCAGCATTGGAATACATTTTTTAATAATGCAAAATAAAAAGGAGGTAATTATGGAGAAGATTGAGAAGATTTGGCTGACTGACGATGCGGTTTGGATTAGGACTGCTGACGGACGTGAGGCATGCGAGAAGTTCGCTGACTATCCTCGTCTAAGATATGCAACCCAAGAACAACGTGCCAATTATGAGGCTGATGAGTACGGGTTACATTGGGAGGACATCGATGAGGATTTGAGCTTTGAGGGATTCTTTGACAAGCGGGAGACGACACAACTCTACAAAATCTTTATGGCTCACCCAGAGTTGAATGTATCTGCTATCGCACGCCGTCTGGGTATTTCTCAGAGTCTGATGGCACAATATATTAGTGGTAGGAAGAAGGCGAGCGAAGCAAGAGTCACGCAAATTCTTGATACAGTACGTGAAATAGGACAGGAATTGATAGCGGTATAATCAAAGGAACAGAGTTGCTCGGGGAACTGTCATTTGCAATAGAAGATGAATGAGAAATGGAGGAACCATTATGAAGACAAACAGAATTATGGACGAGATTCGCGGTACAATTTCGCCAGAAATGAAGTTGCAAATGGAAATGTCGGTGGCAATAGCCAATCGCATTTATGAAATACTTGATGCGAAAGGAATGTCTCAAAAGGATCTTGCAAAGCGTTTGGGTAAGACTGAGACAGAGGTAAGCCGATGGCTGTCGGGAACTCACAACCTTACGTTGGCTACAATCTGCAAGATTTCTGCTGCATTAGATGCGGAAGTGGTGAAGGTGGCCGGCAGACCATATCAAGAAATCCATGAATTTGAGCCTATGGTAGTAGCGGAACCATAGGAATAATGTGCCACGGGGACAGAGTGACATCTGAAGCCTGATGGAAGATGGAAGAATAAAAAGTTGCTCGATTATCACTTTAAGGACAGCCAATTAAGATGGGAACTATCGCACGTGAATGATTTTTTGTGTCTGGAGCGACAACTTCCATTGGGGATGATCCAGGACGTAGCGGATGGTTTCCTCCAGAAGGCGCTGGTTCTGGGTCTCGTCTTGCGTGTCGCAGGGTTGCAGACGGAATTCCTTGGCACCCAGGGTTTCGTAGGGCGTTAGGTCTTGTTCCTTTCCCTGATAGATAATCTTCAGTTCATCGATGCGCTGAATCCTCAGCTTGTTGGGCATGCTTTTGGGGGAGCAGGTGATCCAATCAATTTTGACACCCTCGTCCAATGCGTGGGTTCCGTTTGTCTCAATCTGGATGAACTTTCCTGACTTGTGGAGCAAGAACGTAAGCCGCTTGTTGATCTGCAAAGTCGGTTCGCCGCCTGTGATTACGACGTGACGTGCGGGGAACCGTCTGACTTCTGCCACAATCTCTTCCTCGCTCATCTCCTTGCCTTCGTCGAAGTCTGTGTCGCAGAAGGGGCATCGCAGGTTGCAGCCTGTCAGCCGCACGAAGACGGCAGGAACTCCAGTATAGTACCCCTCGCCTTGCAAGGAGTAGAATATCTCATTTACCAGCATCTTGTGTAGGGGAAGGGATTATTCGTCTCGTTCGTAGGATGCAATGTTGCCTGAGCTTTCCTGCACATCTGCGCGATAGCAATGGGGGACGCGATCCACGATCCAGCGTGCGATGTTCTCGGCTGTGGGGTTGAAGTCGAGGCGACTGTTGAAGTCCTGATGGTCCAGGTATCCGTGTATGAGGGCTTTCACTTCCGTGAAGTCCACCAGCATGCCGTCCTGGTCAAGTTCCTTTGCTTTGCAATAGACGGTCACAATCCAGTTGTGGCCATGCAAGTTCTCGCACTTGCTCTGGCGTGAGAGTTTCAGGTAGTGGCTGCCTGATATCTCGAGGGTTTTCTTGATGTAATACATACTAAAAGTTTTTTTGTTTATCGTTAGGGTTGCTTCTAACCTAACACTTTATTTTACGGCACAAAAGTACGATATTCGATTGATTTGGCAAAATAAAACGCCAGATTTGTCACGAATCATTTGACTTAAGTTAAAATCGCGGCAAATTCTTGCATATTTCAGCAAATCTTGTTAATATTGCATTCAAATAGTACGCATCCGATATGCGCGATTTGACATTAATGAATTCAAAGCACATGAAAACGTTCTATCTTTCTGCAGCTGCCCTGCTGCTCAGCCTAAACCTCTTTGCCCAAGGCGTCAAGAGCGAGAAGTTCACTCCTTTCTACACGAAGGATGAGGCTCCCCACATGGAGCGAGTCATTCCCAATCCGCCAGAGCTGACGGATGCCCAGTTCTTCTATGATTGGACACAGTACCAATGGGGCAAATCCATTCGTGAAACGGAGCGCGGGCAACTGGCTGTGGCTGATGCCGGCATCAATGCTGAGTATTTCATGAAACGTTTCTCGCCTGTGGTCGGACGTGAGCTGACGCCTGACGAGTACCCTCATCTCTACCGCCTCTTCTCGCGTCTCCATCTGACGGAACAGCAGGCGGGTGCCAGCGCGAAAGCCTATTTCCATCGTGTTCGCCCCTATCAGCAATACAAGGAGCCGACGAGCGTGCCTCGCCATGAGAATCCCACCGATTTCACCAGCTATCCATCCGGTCACACACATGCTTCCTGGTTGGTAGGACTCGCCCTTACGGCCATCGATCCGGCTCATACGGAGGATATCATGAAGGTGGCTTACGAGCTGGGACAGAGCCGCGTCATCGTGGGTTTCCACTATCAGAGCGACGTGGATATGGGTCGCGTGGTGAGCAGCATCACCTTTGCCCGCCTGCAATCCGAGCCTGAGTTCCAGAAGATGATGGAAAAGGCTCGGAAGGAATACGAGAAGAAGAGAAAATAGGATCGTCGATGGCTATTGTGCCCCCAATTTCGTCGTTATGAAAAGATTGCTATCGTGTCTTCCCATCCTGTTTCTGGCTTTGATAGCCAATGCTACGGGGCAGGAGGGCGACGTCATCTTCATTGATGGTGCAAGATGGGAACTCTTGGGCAATCCATGTGGTGCCGACTCTGTGCTTTATCACGACTTGGAAGCTGTGCTGCCAAAGAACAGGGCAATCGTCACTTCGAACTGGGACGGCTTCACCGCCTATTGGAGCATTCAGCAAGATTTGCTCTGCCTGGACAGCATCAGGTATGAAAACTATGACCCAAAACTCAAGAGTAAGCGTATTCCCTCGGACACAATGCTTCGTGTGTTCAGCAAGTATGTCGAAGGGAATCGTATCGTGGCCAATTGGCTGTCGGGTGAGGTTCGTGTGGCTACAGGGAAAATGCTCTATTACGAGCATGCTGCTTTTAATCGGAACTACGAGGAAGAGATGATTCTCAGCATAGAAAAGGGAAAGGTAACGGCAAGAAAGGAATATCACAATTACGTTGTAAAAGGCTTTTCATTTGACGAGGTCAATCCTCAAAACCGTAACGAACTCCGTAAGATGTTCCCTTTACATGTTGAGAGGTATCCAGAATTGGCTGGCAAAAAGCGCATCATCTTCAGCATCAAGCACGCGCGGGTGGATGCTCAGGGCAATCTCGTGGAATGTGAAGTGAAAGCCAGGCCAGACATTCCCCAACTTGCCGAAGAAATGGCAGAGGCGCTCAAGGCTTATCATCCGTGGAGAGTGATGTTCATCAACGGCGAATTCCGGGCTTATGGAATTTCAGGTTATGGAGTTCCTTATCTCTTAGACGAGTAGTTACCAGTTTTATCCCTCCTGATTATGGCGCGGTTTGATGGAGAAAAGGCATTCTCTCTTTTTATCAAGCTGAAGGATGATGGAGTCATGTTTTTTCGCATTTTATGACAAAAAAATGCACTTTGACCGTTAACATTTCCAGTTTTGTGCGTTATTAGGTCAGACGACAAAAGAAATGACAACAATAGAATTCAATACCCATGTAGCCCATCTGCGGCCTCTCCTCATGAAAGTGGGAAAGGAATTCTTCCACAATGAGGAGGAGGCTCAGGATGTGGCTCAGGAAGTCTTGATGCGGCTATGGATATGTCGTGATTCGTTGCCTGTGGGTGAATCCTTGTCAGCTTTGGCCGTTCGCATCGCCAAGAATGTCTGCATCAGCTTGTGGCGTAAGCAGAAGCTGCGAGTTGGACTCCCGCTCGAGGTTGCGCCGCAAGTCACTTCAGGAGATCGCGCCGACAGTTTGCTGGAGGAAAAGGAGAATAATCGTTTGTTGCAGGCGGCCATCGACCGTCTTACTCCCTCAGAGAGAAGACTCTTCCTGCTCAAGCAAGAGCCTGAGATTGATGTCGGCCAGATGGCAATCCTGATGGGCATGACATCGCGGAGCGTAAGTGCCAAGCTATCGGCTGCCAGACGAAAACTATTAGAATATATCACCAAACACAACAGATAGGAGAGAAGAAAATGATAACAGAATTGACTCACAAATACCTGAACGGGGAAACAACAGCTGCCGAGGAACGCCAATTGCTTCAGCTGCTGAAAGACGAGCCCCGTCCCACCGCTGAACAGAAAGCTTTGGCTCTCATGCTGACGGCCTCTCCTGTGGATCGCGATGCAACCTGGATGGAGGAGGATGAGAGTGCGCTCTACGATGCAATTCTCCAGGACCGACGAAACGCCGCGTCCCGCCATCGTATTTGGCCCTGGATAAGCATAGCCGCGATGATAGTGATTGCCTTTGGGCTGGGCATCTCCTTGTCTGGCGACAGGCAAAAGGATGCGGTTGCTTATGTATATGGCCGGGAAGTAAAGAACCAGAGTGAGGTTCTCGATATGATGGAAAGCACGATGGCGGATTTCATGGCTAGCGCAGAGTCCGACCAAGTGGAGCTGCAACTCAATGAATTCTTTGGGAAGTAAAGATGTAAAGAAAGAGGATATTCAAAAAACAAGATAATACGATGAAACGACTTTTGTTATTCATATTGCTGCTTAGCACTTCTCTCTTGAGTGTCATAGCTCAAAAGGATTTGAACGTGGCCTCCGTGTTTGACGGAAAAATCATCCCACGAAAGCAGATGGTGGAAACCGTGGTAAAAGGTGAGCAAGCCCAAAGATACAAGTTGTCGCTATTCCATAGCCTGAAGATGGAGGCAGAGGATGAAGAGTGTCGTGAAATAGAGGAACTGGTGCTGAAGGATTGCGGAGGGTTGAACGCTCCTTCCGTTCAGGAATACGGAATGAAGGAAGGATACTTGTCCTATCTCATTACCAAATTACCATCGCGACACGACGATCAGGTTTATCTTTGCTACCAATGCTACAGGAACGAGGAAGGTAAGCTATGCATTACTTTGGTCTATATGGAAGGACCTGCCACGATGAAGGATTTGTACAAGATGTTCAAGACGGAGAAGAAGAAATGAAACACGACATAAAGCATCTCTTAGCTGGCACTCTTCTGGCCACACTTTTCCTGCCCTTGAACGCACAAGAGAGGGAGGGTTCAGCAACAAGGTATCCGGGAGGATTCGACTTCGACCTACGGCACGTCAGAACGGATATGTCAAGAGAGACATTCTCTGAAGAGAGCCTGATGTTTGAGGTCAACAAGAAAGCTGGAAACGACGTGGTGGAGGTCTCCGTACCTGACGACTCGTTCGTGGAGGACAGCACACTCTACATTCCCTCTACGGTAATGCACAACGGTCGGCAATACCGCGTTGTGGCCATCAGGCAATGGGGTTTGGCAGGTTGTATGGGTATCCGCCGCATCATCATCGGCGAGGGTGTAAGAGCAATATATGAACGGGCATTCCTGATGTGTGCCAACCTGGAGAGCGTCAGCATTCCCAGTAGTATGGAAGTCATCGCCGAGGCCGTCTTCTACGGTTGCGAGCGGTTGCGGCACATTACAGTAGAGGAAGGGAACGAACACTTGGATTCAAGGAACGGTTGCAATGCCGTCATAGATAAAGACAACTTGTTGATAGCCGGTTGTAGTGCCACCGTTATTCCCTCCGATGTAGAAGGCATCTTTCCGGGTGCCTTCGCCGGCTGTTTCGCCCTGGAGCACATCGATATTCCGGACGGAGTGGAGGACATCGGCCGAAGGGCTTTCGGCAGCTGCTATAGGCTGAAGTCCATCTCGCTGCCCCCTTCGCTGGATAACATTGGCGACTATGCCTTCGAAGACTGTACATCATTGGAGAGCATCCGCATTCCGCGCGAGGTCTGCGGCGTGGGAGACTTCGCCTTTGCCCGATGTACCGCGCTCAGCCGCATCGAGGTGGACCGCCGCAACAAGCACTTCGACTCGCGCCATAACTGCAATGCCCTCATCATGAAGGAGGACAGCAGCCTGGTGGCTGGGTGCCGCAATTCCTTCATCCCCGAGGGCGTAAAGTCGATAAGCCGCGGATCATTCTGTGGCATACCCGTCAGCCACATCCGCATTCCGCGCAGCGTAGAACATATTGAGCGTGAAGCCTTCTCGGGTTTGAAGTCCTGCGTCAGCATCGCCGTTGCTCCGGGAAATCCTGTTTTCTCCTCTCCCGAGGGCAGCAACGCCCTTTTGGAAACCGCTTCGATGACACTCCGACTGGGATGCCAGAATACGGTCATTCCCGCCGGGACGAAACGGATTGGCGACTATGCCTTCCACGAGGGAAAGCTGCCTGTCGGCTTGAATATTCCGGAGGGCGTCATGGAGATAGGGGAAGAAGCCTTCTGTCGTAGTGAAGGATTGTGGTACCTCCTCCTGCCACGTTCATTAAAAAAGATTGGCGATGCAGCCTTCGCCTCCTGCCATACTTTGGAGGGCATCGTGGTTCAAGGCAATACCGACGACATTGAATTGGGCTGGAGGGTATTCAGAGGGACACCCTGCGCAGAACATGATTTCATAAAGAAGTGGGAAGAGAAGAAAGCCCCTCGAATGTGGTATGAGAAGACCGAGTGATAACGACAAACATTATAAAAGAATAACATCAAGGAGAAACAACAAATGAGAACAAACTTAATGCGTCTCGTAGCCGGCACCATTTTGGCTACACTTTTCCTATCTGCCCATGCAGAGAACGAGGATCGAGAGAACCCATTAGGGGTGAACGAACTAAGGCCAGAATTCAATAGCAGCAAGGAGATCCTGACTGGCAGTAGAAAAGCGGGCATTGGTGATGACATCGACCGCCATCCAGGCGGCTTCGACTTCAGTATCCCCCTCGGAAAGAAGCGTCACAGCAAAGGCAGTACCGATTTGTTTATGAGCGGCGTGGGCATCGGCTTCGTAAGTGCGGTAGGCCAAAAGGCGCCGATGGACGTTACGATGGGTCGTAGCTTGGAAATCAACTGGACGGAAGCTATCGGTCTGCGCTACAACTTCAACCGGCGCCACAGCCTGGAACTGGGGATGGGATTCCTGTGGCGCAACTATCGGATGGCCCATCAGTACCGCTTCCAGCAAGATGCGGCCGAAGTGCTGAACATTGTGCCTTATCCAGCCGGAGCCGTTCCTAAGTTCTCGCGTCTGCATATCTTCCAGATGACCTTCCCGCTGATGTACGACCTCAACGTGAAGCACGAGTGGCACTTCGTGGTCGGTCCCGAGCTGGCGGTAAATGGTGGGCACAACAGCCATACCCGCACCATCAAGACACGCTACTCGCTCGACGGGGAAAAGTATAAGGAGAAGACGACCGATTTACGCATCAATCCAGTCACCATAAATTTTGTAGCCAGCGTCCGTTTCCACTTCATCGGTTTATACGTGCGTTACAGCCCTTGCAACGTACTCGACACCAACTACGGCCCCAAGTTCCAGAGCCTCTCCGCCGGCTTCACCCTTTGGGGCTTTTGATTCTTAGAATCAGTTTGGCGTGTTCTTTTCTTGCTTTAATCTTCGCTATTCCAAAATTCCCAACTGGCAATCGCCTGAAGATGAAGCATTTCGAGACCGTTCTTGACTGTTGCGCCTTGCTGGGCTCCACGTTGCATGAATTGGGTACTTTCGGGGTTGTATACACAATCGAAGAGGAGATTCCGGTCGGTAAGACTTTCGTAAGGGATGGCAGGTGACTCATCGACATGAGGATACATGCCTACGGGACTACAGTTGACGACGACTTCATACTCGTGAAGAATCTCAGGAGAAAGTTCGCTATAGGTAAACATGTCTTCGCGAGCGGAGCGACTAACGTGTTTCCATTGCAACCCTAATTGAGTCAGGCCGACACGAATGGCTCGACTGGCTCCTCCAGTTCCCAGAATAAGAGCTTTCTTGTGATGAGGCTGTAGGAGAGGACGGATACTACCCATGAAGCCGATGATATCGCTGTTGAATCCCTTTAGATAGCCATTACGAACGCGAATAACATTAACAGCCCCAATGTTGCGGGCATCGTCGCTCAACTCGTCAAGCAATGGGATGACAGCTGTCTTGTAGGGAAGAGTGACGTTGAGGCCTCGCAATTCAGGATTCTCGTTCAATACATCGCGGAGCATCTCGACATTGGGTATCTCGAAATTCATGTATTGAGCCTCAATGTGCTCACGGGCAAACTTTTCTGTGAAAAAGCCTCTGCTGAAGCTGTGTCCCAAAGGATAACCGATGATTCCGTATTTGTCCATTTCTGAAGTTTATCTTATTTGTATTTTCTTGGTCGTTTGGGCATTCTTGTTGTGAGCCTTAACGATATATATTCCGCTGGGAAGCCCCCTGAGAGGAAGAGTGGTGCAGTCCTCTCCATTGATCATTCGCTGGCCCGTGGTACTGAAGACTTCGATGTCGGCTTTGCTGCTGGCTACCAGTTCCCAGTTCTCAAATGTCACGTCAAGAGTATTGCTGGCCATGTCAATAACGTCCGTGCTTTCCTCACGGATGTATGTGTGCTGATACTCATTGCCATATCGATCTACAACGGAAACGGCAAAGCGATAATCATCCTGGTAAAGATCTGGAATGGTGAACGAATTGGTGTAACATGTCTGAAGCAAATAATTGGCTAAGATTCCACCAGCCGTGCTTCGTTCTGCTGACACATCGGTAATAGCATTGGGAATGGCATAGACGGCAAAGCGGACTCGGCCAGGTGAATCCCATGTGAGGGTATTGTTCTCCCAACAGAGATTCTCCACAGGGCCGTAAGCGGGTGCTTCTTTCCAATCGATGGCAGGAGTAAGGGCAGGATGCTGGTATTTGTTCTTCTTGAGCCATTCTCCTAATCCGCTTACCTTTTTCCCATCAATGTCGCATGCGGAATAATAGATTTGACCAGGAGCCGCATTTTTGGTATATTGACGAGAATATTGCATCTGTTGGCCCACTTCTATCCAATCTAACGAAGTGTTGCTGGATTGCAGGAAAGTGAGAGAATGACTGGCATAATGATGCCGTCCGAAATGACGTGCAATCGTTGACCACCATTGTGTCATAGGTCCAAACGGATTCGTGCTATGGTTGGTCTTCCAGTATATCTGAGGTGAAATGTAGTCGATGGTGCCTTCTTCGAGCCATGCCACAGGGTCAGAGAAGATGCCGTTATACTGCCAATCGCTGGCTACCGGCATACGGTTGATGCCATGCTTGGCTGCTACGGAGGCATCTGTACATGCTGCCCCTGCAGGGGATATGCCGAATTTACAGGACGGGTCCACCTCCTGAATCATATTGTAAACGTTGGCAACCATCTTGTTGACATTAGCGCGACGCCAGTCGCCGAAACTCATCTTGGTTCCAGAAGATTTCCAATCTTTGTAGTCACCAGCCTCGTTGGTAGTAGGGATACCGCTGGGATAAAAATAGTCGTCAAATATGATTCCGTCGATGTCATAATTCTCTATCAGCTCGCGACAAACATTCACGATTCGTTCGTTTGTTTCCTTGAGGGCAGGATTGAGAATGATGGTGGTTGCTCCGTTGGAATTGGTGAAGCTAAGTAGCATGTTGGCATTCTTCAGTTCACGGTCTTGAGGGGTATTCCATCCTTCGGACGAACTGGCCCAACGGTATGGATTGACCCAGGCGTGACATTCCAGTCCGCGCTTGTGACACTCTTCTACGATGAATTCCAAAGGATCCCAACCTGGCATTCGGCCACGTTGTCCTGTCAGATAACTGGACCAAGGCTCGTAGCTGGATTTATACATTGCATCGCACATCGAACGGACTTGGAAGTAGACAGTATTGAAGTTGTTCTTTTGCAATACATCCAAATACTGCGTCATCTCTTTCTTTTGTGTGTTGCGTATGTTGTAATTGGAGCCAGTCGTACTGGGCCAATCAATGTTGAAGACTGTAGCAACCCATACTCCGCGCACTTCGCGCTTGATGTATCTGTCTGCACTCCACGAGAGGGTAGGGAAGAACAATGTTGCGAGTAGGATTGGCAAGTATTTTCTTATCATTTATGTGATTATGAACTAATAGGTGCAAATGGATGATGGAGTTATTTCTCTGCTAAGTACATTGTGCAGATGCCCAGCGTGAAACGTTTCCAATGGATGTGATGGAATCCGATTTCCTTCAGAATCATTTCCATCTTCTCTGCTTGAGGAAATGCTTTCATGCTGGCTGGAAGATAAGTGTAGGCGCTGTTGTCGTGGCTGATGAGCCGACCCAACAAGGGCATCACTACATGGGCATAAATCCAGAAGAGCTGCTTCATTGGGAAACTGGGAGGCGTGGTCAGTTCTATGATGAGCACGTGTCCTGACGGTTTGAGTACACGATACATTTCGTGTAATCCTGTGTCCAAATCCTGGAAATTGCGTACGCCATACGATGAGGTGACAGCATCGAAAGAGTTGTCAGGGAAAGAAAGGTGGAGACAGTCTTCGTGTTGGAAAGAGATGATGTCCTGGAGCCTTTCCTTTTGCACTTTCTCTCGGCCGACCTCCATCATGCCATCGCTGATGTCTATTCCAATGATCTGTTGGGGCTGGAGATGCTTAGCACTCAGGATGGCGAAGTCACCTGTACCTGTGGCAATGTCCAAGATTCGCTGAGGCTTGTATTTGCCAAGAGAATGGATGGCAGTTCGCCTCCATCTGCGGTCTATCCCTAGGGAAAGTGCATGATTCAAAAGGTCGTAAGAGTGAGCGATATTGTCGAACATCTGTTCGACCTGCTCACTCTTCTCTCCCTGTTTGTCATAGGGTTTTATTTCTTCCTGCTCGTAAGCCATTCGGTAACATTCTTGCAGATGCGTGCTTCTATGTCGCCTTCCTCAGGAACGGGAACAAACTTTTCGCCAACGATGTGTTCGTAGAGCTCGATATAGCGGTCGCTCACGCTTTGGGCATATTCATCTGTGATTTCAGGCATCACATCTCCAGGACGGTTCATGAAGTTGTGCTCGATGAGCCATTGGCGTACAAATTCTTTGGAGAGTTGTTTCTGGGCTTCTCCTTTAGCAAACTTCTCTTCGTATCCATCAGCATAAAAGTATCGGCTGGAGTCAGGAGTATGGATTTCGTCAATCAGGATAACCTTACCGTCACGTTTGCCAAACTCATATTTTGTATCTACGAGTATGAGTCCTTTCTTTGCGGCTATTTCCGTGCCTCGCTGGAAGAGCGCGCGAGTATACTGTTCCATGACTTCGTAATCTTCACGGCTGACAATTCCTTGAGCTATGATTTCCTCCTTGGAGATGTTTTCGTCGTGTCCTTCTTCTGCCTTTGTCGTGGGAGTGATAATGGGTTCTGGGAAGCGCTCATTCTCGCGCATGCCATCAGGCAACTTTACGCCACAAAGCTCACGACAGCCATTCTTGTACTCGCGCCATGCGCTGCCAGTAAGATAGCCACGTATAATCATCTCAACGCGGAAACCTTCGGCTTTGAGGCCTACGGTAACCATTGGGTCAGGAGTGGCTAATTTCCAATTGGGTACGATGTCTGAAGTGGCATCCAGGAAATTGGCAGCAATCTGATTGAGCACCTGTCCCTTGAAAGGTATTCCCTTGGGAAGGATTACATCAAATGCGGAAATTCTGTCGGTAGCCACCATTACCATGAGGTCGTCATTGATGTTGTACACATCGCGGACTTTACCATGATACACACTTACCTGCCCAGGAAGGTTCAGGTCTGTTCTTGTTAATGCTTTCACGTTCGTATGCTTTTAAAATTGTTCTTAATCTGTCTCTATTCTTTGTTCTCGTTTTCAGCTTTCTTCTTTTTCTCAATATCATTATGCTCGTAGGCTTCCACGATATGAGTTACCAAGCGATGACGCACGATGTCCTTCTTGCTCAAGTGGATGAAGGAAATGCCTTGTATGCCATGAAGTATTTCCATTGCTTCCACCAAACCTGAGCGTACATTATGGGGAAGGTCAATTTGCGTGATGTCGCCCGTTACGATCATCTTTGTATTCATACCCATTCGAGTGAGGAACATCTTGATCTGTGCGCTGGTTGTGTTCTGGGCTTCATCAAGGATTACAACAGCATCATTCAAAGTACGCCCACGCATGAAAGCCAAGGGGGCAATCTGAATGATGTTCTGGTCCATCATCTCGTGAAGTTTCTGAGCGGGAATCATGTCCTCCAGGGCATCGTAGAGAGGTTGCAGATAGGGATCGATTTTCTCTTTCATGTCACCAGGGAGGAATCCAAGTTTCTCTCCAGCCTCAACGGCAGGACGCGAGAGGATGATCTTGCGTATTTCTTTATTCTTGAGTGCACGAACAGCCAGGGCGATGCTTGTGTAGGTCTTGCCTGAGCCAGCAGGACCTACGGCGAAAATCATGTCGCTCTCTTGGTAGGCCTTTACCAATAGCTGCTGATTGTGGCTGCGGGCCATGATGGGCTTTCCTGTCACACTATACACGATGGCTCCTTCCACGCCATCCTTCTTCGTCTTCTCCCCTCGCAGGATCTGCAGGATGTCTTCTTCCGTCAGGCTGTTGTATTTGTTGACATGCTGTTGCAGCTTGTCGATGTTCTCCTCGAAAGCACTTAATTCCAGTTCGTCGCCTATGACATGGATGACATTGCCGCGCGCCACGATACGAAGCTTGGGATAAAGGGCTTTTATCATGTGGATGTTGGTGTTGTTCACACCATAGAGAATAACAGGGTCTACGTCTTCTAAAACAATATGTTTTTCTATCATTCGTATCTATTTTGGTGCAAATTTACTCAATCTATTTTGAATTTGCCACTTTTTTGATTAACTTTGTTCTCGATTTTTATGAGAAGGCTCAAGAAAACGATTTTTCTGGGACTCTGTGGAAGCACGGTTTTGGTCCTTGCATCCATCAGGGCATGTCATCCTGAGGTTATCGGCGGGGTGGGCGATGAGTCTCTTGTTTCCGTAGAAGAGAACCAGACGAAAGAAGCGCCAGAAACACCAGCGCCTGAGAATGTCTTGACAGACGAGGAGGTCTACCATCCTGTTTCAGAGCAGGATGGCATTTCGCGCATTTGGCCCTGTGCCCCAAGCGAATACCATCCGCTTCGAAGCGTACCCTCCTATGCTGCCTGTTTCCCAGATGTCCAGGAAGTGCAGATTCGCGCAGCCCGCAAATGGGGCGTGCGTCCTGTCGCCAATCGCCAGGCTGCTGAAGACCGCAAGACGGAACTTGTCTACATCGGCTCCTGTCCCTATTATACAATAGATCCAAGTATGCGTCGCAGCATTCCTTATCTGGTTCCGCGTGCCAACGAGTTTCTTGCCCATTTAGGACGTGCCTATCTCGACAGCTTGTATGTGAAAGGAATCCCCTTGCATAAGTTCATCGTCTCCAGCGTTTTGCGTACGGAAGAGGATGTGAGGAAGCTGCAGACTCACAACGAAAATGCTGAGAGCAACAGTTGCCATAAGTTTGGTACCACGATAGATATATGCTACAACAGATACCATACCATCTCACCTCCAGATGGCCCTCAGCGCAGAACGGTCCGCGACGATACGCTTAAGTGGGTCTTGAGTGAGGTTCTTCGTGATGCCAGAGAGGAAGGCCGCTGCTATGTCAAATATGAGGTAAAGCAGGGTTGCTTCCATATTACTGTGCGATAACCAGCTTTTCTATCTTTGTTTCTCCCTTTCTTTCTTGCCTTCTGAATCCAACTCCATGTGGGATTAATTTCAAATAAAAGTGAGCAAGATTTAACAAATCGTTAAGATTATTTACTTTCAATTTTAGGGCAATTTTGCCGTTTGCCAAGTCCGATTGCCAACAAAAGCTCATTTTGGGGCTTCGCAGATTGCACGAAAATAGGCTAAAACAAGGTTCTCGTACCGCCGTTGTATCTCGGATATTCTAATCGTCTAGGATTCAATGGCGGTTAATAATTCAAAGTCAACTTAGGACACGGAATTTTGATTTTCAATCGTGCCAAATCCGTGATTAAGCGAGAGCAAAACAATAGTTTACTTTTGCTTTGTCGAGTGTGAACGGATTATCTAATGTTTATGTGTCGCCAGACAGGTAATCTTTGGTTCATATTAATTGAAAAAGGTAGGGAAAAGAAAGGATGAGGTAACACTTTGAGGCAAAAAGGGGATTTCTTAGGCTGCTTTTATTCTTTTTCTTCAAAAAAGTTTGGCTATTCAAAATAAAAGCAGTACCTTTGCACCACGAGAACCCGCCAAGCCTCTTCACAATGCTTAAATCGGCGGGTCGTTTTGTTTTATTATGGCACATTATACAAAGACATACTCATCACCAGCTCAACTGGTGACATTGCTGCAATCGCGTGGCCTTCACATTGAGAGTGTTGCACGTACGGAGAACTATCTCCGCCACATCGGCTATTACAGATTTAGTGCTTATCTTTATCCTCTTTTGACAACACCGAAGGAAAATCATGTTTTCAAACCAGGAGCTACTTTCAATCAAGCCTTGGACATGTATCGCTTCGACAGGCATCTTCGCCTGCTGATGTTCAACGAGATTGAGAAGATAGAGATAGCCGTCCGTAGTGCCATTGTCAACATAACGAGCCGTGAAACAGGGAATCCCTTTTGGATGACCGACCCTACGTGCTTCTATGATATCGACACCTTTACGAGGACAAAACAGCTCATTGATGCTGAACTTGCCAAGTCGCGCGAAGATTTCATTGAACATTTCCACAACACTTATTCTGATCCATATCCACCTTCTTGGATGTTGGCTGAGATACTTCCATTAGGTGTGCTGACAAGGATATACGATAACATCAGGAGCAACCAGATTCGAAAGAAGATAGCACAAGAGTTTTCCCTGGGAGTGCCAGTCTTTAACTCATGGATGACAATTATCACTGTTGCCAGAAACAACTGCGGTCATCACGCTCGCGTATGGAACCGTACATTTGCTCTGAGGGTTTTGACTCAGCGACGTATGGCGCGTCCTTGGATTGCAATTCCAGTCAACCAAAAGAAAGCCTATTTCAGTCTCTGTATCATTAAATTCTTCCTTGACATCATTTCGCCGAACAACGACATGAAGGCAAAGATTGATGCCCTACTCAGTTCCTACCCGTCCATTGACATCAATGCGATGGGCTTTCCTCGTGGTTGGGAGGCTGAGCCATTATGGAATACACCAATTGCTTGATATAAAAAGACAGATAAATCGGAATTTATAATCCATTTATGAAAAAGAAGATACTTTACTTGACAGATCTC
>JAEEGI010005598.1_pt1 | contig 28884 bp, 28 predicted proteins | sample 8958751 | NCBI WGS metagenome assembly JAEEGI01 (sample SAMN16246545, study PRJNA631951) | gut metagenome | biome: gut microbiome; feature: rumen; material: KS-attached | host: Bos | place: Iran: Karaj | collected 2018-10 | reverse complement strand
TGAACTCGAAGAAGGTGAAGATCGAGGGCCTGGGTACGTTCTACACCACGCTGGAGTGCGTCAAGGGCGGCGCTGTGAGCAAGGACAAGTTTAACATCCTGAAGGACGTGAAGGGTCTGCACATCCGTTTCCTGCCTGAACAGGAGCAGGAGCAGAACATCTCGAGCCGACAGTTCCTGAAGCAGGCCGAGTTCATCAACGTGGATAGCCTCCTGCCGAAGGAGGATGACGGAACCACGGGCAATGGATCCACGAACTCAGGGAACGGCGGATCGCAGAGTGGCAATGGCGGCTCACAGAGCGGCGACCAGAACCAGGGCGACCAGAACCAGGGGACCAGCTTCGTACTGACCATCACCAAGAGTGGTAGCGGTACCTCGACCGTGAAGAACGACAGCGAGGAGACCATCAATAGCGGTGACAGCCTCGAGAGTGGTGCAAACGTCTACATTACAGTAACGCCTGCTGAGGGACAGATTCCTACCGCAACGCTGAATGGTTCGAATGTCAGCCTGACTGAGAACGACGGTGAGTACGTGGGTACGTTCCAGATGCCCGCACAGGCCTCGACGCTGGTGATTAACTCGGGCTCAGACGCGGAGGAAGGAGACCAGAACTAATTATAATGCATAATTATAATGCATAATTGATAATGCATAATGCATAATAAGGTTTGCCTATGAAGAAGAATCGAGTAATTGAGATTGCGGTGAAGATGATAGTAGCTGCGCTCACGGCGTTCGTCACAGCGATAACAACGACCTCATGCATGGGATTCGGGCCTATTTCGCTCTAAGGAGCGAGGCGAATCACAGGGGACAGGCCCCCTGATCGCCGCAAAGCTCTGATCATTGGGCCAGTCCCCATGATTCACCGAAAAGCCCCGCCAGTTGGCGGGGCTTTACTATTAGATGTTCGGGGTGTCCCAGATTTTGGTCTTGGTGCAGGCGGTAGGTGCGGTCTGATTGCCGACCTTCAGGATGAAGTCGCCCTCTTCGAGCGTCCAACGGCCATCGGCACCGACGAAGGCGAGAGCCTTGGCAGGCAGTCGGAAGGTGACGGTCTTCGTCTCACCGGGCTCCAGGGCGATCTTCGTGAAGTCGCGCAGGCGCTTGTTATCAGGAACAATAGAAGCCACGAGGTCGCTGGAATAGAGCAGTACGGCCTCCTTGCCGGCACGCGAACCCGTATTCTTCACGTCGACGCTAACGGTCAGGACATCATCGGCCGTGAAAGAAGACTTGTCGACCTTCAGGTTCGAATACTCATACGTGGTATAGCTCAGTCCGTAGCCGAAAGGCCACTGAAGACTTACCTTAGCGTCGTAGTTATAGGCACCTGCCATCGTTCCCACTTCCTCGCTGACCTTATAGTCGTAGGTGTTCAGCGAGTTGATCTCCCGCGGATAGGTGTAAGGCATCTTCGCCGAGAAGTTGGCATCGCCGGCGAGGAGGTTGGCGAGGGCATCGCCACCGTAATTGCCCGGAATCAGGATATCCACCACGGCCTTGGCGAGAGGTTCGATGTCGGCGATAAGACGCGGACGACCTTCGTTGAGTACCATGACGATGGGCTTACCCGTCTTGGCGAGGGCCTTCACGAGGTTGCGCTGGTTCTCGCTGAGCCAGAGGTCGGAGAGGTTGCCCGGCGTCTCGGTATACGAATTCTCACCGATGCAGGCGATGATGACATCAGCCTCAGCAGCGGCATCGACAGCCTTCTGGATCTGCGGCGTGTTCTCGTTAAAGTATGCACCACGCTCGTTGTAGGTCACGCCCTGTTCGAGGATGATGTTCTCCTTGCCGTATTTCTGACAGAGGGCCTCATAGATGGTGTTGTATTTCTCGGAGAGGTCTTCGGCAGCAGAGCCCTGCCAGGTGTAACTCCAGCCACCGTGGAGACAGCGCATCTGGTTGGCGTTAGGACCAGTGAGGAGGATTTTTCCGCCTTTGGCCAACGGCAGGATACCCTCTGCGTTCTTCAGGAGGACGATGGACTCTTCGGCAGCCTGGAGCGAGGCGGCTGCGAACTCAGCAGAGCCGAACTTCTCATAGCCCTTGCCACCTGTGTTGGGCGTCTCGAAGAGACCGAGGCGGTATTTTACACGAAGGATACGGCGCACGGCATCATCGATACGTTCCATCTTCACGGCACCCTCGTTGACCAGTTCCTTCAGCAGGATACAGAAGTCCACGCTATAGGGGTCCATCGACATGTCGATACCGGCATTGATGGCGATGCGGATGGCGTCCTTCTTGTCCTTCGCCACATGTTCACGGGTGAAGAGGTTGTTGATGTCGGCCCAGTCGGTGACGAGCATACCGTCCCACTGTAGGTCGTCCTTCAACCACTTCGTCAGATACTCATACGAGGCATGCACGGGTACACCGTTGATCGAGGCGGAGTTGACCATCATCGTCAGCGTGCCAGCGAGGGCAGCGGCCTTGAAGGGCTCGAAATACTTCTCGCGCAACAGCTGCGGCGAGACGTAGGCCGGCGTACGGTCCTTACCCGTCCAGGGGGCGCCATAGGCGAAATAGTGCTTCGTGCTCGTGCCGACATGGAAACGGTCGATGTGGTTGGGGTCATCGCCCTGATAACCCTTGATCTCGGCCTCCACCATCCGGGCATTGACAGTGGCATCCTCGCCGAAACTCTCCCACATACGCGGCCAACGCGGGTCACGGCTGAGGTCGACCACGGGATTATAGACCCACGGACAATTGGCGGCACGGCTCTCGTAGGCCGTAATCTCAGCACCCAGACGCGCCAACTCGGTATTAAACGATGCCGCGAGGTTGATGGGCTGCGGGAAGAGCGTTCCACCCTGCGTATAGGTGACGCCGTGGTTGTGGTCGAGTCCGTAGATATCGGGGATGCCGAGATACTTCATCGACTTCTCCTGAATCAGACCAATCCAGTACTGCCACTGTTCGATGGTGGCGGCACGGGTGCCTGGGGCGTTGAGGATCGAGCCCACCTTCCACTTCGAGATACAGGTATCGAGCATCGTCTCGTTGAGCTGCCATTTGCGGTTGGCATCATACTTACCCATAATATCAAGGTTCAACTCGAGCATCTGTCCGATCTTCTCGTCGAGCGTCATCTTGGCAAGGGTCTTTTCTATTTTCGCTTCCAGCTTTGCATCACGTGGGATGGCTGGTTTGTTCTGTGCCTGCACGCTGCCTGTCATCACAAACAGGGCAACGGCTCCTAAAAAGAATTGTTTCATCATATTGTTAGTCGTTATTATTGTTGTGTCTTAATCAGTCTGACTTCATAGATCTCACCGATCTGCTTACGCGGCTTGGCGACGAACTTCACACGGACCTGCGTCTTGCCTTTCAGGAGCTCTGCAGGAACGGGATAGACCTCGTACTTGAACTCCGAGATGCGGTACTTGCCCGTATTGTTGACGGACTGCACCAGGACGTCATCGACGAAGATATCGAACTCGTGGGTCTTCCACTCGCCCACACCCCAGTACTTCAGGCGCAGCGAGAGGTCAGTCTCTCCGGCGGTCTGCATCAGATAGCTGAAGTAATGGCCGTCGCGGGCATCACGGAAGAAGGTATCGTTGGTATTGCCCACCTGCGACTGGTCGGTCTCCATCTTATGATCGGTCTCGGGCTGTTGTTCGCCGGGCTGTACCTTGTCCACCGTGCGGGCTTCGAGCGCCTGACGCTCCTGCTCCTGCTTGGCCAAGCCGTCGAGATAACTCTTGTAACTGTCCTCAGAGAGCGCGAGCCAGTACATCATGTATCGGGCGTCGTGGAGCTCGAAGAAAGGAATCAGTTCTAATTGAAGATTGAACATTGAAGATTGAACATTATTGCTCGGCGCAGGCCAATTCTCAATTTTCAATGTTCCATGTTCAATGTCAAAAGTGAAGTGGAGCGGTTTGCCAGCGACGGGCTGGAGCTGGTTGGCAATGGCGTCGATGTTATTATTGATGAGGATAGGTGCCTCGTTGATGGGCAGCTTCTTGCCGCTGGCGTACTGACCGAAGCGGCTATCGTCGGCGACGAGATGTGCCAGGTCCTCAGTACCTGTCTTGGCAGCGAGCAGGACAGGGCCGTGCATCAGGGCAATGTACTGCGGCACGTTGGGCAGGTATTTGATGCTGTTGTGCATCGGGAAGGTGATGTCGATGACGTCGCCCTTCTTCCACTGGCGGTCGATGGTGACGTAGGATGACGGACCACTGATGACGTCCACCTTCTGGCCGTTGACCTTCAACTCAAACTGTCCGGGGTTCACCCAACCGGGATAGCGTACTAACAGGGGGAACTTACCCTTACCCTGTGTCATGGTGATACGTGACGTCTCGGCATAGGGGAAACTGGTCTCCTGGCGCAGGGAGATGCCTTTTTCCTTCCAGTTCAGCTCGGAGCTGACGAAGAGGTTGACGTAGAGGGCGTCGCCCACGTGGGTATAGATAAACTGACCATACTTGCCGTGATTCTCCATACCTGTTCCTACGCAACACCACATGGCTTCGTTGGGCGCCGAGTAGTTGCGGTAGTGACGCGGACGGGCTGGCGTGAAGTAGACATAGCCGCCGTGTTCGGGATGCTGCGACGAGAGGATATGGTTGAAAGTAGCCAACTCGTAGTAGTCGGCATAGCGGGCCTCAGGATTACGACGATGCATGTCTTCCGTCAGCTTCAGCATGTTGTTGGTATTACAGGTCTCCGGACCGTCGATGTCGTTGATGAAGTCTGTGCAGGCCTCCTTGCTGGGGAAGTGTTCGCGACGGCTGTTGCCGCCAAAAGCCAGCGAGCGCTGACCCGTCACGATGTCCCAGAAGAAGTCGGCGGCGTTATGATAACTCTCATCGCCGCTGAGTTCAGCGATACGCTCGAAGCCCACGACCTTCGGCACCTGGGTGTTGGCGTGCATATTGTCGAGATTGTCCACCCGCTGCGACATCGGCGTGAGCAGCCGGCGGTGCGAGAAACGCTTGGCCACATCGAGGTACTTCTGTTCCTTGGTGATGGCATAGGCATCAGCCAGCACTTCGTTCATGCCACCGTGCTCGTTACCCAACATCTGTTCCATCTGGGCATCCGAGAGACCTGCCGTGAGGTCGATGGCCCAGTCGCAGAAGCCGAGGAACAAGGTCTTCGCCTGTTCATTGCCACAATACAACCACGCATCACGCAGGCCCGCGTACATCTTATGAAGATTATAGAACGGCGCCCATGAACCGAAATAGACGCCGAAGTTGCCTTTCTTGAAGTTACTCCAGATGCGCTCACTGTTTGGCATGCCGCCCACATAACCCTTGCCCCACTCGGGGTGGTTCTTCGCGTTGGCATCGGCACAAAGCTGCAGTTCACCGATCATATACTCCATGCGCCGACGGCACTCGGCATCGCCTGTGGCGGCATTGATGGCCATCGCTGTCAGATAGTGACCGCCTACATGTCCGTCGAGTCCGTCCCAGTTGGGATAGGTCTTGGCCTTCGGCGTCAGACCAGCCTCCTTGAAATAAGGCGCCAGCAGACGGTCGCAGTCGTACTTCAACAACGTCTGGATATTCAGGTCGCGGGCTTTCTTCAGCGGACCGTCTAATAATACTACGTCGCCGAGGGGGAACTCATCGGCATACAATTTGTCTTGTGCGTGGCCTGCCATCACCGCAGCAGCCATCAGCAACATCGTCAGGGTTCTTTTCATATCGTCTTTAGTTTTGTTCTATTTGCTATTTTCTTTATTACTTGTTATACCCGCTCTTGGGATTTTCGTATATGGTGATGGGAATGCGGAACTTCTTCATCTCATCAAGATTATGGACAGGGTGCTCCACGTCTGATGGGATGGGACGATGAGAGAACGTCTGGAAATAGAGCAGGCAGGCATCGCGCCACCATTCGCTGTCGCGGACCTGGATACGCAGTTTGCGCTGTACCTCATTGAAGCGCTGTTCATCAACCCAAGGCTGCATGGCATCCCAGATTTTCAAGAAACGGCGGGCCTCGTGGACACCCTCGTCGTACTTATGACAGAGTTCGTCCCAGAAGGTGCGACCGCTCTTCATCTTGTGGTCCCAAGGCACGTGGTGGAACCAGGTAAGCAAGTTCTCAGGACAGGTGTTGATGTCGTTGTAGAGGCGGCAGAGTTCGTCAGGATATTGCTTGACGTTGGCCGAACCTGTGAGTGTGCGGTCGAAGCCCAGACCGATGCTGTCAGCCTTGTGATAATAGGGCGGCGTCCAGTCGGCTCTCAGTCCGCGCGGTGCATACCAGGGCTCTGGGCCGTAGTGGTGATTGCCGGCAAAGATGTGATGTAGGCCGAGCGGCATCATGTAATTGACGCAAGCCTCACGGCTGGACATCATCATGTCAATCAGGGTTCCCCAGGGGTTTCCATATTTTGCAGGATAGAGGGCACTACCTAGTTGGGTTCCATCTATCGAATTCTCAGAAGTTGAAATCGCTGGGACCAAGGGGACACCCATCACATAGTGAGACATCGTCTGGTAAAGCCACTCGTGGGCAATTTCCTCTGGCTTTAGCGACGGGTTCCACGCCAAACGACCGAAGGCATACCAGTTGGCCTGTGCAAAGTGATGGCCGCACCAGTTCGTGTCGTCACCTATGTTGGCCACACCCGCCATTCCTTTTAGGAGTGAAGAATTTGCTACCGCAGACTTCAAACTATTAAAGAACTCCTGCCACATCGGAGCGAGATAGACCAGGTGATTGGCGGCACCGAGGTACTCCTGTGTAATCTGGAACTCCACCATCATCGACGTCTTCTGCATAGCGGTAAACAGCGGACTGTATGGTTCACGCGGCTGGAAGTCTATGGGGCCGTTCTTAATCTGGATGATGACATTGTCGCGGAACTGGCCGTCCAGGGGCATAAACTCCAGATAAGCCTGGTTGGCACGGTCGGGACTCTGAGGCGCATAGACGAAGGCGCGCCACATCACAATGCCCTTGTGAGGTTTGAGTACATCGGCCAACATGTTGGCACCGTCGGCGTGTGTACGTTTGAAGTCCTGTGGGCCTGGCTCGCCCTCGGAGTTGGCCTTCACCAGGAAGCCGCCGAAGTCAGGAATCAGTTTGTAGATTTCGTTCACCTTGGCGTTCCACCATTTGATAACCTCGGCGTTGAGCGGGTCGGCAGTCTTCAGTCCGCCCACCTTGATGGGCGAAGCGAAGTTGATGGAGAGATAGACGCGGATGCCATAGGGACGCAACTGGTCGGCAATACCCTTTGCCTTCTGCAGGCTCTCGGTCGAGAGTGCCTCAGGTTTGGCATTTACGTTGTTGAGAACGGTACCATTGATACCGATGGAAGCATTGGCACGAGCATACATTTTCATGCGTTCCGGATCGGGATTGAGGAAGATGCTTTTGCCAGCAAAGCCACGCTCCACCGTTCCATTCGGATTGTCCCAGTGGTTCAGGATGCGCAGGTCATAGAAAGGCTCCTCCTTGATGTCGAGGTTGGTGCCATCACTTCCGTACGCACACGACTTCCCCGTATGCTCTAGTCGCAGCAGATGGTAGGCGCCGTAAAGCAAGCCGATGTCGGTGGATGCCGAAATCACGATCTTGCCATTCTGGTACTTGATGGTATAGCCATCGCGGACCAAACCCTTCTGCTTTTTCAATACGACAGGATCGCCCTGCCAGTAGGTTTGTAACTCGGTCATCGCCGTACCTTTTACACCCGTAATCTTGGCTGGTGTACTCACTGCGTCGAAGCGGAGCCACAGACGACTGCCGTCTTCGCCATAAGCGGCACTCCATCCTGCTAATAGCAGGAATAGTGCCATGATGATGTTTCGCTTTTTCATTATGATCACAATTTTGCCACAAAATTAAGGATTATCCGTCTATTATCCAAATCTTTATGCGAATATGAAACATTTTTTTAATAAATAGAGACAAAACCGACATTATTTTGTATCTTTGCAACGTATGAAGAAGGTGTGTGTTGTCCTAAAAAATGTTGCGTGACCGCAATTTTTTGCGTGGAAATTTTGCGGTTTCAGAAAGAATGACTATCTTTGCCGCGATATTTTTCAATTATTCATTAATTCATTACAAACCAAACCTTTAAGAAAATGAAAAAGATTATGATGATGATTGCCATGCTGGCTATCCCCTTTGCTATGCAGGCACAGAAGTTCCACGACGTGGAGGCTAATGACGCAAAAGGCGCCGTGAAGTCAATCACAACCTCAATGATGGGTCAGGAGATGAAGACCACCTTCTCTGAGGATGGTAAGATGACCTCGGGTAACCTGACAGAAGCTGTCTATGACGAGAACGGCTATATCAAGTCGGCTAAGATGGACATGCGCGGCCAGAGCACTGAGGTGAAGTTCACCTGGGAGAACGGTCGTCTGAAGACTCAGACCATGAGTATGATGGGTAACGAGATTGTACAGACCTATAACTACGACGAGGAAGGTCACGTGAAGTCTACCTCTGTGAACTTCGGTGGTCAGGCCATGGAGCAGCCTTTCACAGAATATAAGTTTGATGAGAAAGGCAACTGGATCAGTCGTAAGACCTCTATGATGGGTCAGGAGATGAAGTTTGAGCGTACTATTGAGTATTATTGATTCATCGCCCCTTATTATACCTTACAGAAGTGCGCCGGCTTGGAGTTGGCGCACTTTTTTCATGTTTTATGATAAGGAGTTTCACTTTTTCCGATTCTTTTACACAAGTTTCGTAATATTTTTCGTATCTTTGCCGCGATATAATGTCGAGGCTAACTAAATTTATCGCCAGGACCTTATCTTTTAGACTCAGTCTGATGGTCCTTGTCGCCTTAGCAACCTTGCTGATGGCTGCACTCTTCATCATGTTCAGCTATTCACGCAGAGCCCTGAAAGACGAGGCGCTGCTGAAAGCAGAACAAACCCTGGAAACTACCGTGCAAAGTATTGACAACATTCTGTTGGACGTAGAGCAGTCTGCCGGTAATATCTACTGGAAACTGGCCAATCATATCCGTGAGCCGGAGAAGGTGGAGGCATACGTCCGCAAACTCGCAGAAGTCAGTCCCTACATCGTTGATGCCCAATTTGTGTGGAAAACCGACTCTACCACGATAGAGTACACACTACCCACCTGGACAGAACCCCAGGGAACGAATATCACCTCGTTCTGCTTGCCTCTATACCTTGGTTCTGAGATCGTGGGCATGCTGAAGGCCGATGTATCATCGGAGTTGCTGTCGAAGATCGTGCTGGAAAATAAACCTTCACCCAACTCCCAATGTTCGCTATTGGGTAAAGACGGTTCGTATATCATTCATCCCGATACCAGTACGATGGACCATTATCTCGCCAGTGCTCTAGCGAAAAGAGTTGACGCTTCCATCAAAGAGACCATCGGAGAGATGGTAGCAGGAAAGACGGGCTATAAGGCGCTGGAGATTCACGACGAGGACTACTACGTGTTCTATAAGCCCTTCGAACGTTCAGCCGTACCTGGACGCTATATTGAGAGTCTGGGCTGGAGTGCGGGTATCGTCTATCCTGAGAACGATATCTTCGGCGACTACAACCGTCTGCTTTACACGGTACTCATCGTAGCCTTCGTGGGACTGTTCTTGTTACTCCTGCTCTGTCAGACCTTCATCCATCGTCAACTTCTGCCGCTGCGACAGCTGTCGAAATCGGCACAGCGCGTTGCCCAAGGAGATTACAACGAACCCATCACCTTGAAACGCCAGCAGGACGAGGTTGGGCGATTGCAACATCACTTCCAGGGGATGCAGCAGTCGCTGGCGACACACGTGGGTGAGATGAAACGGCTGTCGGATACCCTCCAAGAACGTGGAGAGGTGTTGCAGGCTGCCTACGAACAGGCTCAGGTGGCCGATGCGATGAAGACCAATTTCCTCTATAACATGTCGAACCAGATGACGAATCCCGTAGAGAAGATTGTCAAGAGCGTCAAAATCATCTGCGAACAATATAACAACCTGACAGAGGAAGAAACTTACGAACAGGTAGACGTCATACAACATCAGGGCGAGAAGATCACAGCCCTGCTGAACCAACTCATTGCAGACTCAGAAAAGAAATCGTAAAATGCGCAAAATCGTACAATATATCCGTCAGTCGCTCTCGATGAAGCTCAGCCTTGGCATTCTGCTGATGGCGATGCCGATCTTTTTGCTGTCGCTGAGTATATTGTACTTCCAATCCCGAAACACCGTCAAGGTAGAAGCGATGGAACACGCCACGAGTGTACTGAACACTACCATGCAGCGCATCTGCCGTTTTATGAACACCATAGAGACCGCTACCGACATCAACGACTGGGAGATCACTGAGAACCTGCAACCAGACTCGTTGATGGCCCTTTCACGATACATCGTCTCACTCAACGGCAATATCGACGGCTGTTCTATCAGCGCAGAACCGAACGTATTTCCCAAATACGGCCGCTACTTTTCCGTCTATACCGTGAGGGAACCCGATACGATCACCACCGTCATCGAGCAAGAATACGAGTACTTCCAAAAGATCTGGTATAAGACACCACGCATCTTGGATAAACCCTGCTGGGTGGTATATTACGATGATGCAGACTCGCTGGAACTGACACTTGACGGCATGATTGCCTCATACAGTAAGCCATTGTATAATAAAGAAAAGCAATTTGTGGGTGTCATCTCCACAGACCTTGCCTTGCTCCATTTGTCAAGAGTCATTTCAGAAGAAAAACCCTATGAGGGCTCATACTTTATGATGACTGGCGAAGAGGGGCGCTATTATGTTCATCCTGATACGACCCTGCTCTTCACCCACACCATCTTCGGCGATGCCGACCCCAACAAGAATGCCGATGTCTACGCCCTGGGGCACGAGATGACCACAGGCCACGAGGGTAGTATGTCGGTGGTTATCAACGGTGAACGCTGTCTCGTCAGTTTTAAGCCTGTGCCTAGCACCAATTGGAGTCTGGCCCTCGTCTGTCCTGAACGCAGCATCCTAAAGAGCTATAACCGTCTGGGCTTTATCATCGGACCCCTCACCATCATCGGACTGCTGCTCATCCTCATGTTCAGCATTACCACCGTAAGACAAACCATCCGACCTATCAACAAACTGGCCAAGAAGATCCAACGTATTGCGGAAGGACATTATGATGAAAGTATCAAGAAGACCCACTACAGCGATGCCTTAGGCCGATTACAGAACAGTTTCGCCATGATGCAGGAGGCACTGCACCTTCACGTGAACAATATCCAGCAGATGAACGACGAGGCCGCACGACGTAACGAAGAACTGAAACGTACCAGTGAACTGGCAAAGGAAGCCGCCAGTCAGAAGTCACTGTTCATCCAGAATGTATCACACCAGGTACGCACGCCGCTGAACATCATCATGGGCTTTGCCCAGGTGCTACGCGAGAGCAAGAGTCTGTTGCCTAATGATGAAGCGAAAAGCATCACAGATATGATGAAATACAACTCGATGATGCTAGAACGTATGTCTCGGATGCTGTTCGACAGTTCCGCCAAAGGAACGACAGAAGAACTCTATGCCGACAGAAACGAGGAACTGTACTGTAACGAAATCCTCCGCGAGTGCATCAGCAACATTTTAAAAATCTACCCAGACCTTCCCCTTACCTTCGAGTCGGAAATGCCTGATGACTTCTGTATCCATGCTACCAGACTCTATCTGAAACGCACCATACAAGAATTGCTCTTCAATGCCGTGAAGTACTCCGACGGCAAGCATTTCCTGGTACGTGTCCAGGAAAAGATCTCGACGGTTTGCATCATCATTGAGGATACTGGTCCCGGCATCGCCGAAGAACAACGTGAACTGATGTTCCAGCCATTCACGAAGATCAATGATCTCTCAGAAGGTCTCGGTCTCGGATTGCCATTGGCCAAGCGTCATGTAAGAAACATGGGTGGCGACCTCATTCTCGACACATCTTATCATGAGGGTTGCAGGTTTATCATCGAGCTACCTAAACAATAAGACAGGTTTTCATGAGCAAAGGTCTACGATATTGTTTGGGACTGGGTGTGTTGGTAGCTGTACTCTTTGTCCTGAATCTCGTGATGGGGTCTATACGGATTCCTGCCGCTGAGGTATTCAACATCCTTTTAGGTCATGAATCAGAAAAAGCTTCCTGGCAGTATATCGTCCTTGAGTCACGACTGCCGCAGGCCATTACAGCCATGCTCTGCGGAGGTGCCCTCGCTGTGAGCGGACTGATGTTGCAGACGGCTTTCCGCAACCCTCTCGCTGGTCCAAGTATTTTTGGTATCAACAGCGGTGCAGGACTGGGGGTTGCACTCGTCATGTTGCTGTTGGGTGGCAGTATCTCTGCCGGGTCCGTCAGTATCTCAGGTTTTGTGGCTATTCTCGTAGCGGCCTTCATCGGTGCGATGGCGGTGATGGCTATTATCTTCTTCTTCTCGACGATTGTACGTCATCATGTCATGCTGCTCATCATCGGCATTATGATCGGCTATATCGCCAATTCCGCCATCTCACTGCTGAACTTCTTCGCTACTGACGAAGGTGTGAAGTCGTATATGGTATGGGGAATGGGCTCCTTTGGAGGCGTATCGATGAAGACCATGCCCGTCTTTGCCACCGTAACTGTCATCAGCCTCATCGGATCGCTGCTGCTCATCAAGCCACTGAACGCCCTGATGTTGGGCGACCGTTACGCTGAGAACTTGGGCATCAATATCCTACGCACCCGCAACTGGCTGCTCATCGTAACAGGTCTTCTCACCGCTATCACGACGGCCTTCTGCGGCCCTGTGGCTTTCATCGGACTGGCAGTACCCCACATCGCCCGTCTGTTGTTGGTGACGGACAACCACCGTGTACTGCTTCCTGCTACCATCCTCTGTGGGGCTGTTACGGCACTCGTCTGCAATCTCATCTGTTTCCTGCCTGGAGAAAACGGCGTTATACCCTTGAACGCTGTCACACCTATCATTGGTGCACCAGTCATCATTTACGTCATTCTGAGGAAGAAATAATGCTTATCCCTGTTTCTCTTGTTGATATGCCTTGATGGCGTTCAGAAGGGCATCGTTCTCTTCTGGTGTCTGTGCGGCAACACGGAAACAGTGATCATCAAGACCATGGAAATTTGAAGCATCACGAATCAGAATGCCATGATGCTCTACGAGCCAGTTTTTCAGTTCGAGTACGTTTGCCCAGTCTATATTCACCAACATGTAATGAGTCTGTGTGTCCATCACCATCAGACCTTCGATAGCCTCCAATCCTGCTTTCAGACGCTGGGCTTCGGCGATGTAGGCGTTCATATCAGGCAACAACTGAGGATCATGCTCTACGAGATATTTTCCTGCTTCAATAGCCAGAGCATTCACAGTCCAGGGCTGACGGATAGCCCGCAGACGATCAATGATAATCGGCGATGCCACCACATATCCTAAACGCAGTCCTGGCACACAGTATTTCTTGGACATCGAACGGATGAACATCACGTTGAAGCAGTCCATCATCTCCTTGGGCTGGAGACGGGGTTGCAGCGTATAGTCAGCATACGACTCGTCGATAACATACAGGAAACGCGGGTTCTTACGGATAACATAAGCCAGAAGGGCCTTCAAGATCACATTTCCCGTGGGGTTATCCGGATTACAGAGCCAGTAGATGCGGTCCTGCGGCAGTACTTCCAGATCATCAGTACGTTCGTAGGAGATGACGTGCCCGAACATCTTACAGGCGTCGGCATATTCATGATAGGTGGGCTGTGGAATGATGGATGTCCAACCACTATAAAGCTGGGCGATAAGATAAATGGCTTCGTTGGCACCGTTGGTCACCATCACCATATTAGCAGGTATCTCCAACTTCTCGGCAATAAGACCCTCCAGTTCTTTAGGCTCAGGCTCCGGATAATGGCCTATCACGTCAAGTCTCGAAGCAAGAAATGTTTTCAGTTCTGAAAGGTCAGCCTTCTGGTAGATATTTGAACTGAAATTCATCTTAATGGCATCGCCATAACGCCAAGTATCATCACCGTGTCCGTATATCATAACTTACTCACTTTTACTGTTAGTGTTTGGGCATCGAAGGTTATGCCTGGACGTTCAACATAACGGGCGAGGGCACCGTCGGTTGCCAGTTCCTGAGGGGTACCAATAGTCAGTTTTCCTCCTTTCTCCATCATCCAAAGTTTATCGGCCACCTGAAGTGCTAACTCAAAGTCGTGCGTCGAGAGGAAGATGGTCTTCTGTTGTTCCCTGGCCAGTCGTCGAAGCAATTGCATCATCTCTACCTTACTGGGGAAATCGAGAAAGGCCGTAGGTTCGTCAAGATAGATGACAGGTGTCTGTTGTGCCAGAGCCTTGGCAATCATCACCTTCTGACGTTCACCATCGGAAAGGGTATGGATCATCCTGTCGCTAAGCAACTGGATGCCTACGATACTGATGGCATCGTCTACCACCTGCCAGTCGTCCTCGTGAAGAGTCCCCCAGAATCCGGTATAGGGTGAGCGTCCCAAGGCCACCAGTTCTCGTGACGTCATATTACGGATATCGGGTTTCTCCGTCAACACCACACCTATCAACTTGCTCAGTTCCTTATCAGACAGAGCGGTAAGAGGTAAAGGTTGGGAGGCGAGAGCTACCTCTAAGAAGATTTCTCCATCGAGTTTGGGCTGGAAGGCAGAAAGTGTACGTAATAAAGTGGACTTGCCCACGCCATTGGCGCCCAACAAACAAGTCAATTCACCTTTACGGATGGCGGCAGAAATGCCACTAGCTACGACTCGCACATCGTTTTTCCCCTGATAACCGATGCTGAGATTTTTTAGTATGATCGTCTCACTATTCACTTTTCACTTTCAAAAGTCTGTGTCCTAAATCGTGACAATGACAAGCGGCAACGATCTGTTGGAGAACATCGTCCATCTTAGGCACAGGTGCTACGAAATAAGTTGGATAATCCGGACAGAGCACCACCAGGTTCATGGCCTTTACCTTGATACCATAATGGGCCTCGAGCATATAACGGTAGAGATTCTGCTGGATGCAGTAATGATAGAACGACGTATCAGGCAATTTTATGCCATTGAAACCCGTCCTGCCACCAAAAGCCTCAACAATAGGTTGTCCTTGGGCGTTTACTACCTTGGAACTGCGCTTCCAGTCGTAGATGGTAAACTCGCCATCTGGCTCATGACAAATCATATCAATAGTACCCGCAATGTTCAGGTCGAGGTCATAGACAGGCCACTCCTGACGATAAGGCCGGATGTTGTAATCCTTGATGAAACTGAGAAAATGCTGTTTCTCGCGTTCCACGTTGATATGCTCCACCTTTCCCTTGTACTCAAACGGATAATCCGTCCCAAAGGTTCCGTCACGGAAATAGTTCTCCGTCTGCTCGTGCACAAACGTACCCACCTCACTGGCCAGTTTACCTATCCTCGCCCACTTTTCCAGCGATTCCTCAACGGGAATGCGATACTTCTCCCACTGTCGTTGGGCTGCGGCCTGAGCATCGAAACGTTCAAAGAAATAAGCAATCAACGAACTGACAGGCAGAAGTCTTTCACAACCTTTATAAGTGTAGATATGTTGCTCTGGCTCAAAGTCGATGTACTGGTCTTGTTCGTAAAGCCCCGCATCCGTAAAGGCCTGCATTTTCTCTTCCATCGCCTTCGATCTGATCATCTGTTTAGTCTCTGTCGCCTGCCCGTTTGTCATAAAGATACTGTTTTTGTGTGCAAATATACAATTATTTTTCTATTTATGGACAAAAATATTCACATTATTCTTATTTCTTTCCGAAAAAATGGTATCTTTGCACCATAAAACCAAAAACAAACGTATGAAAGAACTGTATTTTGCTGACGAGAACCGTTATGACAACGGGATGGAATATGAGCGCTGCGGGCGCTCGGGTGTGCTGCTGCCAAAGGTGAGCCTCGGCTTCTGGCATAACTTCGGAAGCGTGGATCCCTATGAGCGAAGCCGTGAAATTACCCACTATGCCTTCGATCACGGTATCACCCATTTCGATCTTGCCAACAATTACGGTCCTGTCTACGGTTCTGCAGAGGAAACGATGGGGCGCTTGATGGATGAAGACTTCCGTCCTTATCGCGATGAACTCTTCATCTCGTCAAAAGCCGGCTACGACATGTGGCCTGGACCTTACGGCAACTGGGGAAGCCGTAAATATCTCATGGCCTCGCTGGATCAGAGCCTGAAACGCATGAAGATTGACTATGTAGATTTGTTCTATAGTCACCGTTACGACCCTAACACACCGTTAGAAGAGACACTTCAAGCCCTCGTCGATATCGTCCGTCAGGGTAAGGCCCTATATGTCGGCATCTCTCGCTGGCCACTTGAAGCCACACGTTTTGCGGCCAAATATCTGAAGGAGCACGACGTGCCTCTGCTCATCTATCAAGGACGACTGAATATGCTCGACCGTGAGCCGCAGGAAGAAGGCATCCTCGACCTTTGTGCAGAAGAAGGCATCGGCTTCATTTCCTTCTCACCATTGGCACAAGGCCTGCTCACTGACCGTTATCTTAACGGCATTCCTCAAGACTCCCGCATGTCGAAGGGTAAGTTCCTGAAAGAAGAGATGCTGACGCCAGAACTTCTGGAAAAGCTACGCCGCTATAACAAGATTGCAGAGAGCCGCGGCGAGACGCTTGCAGAGATGGCGCTCGCCTGGATTCTTCATCAGAAGGCAGTCACTTCTGTGCTCGTTGGTGCCAGCAGTACCGCACAACTGGAAAAGAACCTCCGTTGTGTCAGTGCCGCTCCCTTTAACGAGTTACTCTGATCCAATCGGCATCAAGCCAGCCGCGGTCGCATTTGGAGTCTGACTCTACGCAGACATAGCCGAACTTGGCTCCAATCCATTTGCCTTCCTTCATCGGGAACTCCTCACCACAGTCCTTGAATGATTTGCCATCGGGACTGTAGGCAAACTTCACCTTGGAGTGAGAGACGGAAAGACGCAGATAGATGTCTTCGTGGATGCCTGGCTTATAGTCAATCTTGTCTTCAGCAGTGGGCTTCAGCGTGGCGAGGAGTTGTTCTGTCTGGGCATGACCCTTATCGGCACCCTTGCAGGTCAACTGTAGCAGCTGGAACGTCTTGCCTACACGCTTCACCACGAGGGCTGAGTAATCGAGACCCATCATGATTAATCCACCCATCTGGCCCTCTGCCTTTGAGGTGAAACGGATCTTGGTCGTCACCACGAATTCGTCAGCAGGTGTCTTCTGAAGTAACATGTTAGGCACTTCCCAGAAGTTTTTCCACTGTTCAGAGAGTTTGTAAGTATAGATACGATAGGTGCCGAAGGCTGTGGCGGTACCGAATTTCTCGTCGTAGTTGGCGTGCCATTGCCACTGTTTGCCAAGCGTAGGACCGTTAAACTCGTCGCTCTCCACAGGATTCACCATAAACGCTTCACTGACTTTCGGTTTCTTGTAAGTCGTGACGGGTTCACCTTTCTTACCCATGATGGGCCAGCCAGAAGACCAGTCCACAGGATTCAGATGCACCACACGACCGTAAGCCTCCTTGTCCTGGAAGTGCAGGAACCAGTCCTCACCGTATTTGGTGTGTACCCAACCGCCCTGATGAGGGCCGTTGATGTTGGTCTTTCCCTGTGCCAATACGATCTTATGCTCGTAAGGACCGTATGGACTCTTCGAGCGCATGGCCAGCTGGAAACCCGTAGGTACTCCGCCTGCAGGACACATGATCCAGTACCAGCCCTCGCGCTTGTAGAACTTCGGACCCTCGCAGGTGCGGTTCTCCGTACCGTTGCCATCAAACACGATGACAGGCTCGCCAATGGCCTTTGTACCATCAGCTGACATTTCACGAACCGTCAATACTGAGGCGAACTTCGACCGACTGTTCGCCCAACCATTCACCAAATAACAGCGTCCGTCGTCATCCCAAAGCGGACAGGTGTCGATATATCCCTGCCCCTTGATTACACAGACAGGTGCCTCCCATTTGCCGGTAGGATCCTGTGTCTTCACCATAAACACACCGAAATCGGGATCACCCCAGTAGATGTAATACCACCCATCGTGATAGCGAATACTTGGTGCCCACACGCCAGCGCCATGCTGGGGCGTGCTGAAGTGTTTCAGCAACGTCTCGTTGCCCTCATAAAGGTTTCCAAGGGCATAGTTGATGATCTCCCAGTTCACCAGGTCCTTTGAGTGGAGGATGGGGAGGCCGGGCACACACTGAAACGACGAAGCGGTCAGATAGTAATCTTCACCACTGGCGCCCACACAGACGTCAGGATCCGAGTAGTCGGCATTAATCACAGGGTTCGTGTAGGTACCGTCGCCATTGTCTGGGCACCATACTAAAGAATGGTACTGAGCCTGTGCGCTCGAAACGCACAAGGCCAGTACCATGCAACATAATTGTTGTCTCATATATTAATCAGTAGTTCGTTTGTGGCGACAAAGTTACACATTATTATAATATAATGTATCACTTTCGCCCAAAAACTTAGAGTAAACGTTTACGTAATCTGCGAATGACTAATCGCTGCCTTGACCTGCGCCATGTTGCTGCGCGAGACAGGAAGTGATTCGTGGCAATGCTTAATGAGCAGCTGGGTGGAGCCAGAATGTGAGACAATCTGCTCTACCTGACCAAGATTGACCAAGAAGGCACGATGGCAGCGGACAATCATCGGATAGCCCTGCAGCGTCTCCTCCATCTGTTTCATCGTGGCACGAAGCATGTCGGTACGCACCTGATCGTTGCGCAGATGGCTCACCTTGACGTAGTTGCCCACGGCCTCAATAAACAATAGGTCGGAAATCTGGAGCGTCACAGATTCGTTGGTCGTGCCAGTGAGGGTGAGCTCCTGACTTTGACAGACGGTAGATTCTGGTGCCTGCTGGAGAGGCTTCTCGCTCGGTTTCTCCGATTGTATCTTCTTCAATTGCTCATTCAACAATCGCGTCTCTTCCAGTTCCATCGCCAGATACTTGCTGCGGAACTTGAAACGCCAGTAGAGTCCGATGGCGAAGGAGAGGAATGCGATAATCACCAGCGTCTCCAGATAATTGCTCAGCGACAGCCTGTTGCCCTCCACCAGCTCACTCATCGCAAAGTGGCGATAGAGACAGATGAGTAGTGACACCAACGGCGTGTTGATGCACTGGAAGCGGAGATTTCGGCTGATGATATAGCTGACACCACGTTCGTAGGAGCGGGGCATACGGATCATATATCGCAGAATGACTTCCGTCAGAAAACAGCTGAACAGGCCCAATGCAAATAATGCCAGCAGATGAACACAGGCCTGCCATTGCCACATTTCGAGTCCGAAGGGCTTGAAGATGGCTATTGCCAGCACCATGAAGGCAGTGCTGATAAAACGGGTGTTGATGGTTTCTTTATGACCTTTGTTCATACAGTCGACAAAGGTACAAATTTTAAGTGAAAAGTGAAGAGTGAAGAGTGAAAAATTTGCTGCCGCCCATCATTTTTCTGTCCATCCGTCACATTTTCATGCTGTTTATCCCAGAAATTTGGAGGGAAGATATTTACCTCATACCTTTGCACCCAGAATTGTTTAATCATAAAAAAGTAAAAGTTATGAAACCAAGAACAATTATCGGAATTATTTTCATCGTAGCCAGTCTGTTGAAGCTGGCGACCATCTGGGGTTTTATCCATTGGAGTTGGTTTACACAGGTAACCGAGCAACCCTGGGCAACTTATTTCTGCATCTTCGTGGTGCTCTATATGGGTGTTAGTATAATCATCGACAGCTACCGTCGCGACCCAGATCAGTGGTTGCAGCGTCCGTTGCCTATCGGTGAAGACGGCAAGCGCATCTGCTGCTCTGTACACTACGGTGGCGACGAATACGTCTATCACGGCGAGATCTTCCACGGTGCCCGTCTCGACGCTTTCTGCGGTGGCATCCGAATGGACCTGCGCGAGGCCGTCATCACCGAGGACGAGGAGATCGACATCCATACCTTCTGTGGCGGCATCGAACTCATTGTGCCTTCGACGGTCAATGTGAATGTAAAAAGCCAAAGCTTCATCGGCGGCGTCGGCAATCATACCGCCCGCACTACCGACCCGAAAGCTCCCACCATCCACATCGTTGCCAGCAACTTCATCGGCGGTGTAGATATCAAGAATTGACCATATACTGCAACTATTCGTACCGTTGCAACGTCAAATAGATGAATAAGAAGAAAAAACTAAAGAAATGAGAAGATTGTTTTTAGGAGCAGCTATAGCGATGCTGCTATTGCCCTCAGTGATGAAGGCACAAACAGGTCAAATCAACCAGACCAACCAGACAAGTCGATACCTGAGTATCTGCAGATGAAGACCTTCCAAGGTCAGACCTTCGACCTGCGCACCCACGAGATTGTGGATAAGTTCACCTCGCTCACCTTCCCCAACATCGCCTACCGCGTAGAATTTTAGTGTCATAATTTTGCAAGATTAAATAGAATGTGCTATCTTTGTGGCGAAAATGAAGCTACAACGCAGATATGATGACCATTTACAAAACTCGCAATCTCCCCAACACCCGAATTGATGTGGCTGATGCCCTGAGAGGTATCGCCGTGGCCGGCATCATCCTTTATCACTCCGTAGAGCACTTCGACATCTTTACCAAGGAACCGATTGTCCATACGTTGGCGTGCGACCAGACGGTGGCCGACGTGCTGGCCTGGCTGCTCTCGGGCAAGATGTACGGCATCTTCGCCATGCTCTTCGGACTGAGTTTCTTCATCATGAACGATAATCAACAACAGAAGGGCAAATGTTTCTCAGGCCGCTTTGCCTGGCGCATGTGCCTGTTGTTTATGTTCGGCATCATCAACGTGGCCTTCTACGATGGTGACATCCTGATGCTCTATGCGTGCTACGGCCTGCTGCTCATTCCCGTCAGTTTTCTGCCGTCGAAATGGGTGTGGGCCATCATCATCCTGCTGGCCATCCAGCCCGTAGAACTGTTCTGTCTGTTGACGGGTACCACCATCGACCACACCAGACTCTTTGAGATCTACAATCAGACCATCGCCCTGCACGAACATGGCACGTTCTGGGAGAATGTGGTGAATAACGTGCGATATGGTTTTGAGTTGAATCTGCGCTTCAATGTGTTTAGCGGCCGACTGACGCAGTTGCTCTGCCTCTTCATCCTCGGCATGCAGTTAGGACGTCAGAGGCTCTTCTATAACGAGGGGCGCAATCTGCGGATATGGCATACCCTTCTCGTCACCTCGGCCCTCGGCGTTATTTCGCTGATTAACCCAGATTTCGGCGAGCTGGAATCATGGCTGAAACCCATCTGCAACCTCATCATCCTGCTGATGATTGTCTCGGCTGTGGTTTCTGCGTGGTATGCCTTCGAGGGTGTGCGCCGTGTGCTCCATCATCTCTGTATCTTCGGCAGGATGAGTCTGACCAACTATCTGTTGCAATCTATCATCGGCTGCTTTATCTTCTGTGGCTACGGTCTGGCCTGCTACCGCCTTTTAGGCGTCACCTATGCCGTGATGGTTGGATGCGGAATGGTCATCTGTCAGTATCTCTTCGCCCGTTATTGGTTCAGCAGCCATCCTCGCGGACCGTTAGAGGGCCTTTGGCGAAAACTGACATGGATATAGAGCATGTGAAATCGCCCAATTTTTAGATAGAACAATGATTATAAGATTAGAACAACCAAAAGATTATCGCGAGGTAGAGAACCTTACGCGTGAGGCATTCTGGAACGTCTATCGTCCTGGATGCACAGAGCATTATGTGCTCAATCAGTATAGAACAAACCCCGACTTCATCCCAGAACTTGACTTTGTGATGATGGAGGATAACAAGATTATCGGCCATGTGATGTTCTCCAAGGCAGAGATTATGGTTGACGATGGAACTGTGTTCCCTTCGTGGACTTTCGGCCCCATCAGCATCCATCCCGACTACAAACGCAAGGGCTATGGCCTGAAGCTATTGCAGTATGCGTTGGAGGTAGCCAAGAAGATGGGTATAGGTCTTCTGCAGATGGAGGGAAATATTGAGTTTTACAAACATGCAGGATTCGACCTCGCCAGCAAGATGAAGATTCACTATCACGCAGAAGCGCGAGATTCAGAAGTGCCTTACTTCCTCGCTCAAGAACTGATACCTGGCTATTGGGGCAATCGTGAGGGAACCTATTGCCCACCCAAGGGCTATTTCGTAGCCGACGAGAACCCAGAGGCATTCGAGGCTTACGAGGCAACCTTCCCCAAGAAGGAGAAAGCATTCCAAGAGGGCCAACTCCCTCAGTTTTGTCAGAGTTGCGGCATGCCGTTGACCCGTATCGATGACTGTGGTACCAATGCCGACGGCAGCACGAACTTTGATTATTGTCAGTACTGTTACAAGGACGGCCAGTTCCTGCAGGATTGTACGATGGAAGAGATGATTGAGCATTGTTCGCAGTTCGTCGATGAAGTCAACAAGCAGATGCCCAAGCCCATGACCAAAGAGGAGTACAAGCAGATGATGCGCGGCTTCTTCCCGATGCTGAAACGTTGGAAGAAGTAAAAAGTTAAGGGTAGATGTCACCTTTTGTTCTTCTGGACTGTTATATATGTGAATCGGTTCAGAAAACAAAATGTCTAACAATAAAAACAAGTAAGAAAATGTATCATTTAGTTCCAATCTTAGTACCCATCGCATGTGGATGCGTACTTCCCATTATGATTGTATGGCTTACTATCCGTGAGAGCATGAACAAGACCAACCAGCGGACAAAAATTGTGCTGGCCGCCATCGAGAAGAATCCCGATATGGACATCGAGGAACTCATGGAGAAAATTTCTCCCAAGAAGAAACTGCTGAAGGAGAAACTGCTCTCAAAACTGTTGTGGGGTAGCATTATCGGATTGCTCGGTATCAGCTTCTTGGTTTACGGATTATTCATTGACTTCAGGGGTGGGATGAACACTGACGACCTTATTTATATATACTTCGCAGGTGGCATCCTATTAGCCGTCGGTATTGCCTTCATCGTTAACTACCGCCTAAGCAAGAAGATGCTTGTCAAGGAGATTGAGGCAGAGGAGAAGTTGTTGGTAACACAGGCAGAAAGCAAGTGACCCGCGAAGTATTCATCACCCAGATAGAGCGTGAGCAGGAGGCCCTTCGTAGTTTCCTGCTCGCCCTCTGCTGTGGCAACAAGAGCAATGCCGATGACCTGGCACAGGATGCCATCGTCAAGGCCTACCTCTCGTCTGCAGGCTATCAGGAGCAGGGGAAGTTCCGTTCGTGGCTCTTCAAGATAGCCCACAACACGTTCCTCAACCATAAGGCTAGTTGTCGTACGATGGAAACACTCGACGATGCCCGCACGCTCATCAGCAGTACCACAGCCGACAATGCCTTTGAGCATCAGGAACTCTACCTTGCCCTGCGCACCCTGCCACCCAAGGAACGTTCTGCCATCACGCTGTTCTACCTCAACGGTTACAGCATCAAGGAGATAGCCGTGATTACTGAGACCTCGGAGGACGCCGTGAAGAAACAACTCTCACGAGGACGCGACAAGCTGAGACAGGAATTGAAAATGGATGATTAAGAATTGATAGTTATGGAAAAAGATAAAAAACTGGAGGAACTGTTCCTCGCTCAGAAGCCGACATTTGACGATAAAGCTGAATTTATGGCTACAGTGACACGTCGTCTGGATGCCGTGGAGTTTGTCCGTCAGCATCAGGAGGCCACCCTTCGTCGTTATAAACTGGCGATGGTTGCCGCCTTCGTTGTGGGCATTGTCAGTGGTGCCGTCACTATTGCGTTCGTTCTTTCCACGCCTGTAGACGTTCCTCTCTTCACCTTTAGCGTAGAGAGTAGCATTTTGTTGTGGATAGCCGAGAACTCTCGCCTCATCGCAACTACAGTCCTGGCCCTACTGATGAGTTTTGGCATCATGAGCATCATCAGTAATGTACAAGACATACTTGCCATTCGCCAAAATGGCATACATATTATTAATAATTATGGATAGTCCCGTAAGGCAACGTTATTTTACGGCTTCAGGACGCAGGATGTAAAGTTTCTGACTCCTTTGTCCCCTGCTTGTGATACCTGTTGAGGGATCGCTTGCCAGTTTCCGGAGTTCTTCTGCTGCCGTCGAACGCGAAAGCCCCGTCAATTGCACATAGTCGGGTACTTTCATAAACATATGGGCCTTCATGAACTCGCGTGCTTTCTGGATGCGCTCTTCCAGTGTGAATGGCGACTTCTTGAGCCTGCTTTCCCCACCTCTCACCAGCGTGCACTTGCGGTCGGTATTCCTAATCAGATCCTTGTCAGCCCTGTACGACACGCCATTCACCATAATGCTCTTCGCATTACGGCTTGACTCGCCCTCCTCGAAAGCATCTGGCAGCATGTCGCTCCTCACGCCGAGTTTGGCGTTGAAGGTGCCGATGCCGTCCAGTTTCACGGAAAATCCTTCCGCCATACACAAAGCAAGTTTCTCACTAACCAGCGACAACACGCCAAGAATCTGGCTCTCGTCCATTCTTCCCTCACGATGGCACAAATTCACGAACTGCTGAAAGTTCATGGGTTTCAATTCCATCTTGTAGCAGGCCTGTGTACGGCCCGTGCCGTTTAAATCGGCAACCTCTCGTTTGATATACTTTGCATACATAGTTTTCGCAAATTTATTTGCAAAGATAGCTATTGTTCTTAAAAATACCAAATATTGTCGATGTTTTAACATCCATTGGCATAATTTTATTATCCATCGACGCAGTTTTAGCATCCATTGTCGTAGTTTTAACTTTGCTCCGTACCTTCAGAGCCTATACTCCGTACTTAAAGAACGTTTTACCCGTACCTGTGTTCATTTTATCCCGTAGCACAGATTCAATTACTTACCGTTTGTCACAAATCGATGCAGTTTATCCCAAATGTTTGGTTGGCTCAGCAATTATTCGTAATTTTGCAGTGTCGAAACATTAAGCATAAGGAATATGAATATATTGATTCTCTCAGGAAGCCCTCGAAAGGGCGGCAATACGGATCTACTCGTGGAGGCGTTCGTCAAAGGAGCCTCGCAGAAGCACCATGTAGAAGTCATGTCTGTACGCGATTACAAGGTCAATCCCTGCATGGGCTGCAATGCCTGTTTCAAGAGCAAAGACAATATTTGTGCTCAGAAAGATGATATGTCGCTAATCTATGAGAAGATGAATCAGGCCGATATACTTGTGATAGCTTCGCCTGTATATTTCTACGGACTGAGTGCACAACTGAAAGCCGTCATCGACCGCTGCCATAATCCCATCAGAGACACGTTCCGCATCAAGAAAACAGCCCTCCTGCTTGTTGGTGCTGCCACACTTCCCGAACTCTTTGACAGCATCCTCGCGCAATACCAGCTCTGCCTGAACTTCTTCAAGTTGGAGGATACTGGCCGTGTATTGGTTCGTGGCGTCAAGGATAAGGGCGATATCAAAAACACCAATGCCTTGAACGAGGCATTCGAGTTAGGACAACAAATATAAGAAACAAGGAAATAGTATGAAACAGAAATTTTGTCAGAGCTGCGGAATGCCGCTCACAGATGATGTGCTTGGTACTAATGCCGACGGCACGAAGAATGAAGATTACTGCATGTACTGCTACAAGGATGGCAAGTTCCTGCAGGACTGCACGATGGAAGAGATGATTGAGCATTGCGCTCAGTTTGTGAATGCTGTTAATGAAGGGTTAGAAAAACCTATTACCAAAGAGGAATACATCGGCATGATGAAAACGTACTTTCCCCAGCTTAAGCGTTGGCGCCAAACGCTGGATGTGAATAACGATGAAGCGGTGAAGGTCAATCCCGCTTTAGCCGGTGTTAAAGAACTCATTGCACAGATGGCCGACAAACAGCCCATCGCTTATATCTCGTCAGTAGACCAAGAAGGTTTTCCTTGGACCAAGGCCATGCTGAAGCCACGTAAACGCGAGGGTATCAAAACTTTCTACTTTACAACCAACACATTCTCAATACGTGTGGCTCAATACATGGCTAACCCCAAGGCCTCGATCTATTTCTGTGATGCTAAGGGTTTCAAAGGTATGATGCTGCGTGGTATGATGGAGGTGCTGACGGATGCTATGAGCAAGGAGATGATTTGGCGTGATGGTGACGAGCAGTACTATCCCGGTGGTGTAACCGACCCGAACTACTGCGTTCTGAAGTTCACCGCCACCGATGGCCGATTCTATAGCGATTTCTACCCTCGCAGTTTTGTAATTGAGTAAATGATGAACAACAAAGCACTTGTCGTTATCGACATCCAGAACGACATCACCAAGCACTATCGTGACATCATTGACAACATCAATGCCGCCATCGAATGTGCTGTAACGAAAGGTATGCACATTGTGTATATCAAGCATAATAACATCACCGCAGGAACTCGTACATTCAAACCAGGCACTAAAGGCGAAGAACTGGTGCCTGAGATGAAGGTCGTATCAGACAACATCTTCGTGAAGACGAAAAGCAATGCCCTAACAAGCGAGGCGTTTTCTGCTTTCATCGCAGCGAATGGCATCAATGAGTTCTACGTTGCTGGTGCAGACGCTACGGCCTGCGTGAAATCAACGTGTTTCAATATGGCTAAAGCTGGCTTCGCGGTGCATGTCCTCTCAGACTGTGTCACCAGTTATGATCTGAAGAAGCTTCCAGAGATGCTCGACTACTACGAAAGCAAAGGCTGCGAGGTAAAGAAACTTGTAGAATACAAATAAATATCCTAATCATAAATACTAAGCAATAATATGATGGAAACTGATCGTATCATATTGCGCCCTTGGCGCGACAGTGATGCTGAAGTGCTGTATAAGTGGGCTTCTGATCCGGATGTGGGCCCTCGTGCAGGATGGGCACCACATAAGAGTGTGGAAGAGAGTCTGGAGATTATCCGCACTGTGTTCAACGATGCGCTACACACATGGGCTATCGAGTTGAAAGAAACCGGGGAGCCGATTGGCGCTATGGGCTACGGCCCTTCTTGCGAGTGCGATCTGCCAGCCCGCGAGGGTGAGCCTCTCATCGGCTATTGGGTGGCGAAGCCCTATTGGAATCAAGGCATCTGCACAGAGGCACTGCGCCTGATGTTAGACCACATCCGAGAAACAACAGACATCAAATCGCTCATCAGTGGCCACTTCATAGACAATCCTGCCTCTGGCCGTGTAATGGAGAAGTGCGGCTTCGTTCCCACAGGCGAGACCTGCATCGATGCTAACCAGTATCAAGGTGCGAACAGACCTATCAGAGTGTTGAGGTTGGAAATAAGATGACTCAGTTGCCGAACACCATAACGCTGCTTAGGATAGCAGGCTCTTTAGGTCTGCTTTTTTGTGATGTGACGGGTGTGGTATATTGGATAATCTATGGTCTCTGTGGCATCAGCGACATAGCCGACGGATGGTTGGCCCGGAAGCTGAAGTGCGTCACCAAGAAGGGAGCATTGCTAGATAGCTTGGCAGACATCTGCTTCGTAGCGTGTTTGTGCCCTTTTCTCCTGCCGATACTCGAACTGCCGCAATGGTTATGGCTGTGGGCAGGAGTAATCATCGCGATTAAAGTCGTAAATCAGATTTCGACACTTATGATATATGGGCGCTGCTGCTTCCCTCACACCCTCATGAACAAGGCAACGGGATTCCTGCTCTTCATTGCTGTCCCTATGGCAGTATGGTCAATCATTCCTATCGCCATTGTTGCCGCTATCGCTACGTTTGCTGCAATTCACGAGGGATATTTCATAAGAGCTAAGTGTTAAATCCATGTTAAAGTCGTCATTTTCCTTGACTCGTCCCTAAGGTCATGCCTTAACTTTGCAGCTGATTTTGAAATCAGTAAAAAACATCGCGCGATATGAGTAAGAAAACAAGGTTAAAAATCGGAGAGTTCTCACAGTTGATGCAGGTGACGGTAAAGACCCTGCGTCACTACGAACAGAAAGGACTGCTCGCGCCTGACGAGGTGGACGAGTGGACTGGCTACCGCTACTACAGCATCGATCAGATGCAACAGTTGAAGGACATTCGCGACCTGCAACGGCTCGGCTTCACGCTGGACGAGATCAAGGATCTGTTCAACGATGGTTCGCACACGCCAACCATCCGCCAGATGACCGAGAAGATCAGGGAAACGGAGGCACAACTGAAGGCACTGATAGCCCGTCGCAACCAACTGCTCGACTGGAGGAACGCTCGCAAAGAAATGAAGACAATGGAAAAATTTAGCATTCAATCGTTGCCCGAAATCATCGTGGCAAGCCATCGTGAAGTTATCCCTAACTACGCCGCTATCGGCCCTATGTGTGTAGAGAAGATCGGTCCCGAAATGCAGCGTTTGGGTTGTAAGTGTCCGCCACCAGGTTATTGTTTCACCGTGGAGCATAACAAGGAGTACACGCCGACGGACATCGACATCGAGTATTGCGAACAGGTGGAGGAGATGGGCCTCGACAGCGCCATCATCCAGTTCAAACGCCTGCCCGCCGTGCCCCGCGCCCTCTGCATGAAGCACACAGGCCCCTACGAACGTTTCTACGAGTCGTTCACAGAGGCCTTCCGCTACATCGAGGAGCACGGCTATAAGGTAGCAGGCCAGCATCGCACATGCTACATCGACGGGGTCTGGAACCAGGAAGACCCAGAGAAATGGCTGTCGGTGATTCAAATACCAATAGAGTAATAATCCGTCCTGATCGTCCCATATAGTTTGGGGCGGTCAGGATAAATAGAGTAACACAATGAAAGATATAACAATTAACCCCCTGCAGATTGCCGCATGTGGTTTATATTGCGGAGCCTGCCTGGCTGAAGGACAGTCCG
>JAEEGI010005596.1_pt1 | contig 28887 bp, 24 predicted proteins | sample 8958751 | NCBI WGS metagenome assembly JAEEGI01 (sample SAMN16246545, study PRJNA631951) | gut metagenome | biome: gut microbiome; feature: rumen; material: KS-attached | host: Bos | place: Iran: Karaj | collected 2018-10 | reverse complement strand
TGACGACGATACATCTTGGCGTTTTTTCCGTCAAGAGCCATAAGTTCTTCGTGTGATCCCTCTTCCACAAGGCGGCCTTTTTCCAGCATGAATACCTTGTCGCAGTGCTTTACCGAAGAAAGTCTGTGAGAGATGAACAATAATGTATGCTCATTGCCTTCTTTGGCGATATTTTTGAAAAGATCGTACTCCGCGATGGGATCGAGAGCGCTTGAAGGCTCATCAAATATCTTTAACGCCGAAGGCTTTGCAAATGTACGTGATACAGCCAGCTTTTGAGATTCGCCGCCGGAGAACACCGCACCGTTTTCATCGAACTCTTTGGTCATGACGGTGGCAGTACCCTTCTCGAGGCTCATTACCTTATCGTATACCCCCGCCTTTTTAAGAGCATCCTCAACCACCTTATCATCGTCGTCGTATCTTCTGCCCATAAGAACGTTTTCCTTGATCGTCATTCCCATGATGGCAAAATCCTGGAATGTGGTCGCAAAAAGTTCTCTGTAGGCGTGAAGGTTGTAATCCTTTATATCGCGGCCGTTAAGTCTTATGACTCCGGATGTGGGATCGTAAAGTCTTAACAGAAGCTTGATTATAGTTGTCTTGCCCGCACCGTTATGTCCCACCAGGGCTGTGTTCTCACCTTTCTTTATGCAGAAAGAAAGTTCTTTTATCGTTTCTTCGTCATCGTAAGAGAAGGTCACGTTGTCAAATTCAAGTGATTCAAATTCTCCGGGGATGATACCGTCGTAATCTTCGGGAATTTTTTCTTCGTACTCCAAGAATCCCCGAAGGTTATTTATAAATACGCCGTCTTTCATGAAGTTTATGATGTCATCGAAAAGACCGATGAGTATCCACGTCATGGAGACCATCATACTGGTCATGATTGTAAGTTCCGCCAGGGAAATAGACTTTGTGACAAGGTTTCTGTAAATGGCATAAAAAAGTATGCCTTCAAATATGACCGAAAACGTGAAAGTTATCTTCCAGAAGTTTACGAAAGCATTGGGAAATGCATATTTCTCCGCAGCCTTTACGTTTCTGTCCGTGGCATCGTTGTACTGCTTTTTAAGAAGGTTGAATACGTTGAACAAACGCATTTCCTTGGCATAGTCGGGAAGATACATTGCACGGCTTACGTAGTTGAGCACCTTGTTTCCCGCAACCTGTTCCTTATAGCGCTTGAACTCGTACTTGTTCTTTATGCTTCCGAAAAGGAAGTTGCCTAAAAGCGGGCAGATGATAAAGATGACCGCGAACTTGTCTATTTCAAACATCAGATAAAAGACAAATCCCGTAGCTATCGTACCAAGTATCACGCCCCAGAAGCGTCGCATAACGTCGCTTATACGCTCGTCCGCGCCGTCCATCGCCATGGTATATTTGTTGTAAAAATCCGCGTTTTCGTAGCAGCTTAACTCTACATTTTTGGCCTTGTCAAAAAGTTTTCTGTAGAGTCTGCCGTATAGTCTTGTTTTTTCTATGGGAAGTGTGACATTTTCGAAGTAGTGCTGGTAAAGGTTCATAAGACCTACCACCACTCCGCAGAAAATGATATAAGTGAAGATCTTTTTAAAGCCTTCACCTTTATCGAGACTGTCGACGATATTTTTCATGAATACCGACGAAAAGAATACCCACTGAAAATAGCCTAACGCAGCTATGAAGCAAATATTAAAGAACAGGGCCTTTGTGTAGGCCCTGCCCAGTTTTATGGCGTAAAAAGCGTTTTTCAGTGTTTCCCCAAATGTAAGTTTCTCATCTTTCATAACAGCTATTTCTCCATAGCCACGGCGGTGTTGAGCGCTACCTCCATCATCTGAGTGAATGAATTCTGTCTTTCTTCAGCTGTGGTAGCCTCACCCGTAACGAGGCTGTCCGATACGGTAAACAATGCAAGTGCTCGCTTCTTTGCGTATGCGGCGTTCATGTAAAGTGCCGCTGCCTCCATCTCAACGCACATGACACCCATACGGGCCCATTTTGCGTTAAACTCCGGATCTGCGTTATAGAATACGTCTGAGGACAATGCATTGCCCACATGATAGTTTACTTTAAGTTTGTCTGCTTCTTCGATCGCCGTCTTAAGCAATCTGTAGTCGGCTATAGGGGCAAAATGACCCGGAATGCCGTACTGTGCCTGATATTCGGAGTTTGTACAGGCTCCCTGTGCAAACACGATGTCTCTTATCTTGACTTCAGGCACCAATGCTCCCGTTGAACCTATTCTTATGATGTTGTCCACATCAAAGAAATTGAACAGTTCGTAGGAATAAATACCTATGGACGGAATACCCATTCCGCTGGCCATTACCGATACTCTTGTGCCTTTGTACGTACCCGTATACCCCTGTACGGAACGAACGTTGTTTACAAGCACCGGTGATTCGAGAAAATTCTCTGCGATGAACTTTGCTCTTAAAGGATCCCCGGGCATGAGGACCGTCTTTGCAAAGTCTTCGGGTTTCGCGTTGATGTGTGGTGTAGGATAATTCGCCATTTTAATACCTCCCCTTGAACTTTATTCAACCTTTATCTTGTCTTCTTTGTAGTCTTCACCCGTAACCTGAGTCATTATCTGCTCGGAGAGATCTCTTAACCACTTATCGGTATCCTCTCCCGTCCAGATCTTAGTAAATGTGATCTCAAGCTGTACCCAAAAATTCGATGCTTCAACAATCTTGGGAAGGGGAATGGAATCGGCATATTCTTCCTGGAAAAGAAGTAACGTTTCATCGTCATAAGCCGCATCGTAACTTGAAGCGATCTTTCCGGTCTTGGCATATAAATTCTTTGCATATTCCGTCGTAACGAATGCCGCGAACCTGTTGGCCGCAAGGGCATGCTCCGAATAACCGTTTACCGTGAGAACGTCGGTAACGGAAAGTGAGCGGGAATCAAGTTCGTCGGTAAGCTCGGGAATACGATGGAAGCCGAAAGTAAAAGCAGGAGTTATCTTCGACTGCGCGGTCTTCATCTTCTCGTCATATTTATCCTGATCGATCGCACCCGCCGCAAGCTGGCTGTCAAGATCTTTCCTGGTCGATTCAAACGCTGCCAGACTCTCCTCGCGAGCGGTCCTCATTTCTTCTTCTTTAAGCTTTACTTTTTCGATAACATCCGAAGTCGCTATGGTAAAAAGAAACTTCCCTTCGAAGAAGTTCTCAAGCATCGAATCGTAGCTTGATGTCTCGGCATCAATGGAAAAGAACTGATTCAGATTCTGATATACGTTCATGCACTTGATCGTATTCTCATTGTAAATGTCGATATTGTCGGTATTGTCTCCGGCTTCTCCTCCGACGATCATGTAATTGCCGGCAAAGAAGTAATTGTAGAATACATCGGAAACGTCCCATTTAAAGACACCGTCTACGCCCTGAGGCGCATCGTACTCATCCGCGAAGCCTTTGATATCCTCAAAAGTCTCGGGAATGATGTCTTCAACGGTCAGATTGTCGTAATCGTAATCTTCGAGGTCTTCTTCGGTCGCGAAGTCACCTTCTTCAATGACACCGCCTTCCGCCTCGATCTGTTCTCTTGTAAGCTCTTCTTCCTTTTGCTTGCCTTCGACCTTCATCTTCTCGACCCACTCGTCAAGGTAGGTCTTGTTGTATACCAAAACACTCGTCTCAAAGAAGAGAGGATATCCGATCTGCTTATCCTTGTAAGTGACGGCCGAAATGGCTGCCTTGGGGAAATGAGTGTCGTTGACTATGTTGGTCGACTTGGTGTTTTCACTTGCAAGACCCGCAAGATAGGCCTTCTCGAGCGTATCGTTCGTGATAACATACACATCGGGAAACTCCGTTCCCTCTACGGAAAGGTCGTTGATCGACTCAATATATTCGTCGTCCTCGATAAGTTTCGGAATGACTCTTATATCCGGGTTCTGTTCATGAAATGCAACTGCGGCACTTGTATAAAAGTCCGTAAAAGCTTCGTCGGAGTAACCAAGATAGACCGTCTCGGTCTGGTAGTAAGATTGCTTTTCTTCCTCCTCGGCCTCGCGGTTTTCGTTAACTCCGAACTTATAAATGATAAATGTAAACACCGCAATGAGCAAAACTGCGATCAGTTTGTAACGAAATTTCATATTGATCCTTATAGCTTTATTTCCGGACTACAGGCAACTTTTCAAAATGTCGATCATATTGTCGACATTTTCTTTAGAAACGATGAGCGGAGGAACAAAACGAATGATGTTCGTTCCGGCGTTGATGAGCACAAGTCCCTTTTCGAGCGCCTTATTGATGATCTCCGCTACCGGGTGATCAAATTCAAGTCCCTGTAAGAAACCCAGTCCCCTGTGTCCCACAATGTCATCTCTCTCATTATATAACAATTCGAGCTTTTCATAAAGGTAATCACCCGTTTCTTTAACATTCTTAAGAATATCTTTCTCTTTGAAAAGATCGAACACCTTCGAAGCCGCTGCCGTTGCAAGCGGGTTGCCGCCGTAAGTGGTTCCGTGATCTCCCGCAACGAGAGAATGTGCACCGACTTTTTCCGTCATCAGAAATGCCCCGATCGGAACGCCGCATCCGAGAGCCTTTGCAACTGCCATACAATCAGGCTTTATACCGTATTTCTGCCATGCGAACATATAACCGGTACGCCCCATGCCGCATTGAACTTCATCGAGCATCATGAGAATGTCTTTCTCGTCACATAATGCACGTACCTGCTCCATGAATTCCTTAGTTGCGGGATAGATCCCGCCTTCGCCCTGCACTGTCTCAAATAAAATAGCGCATGTTTTCTCATTAACGAGTGCTTTTACGCTTTCAAAATCGTTCATCTTAGCGAACTTAATGTTGCCGATACCCGGTTCAAAAGCTTCACGGTAATGAGGATTGCCGGTAACCGACAAAGCTCCCATCGTACGTCCGTGGAAGGAATGTTCCATCGCGATTATCTCGTGATCGGTCGAACCGTCCTTTAAGAAAGCATATTTGCGTGCGGTCTTGATAAGTCCTTCGATCGCTTCGGCACCGGAATTGGTAAAGAATACCCTGTCCATGCCCGATGCTTCTTTTAACTTAACGGCCGCCTCTATTGCTGGAACATTATAGTAATAATTTGAAGTATGTATGATCTTGTCTACCTGGGCTTTTACCGCATCGTTATACTCTTTGCAGTTGTATCCGAAAGCAAATACCGAAATTCCGGCCACAAAATCAAGATATTTCTTGCCGTCAAGATCGTAAAGATAAACTCCGTCACCGTGATCGAAGACCACCTGATAACGGTTATATGTGTGCAACAAAGCGCTCTCGGCTTTGTCGATATATTCTTTTTGCGTCATTTTTTCTTCCTCCAGTTATATCGATCGGTGTTTTACGCCCGCATCGCATTCGATGCACCAAGAAACCTAAGCGTCGTAAAAGCAGGTACCGATCCCCTGATTTGTAAAGATCTCAAGAAGCAGACAGTGCGGAATGCGTCCGTCAAGGATGTGGACTCTGCTCACGCCTTCTCTTATCGCGGATGTGCAGTTGTTAAGCTTTGGAAGCATTCCGCCTCCGATAACACCGCTGTTCATGAGTTCGTCCGCTTCGTCCGGATTAAGTCTTGAGATGAACGACGATTTGTCGTTAAAGTCTCTGTAAACGCCTTCAACGTCCGTAAGGAAGGCAAGCTTCTCGGCTTTTACGGCCTTTGCTACTGCACATGCCGCATCGTCGGCGTTAATGTTGTACGAAGCAAACGAGTCGTCAAATCCGATGGGTGAAACGATAGGAAGGAAATCCTTCTCAAGAAGATCGAGCAATATCTGCTCGTTAACTTCGGTAACATTGCCTACCAAACCGATATCTTTTCCGTCGGAATACTTCTTCTCGCACTTTAAGAGTCCGCCGTCCTTTCCGCTTATACCGATGGCTCTTACACCAAGCTCTTCAACCATCGTTACAAGCGACTTGTTGACTTTTCCGAGCACCATCTCGGCGATCTCCATCGTCTCCTCGTCCGTGACCCTAAGACCGTTAACAAACTCGGACTTTTTGCCGACTTTTTCAAGCCATTTGCTTATCTCCTTGCCGCCGCCGTGAACGATGATGGGCTTGAATCCGACAAGTTTTAAAAGCGTTACGTCCTTAATAACGTTCTTTTGAAGTTCGGGGTTGCTCATTGCGGAACCGCCGTATTTTACAACTATTATCTTTCTGTTGAACTGCTGAATGTAGGGAAGTGCCTCTATGAGCACCTCAGCTTTCTTTAAAAGTTCGTCCATTTCCTGTTTTTCCATGTCTTAACTCCTGTAATCCGCGTTAATCTTAACGTAATCGTATGTAAGGTCGCATCCCCATGCGGTGGCCGATGCATCGCCTTCATTCATGTTTATAAATACCGTAACGGTGTCCGCTTTCATGATATCTGTGGCTTTTTCTTCGTCAAAAGCAAGCGGAACGCCGTGATCGAACACCTTAAGTTCGCCGTTTGCGCTCTTAAAATACAGTTCGACATCTTCTTCGTTAAACTGTGCACCCGAATAACCCATTGCACAAAGAAAACGTCCGAAGTTCGCATCACATCCGTAAATGGCGGCCTTTGAAAGATTTGAACCCACAACGGCACGTGCCATTGTCTTTGCATCTTCTTTTGACTTTGCGTTTACGACCTGTGCTTCAAAAAGTTTCGTGGCTCCTTCACCGTCGCTCGCCATCGTTTTTGCGAGACTTTCGCATACGGTGTAAACAGCCTCGTAAAGTTTATCATAACCTTCGCCGGGGCCTGCGATAAGATCGTTTCCCGCAAGTCCGTTGGCCATTATAAGAAGCGTATCGTTTGTCGATGTGTCTCCGTCAACCGTGATCATGTTGAAAGTATCTTTAACGACATCGCTTAATATCTTTTGAAGAACTTCTTTTGTAACATTTGCATCGGTGCATAAAAATCCGAGCATCGTGCACATATTGGGATGGATCATACCCGAGCCTTTGCTCATTCCGCCAAGCGTCACAACTTTGCCGTTAAGGGAAAAAGAAACCGCTCTCTCCTTATTGACCGTATCGGTCGTCATGATCGCTTTCGAAGCGTCGGTGCCGGCCTCTTCGCTGTCAGAAAGCTTTGTTGCCATGTCCTTTACACCGTTTACAAGCTTGTCCACGGGAAGCTGCATGCCGATGACACCGGTCGATGCAACGGCTACGGTATTCTCGTCTATACCGAGTGCTTCCTTTACGGCTTTTGCCGTCTCCCTGCAGGCGTTATATCCTTCTTCGCCGGTACAGGCGTTTGCGATACCTGAGTTTACAACAACCGCACTCATCTTGCGATCGCTTTTCACTATGTCCATATCCCACTTAACGCACGCTGCCTTAACAACGTTTGAAGTGAAGGTTCCGGCACATACCGCGGGAATCTCGCTCACTACCATTGCCATATCGGTACGTCCCTTATATTTTATGCCTGCCGCAGTGCAGGCTGCCTTAAAACCTTTGGCGCTCGTTACGCCGCCTTTGATAATCTCCATCATGTGGTTCCTTCCTCTATAAATGCGATAATATTTTCTTTGTTCAAAGTAAAATCATAATAGTTAAGGTCTTCACGCTTTGTCCATCCGATGCTGTTCCAGAATGCGTTCCCGACATCGTTTTTGGTAAAAGCTATGAGCGATACCTTATTTATATGTTCTTTTCTGAGTGCCTCCATACAAAACGCAACCATCGTTCTTCCGATGTTTCTTCGTCTGTATGCTTTGTGAACGCAGACGTGATAAAAGCATCCGCGTCTTCCGTCGTGTCCGCAAAGTATGGCTCCCACTATCTTTCCATCCGCAATTGCCACGCAGCTGGTTAATGGGTTTCTTTTTAAAAATATGTCTACGCCCTCTCTCGAATCGTCGATCGATCTTATCGCGAAGCCGTTGATCGAACTCCACAATGCATAAACGTTATCGTAATCATCGATCGTCATGGCGCGAACATCAAACTCTAACATGTATATTTCCTTCCTATTACACACTTATCAAAGTATACAACAAAACGTTTTCTTTTTACATAGGAAGTTCTCCCATCGTAACGTTTGCATAACTATACAACACTTTATGCATAATATGCAAGCATAAATGCATATTTTGTTAATTTGTGCCAATAGATTTTAATATTTATGCATAATTTTTTACTTGCAATTCATAAATAACCGTTTTATGATGACATAAGAAATCGAAAACACTTTTATATAGAAGGAGCATAAAGAAATGAAAGAAAAAGTTATTCTTGCTTATTCAGGCGGACTTGATACGACAGCGATCATCCCCTGGCTTAAGGAAAATTTTGATTACGAAGTAATCTGCGTCTGCGTTGACTGCGGTCAGGGTAACGAGCTTGACGGACTTGAGGAAAGAGCCAAGTACTGCGGTGCCGAAAAACTTTATATCGAGAACGTCGTTGACGAGTTCTGCGATGATTTCATAGTACCCTGCGTACAGGCACACGCCGTTTACGAAAACAAATACCTTCTCGGTACTTCAATGGCGCGTCCCGTTATCGCAAAGAAGCTTGTTGAGATAGCTCGTAAGGAAGGTGCTTCGGCAATCTGCCACGGCGCTACCGGTAAAGGAAACGACCAGATCCGTTTCGAACTCGGTATCAAGGCACTCGCACCCGATCTTAAGATCATCGCTGCATGGCGTAACGATAAATGGACAATGGACTCCCGTGAATCCGAGATCGAATACTGCAAGGCTCACGGCATCGAGCTTCCTTTCTCGGCAGACAATTCATACAGCCGCGACCGTAACTTATGGCACATAAGCCACGAAGGTCTTGAGCTTGAAGATCCCGCAAACGAGCCCAACTACGATCACCTTCTTGTTCTCGGCGTTTCTCCCGAAAAGGCTCCCGATGAAGGCGAGTATGTATCGCTCTCATTCGAAAAGGGTGTTCCCACAGCCATCAACGGCGTTAAGAAGAAAGTTTCCGAGATCATCACCGACCTCAACGCACTCGGCGGAAAGCACGGCATCGGAATCGTTGATATCGTTGAAAACCGTGTTGTTGGCATGAAGTCCCGCGGCGTTTACGAGACACCCGGCGGAACCATTCTTTACGAAGCACATCAGCAGCTTGAAGAGCTCATTTTGGACCGTGAGACACTTCGTGAAAAAGAAGAAATGGGTAACAAATTCGCTCAGATCGTATACGAAGGAAAATGGTTCTCACCTCTTCGCGAGGCAGCTCAGGCATTCATCGAGAGCACTCAGCAGTATGTGACCGGCGAAGCTAAGTTCAAGCTTTACAAAGGCAACATCATCAAAGCAGGTACCACTTCACCTTACTCTCTCTACAACGAGAGCATAGCATCGTTCACCACCGGCGACCTTTACGATCACCACGATGCAGAAGGTTTCATCAACCTCTTCGGACTTTCAACAAAGGTTCGTGCGATGAAACTTAACAGCCTTAAATAATATATTAATGCACAAAGAAAAAAGCTCCGGTGGCTAAACATTGACACCGGAGCTTAAATATTTTATTCTGTCAATACCGTTCGCGGGGTTTTATGACCGTTTACGGGGTTTTGATCAACCGTTCGCGGGGTTTTACGACCGTTCACGGGGTTTTGAAACATTTACGACTGTCTTATTCGGAGTAAAGATGGATACGATTTTATGGATAGGATCGTTTGTGGTGGCAGTTAACCTCTTGGGGTTCATCATCATGGGGATCGACAAAGCTCGTGCCAAAAAGCACTCATGGCGCATTTCCGAGTTTACTCTTTTCTTCATTGCCATTATCGGAGGAAGCATCGGAAGCATCATCGGAATGTATACGTTCAGGCACAAAACCAGACACAAATATTTCACATGGGGAATGCCCGCGATACTCCTTCTTCAGATCGCGCTCATCCTCTTTTTGCTGTACAATCCCAATTTCAATATCTCAGTCATGTGATCACTTGGGCACGGAAAAGCTTACACATGTGCCCAGATCGATCGTTGATTCAACGTACAATCCCGTATGATAAAGATTTTTAAGACGTTTATCGATGTTGTAAACACCGATACTCTTGTTTTCTTTGGGCTCCTCAAAGAGTTTTTCTATCGTTTCTTTGCTCATTCCCACACCGTTATCGCTTACATAGAACGTAACTGCGTCAAACGACTCACGTATCCTTAACGTGATAACACCGGGTCTTTCCGACTTTCTTACGCCATGTTTTATCGCATTCTCGATAAGCGGCTGAAGCGTAAGAGGCGGCATCTCGATCTTCGGCATACGTATAGGGAAGTCTGTATAGAAATTGATCGACGGAAAGCGTTCTTTCTCTATGCTTGTATAAGCGGTAACAAGTTCCATCTCGCGCGAAAGAGGCACCGTTTTGTCGACGTTATCTATACTCAATATCATGTAACAATAATCTTTAAGCGAAGCTATCAGGCTCTTTGCTTTTTCAGAGTCCGTCACACAAAGATCGGCGATCGTGTTGAGAGTGTTGTAAAGGAAATGCGGTTTCATCTGAGCGTTGAGAAATGCATTCTCGGAATCCTGCATTGCCTCGAGAGTACGGTTAAGTTCCTCGGTATAGAACTGCTCGATCTCGTACTGTGAAGAATATCTTTTTGCCAGCATGAGCATCTCGATAAGAGTGAAAACAAGTATCGGGAAGCCGTTTATGTATCGACCGCTCACCGGAAGCGTACGCGTCGAGAAATCGATGAGTCCGGCGGCTATCACGACAGCAACGGCCGTCGAGAACAATACGCTGTACGGATAGTTGTTTATGTGCGCCTTTATGACCACGATCACTATGAACAGATAAGCGATAAAGCATGAGATATACATAAGTGCTTCAAGCACGGGGATCGTTCGAAGCGTAAGCGAATTCACAAACGGGAACACAAGTATCGCGCACGAAATATACATCGGAACCTTCTTGAACAAAGAAGGATACATACAGTATTCGTGGTAGATAAGAGACAATATCGTAAGCGGGAGTGATGCACTCTTTATGACTATTCCGGCCTGGTACGGCAGCGACGGGAATATCTGCATCATTATGACGTCGTCGATCATCATGCATCTGACAAGTGTCGCGATCGCAAGAAGAACGTACGAGAGTACGATCTTGTCACGGCGCATGGCTATAAGCTGTATGGTACAGAAAAGTATCGTAACCAGGATTATCGTAACGTTTATGATCGACGTCACTATGCCAAAATTTTCGACCCTGTCTATGGTTTCTGTCGTGCCGAACACTATGGTGTCAAGAGTCGAACTCATAGAGGTAACGGGCGTTATTATATAAAGGACTATCTCATATTTTCCGTCGTCGGCATGCGGAAGATTGATCACACGCGGCGAAGGAAATACCGGATTGTCCGATCTGAAAGTCTTTGTAAATGCAACGGGTACGCGATTTGCAAAAAGGATATATTCACAGAACTGCCCCGGGAAGAGGAGCGAATAATCAAGCTTAGCGGGTGCATCGATGTAAAAACGTATAGTCGCGATGTAGTTGTCATCGACTCTGCACGCTTCTCTTCTTACTTCTCCGAGTGACTTTACGCGTCTTTCGGTCACCGCATAATGTGCAAAATTATTGGGAGAAATGATGACTCTGGGATAGCATTCTATCTCTCCCGAAAGGTAGTACGGCTTATCGGGCTCAATGTATGCTTCGGTAGGAATATTGTTAAACGTACCAAGCGAAAACTTTGACGGCTGCACAAGTATGGTAACAACATAAAACAAAAGATAGATAAGGCCCACCATCAGGAAAAAGAAAAACGCCTTTGAAACCTTTGTAAATGCAGACTTTTTCATGCTTCCACCTCCTTTTCCGACTCGGAAGTACTCGGAGGCACCACGAAAGACACACTCGTTCCGACTCCCTGCGCACTCTGGATGACAAGTCCTTTTCCGAAGCGTGCACGAAGTCTTTTTTCTATGTTATATAGTCCTATTCTGGTTGTCTGCGGGAAGTTATCGGGAAGTCCTTCGAGTGTTTCCTGAGGTATACCCGCACCGTTGTCCGATACGTCTATCTGACAATAATCTTTAAAAGGCATTATCGTAAGAGTGACTTTTCCTTCCTTCTTATCAAGATCGAGTCCGTGTTCTATCGCATTCTCTACAAGCGGCTGAATGGATAGCGGAGGGACCGAAATATCCGGAAGTATGTCCGGAAGCTTATATACAAAATTAAGATTCGGATGCCTTTCTTTTTCGATCGAGACAAACGCTCTTGTAAGCTCAAGTTCATTCGATAGCGGAACGATGCCCTTTAACTGCTGGAAATTAAGCGTATGCCTTAAAAACTTTGAAAGAGATATTGTGAGTTCCTCCGCTATGAACGGATCGGAATCGCATCTTTCGCTTATAAGATCCAAAGAATCGTAAAGAAAGTCCGATTTCAGCTGCGTACATTGAAGCGCGTTGTCGGAATGTCCTATCGTCTCAATGGTCTGTGCAAGCGAGTCTGCCATTTTCTTTGTACGGTAAATAGACTCTCTGTAACGTACAGTGAGCATATAAATGTGAATGAGAACGTATATGGGTATCATAAGCGCACGAACGCTCACATAATCCAGCTTTAGGATAAGGAATATCGATGTGGGAATATACGATACCAACAAAAGAACGTATGAAACCAATGAAAAGATATAGGTCTTGGACTGGGTCACATACATTTTGTAAGATACGTAAAGCCCGTACATGTATGCGATCGCGCACATGATCGAGGACGCAATGAATGCAGCGGGAGAAAGTTTCGGCGGAACCACGATGCTTATAAGAGCGAAAACACCCGCCATATAATTGTAAACGTGATAAAAACGGGGCTTTTCATCTGAAATGGCCGAACCGTTATAAAGGCTCATCACAAGAGAACTTGCATTTAACAAGATCAAATGGGAATTGTCGTAAAAACCGATCGGAATAATATCCGCATTAAGATACGCCATGGGCGTATGACATAGCCCGCCTTCAACACTGAAGGCAAGGCAAAAACAAAGAACAGGGAACCACAACGTACGTTGCAGTCCCTTGTAAAATCGAAACAATATCAAATAATATGCACCCGTAAGAATGCAGGTGGCTACGCAGAAAGCCTGCAGCAATGTAAACATTACGTCTCCTTGCCGTAACGATCAGAAACTTTTACAGATTCTTGATCATTTCCTTAAGCTCTTTCGAGGGTTCGGAACCGTATTCTTCGTAAAGCATGTTGCAGTAGCGGTCGTAGTATTCTCTTACCGCAGCGGGAGGAAGCTTGGTGGATTTGAGCTTTATGAGCTCTTTTACGGCGTTTTCTTCGTACAGATCCACCTTTAAGATGTCCTCGTAGCAGCTTATGGCTGCATCGATCCTGCCGGCTTCATAGTTAAGCTTTCCGGTATGATACAAAAGTTCCACATATCGGTTCTCAAGCCATCCTCTTGCATCCTCGGCCCAATCATAGAAACGGTTTTCAAGATAGGGACCTTTGTAGAGGTTTACGGCAGCTCTCGATTCCTCAAGTGAAAGAGCATCGATGTTATTAACCTTTTTCCTGAAATCAATATAATCGCAGCATATCTTAAGAATATTTACGCTGTAATCGTCGTGGTCTCTTACAAGAATATCGATATATCCAAGATCCGCCAAAGTAGAACGGATATAGGTACAAGTTACTCTGAAATTGTTTGCCGCCTTATCGATATCGGCATCGGGCCAAAGATTGTCGAGGATCATATCCTTCGATCTCGGTCTTCCTTCCGAATGGATCAAAAATGCCAGAAGTTCCTCGGCTTTTGAAGTACGGAATCTGATATTGTCGCCTTCCTCCATGGACTTTCTTATCGAGAAAGAACCAAGGCAGCTGACATAAAGCTTGTCATCCTGAGACTTATGCTCCTTGGAAAGCTTCTTTTCCATGATATCTATCTGAGCGGTGAAATCTTCTCTGGACAAAGGCTTAAGAAGATATCCGGTCGCATGGGCTCTGAACGCCTCAAGTGCGTATTGATTGTATGCCGTAACGAAAACTATCTCGATATAAGGATTGTAATCCTGCAAAACTTCCGCAAGTTCAAGACCGGTCATACCCGGCATTTCAATATCCAAAAACGCGATATCGACCTGATTGTTCTTTACAAATTCAGCCGCTTCGGTCGGTTTTGTAAATGTGGAAAGAAGTTTAAGACGACTGTCCTGAGAAATAAGTCTTTCAAATCTGTTAAGAGCGTTCTGCTCATCATCTACTGCGATAACCTGAAACATACCCCGGCTCCCCTCTCTGATGATCTTTTCTGAAATAATATATAGTTCGGAAAATCATATCCGTCGTTATCTTTTATGATATAAAAAATTTAACAATTTTACAAGTTATTATTGCCAAAAACGCTTTTTAAGATAAAATTATCCAAAAGGCTTTCTTTAAGGAGAAACTGTTTTGAGATCGATGGAATTCAAAATGGAAAGACCCGGACAGGTGAATATAGGCGACGTTGTCACCATCACCGAAGGTGTCTTACCCAGCAATTACTACTACATAATCAATCCCGCGGTCGCCATGTCGGGCAACTATCCCTTCACAAAGCGGTTACTCTCCAGAGAAGGCGTCGTAAAAGATGTAATCGAAAACGCACGGGGCTATTACGTCACCGTCGAATTTAACGAGGAGGATCCACAATGAAAGTAATCCACACAGACAACGCACCCCAGGCCATCGGCCCTTACTCACAGGCAATCGTAACCGGCAATCTCGTATTCGCATCCGGCCAGATCGCAATCGTACCTTCCACCGGCGCCATCGTCGAAGGCGGCATCGTAGAACAGACCGAACTCGTATGCAAAAACATTGGCGAACTCTTAAAAGCAGCCGGCACCGACTACTCCAAAGTCGTTAAAACAAGCTGCTTCCTTGCAGACATGAACGACTTCGCAACCTTCAACGAAGTTTACGCCAAATATTTCATCTCCAAACCCGCAAGAAGCTGCGTAGCGGTTAAAACGCTTCCCAAGAACGTACTTTGCGAGATTGAAGTTATCGCGGAAGTATAGATCAAGCCAAAATGCCCCGACCATAATATGTTCGTCCTTCAACACGCTCTCGCTTCGGGTCTAATTGCTTTAAATAAACAGCGTCCGTCATATGCAATTGTCTCCTTCAACACGCTCTCGCTTCAGTCCTCGCGTAACGGACCGGACGCCCTTCGGTCGTCCTCACTAAGCTCGATAAATCTCGCTAAGTGCCGACGCTGTGGAGAGTTTCAGGAGACAACAGCATATACCGGACGCTGTTTTTACGCTTTTTCTTCTGCCGATTCCAATGAATTAAATCCGTAAAGACGGACGCTGTTGAGCATAGTTTTTTCAGTTATACTCTCGTCATTATTTTCCAGTTCGATGATGAACCGTGCATAGAGTTCGAGCATCTTATCGGAATAGGTCATCATCTCACCGCGAAGATAGGTCTCGAAGGAGGTTTCGTAGGGTGTGTCTTCAGACGTGTGGATGAGACGGGCGCGGTTTGAGAGTTTGGGGTATTTCCGAGTGAAGTCTTCGCGGCGTTTTACCTGCATGGCGATGATCGCTTCTATGATGGCTTTCTTTTCGTCGTTTACGAAAGGAAAGCTGTCTTTTATTTCGGCGTATCGTTCGGGCGCAGTGCTTTCCATCATGCGGCCGTATTTCTCGGTGATGAGGTTGTGGCCGAGTTTGAATTCGCGGTCAAAGTCGTAAAGATACTGCATGAGCATGTCTTTATTCCAGGTAAGGTACTGGCTTTTGCGCATTATGGAGAAGGTGTGATAGTCGTCCTGGCACGATGCTCTGCCTCCTTCGTTTTGTACCTTATCAAAGGCTTCGAATTCAAGTTTTGTCACCATGTCGGCGAGTTCGTCTATCGATTTGTCTGCGATACCGCTCTTAAATATCAGTTCGTCCGTATGGTGATCGAGATAATCGTCGATATCGCTTATGTACGATCTTTCATACAACTTGTTTGCAAGCAGTTTTCCTATGGAATCCACATCTTTTGCTCTGCAAAGTCCCACAAGTTCTTTTCCGAAGGAAAGATCTTCCGCACTTCTTACAAGCCACTTGTCGTGAGGCGGATATACGTTATCTATGTAATGGGCAAGTTTTAATGCATCTTTTATGCCTTCATAAAGCATTATCTCAGCAGTCAGATCGTCCCCCCGGCTTAAAGCTCTTTTATAATTGTATTGTGCTCTCTGGCAGAATTGTGCGGCACTTTGGGCGATCTTTCTAAGGAGCACATTTAAGGGATGTCCTTTTGATAGTTCTTCCCTTATCCTTGATATTTGACCTTCTGGGTCAACAAATATCTCGCCGTTGATCATCGATGCAAAAGCATAGTCCGGAATCGAAAAACGGTCGTTATCATTGATTGGCCATGTTCCGAGAAGATCTCCCACAAAATCTTCCAAAATGAAAATTCCATGTCTCTTGTGACCGCTTACCTGTGGTGCGAAATCCGCTCCCTCAAAGGATTTGGGAAGATCGGCATAAATTTTTTCAAGTTTTTGACCGATCTGGTCATATGTCTCTTTTGATAAAATAACACATAATCTCGGACCCCAATCGTGATCTTTTGATATTTCGTCGTCGTAGCCGAAACAATCCGATCCGCGGCCGAACAATCCTACCGCGATCTTATCTTTCCATTCGGGCAGTTCTTCTTCGATCTTTACTTTGAACACCTTTTCATAGAGATCTTTTGCTATCTTAAGCCCCTTTATATCGTCTTTGCCGGGCTCTTTCGTTAAAGGAGCGGTCTCAGAGGCGTTTTCTTCGTACAAAGCTGTCTCACAACGCTTCAGTTCATCCATTATCCGATAGTAGAACTCGTTTCTTCCGAGGCTTTCTTCCATTATCGTTAACGCCTCAGAAAGCTTGTCCTTGGCGCCTTTCCTGTCTCCCGATTCAAACATGCAAAGACCGAGAGCATAAAGAGCCGATGCGTAATGCGAATCCTTAAGTTCCATCGCATTAAAGCAATCGACCGAAGCTTTTGCTTCTTTTAAAGCGTTATCATAATCCGCAAGACCGATGTATGTATTGGCAAGATTGGCGTGAGTTACCGCGATCTCGAATTTTTCTCCCGCCTCGGTTACGATCGATAAAGCCTTGTTAAGTGCTTCGATCGCATCGTTTAACGAGCCCATTTCCTGATAAAGGAGTGCCTTGTTATTTAAAAGACTTGCCGCCAGAAGCGACTTCTCGGGCAAAACCGCGGCATAGATGTTCTCCACCTCTTTATAGTATTCAAGAGATTCGACAAGTCTTCCGCCGGCTCTGTAAGCATTGGCGATATTGAGTAAACATGTGGCGTACGGAAGGCTTCCGTTTAGCCCCATGTGCTCTGCGACTCCGAGTATCGTATCCGCGATCTGATACGAATCCTCCGTTCTTCCTACCTCTCTGTAATATCCCAAAAGCTCATTAAGCAATTGAAGGAGGGCGCCGTCATCGCCCTCCTCAACTGCTGTATGTATAGCCTCTGTAAGAATTCCTTCGACCTCACCGCCTCTGTTTTCGGCGATGGCGTCATCCATTTTTACCAATACGGCTTCAACATCCATCGATATTCCTTCGCTTTCTCATCTGACAAGTTTGTAGTAACTGTTCGAAGTGAAATTGTACACTACAGTATATAATACTCCAAATATTACAGCACTGACAACGGCTGTTGTGATCTGAACGGACAGATTGATAAGTCCGAACAGAGTAAGTATTCTGAATATGATGGGAAAAGCAAACGCCAGGTGAAGGATCGCTATGATGAGCGGCATGTAAAATACCGTCTTCATCTGTGAATTAACATTCTTCCTGATATCTTTCCCGGTCATTCCGACCTTTTTCATGATCTCGTAACGCGAACCGTCCTCGTATCCTTCCGAAATCTGCTTGTAGTAGATTATAAGGACGAGTGCGGACGTAAACATTACGCTTAACACAATTCCCAAGAAGAACATTCCGCCGTACATCTCATAGAAATCGGCTCTGTTTTCCTCTCTGCTCTCAAAAATGAAATAATAATCATCAGAGTAATTTTTATCACGCATAAGCTGACAGCAATCCTTTTCTATGGAATCAAAAAATCTTCTTTGTTCCGAAGGAGTCGCGTCTTTTAAATCTAACCCGTAAGTAAACTTTTCCCTCGTGTTTGCTCCGAGATTATCGGGATATTCATTGCAAATGAGTGCACACATCTGAATAAGATCTGTTCCTACCGAATCGTATCGGTAAAAATCTCTGTCCGGTTCTTCATTATTGACGATCTTGTAATGTTTCTCGCCGTTTAGCATTACCTCGGAAGGTATTTTCTTTTTGCCGCTATAAACAGCTATATAGAATTCATCGTCTTTAAGAGTGAGCTGCTTTCCCGAAAGCCTCTCATACTCGCTTACAGGCACAAACAGCACTTCCCACAGTTTATCGTTTGTAGAGGTGTTAAGTTCGCCTCCAAAAAGATCTCTGTCATTACTGAAGATATCGCCTACCCAATAGAAGAGATCGTCAACCGTCTTTGTAGTAGTCTTGTTTTCGAGTTCATATCCCGCTTCTTTTGCGGCATTTTCAAAGAAATCGTCCAGATCCTTCTCCACTTCGGCAGAAATATCCGGAGAATTATCAAGATCCCTGTATACACGCATCATCACATCTGAAGGATACATTGTATTAAGACCGTACTCTTTTCCGAAATACATGCAGGTTGTGGAAGAAAGCATGACAAGTACCATTGTTGAAAGGATACATATCGTTGCCAGTCCCGCTCCGTTTCGTTTCATCCTGTATACCATCTGGGACAAAGAAACAAAGTGTTTTCTCGAATAATAGTATTTCTTGTTCTTTTGAAGCACTCTGCAAAGTGTGACGGAACCTGCGATAAAGATAAGATAAGTTGCCAGAATAACGAGTACAACAGCAAAAAAGAACAACGTCAATGCAGACAAAGGGCTCTTGGTGGTGATTGAGATATAATAAGCCACAGCCAACATTATTATTCCCGCAAGAGCGATCAGCCAGTTTGCTTTCGGAGGCTTTTCGCCAACCTTGTCATTTTTCATAAGATCTATCGTATTGAGTCTGTATACTCTTACAACACTTCTTATCATTAAAAGTGCAAATATCGCCCCAAAGAAAACAAGTGTTCTCCAAATCCCTCCCCAGTATATGTGAAAGGAATAATCCTGCTCGGCATTTATTATCTTGTACATTATCGTCTGCACAAGTTTTTCAAACAATATACCCACCAAAAGACCTGCGATCATCGAAATACTTCCGGTCATAAAAGCTTCGGAAGCAACGATCTTGGCAATATGGATCTTGCTCATGCCCAGCACGTTGTACAAACCGAATTCTTTTGTCCTTGCACCGATCAGAAACGAATTGGTGTAGAGCAAAAACAGTACTCCGAAGATAACTATCACATACGTTCCGAGTCCTAGTATTATGGCAAGATAGCTTCTTCCTCCGATAGAAGAGGAATCCACATCCATCATGAGCGCATACAGAATATAGAAAACAGCTATGGTTCCGATAGAAGTTATCATATACGGAACATAAAGCTTTGAGTTGTTTTTTACGCCGTTTATCGCAAGCGACGCAAACAGTCCTCTCTTTCTTGTTTTATCCATTATCTGTCACCTCCGGTCTGAAGCATCGTAAGTGTATCCGAGATGCTCTGATACATCTGCTCATCGGTTTGATCGCCTTTATAAAGCTGGTGATATACAACTCCGTCTTTGATAAAAAGAACACGTTTCGCTTTGCTGGCTGCCTTTACGGAGTGAGTTACCATAAGGATGGTCTGACCCATTGCATTGATCGCTTCAAAAAGCGAAAGAAGCTCATCGGTCGACTTGGAATCGAGCGCTCCGGTAGGCTCATCGGCAAGAACAAGTCTCGGATTGGTGATAAGCGCTCTCGCTACCGCAGCACGCTGCTTTTGACCGCCCGATACTTCGTAAGGGTACTTCTTTAAAAGATCGCTAATACCAAGTCTCTTGGCAATAGGCACTATCTTCGGTGCCATTTCTTTGTAACTTTCACCCGCAAGTACGAGGGGAAGAAAGATATTGTCCTCAAGCGTAAAAGTATCAAGAAGATTGAACTCCTGAAATACAAATCCGAGATTATCACGTCTGAACTTTGCAAGTTCCTTGTCTTTTATCTTGGTGATATCCTCATCGTCAAGGAACACGCTGCCTGCGGTAGGCTTATCAAGGGAAGCTACTATGTTGAGCAGAGTGGTCTTTCCGGAGCCCGACTCACCCATGATAGCCACGTACTCGCCTTCGTTCACATCAAAGGTGACGCCTTTTAACGCCTCTACCTTGTTCGACGAAAGTCTTGTCGTATACGTTTTCTTAAGATTATTTACATCAAGTATTTTCATTACCATTCTCCTTTAAATTTAATTGTCTGTTCATATTGTCCAAAGCCCTGTCGCGGATCGGCGCCTACAGAAACGTGACCGGCTTACAAAAGAAGTTTAAAACAAAAAAAATGCAAGCTCCATTTCATGTGCTTACATTTTTACCTTAAAATCTTACATTTTTGTAAGAAAACATTTCTTTATATGCCGACATATATATTTGGAACCTTTATTCAAATTTCCCGCTTTCTTTGGGTATCATAAGTAAAAATTCACTGCCCTTTGAAACTTCGGATAAAACTTTAACGGTAATTCCGAGATTATCGCATATCTTTTTACAGATATATAAGCCTATGCCGCTTGAATGAGAATCGGTACGTCCGTTAAGTCCGGTATAACCCGACTCAAATATCCTCGGAAGATTTTCCGTGGGAATGCCTATTCCGGTATCCTTTATCGATATGACCGCATACCTGTCGTCCTCTGTTACAGATATCGTGATACCGCCTTCTTTTGTATACTTCACCGCATTGGATAATAGCTGTTCTATTACAAATCCGAGCCACTTCTCATCGGTAAGAAGTTCTATGTCCGATCCCTCATACGCCAAAGAAAGTTTCTTGGAGATAAAGTCATGTGAAAACTTTCTTACGGAAGGCTTTATGACATCATCGGCTTTTATCTTCTTAAAAACATAATCCGTAGATTCCGAATTGAGTCTTACATAAGTGAGCACCATATCGACATATTGCTCGATGCGTCTTAAATCGGATGAGATGAGTCTTGCGCTCTCGCTGTCAGCCTCGGAAAGCTTAAGCTTCATCGATGCTATCGGTGTCTTAACCTGATGTACCCACATCGTATAATAATCCGAAAGATTTCTGTTTTTTTCTTCGTACTCACATTCTCTGTTTACGATCTCTTCTTTAAGAAGCTTTATAAGCTTAAGATAGTCGTCTTCAACGGCATTTAAAGGTTCGGGAAAAACAGACTCGTCAACGTCCGCTTTTTTAAGAATTATATCCTCCACGATCCTGTGTCTTTTCCTGTCTCTCACGACACCGAGAGCAGCAAGAAAAAGCGCCACAATGAGCGTCAGGACAGACGGATAGATTATCGCCCTTAATTCAACGCCGTAATTTACAAAGATCACAAAGAAAACAAGCACGACAAAGGCAAACAATATGATCAATTTAATGTGCTTTTTTAAATATCTTTTTATATAGTTCAACCTAAATCTCCGATCAATAAAGAGGTGAAAATATTAAAATAATCAATTCTTAATTTAATTTTTGATGATATATCCTTCGCCGAATCTCGTGGAGATAAAGTCCGTAAGTCCCAATGATTCAAGCTTTTTGCGAAGTCTGTTAACGTTAACGGTAAGCGTATTCTCGTCTACAAAGCTGTCCGATTCCCAAAGTATCTCCATCAGTTTTTCACGGCTTACGGTCTTACCGCGTTCCTTCATGAGAGTGGAAAGGATCTTTAATTCATTCTTTGTAAGCTCGGCTTTATTACCCTCGTACGTTACGGTACCGTCTCCGGTATTTAACATGGCTCCTCTGCATTCGAGCACCGGAACCGATTCGGCAAAATCATAGGTTCTTCTGAGAAGTGCCGACACCTTGGCCACCAATACGTTCAGGTCGAACGGCTTTGCCACAAAATCGTCCGCTCCCATGTTCATCGCCATAACTATGTTCATGTTCTCCGATGCCGACGATATGAACACAATCGGCACCTTCGATATCTTTCTTATCTCGTTGCACCAGTGAAATCCGTTAAAGAACGGAAGCGAGATATCTAACAGCACGATATGCGGCTGAACCTTTACAAACTCATTTATGACATTATTAAAATCTTCGCAAAGAAATGTCTCATGTCCCCAGCTTTTAAGCTGCGAAGCTATTCCGTTTGCTATTCCTTCGTCATCTTCAACTATAAAAATCTTATACATCCTATGCTCCCTAACGACCGATCCCTTTTAAATGTCTGTAAGCCCAGTGCAGTTTATATGTGATCAAAAACTTAAGCGGAGACTTCACTGACATATCGGTATATTTCTTTTCTTCTGCGCTTATTCTTTTTAAATAATACTCGTTATTATTGTAATCGGGCACTGTGTCGACAAGCCCTTTTGCTATCTCTTTTACAAAAGAAAGTTTAACATGCTTTCCTTCTCTTACATACGAAAACATCGTATTTAAGAAATACAGCATTATAAATTTGTAATCGAGTTCTTCCTTCAATTCCTCGTAATAACCGCGCTTTTTTGCGTCATCGATCATGAACTTTGCCGCAGTCATTCTGTCCTTGCAGCGACTTTGCGTGACCGTATGGATCGTTGATGTATCGTGCTGATAATAGTAATAGAGCGGCTCCTTAACATATTCAAAATGCGAGGCTCCCACAAGATACGAGTTGCCTATCGCATTGTCTTCGTAAAAGATCTTTTCGGGGAAGAAAAGTCCGTCGGAAACTATTCTCTCACGCTTATATATCTTTACGCATAAGCTTCCACCGTCCAAGACGAGGCTTTTTCTTTTTTCCGTATCCAGAACTCCCACCTGTGCGTCTCTGCTGTTGGGAACAACCTCTCCGATCTCAAAGGTATGGGTATTCACAAGGGAATAATCGCATCCCACGACGTCGGCACCGGTCTCCTCGGCACGCTTTATAAGCTTTTCGTACATATCGGGAGCGATCCAGTCGTCGCTGTCGATGAATCCTATCCATTCACCGGTTGCAGCCCTTATTCCTTTATTTTTTGCCGTTCCCTGACGTCCGTTTTCCGAAGACTCTATCACTTTCACTTTGTCCGGAAATCTTTCTTCGTACTGCTTTAAAAGCTTCACGGAATCGTCGGGCGAGCAGTCGTCGACAGCTATTATCTCGTAATCGTCTATCGTCTGGTTCACAAGCGAATCCATGCAAAAAGAAAGCTTGCCGTCTGCCACCATATTGTAAACGGGAACTATGATGCTTAACTTCATATTATTCGCAGGCCTCCATCTCTTTTGCTATCCTTTTTGCAAGTTCGCACATCTTATCTTTGTCAACTTTGCAGACCGCCCTGTCATACGTGTAAAGGCCGTTCGTCTCATCCTCGACGTCAAATGCCTGAGTATAGACCGAAGCACACAGGCCGTCTTTTATCTTAGAAACGACCTCCTTTTCGTAAAGGGAGACTATGGCATCCGTCAGCTGCTCTCCATTTTCGCATTTGCCATAACCGTAGTTTTTGTGTTTTGCGTACGAGTGCCCCTTTATCTTTAGGGAAATGCCTCCAAACTCGCTAAGTACGACCGGTCTTTGCGACTTTTCAAACTTAAAATCCTTAAAATATATGTGATACGAATCAACATCGCTTAATTGCTGCCAAAACCATCCCGATGTTGAATCGACTATCCTCGTGTGCTCCATCGTCTTGGCCCATCTGTAGATCATGTCCGAATCAAACTGGCCCCAACCCTCGTTAAACAGCGTGTAATAAACGATCGACGGATGATTAAATAGCGTAACGAGCGTGTCCTCCATCTCAAGCGCGAACTCGTTCTTTATTTCCGGCGACACTCTGATCTTCGTATCGTCGAGCTTTTGATACCCTATGGTAGGAAGAACGGTATGACGCACATACTTGTAAGAGCCGTTGTTTACCATGTCCTGGAACACGATCATCCCGAGTCTGTCGCAAGCCTCGTAAAAGCACTCCGGTTCAACCTTTATGTGCTTTCTTATCATATTTATCCCAAGCGCCTTAAGACGTTTGATGTCCTCTTCGTAAACGCTCTCGGCATTTGGCGTATAGATACCTTCGGGGAAATATCCCTGATCGAGCACACCGTGGAAAAAGTAGGGTTTTCCGTTTAAAAGTATCCTCTTGGTGCCGTTAACTTCACCGATCTCAACAGTTCTCAGCCCAAAGTACGAAGATATCTTATCGCTCTTTGTCTTTATTTCTATCGTATAGAGATTGGGCTCCTCGGGAGTCCACAGTTTTGGATCTTCTATCTCAATATGACAAAGATCGTAGCACGTATGCTCGCTGTATACCTCTTTGCCATCATATAAAATGCTTATTGTATAGTCGTTCGCTTCCGATTCTATATTAAGATCGATCCCCGTAAGCGACGGCACGATCTCGATCGCTTTTATATAGTCGCATGAAACACTCTCGATCCAGACGCTCTGCCATATGCCCGAAATCGGGGTATACCACATGCCTCCCCGCTTTTTGCGCTGTTTTCCGTATCCGTATACATGTAAGAGACGATCGGTCACTTTTACCGTCAAAGAGTTTTCTTTTTCTTCTTCACACACTGCGCCGGTAATGTCAAAAGAAAACGGAACGTAACCCCCTTCGTGACTTCCGACATAATCACCGTTTACAAAAACATCTGCACACTGATCGACCGCTCCGAAGTTTAAGATCACTCTGTCTTTTACAAATCCTTTCGGGAGTGTGAACTTTCTTTCGTATACAGCCTCTTTGGGAGCAGGGCCTTTAACACCGGACAGATACGAGCCCAAAGGAAAAGGAACTGTCTGACCGCTTTCCCATTTTCCGTTCAGACACAAAAAAGAATCCCTCTTTAACCCGGGTCTCGGATAGTCTGAAAGCGGGACTTCATCTATGGCAACTCCTGTCTTTAATTGTACGTAAGCATTTTTAAACATACTTTCCCTTTTACCTGTTTATGTCATCATAACACAAAACGCATTCATCCGAAAACCGCGAGGACGATGTATATACTTTTGATATGCCTCTTTTAAGTGCTTCCTCTGCGAGTTGTTTGGGTAAGACATCCGATCCTGCAAGTTTAATGCAACCGCCTGTTTCGTTTAGATGTGTCAGTAACAACGCCGCTTTTGCCCCTCGCGCAAGTTTAAGATCGGCTGTAATCGGAGCAAAGAAATCATCAAATGACAAAAATCTTGCATAACGAAGTGCCCCCTGCCACTCATTTGATACGTTTGTCGCGTCTTTTTCGTATACATTTAAAAAGGATGCATCGCATTCGCATGGTAAAGGACCCGCTCCGTGTCTTGTAAGATAAGAACGGGACACATAAAAAACGGTATCAAGTTTGAGATTTGCGCGCGAAACTGCGCTGACTACGTTGGTCAAACCCGTTTTTGAGGCCGTCACATGCGGTGCATTTTCTTCGTTGTCCGCGTCCAAAAGCAGTCCCTGACCGGTCTCGAAAATGACTGTATCGTAACCCGAAAGGAACTTTTCAAGGTCGCTTATAAGTGTCACAAACGCTGTATTTTCCTTGATCTCTTTGCAGAAATTATCAAGAACGTCATCGGAATATAAAAGTTCGATATATTGGGTAACACTTGATATTTTTAGCGTGGTCTCGCGTTCTCTCACATAATTCTCTCTTATGTGAAGAAGTTTATCCCTTAATTCTTCAAAAGACATGGTAAAAAGATCGTTCAGCGTGACATCAAATCCCGCCTTACGCCTTAAATCCGCCTCATTTATTCCCATACCGCAGCTTCCGTGGCGCTCATCGCCTCTTTTTTCTTCCTGCGCCATGTTCAAAAGGATATCATATATGATCGTTATGGGTGTATCGCTCTCGGCGTATATATCCGGAACAAACCCGAAGGCATTCTTAAAGTCCTCTGCCTCTTCTCGCAACTTGTACATGTCCGGAAAAAAGGTTTTAACCCACAAAGTATCCGCTCCGGCCAAAGAACCCGAGGAAAGTTCATGAAAAACAAAGCGTTCGCCCGAGCGCTTTTCAACAGTGTGACCCGACTGGGCTCCGCCGTTATGACGTACCACGCACGTTTTTCCTTCAAAAAGGCTTGCCAGACGATCCGTGGCAAGCCCCTTTCCTTCGTCGCCGTAGCCTCTGCCGACAACAGCAAATACTTTTGGTCTCAATTAAAAGATAAAACCTTTCCCGGGAGCGTTTACAACCACGTTTTTGATCGCATTTTTAACGATTGGCCTCGACAGTTCAGTTACATCGGCCAAAACGTCGTCCATTTTCTCTCCGTTTAGCAATTTTAAAACCGATATGATGATATCGGGAATGACCGCTACATCGTTTCTTGATATATTAAGTAACCTTCCGCCGAACAATGTCTTTAAGTTTCGCGGCGTGGATTCATTCTTTATGATATGTATATGGAATACTTCGTATTTCTCTTTTGCCAGTCTCAATGCCTCAGCCGAAGTGATATTGCGCTGATCTTCATTGAATACCTTTCTTATGGCATGTCTTGCAAGTTCCGGATGAACATCGGCGTCGCCGATAGTAAAGATAACGCCCTTCTTTTGACGCTTCTCAAAACAGTCGATCTTTGTGTGATTTGCCGCGAAATACCAAAGAAGTTCGTAATCTTCCGGCGTATCGAGACCGTTTAACTCAAGCCATAAGTTAAGCAGCTGCTCACCTATACGCACATCCGACTCAAACTGCGTAACCTGCAAGGGTGCAACGTCACCCACGTCTCCTATTGCCGCAAACATAAGCTGAGGATCGTTTACGGGTTTTACCGAATAGAGCTTTAACATAGTCTCATTAAGAGCGTTCTGAGCGATCTCCTGCGCCAGATATCCCATGGAGCCCGTTACGTCAAGTCCTATGATTATGGGCGTGGAATCGGGATGGTCTTCCGAATCTCTCGCTTCTCTGAACGTAATGAACCTCGGATTAAACCTATCGTCCATTTTTCGTTGAACAAATACCTGATCGACCGAAGACGACGATGTAATACTCCTGCTTTCCTTGAGTTTTGCCCAGTCACTGCTCCTGTATGCTCCGTATCCCATAACATCAAACCTCCTTCTTGCCTTCTTTTATGGAAAATTTCTTGAATATATGTCCGCCGAGCGATTCCTCTATCACTTTATCCCATGCCGCAAAATCATCATAGGCATCGCCTTGGGGCGCTCGCTCGAGAAATTCGGTAAATGCTTTCGGGGCGGTTTCTTTGTACCGTCCCAAATTTTTCAAAATGACCTTTCGTATGTCAAAAAGATCTGAATTGGTGTATTTTCCGTACTCCGCATTCCACCAGCCGCCGTAAAGGGCCGCTTCGTGGGTGAGAGGATTGACAAATACGGACTCAAACTTCATTCCGTTATGTACAAGATCATTATATTCAAACAGACAGGCCAGGTTCTCAAGTCTCGAAAGCAGCCACGCCGCATGCTCGTACTCAAAACTGTCAAACGCTCCGAGCGGATACATGTTCTCAGTCTTGTTAAATGCAAGCAGCACTCCGTTGTCTTCAAGATCTATACGCGCTTTGAGTGACGGAATATAGCGGCTTAGATTTTTGACATCAGCCGCGGGATAAGCGATCCTGCCCACCGCATCAAGAAACCGCTTCGCTTTATAGCTGTTTGTCGCCGTGAAAACATATATGACGCTGTCTTTGGCCATAAACATCTCTACGCCGTCGTCTTCTGCTCTGAAAAGATACATCACGGTGATATCCGCGCCATCCGAAGACTTGAATATCCTGCTCTCGGAGTAATCCCAAAGCTTTCTTGTGGCACTTTCATCGGCCTTGTCTTTTGCGAGCGCTTCCAGATAAGAAAGCATATGAAGTCTGAATGCCTTGTAGTTTTCAAGTTGCTTGTCCGAAAAATTTGACTTACTGCCGCAAAACGGACAGTAAAGATCTCCCGAAGCGTTTACACTCATTTCGCCGCCGCAATTTTTGCATTTGTAGGTGATCACTTCGTTTCTCCCTTCACTTTGATGTTTATGCAATCGTACCTTACAGTCGAACCTTCTATTGAATAATCGGGTTTAACCCCGGCAAGATATTCTCCTTTTAACGGCCGTTTTATAACCACTCGAACAAGAGCCGCCGATAACGCAGCCTCCAAAAGCTCCTTCTCGTCTTCACAGGGCTTTTCAAGCTCGTGAATGAGCTGAAATTTCTTTTTTACGAGACCGCTTTTCGTACGAAGCGGAAACATCGGATCGAGATAGACCACATCAGGCTTTTCTTTAAGCTCACGCATCGCCTTGATGCTGTCTTCGTAGTAAAGCGTCATTCGCGATACAACCTTTGAAAGGTCTTCGTCCTCTCTCGCACGCTCCAAGGTGTCGCAAAGAAGCTTATATATCGTTTCGTCTCTTTCATACAAAGTCACGTCAAACCCGAAGGCGGCAAGAAGCAGCGCATCTTCTCCCAGGCCCGCCGTTGCGTCAAGGACACTTACAGGCATCTGTTTATTCTTTATCCTGCATGCCTTTACAGGCATCTCGTGAGTCAGATTGGCATGAGTGAGACGCTTTTTAAGCTTTGTAAAATCACCGTAAAAAACGGTGTCCTGCTTTACAAGGCTAAGCCTTCCGTCAATGCGTTCAAGTTTGAGATCGGTTTCTTTGTGCATACATACATATTAACACATTTTCTTGACGAAATGTGCCTTTCTTGCTACGATATCAAAGTTAATGAACCACCTGTGTCAGGGAGGTTTAAATCTATTTTTACGGAGGCGGTCATGAGCCGGATTAAATTCTACAACACGATGACAAAGAAGGTTGAGGAATTTGTGCCCAATGT
>JAEEGI010005595.1_pt1 | contig 28889 bp, 33 predicted proteins | sample 8958751 | NCBI WGS metagenome assembly JAEEGI01 (sample SAMN16246545, study PRJNA631951) | gut metagenome | biome: gut microbiome; feature: rumen; material: KS-attached | host: Bos | place: Iran: Karaj | collected 2018-10 | reverse complement strand
ACTGATAAAGTGTTTGCAGAAAATAAGGACAAGTCTCCCGACGAGGTCAGGCAGCTACTTAAAGAGGCTTTCCGGTGCGACATAATCTTCCTACCGTGGGACAAAAAGGAATATCTCGGTCACAGCGATGGTATTATACATTATGTCGGCGACAACAAGGTCTTACTGACAAACTACGATGACTTTTCTCCTTATTTCTATAGGAAATATCGCAAAATACTTGATTCTGCCTTTGAAGTGGTACCATTGAAATATAAAAGACCTAAAATACATCGCCACAGTTGGGCATACATTAACTTCTTGAAAATTGACAATCTTGTGCTAGTTCCTCAATCAGGTATTCCAGAGGACGAACAAGCATTACAACTGATATCAGCCGCTATGCCAAAATACAAAGTAGTTGGGATTCCGTCTCTCGAGGCCGTAAGGAAAGGTGGTGCACTAAATTGTATATCTTGGGATATTTATGTCTAAAAAAAATCATATCACTTGAGAATCAGAAATCAACAAACACGAACACATTTCCCAATTCAGATATTCGAATGCCTGCCGACGAGGATGATGAGTTCTTAGAATTCTATATGCCGACAGATGTCTATGACCATGATGAGACAAACAAATCCAGTATAAAAAAACTCATTTCTCCCTACCAAGAAGATGCATTCACAGAAAAGATACTATATGAAGTTGTCAACAATCGGATAGGTTTTGTTTTACCTTATCACTTGTGGGAAGAAATAAATGAGGCTTTCACGTATTTTTGGGATGAAGAGGTTGGTGTGAACGGGGATATATTTGAAGGGGCTATGTTTATTTCAATTCGGGAATATCTAATTGCTGACTTGTTTTATTGTCCCGATGAGCTGCTTCAAGAAATTGTAACTGCCATAGAAGAGTTTATCATAACTATCCCAGGAGTCATCATCCAGGATTAGTATTTTTATTCCACCATCGCCGGAATGGGCGGAATGTACTAAACCAAGTAGTTAAGTAGACAGTAGCTATGTAGTTAAGACAATACTGCTGTCATCCACAAAAACGAGGGAGCACCCAATCGGGTGCTCCCTTTCTTTATAAATAGAACACTCTCGTTATGAGATTTAGTCATCCTTTGCAATTCTTGCGACAGCTACACTTCAGACGTGCAGGATGCCTTCGGCGACGACAGTGGCGGTGCCACCGACGAAGATGCTGCCATCGGCTTGGATATGGGTGGCGACGACCGACGGGCGACCCATGGCCTCGCCCTGGACGAAAGCACATTCAGCCTCGGCACCCAGGTAGCCGTTCTGCTGCAAATAATAAGTCAACGAGGCGTTGGCTGTACCGGTGGCCGACTCTTCGGGGATGTCGTACAATGGCGCGAAGTCGCGCACATGGGCGGTGTAGCCGTCTCCACCGAATGCAAAGGCGTGGATGCTGACCGCCTCGTGGCGCCGTGTGACTTCCTTCACGGCCTCCATGTCAGGCTGGAGCGACTGCAACGTGGCCACATCGGCAATCGGAACCATCAAATCGGGCAGCCCCGCATATACTTTCTGCACGGGCATCGACGGCCGGCAACAATCCAACCCCAAGGCACGATAAACCTCCTCGGTCTCGGCCAGGGTCTCCACAATACAGGGGTTTGCCATCTGCATCATCACCTTTTCGCCCGCTTGTATGAGAAGGTCTCCGGCCTTGGTGTGGCAGAGGCATTGCCTCGAGGCCAGCCCTTTCCCATGCAGCAGGTAGAACGAAGCGATGGTGGCATGTCCGCACAGTTCCACTTCCGCCTTCGGGGTGAAATATCGGACGGTGAACTCCTGCGCGGAATGCCGGCGGACGAAAGCCGTCTCCGAATAGCGCAACTCGGCGGCGATGTTCAGTATCAGTTCCTCTTCCGGGAAAGCGTCATCTTCCAACAGAACCACCCCCGCAGGATTTCCGCCGAACGGTTTGTCGGCGAACGCGTCAACAATATAATACTTCATCTTGTAGAACAATTGTTCCACCGGCTTTATTGCCCCTCCTCCAGTTTGAAGCGCATACGCCACACTCCTGCCTCAGTGTTGTAGTCGTGGCTGATAATCTTGAATCGTCCTATCTCGGAGGTGTTCTGCACATGGGTGCCGACGCAGGCGCAGAGGTCGTAGTCGCCGATGCGGACCAGCCGCAGCGTCTCGCTGGCGTCGTCGGGCAACTTCCAGAGGTCCACCTCGGGTGGCACCTCTCCCCTCTTCACGAACTCATAGCTGACGGGCAGATGCTGCGCTATCACCTCGTTCACGCGGCGCTCTATCTCTTGCACCTGTTCCTCGGTGGGACAGGTGTCGAGCAGGTAGTCGCACTTGCTCTTCTTGCGTTCAATATGTGCGTTGCGCGACCGCGGACAGCCAAACATCCGCACCATCGTCTGGTTCAAGATATGCTCCGCCGTATGCATTGGCGGGTACTCCTGCTTGTTGTGCTCGTTAAGAATAGGTTCTTGTTCCATGATGGTCAATATTTGATTATTGGTTATCTTCGTCAATACGCCAAAGACTATGAATGATTTTGTAATCATCAGCCCTTGCTTGTTCCTCATAACATAACGGATTACCTTCTCGCCAATGGTAAATAATATTAGCATCCGTGAGTTCGGGACGAAAGTAATCTGGCTTATCGCCCATTATATGTAGCGTATCGCCTGATATTTTAAAGTATATCGGTTTGTACAATATAGCTATATTGAAGGTGGTATCCAATACGTCAGAATGCTTGCCAATAGTTGACAAGAAAAGCACATCATGATCAGTGTCTCTGAAATAAACTGTCGTCTTTCCTCCAGAGCTATTGCCCACAGTGATTGGCTCGACTTTTACCAAAAGGTTGTTCAGACAAGAGGTTAGACTCAAAGAAACAACAAGTACCAACAGGAGAATCCCACATTTTTGAAGAGCCTTATTCTTTAAGAGTGTGTTTGTTCCATCTATATGCATCGGCGGGTACTCTTCTTTGTTATGAGCATTAAGCATCGGTTCTTGTTCCATATCTGTTTAGTATATTATTCTGCCATAGATCCATTGTACATCCCCACCAATTTCCCCTCTTCAAAGAAATAAATCACACCCCAATATGGCATTTGGTTTCCAAGAGAGAGTTGCTGATCATTTGAGTATTCGGCATTGATAACCCCATGATATTGTTGTTCCAATCTTTCTCGGTCGTCACCAATGCTTATTGAATGACTCATTTGGCAATCCGTCGGTCCTGTAACAGCTATTCCATCCACAGAAAGGGCCAGTCTTGACTTAGCCACCTCTGCAGAATCCCCGTAAACATCAATCCTCACATTCTTTTTCTGATAGAACCAAGACTGGTGAAGTGCTCCGTCAAATTCCAAGACCACTGCCTCCGATAACGAATCAGGATTACCCCAGCACTCAATCACTTTTCTGATTGAAATATATGGAGTAAGCCAACCGTCAATGGTGTCTTGAAGAAAAGCAGAGTCAACAACATCTGATACTGTAACAGAATCCCCGTTATCCGTCTGTGGCTGTTGGCAACCAGCAAGGCTCATCAGGAACAATGCCATTATAAAAGAGCCTATCTTCAATTTGTTTTTTAAGGGTGTGTTCGACCCTCCTGTATGCATGGGAGGATATTCCTGCTTATTATGCTCATTGAGAATGGGTGTTTCCATGGTGATTGTATTATGATCTTGATTGATTCTGACGGTTTTAAATATTATTTTTGAACATTAATTGATTGTATTTCTAATCGTATTTGATATAGAGTTTAATACAACACTGTCTGTAGACATACACAGCCTTATTCTTGTTCCATTTAAATTGTGAAGTATAATATTCCCTCGATGCAATATATATCGGAGCCGACTGACTGTAGAGAACAGGTGCAGTTGGTCTTGGTTATCTATTTCTATTTCACCAATGTCGTTGAGCGCTATTGAACGTTTTTTCCCAATAATCCTATGTCGGTTTTCAACAATCAACTCGTTTTCTGTTATTGTTATTATCTCTTGTCCAAACCAATACCAAAGAAACAAATCTAAAATGAATAACATGCTTATCACTTCTACAAGCACAATAGAAAAAGCAAAAATAGAGCGCCTGTCAAAAAGTGATTTCTCAAAAAGTTCAACATCTAAGCCTGTTGTAAAACAAATAACTACAACAACCAGCACCAATAAGATTGCAGAATCAATCATGAATCGGCATTTCGGAACTTTCGATGAATATAATGTAGTGGGTGTGTTTGTCCCACCAGTATGCATCGGCGAGAATTCCTGCTTGTTATGGGCGTTGAGAATAGGTTCTTGTTCCATATTAGAATGTATTTATCTCATCCAACCATCCATGCGGTAGACTTTCTCCATAAGTTTGACTTCTTGGCGGGTGGCGCTGTCTCTGTGCCATACCTCTACACGCACGGCATAGTAGTCTTCCCAATCGCCCTCGTAGATGACGAACTCGCATTTCTCTACAAGTTTGGTAAAGAACTTTGTTGCCGAGCAATAAACAGAGGTGTTTCGACGCATCACATTCTCCGACAAGGGGATATTGTCACCCACCTCATAACATTTCAAAAACAGCGTACCCGCAGGCAATGCGGAGAAAGAAAAGTCATACAGATATCGCCCACCTTCAAAGTCATTCCATATCTGGAGATAACTGGCCCTAATGTTGCTGTCGACCATGGCCTCCTCATATTCAGTCACCCACTTCCCATCTACCACATCAAAATTACATTCCAATGGTATGCAATATTCTGTTCCCTCAGGTATTGGATGTTCTTTTCCAAACCCATCAGATGGGTCAATTACAGGCCATAGCACCGCAGCAAGCAACATCGTAACGAAACGCCATGTCAGCCTTATCCCGATTCTCGCCAACAAGAACCCGACAATGCCGACCGATGCCACACCCACCGCCGACGAAGCCACAAGCTTACCCCAACACCGTATCACAGCAAGGATAATGAGCTGCACCAGCAGCAATGGCACAAACAAGAGCCATCCTGCAACCACAACAGCCTGCACCCAATGGGAGTGGCTGCACCGTAAGGCAAGGACTACAGCAATAGACAAAACCACAAACAAGATGGACATGACCCACCAAAACTTGGCTATACCTTCGGTCAACCAGTGTCTCCTATTATGTGCTTTTTTACTCATACTGGTTTTGTGGTTTGCAGGACTGACATTCTTTTAAGGATGTGTCCGTCTCCGCCGTATGCATCGGCGGATACTCCTGCTTGTTGTGTTCGTTCAGAGTTGGTTCTTGTTCCATATTCTTATAATAGTTTTACTTCTCGATGGGGAAATTCGTTGATCTCCGTCAAGCCAAAACATGTGATACCATTCTCAATTAGTTCATCTTTCAGCCTAAACTTGGCAACCCATTGCTATACTGAAGAATGCTTCTCAATCCCACAGATCCATTGAACTCTATCAATCCCATGGGTGCCACACCTACAATTTTCGTATTGGCGGAAGTGTCTAAACTATAATAGTTCATACCTTTTTCGTCAGGTGCGTGGAGATCCTTTTCCTCTTTCAACGTATTAGAAATGGTGGTCTGCTATCCAACCGGGGATGTCGGAAATGCCGTCTATATTTATATCAGCAGCATTGTAATCCTGCTGGTAGGGGATGGGGCGGTCCACCTCCACCTCTTCGTCCTTCTCGTTGACAAACTGCAGCACCTTCTCCTCGGTCACATCCATGAGTTTCATGTTGATAGCGTTGAGGTAGCGCATATATTCTGCCAGATACCTATAGTAGGAGGTGCGGCGGTGAAGGGTGCGCATCTTGACGCGGATGTCGGGGTTGAGCAGGATTTTAGAACCTCTCGAGTTGCCTGGGTACTGGTCGGGATGTTGGGTAATCTTCCCCATGAGAGCCATGTTCTCGTTGGCGTATTTCATATATTCCTCCTGTATGGAATGCATCGCGCTGAAACAGTCTCCTACATTGCTGATGAACTGGAAATTCCCCATGTTCTTCCAAGTTTCGATGGTGTTGGAAAAGATCTGCTCGGCAGTGTTGTCGTAGGTGAAACTGGGAAGCCCGAACAACATGACGACCGACTCGACCCTGGAGGAGTACTTGGGGTCGTCAAGTGAGTCCTGCGGGATGGCGAGGAGGATGGTCGCCAGGGTATCGCGCCAACCCAGTTGGAATGAAATATCGTCCAGCTCTGAGGCATACGACTCGATGTTGCCCATCACCATCATTGCGGTCATCTTGCGGTCTTTGATCTTGCGGTGTGTCTGCAGCAATTGGCTGGTGCCGAAGGTGAGGATAATGGAGATGGTGGTACCGATGACAGTAAGCAGCAGGGTGCGCGAAATGCTGCCGTTGGGGTCAATACGCGGGGGCTTGGGAACGAAGGGGAGGCCTTTCATGGGTTTCATTGTTAGTTTGTTGGTAATAGTCAATGATGAAAAAAGAAGTGTGAATTGACGATGCAATTCACACTTCACATATCCGTCGGACCTACTTCACCAGGTTGTAGGTGTCGCTTGCGATGACGTATTCCTCGTCGGTGGTCACCACCACGACAGCCATCTTTGAGTCGGGCGTGCTGAGGATGATGTCCTCACCCATCACGTTGTCGTTCTTCGAGAAGTCAATCTTGATGCCGAGACACTCCATGTTCTCCAATATGGGACGGCGCATGAACCAAGCGTTCTCGCCAATACCGCCGGTGAACAGCAGCAGGTCGCAGCCGCCCATCTCGGCCATGTAGCCGCCGATGTAGCGTTTCACACGCTGGGCGAACATATCGAAAGCGTAGGTACAGCGCTCGTCGCCGGCATCGCGTCCGGCACGGATGTCGCGCATGTCCTGTTTGCCGCCGCTGATACCCACCAAGCCGCTCTGCTTGTTCAGCATCTTGGTGATGTCCTTCCAGTTCTTGCCATTCTCGGTAATCTCTTTCTTGATGATGAACTCGATGACACCGGGGTCAACATCGCCGGGACGGGAACCCATAATCAGGCCCTCCAGCGGGGTCATGCCCATGGTGGTGTCGAAGCTCTTGCCCTGCTTGATGGCGCAGATGGAAGCCCCGCTGCCCAGGTGGCAGCTGATGATGTTCAGCTCCTTCCAGTCGCGGCCGATCATCTTGGCGGCCTTCTCGGCAACGAACTTGTGGCTGGTGCCGTGGAAACCGTAGCGGCGCACACCGTACTTCTCGTAATACTCGTAGGGCAGGCCGTAGAGGTAGCTCTTCGGGGGCAGCGTGCTGTGGAAAGCAGTGTCGAACACAGCCACCTGAGGCACGCCGGGCAGCACCTCGCGCATGGCGAAGATACCCGCCAGATTGCCGGGAGTATGCAGCGGTGCCAGATGGGTGAGGGACTTGATTTTCTCAATCACCTCGTCGGTGACGATGACACTCCTGTCAAAAGCTTCGCCGCCGTGGGCGATGCGGTTGCCGACAGCACCAATCTCCTTGAAGTCCTTGATGACACCCATCTTCGGGTCGATAAGTGCGTTGAGGACAATCTTGATACCCGCCGTATGGTCGGGGATGGGAAGCTGCTCGTAGTGCTTCTCGCCATGATACTTATGGGTGAACTCGCCCATTTCCAGTCCGATGCGCTCCAGGAGGCCCTTGGCCATCACCTCGGCGTTGTTGGCCATGTCAATCAGCTGATATTTGATTGACGAACTGCCACAATTAAGAACCAATATTTTCATAGATCTTATTTAAGTGTTTGTTTGTTAGATTATTCTTGTTATTATTCACAAAATATGAATTTTCAAAGATACAAAGAAATCTCCAATGCGAAAAGTTAAAACTTTACCTCTGGAGATAAGATGCTGACACCGTATCAATTAAAAATTGAAAGGTAAATATTGAGACCTCGCAGTGACGGGCAAATCATCGCCCCGATATTTCCAACTTCCAATTTATTTAGGTTTTTTTAACTTAGAAGGATGTAAGAAATCGCCCCCCTTGTCGTTTATATAAATAAACACCCCGCAGGACGGACGCGGCACAGGGTTCCCCCGTCTCCTGCGGATACACATCAAGCGGACCCAGACTAAAAACATCAACAAAATGAAGAAAACATCATTCTTAGTCATGGCACTGGCAGCCCTTTGCCTCTTTGCCGCATGTTCCGAAAAAGAGGGTGTCTACAACCCCAAAAAGAAAATCGCCAACATCTACAAGTCCCGTGTTACGATTCACAGCAATCTCGACGAATCGACAGGCCGTTGGTACTCCGACACCGTCACCGTGGCCAAGTACCTTTCCGAGGCTTGGACATGGGACGGCAAGAAACTGACAAAAATCACTTTCTACGAACAAAACGCTTCCACCGAAGTGGAGGACGTCATCAACTTCTCCTACGACGGCAAGCAGATGGTCCGTGCCGAGGGCGACGGTGATTACATGACCTTCTCCTACAACGGCAAAGAGCTGAAGAGCTGCGCAATGTACGATAAAGAGAACACCGCTACCCCGATAGCCCAATTCGATTTCGTCTACAAGGACGGCAAAGTCGACGAAATCAAAGTCACCGGTGAAAATCTCTATTTGGACAAAGTTTCTGCACGCCGCCTCGAGCAAGTGGTGTTCCGCGAGATTCTGCCCACCTTCGAGCAAGCCGACATGGCCATCGCCAAGATTAGCAACACCATGCGCACCAATGGTGCAAAAGCAGGAATGACCATCCCCATCAAGCTCACTTGGGACGGCGACAATGTCAGCAAATTGGAAATGTCAATGACCATGATGGGGGTGACCATGAATGCCGAGGTCAGCATCACCTACGACAACAAGAACAACCCCTACCAGCACTTCCTCTTCGGCATGTTCGGCATGCTGGAAGACGCCTCCACCGCCGCCTTCAACAAGAACAATGTGGTCAAGGCCGTATCCAAAGAAACCTTTATGGGCGAAAGCTCTGTCTCGGAGATGAACTACACCTACACCTACGACGGCAGCTGGCCCACCAGCCAGACCATGACATCCATCGACAGTGACGAAGACTTCAAAGTCGAAAGAACCGTCACCAACTACTTCGAGTATAAATAAACCGCAGATGCGCTGATGCCTTGACGGGTCAGCCCGTCACCGCGTCCCATAGCGTGCATCTCTGTCGCTCCCCGGCCCTCATCCCGCCAACGCCGCAGCAGTCCGAAGCCATCCCCTACTGGATGACGACAGCAACTGCGGAAACGGCGCGAAGGTTGGGGAGCGACACTTGTGTTGTCTCATCAAGCATTTTCATCCAAACCCACGCCCCTCCTGTGCCAATCCGCCCTTTCCCCTCTGCCTTCGTCGCATACAGCATCCTTCCTCCCTCCTTTTCCCTTCGTTAACCGTTAGGGGAAAGGATAACGATGCTGTAACAATGCTGAAACGATGCTGTATCGATAGGAGATTGAAGGGCGTAAGGGCGGTTGCGATGGCCGTTTTGGGGGTGGGGAATAATTTTTTTGTGGTATATAGTAATAAAAACACCGCGCACACGTTATGATAGTGAAAAGGTAAAAAATAGCCGCTTCCGGGCGAAAGGGTCCCGCCCGAAGGCGTTACAGGCTGAACAAGGACTCGGATAACAACAAAGAAAACAACATGAAAAAGAGTTTATTTTGCGTTTTGGCTCTTGCAACAATCTGTATGTTGGGAGCTTGTGGTGAGAAAGAGGGTCGCTACAACCCCAAACAGAAAATAGAGAAAGTGTATCGTTCCACCTCGGTTGAGGAGCAGCGGATGGATGCCGCCACCGGTACGTGGGCGACCGTCAATCAGACGTCCACCCCCAAAGTGCTGGCAGAGACCTGGGACTGGGATAATGGCAAGCTGAAGAAGATTGTCTACAGCCCCGAGGTTGTACCCGGCGGTAAAGAGGAGACCTTGACTTTCACTTACGACGGCAGCCGTGTCAGCCGCATCGAGAGTTCGACCGAGTATATGCTTTTCACCTACAATGGCAAGCAGATGCGCAAGGCCGAGCTGTACGACAAGGAGGTCAGCACTTCCGCTCCGTTTACCACCTACTTCTTCGTCTATGACGGCAACAAGGTTTCAAAAATCGATGTCCACATGCGCGAACTGGACCACAAGAGCGCCGGACAAGGGATGCTGAGCCGCTGGGTTGAAGAGTTGCAGGCCTCCATGGGCTGGAAACGTCTCCCCGCCGAAAGACAGGCCGACCCCGGCGCCAAGGGCGTGACGGTGCAGTATGTCACCCTGACGTGGAATGGCGAAAATGTCGGCCAGATGAATGTCAAGGACGATTTCATGAACATGGATGTTGTCTACACCTACGACAACAAGACCAACCCCTTCAACCATTTCCTCTATACGCTGAACGGTTACACTTCCGACGGGATTGTGTTTGCCAACAAGAACAATATCGTCAAATCGGTGACCACCGTTAAGTATGCCGGTATGGAGAAAGAGCAGGTGATGGAGGATACCTACAACTACGTCTATAAGAACGAATGGCCGATTGAGAGCCAACACGAAAGCGTGTTCACGCTGCCCGAGGAGGACGACTTCAGGAGCTTGGAGCGCGTGACCCACTATTACGAGTACGACGATTGATTGAGACGGAGGATAGTGCGTGTTGCGAAGTGTTGATGTGTAATGAATCATTGCGCATTGACTGTGGATTTTTCTTATCTTTGCAAAACAATATTTAGAAGAGATATATGCAACAGTTGTTGATTTACAATACTCTTTCGCATCAGAAAGAGCTTTTCAAACCCATCACGCCCGACCATGTGGGCATGTATGTGTGCGGACCCACGGTGTATGGCGACGGCCATCTCGGCCATGCCCGCCCGGCCATCACGTTCGATGTCTTGTACCGCTATCTGCGGCACATCGGCTACAAGGTGCGCTATGTGCGTAACATCACCGACGTGGGACATCTGGAGCACGATGCTGATGAGGGCGAGGACAAGATTGCCAAGAAGGCCCGCCTCGAGCAGCTGGAACCCATGGAGGTGGCACAGTACTACACCAACCGCTACCATGCTGCAATGGATGCGCTGAACGTGCTGCGTCCCAGCATCGAGCCCCTCGCCTCGGGACATGTGATGGAGCAGATTGAACTGGTGCAGCGCATACTGGATGCCGGCTATGCCTATGTGAGCAACGGCAGCGTGTACTTCGATGTGCGCAAGTACCACGAAGATTTCAAGAGCTATGGCCGGTTGAGCGGCCGCGTGATTGAGGAGATGCTCTCCACCACCCGCGACCTCGACGGCCAGGAGGAGAAGCGCTTCAGCGGCGACTTCGCCCTCTGGAAGAAGGCGCAGCCCGAGCATATCATGCGCTGGAACTCGCCTTGGAGCGTGGGCTTCCCCGGCTGGCATACCGAGTGCACCGCCATGGGCACTAAATATCTGGGCGAGACCTTCGACATCCACGGCGGCGGCATGGACTTGATGTTCCCCCACCACGAGAGCGAGATAGCCCAGCAGACCTCGGTGTGCGGCCACGGCCCCTGCCGCTACTGGATGCACAACAACATGATTACCATCAACGGTCAGAAGATGGGCAAATCGTTGGGCAACTTTATCACCCTCGACGAGTTTTTCACCGGCAAGCACGAGCTGCTGACGCAGGCTTACGCGCCGATGACGATACGTTTCTTCATCCTTCAGGCACACTACCGCAGCACGGTGGACTTCAGCAACGAAGCCCTCGTGGCCGCCGAGAAAGGCTATACCCGCCTGATGCAGGCGTATAAGACCCTCGGCCGGCTGCAGCCCTCAAAGAGCAGCAGCGTGGATGTGAGCGGCTATCGCCAGCTGTGCTACGACGCCATGAACGACGACCTGAATACCCCCATTGTCATCAGTCATCTGTTCGACATGGCCAAGGTCATCAACACCGTCTACGACAAGAAGGCCACCCTCACCCAGGCCGACATCGACGAGCTGAAGGGTGTGATGGACACCTTTGTGTTCGAGGTGATGGGTCTTCGCGACGAGTCGGCCAAGGACAATACCGCATTGGTCGACGGCTTGATGAAGATGATTCTCGACGCCCGCGCCACAGCCAAAGCCAACAAGGACTGGGCCACGAGCGACAAGATTCGCGACGAACTGGGTGCCCTCGGTGTCACCGTGAAGGACGGCAAAGATGGCGCCACCTACGAATTGAATTGATACATGGAGATGTATTCCTACCGCTATCCCCGGCCAATGTTGACGGCAGACTGTGTGGTGTTCGGCGAACGAAAGGACGGCACCCATTCGCTGCTGTTGGTGCGGCGTGGAGGCGACCCCTACAAAGGCATGTGGGCCCTGCCCGGAGGTTTTATGGAGATGGACGAGACCCTCGAGGCCTGTGCCCGCCGCGAGCTGCATGAGGAGACGGGATGCGCCATTACGGCTCCCTTGGTGGAACTGGGCAGTTTCAGCCGAGTGGACCGCGACCCCCGTGGGCGTACCATCACCGTGGCGTTTATGGCCGAGGTGGAGGAGTGCCCCGTGAAGGGTGGCGACGATGCCCGCGAGGCGCGCTGGTTCCCGCTCGACCAACTGCCGCCCTTGGCTTTCGACCACGACGAGATAGTGGCGGCGGCGGTGGCACGGCGTTGCGGTGGGGCAAGTACTGCTGCGTACAATAAATAATAGGCGGTTCCGTTATACGAACGTTATTATGACAGAGAAGAAATACACATTTTCCCTCGGTGTAGTGCTGTTGGCGGCGGCGATAGGACTGCTGTGCGGTGTGTTGCTGTCGCCGCGTACCTCGTCCGACACGCCAAGTGGACTGATGGTTCCTGTGGCTGACGAACGCACGGGGGCTTTGATGCAGATTATCGACCACTTCTATGTGGACGAGGTGGACCACGACTCGCTCTCCACGATTGCGGTGGAGTCGATGCTGTCGGCACTCGACCCCCATAGCTCCTATCTCTCACCCCAGGATTACGACAAGGAGGTGGAGTTGATACGGGGCCGTTTCGAGGGCATCGGGGTGACACTGGCCATGATTAACGACACCGTCTGTGTGTCGAGTGTCATACAGGGCAGTCCCGGCGCACTTGCGGGGATGCAACCTGGCGACCGCATTCTGAAGGTGGACTCTGTTCGGGTCTCCCAGCCTAAGTCTGGCAAAGATGCAGCCAAGGCTAAGTCGGGCAAGAACAAAAAGGCCAAGGCCGTAGAGACAAATGATGTCGAGTCGGGTGATATTACTTCCGTGGTGGACCTGATAAGGGGTCCGCGCTACAGTACCGTGACTCTGACGGTGGACAGGAAGGGAAGCCCGAAGCCTTTGCTTGTCAAGATAAAGCGCGATGTGATACACCATGCCTCTATCCCAGTGGCTATCATGATTGACAAGCAGACGGGTTATATCCATGTTTCGCGTTTTGCTGAAACGACGTCGGACGAGTTCCATAACGCACTCCTCGAGCTGAACAAGTTGGGGATGAAACACCTGGTGCTGGATTTGCGCGGCAACAGGGGCGGCACACTCGAGTCGGCGGTGAGAATGGCCGACGAGTTGCTGCCCAAGGGCGACCTGATAGTGTATACCGAGGGGGCCCATCAACCCCGCAGCAATATCTACGCCACTGCTGGCGGTTTGTTTGAGTCGGGCCGTCTCACGATTCTCCTCAACGAGTTTTCCGCCAGTGCCAGCGAGGTGGTGGCCGGTGCCATCCAGGACAACGACCGCGGTTTGATAGCAGGCCGCTGCAGCTTCGGCAAGGGACTGGTGCAACGCCAGTTCGACCTGCCTACCGGCGACGCCGTACTGCTGACCATCGCCCGCTATTACTCGCCTTCGGGCCGCTGCATCCAGCGTCCCTACGACAAGGGGAGCGATGCCTATTATATGGATTATCTCGACCGGGTCTTCTCCAACTACACTTCGGCCGATTCGCTCTTCAACGCCACGGCCGACACCTCGCAGTGTTTCCACACCAAGAAGGGACGCAAGGTCTATGGCGGCGGAGGCATACAGCCCGATGTCACCCTGCCCTATATCCTCGACACCAACTGGGTGTATTACAACCGGCTGCTGGACAAGCAGGTGCTTGAGGATGTGCTTCAGAAGGACTTGTACAACAACTACAGCCAACTGGTGGAGCAGTACCCCGACGCCGATGCGTTTGTGAAGAATTACAAGGTGCCGGAGCTGACCTGGCAGCGCATACTGCTGTGCGCCGACAAGAAAGGCATACGCCGTCATCCCGGCGCACTGAACAAATATGCCGACCACATCCGCAACCGGTACAAGTCGCTGATGGCGCAGTCGCTTTTCGACGAGAACGCTTTCTATCGTGTGTATGTCCCATACGACAACGAGCTGCAGCGCGCCCTCCACGCCAAACGAAAGTAACAATCAGTCATACAATAGTATTCATTTAACAAAAAAGCAACACCACCATGAAACGTATATCCCTAATTCATCATCTGCGGCATCTTGCAGCCATCGTTCTCACGTTAATGACGGCGCTGTCGCTTCAGGCACAGAAGGCAACCCTCAGCGGCTCGCTGCGCGGTGTGCCCGACGGGTCGCGTATTGTCCTCAGCAAGATTGTGAACAACCGCCCTGTGCCCGTGGACACCATCCGGCTCGACAACAAAGGTTCGTTTAAAGTGAAACTGGAGAACGCTGCACCCACGCTGTATCTGCTGCAGACCACCCAGAAGGATGGAGGCATGTGCCATCTGCTCCTCGAGCCGAAGGACAAGGTGAAGGTGGATTTGGTCTATTTCGCCGACCGCCGTGCATTCAGCATTGCCTCGTGCAGCGGCTCGCGCAATGTGGAGCTGTACCGCCAGTTCAACGATTTGCTCCTGGCCGCCATCACTCCCGAGCAGCAGTCTCAGCTGCCCGACCGTGCCGCCCAGCTGCTTTCGAACAACAGCAATATCCTGATGAGCGCTTTCCTGGTCACTTTCTTCGAGCGTAATTTCGACAGTTATGTGAACCTCTTTGCCAAGGTGCGCGACGGCTTGATTAACGAGTATCCCGACGACCCGTATGTGAAACATGTCGACCAGAAGCTGCAGGGTGTGGTGCTGCCGGGAATGGAAGCCCCGGAGATTGAGATGAACGACCCCGACGGCAATACCCGCCGGCTCTCCGACCTGCGTGGCAATGTGGTGCTGTTGGACTTCTGGGCATCGTGGTGCGGTCCTTGCCGCCGCGAGAATCCCAATGTGGTACGCCTGTATGAGAGGTATCACGACCAGGGGTTTGAGATTTTCAGCGTGTCGCTCGACAAGACACGCGACGCATGGGTCCGCGCCATCTCCGACGACCATCTCAGCTGGCCCAACCATGTGAGCGACCTCAACGGCTGGACCTCCTCGGGCGGAAAGACCTATGGCGTCACGTCGGTGCCCAACACCGTACTGATAGACCGTGAGGGCAAGGTGGTGGCACGCAACCTGCGCGGCTCCGACCTCGAGCGTGCCTTGGAGAAACTCCTCGCCGCGGAATGAACCGTTGCCGCCAGTCGCTGAATCAACACTAGAGCAGAAAGAATAGCATAATAAAGTTTAGACATTATATGATCACATCAACAATGATAGAAATGGCCTTGAGCCATGTAAACGACCCCGATTTGGGGCGTAGCCTCACCGAGCTGGGGATGATTGAGAATATTGCCGTGGACGGCAACAATGTTTCCTTCGACTTGGTGCTCACCACTCCCGCCTGCCCCATGAAGAAACGCATGACCGACGATTGCATCAATGCGATACACGAGTACGTCGATGCAGAGGCAAAGGTGACAGTGAATCTCACCTCGCGGCAGCAGGAGCAGCCCGACCCGCACGACCTGGTGCCGGGCGTGAAGAACGTCATCGCCGTGGCTTCGGGCAAAGGCGGCGTGGGCAAAAGCACGGTGGCCGTCAATCTGGCCATCTCGTTGGCTAAGACAGGAGCTTCGGTGGGCCTTATCGATGCCGATATCTACGGTCCCTCAATTCCCATCATGTTCAACCTGGGTCAGGAGGATGTGGTAGGCGAGCAGCACGACGGCAAGACCTATATGCTCCCTATCGAGCGTTACGGCGTCAAATTGATGTCGATTGGTTTCCTCGTCGACTCCGACCGTGCGCTTGCATGGCGCGGCCCGATGGCCTCGGGTGCATTGAAGCAATTGGCCACCGAGACCTGGTGGGGCGAGATTGACTACCTTGTGGTCGATATGCCTCCGGGAACGGGCGATGTGCAGCTCACCCTTGCCCAGACACTCCCCGTCACGGGCGCCATCATCGTCAGCACTCCGCAGCAGGTGGCACTTGCCGACGTGGTGCGCGGTGTCGAGCTCTTCCGCAACCCGGGCCTGAATATCCCTGTACTCGGATTTGTGGAGAATATGGCTTGGTTCACCCCGGCCGAGCTCCCCGACCATAAGTACTACATCTTTGGCCGTGAGGGATGCAGCCGTTTGGCCGCCGAGATGAATATCCCCCTGCTGGCACAGATCCCGCTGGTGCAGAGCATCGCCGACAGCGGCGACAGCGGTCGCCCCGTCTCCCTCTGGTCGGATAAAGAGACCGAGGAGAGCAAGGCTTTCATGCAGCTGGCAGAGAACACCATCCGCGAGATTTGCAAAATCCAGAACAAATAGTTCCAGCCATTCAGTTACACAGTCGTAAACCCCTAAATAGAACAAACATCATGACAGAACAGGAAAGAATAGTAGTGGAAGGCCGCGTGAAGAACGCCCTCGCTCAGATTCGCCCCTACCTGCAGCAGGACGGCGGCGATGTGGAATATGTCGACATCACTCCGCAGGGAGTGGTCATGGTGCGCCTCACTGGCCACTGCGGCTCTTGTCCCCATGCCTTGCAGACCCTCAAACAGGGCATCGAGACGGCCATCAAACGGGTCATCCCCGAAGTGAAATCGGTTGAACGTGTCTAATCTGGCAGCGTATGATTTATACTAAGACAGGCGACAGCGGCACCACCTCCCTCGTGGGTGGTACACGGGTGGCCAAGAACCATCCCCGTGTGGAAGCCTATGGTACTGTAGACGAGTTGAACGCTCATGTCGGATATCTGGCCGAGATGGTCAAAGATTCCGACCCGGAAGTGTATACCGAGCTTAAGCAGGTGCAGCGTCACCTCTTTGTCATCCAGACCCTCCTGGCCACTGAGAAAGAGGTGCCCTTCCAGCTGCCCTCGCTTCCCGACGATGCCGTGAAAGGGCTTGAGCATCGCATCGACGCCCTTCAGCAGGGCGTCCCACCGTTCCGTAGCTTCGTCATCCCCGGCGGTACCCCTGCGTCGGCCTACTGCCACGTATGCCGCACGGTGTGCCGCCGTGCCGAACGGCTTATCGTCGCCCTCGGACAGGAGGCTCCTGTCGACAGCTTGACGTCAGCATATATCAACCGACTCTCCGACTATCTCTTCATCCTTTCGCGGCATCTTGTCATTGCCCATGGTGGTGAAGAGTCGCTTTTCAACTGACCCGCTCCCGTGCCTGTGCAGATGGACGCTATCGCGCCTGAAGGTAGGTATTTACAGAGAGCGAAAAACATATTTGCAAGGTTGGAAAAAAAAGTGTACCTTTGCAAAATATTAGACCCACGGTCGGAGCCCTTAAATGTGCACCAACAGTAACAGGTTCAAATAGTTATTATAAAAGGTAAAGAGCATTAAAATTAGAAAAATTATGTATTGGACACTTGAACTGGCAACAAAATTAGAAGACGCCCCGTGGCCCGCCACAAAAGACGAGCTTATCGACTATGCCCAACGTACTGGCGCCCCTATGGAAGTGATTGAAAACCTTATGGAGATTGAGGATGAAGGCGACCCCTACGACAGCATAGAGGACCTTTGGCCCGACTACCCAACTAAAGACGACTTCTTCTTTCAGGAAGACGAGTACTAATAACTAAAATGAGAATAACCTTCATCGGATCAGGCAATGTAGCCACCCACCTCGCTTTGGCCATGTACGGCCGCGGACATGTCGTCGAACAGATCTACTCCCGCAATATGGAGCATGCTGCTCTGCTCGCTGCACGTGTCGAAGCAAAACCAATCAACAAACTCCCTTTACTCACCGACAAATCCAACGTCTATATCATCGCCGTCTCCGACGACGCCCTCGCCGATGTGGCCAGTGGCATCAGGGTGAACGACGCACTGGTGTTGCACACCTCGGGTGCCACACCGATTGATGTGTTGAAAGAATGCAGCACTCGCTATGGTGTGCTGTGGTCTCCCCAGACCTTCGTGCGCGATGTGGCGTTGGAATATGGCGAATTGCCCTTCTGCATCGAAGGCTGCGACCCTCAGACCGAGGACGACATCGCAGAGTTCGTCGGGATGATCTCCCCGCACATCTACCGCGCAGGACTCTCGCAACGCCAATATCTCCATCTGTCGGCAGTGTTTGTGAATAATTTCACCAACGGCCTCTATGCCGTTGCCCAGCAGATATGCCGTGAACAGAATATACCTTTCGAGGTCCTTCACCCCCTTGCCCTCACAACAGCCAAGAAACTGCAGTGGGGCGATGTGCGTTTCCAGTTCACCGGCCCTGCAGTGCGGAACGACAAGAAGACCATCGACGCCCACCGAAAACTGTTAGCGGGCAATGCCGATTATCTGGCGCTCTACGACCGCATGACGGAACTGATTCAGAAGTTAAAGAATGGTTGACACACACTGCCATCTCTATGACGAGGCTTTCGACGCCGACCGCGACGAGGCGGTGTCGCGAGCCGTTGCCGCCGGTGTCGACATGATGCTCCTGCCGGGTATCGACAGCACGAGTCACTCCAGACAGGAGGCCTTGGCCTCGAGCCACCCCCAGTATTTCAGGCAGATGATGGGGCTCCATCCCACCTCGGTGAGCGAGAGCTTTGAGGCCGAGTTGGCCATTGTGCACGAAAAGCTGTTCGCCCCTGCAGCCGACTATGTCGGGGTAGGGGAGATAGGGCTTGACTTGTATTGGGACAAAACCTATCTGGAGCAGCAGCGCGAGGTGTTGAAGCGGCAGATGCGGTGGGCAAGAGAGCTAGGCTTGCCGGTGTGCCTGCATGTGCGCAAGGCCTACAACGAGCTGTTCGCCCTGCTGCGCGACCTGAACTTCGGCACCTATAGTGGAGTGATGCACTGCTTCGGCGGCAGTGTGCAGGAGGCGCACCGCGCCGTCGAGATGGGTTTCCATATCGGCATTGGCGGAGTGGTGACCTTCAAGAACGCCACCCTTGCCGCTGTGGCTGCTGCGGTGCCGTTGGAGCGTATCCTGTTGGAGACTGACGCCCCCTATCTCGCCCCCGTGCCCTATCGCGGCAAACGCAACGAGAGCGCCTACATCCCTGTCATAGCCGAGAAAATTGCAGCCCTCAAAGGTGTCTCCATCGCCGAAGTGGACGAGGTGACATCTGCCTCGGCCACCGTTCTGTTTGGTCTGTAATGGCCGCCGTGCTATAGGCGATATCCTATCCGGGCTATGAACATCAAGGGGTTTATGAAGTCGCCTTTAAACACCATGCTTCCCTGTTGGAGAGACCTGTCACCAGCGGCCCGATAGTTGAAGTCCTCATAACCCTCAATCAGAACAGCCCCCATGCCCCACAATCCCAGGTCGGCCAGCCAGTGCCGGCTCTCTGTCAGTCCCACCGCCACCCGCCAGGCGGCCGTCACCTTAGTGCTGTAGTGGTCCACATAAGAGTAGTCATATAGTTGCAAGTTGCCAACCTCGATAGGTTGGGCGCCGCCCAGCATCTCTGCACTGCGGTTGGTAATGATGTTGAATCCCAAGCCGGCCTGTGCTGTAACATAGAAATTGTACTTCTGGTTGATGGGGGTCTCGTAATGGAGGCCCGCCAGCACGGGGATATGTAGAAAAAGGGGCTGGGTAAGCTTCACGGTGGCAAAATTGCGGCGCAGATTGGCCAGAGTAGTGATGCGGTTGACTCTGATTTCGGAGTTCACCCCATTGATGACCAAGTCGGTGCTGAGGGCTATGCTCATCCGGCTGCTGTCGCGGGTGGGAATGTGGTAAGCCATACCCAGGTTGCCTCCCATTCCAGCACCGGCCAGGCTGCCGCCTGTCGTCAGTGCCCACCTGTTGCTGGCAAGGTCGGCTTTGGCATAATCGCCCAGCGGCAATGTCCATCCGGCATAAAAGTGCCACCTGTCATGTTGCGCTGCGGATGTGAAGGCCAGGGCCGCAAAAAGGATAGTTGCAATTGCTTTCTTCATAGGATGAATGCTGTTTTTATCATTGCAACGATAAACGCAAAAAGGGGGGAGATATTACATGGCGGTACATTTTTTTTCGGTCAAAGGCACAATAAAACTGCATGAATGAAAAAAAATATGTATATTTGCAGTCCGAATGCAGTAATAATATTATAGAATAAAACTTTAATAATACTATGGCTATCAATATCTTTGCTCTTATTATCGGAGCTATCTTTGTCAACAATGTCGTGTTGGCTCAGTTCCTTGGTATCTGCCCTTTCCTTGGCGTTTCGAAGGATGTGAAGAGTTCTGTCGGCATGGGTGGAGCAGTGCTTTTCGTCATGCTGCTGGCCACTTTGGTCACGTACCTTATATATCATTATATACTGGTACCGTTCAATCTCGGTTATCTGCAAACCATTGCTTACATCCTGGTGATTGCCGGTTTGGTGCAGATGGTGGAGATTGTCCTCAAGAAGATTGCCCCTGCGTTGTACCAGACGCTTGGCGTGTTCCTCCCGCTCATCACCACCAACTGTGCTGTGCTGGGTGTGGCCATCCTCGTTGTGCAGAAGAACATGAACCTGCTTGAGAGCGTCGTCTATGCCGCCAGCATCGCCGTGGGCTTCACCCTGGCACTGGTCATCTTCGCCGGTATCCGCGAGCAGATGGAGCTCACCGGTGTTCCCAAAGGCATGAAAGGCGTCCCCATCGCACTGGTCACCGCCGGCATCCTCGCTATGGCTTTTATGGGCTTCAACGGCCTCGTTCCACTCCCCTAAAAGTACCTCAAAAGGGGTCAAATTTTGATTTTTTGCCGACTAAAAAGGCTGAATTTCAAGAAAAAAAGTCAAAAGAATCTTACAAATCCCATTTTTTAACATTTTGAATTTTAACATTTTGGGAGGGCGTTAAGATTTTTTGACATTTTTTTTCTTTTTAGTCGTGGAAATAGTAGTACTTTTGCATCCGATTTGAGACGAACAAAGTTAGTCGAACAATCAACAAAAAAAAGAAAACAATTTTAAACAATAGTAAAGATAACTTTAAAAATTTCAAAGAGATGAAAAAAGTAATGTTCCTTATGGCTGTCGCCGGCATGTTTGCCTTTGCAGCTTGCAACAACACCCCCGCTGAGACCGAGACTATCGACACTCCCGCTGTTGAAGAGATGGTTGAAGAGCCTATCGTTGATAGCGCTGTTGAGGCCGTTGTTGAAGAGGGCGCCGAGATGGCTACCGAGGTTGCTGAATAATCAGTACCAAACAACCGAAAAATGAAAAGGAACCGTCCTGCAAAGGATGGTTCCTTTCTTTTTGTCCCAAATCGGTCATTAGGGTTTATGACAGAAGTCGGCCTTATGACCGATTTGGGTTTATCCCCCTTGGGGAATCGTTTTTTTCTTGTTGCGTCGACTTTTTTTCGTATCTTTGCATTTTGTGGCGCTACGCCGCTACGGTTTTTATTATTCATTTATCACACTATGTCTATGACTGATACTAACAAGCGTGAGATTGTGTGCAGTGGCATCCGCCCCACCGGCAACCTGCACCTGGGCAACTATTTCGGTGCCCTTCGTAACTTCGTGAAGATGCAGGATGAGTACGATTGTTTCTTTTTTGTGGCTGACTACCACTCCCTCACCACCCATCCCACCCCCGACAACCTATATCAGAACGCCCGACAGATTCTGGTGCAGTACCTTGCCGCCGGTCTCGACCCCGAGCGTTCCACCATCTATTTCCAGAGCGACCTCCCCCAGACCGTGGAGCTCTACCTCTTCTTCAATATGAACGCCTACCTTGGCGAGCTTGAGCGCGTCACCTCCTTCAAGGACAAGGTGCGCCAGAACCCCAACAACGTCAATGCCGGCCTGCTGACCTATCCCACCCTTATGGCTGCCGACATCCTCATCCACAAAGCCACCCGCGTCCCGGTAGGCAAGGACCAGGAGCAGCACCTCGAGATGACACGCACCTATGCCCAGCGTTTCAACAGCATGTATGGCAGCGAGGTCTTCCCCTTGCCGCAGGCTGTGGGGTCGAGCGGCAACCTCGTCAAGATCCCCGCACTCAATGGCAGCGGCAAGATGGGGAAGAGCGAAGGCGAGGCCAGCACCATCTTCCTCACCGACGAGCCCTCCGTCATCCGCAAGAAAATCATGAAAGCCAAGAGCGACAGCGGCCCCACCGAGATGAACCAGAAGAAACCCGAGGAGATTGAGAACCTCTTCTCGCTGCTGAAGGCTGTCTCCAAGCCGGAGACCGTTGAATACTTCGACGACCTCTACAACCGCTGCCAGATCCGTTACGGCGACCTCAAGAAACAGCTGGCCGAGGATATGGTGGCCTTTGTCGAGCCCCTGCGTCAGCGCATCCTCGAGGTGGGTTCCGACGAGGAGGGCCTGCGCCGCATTATCGACCGCGGCAAAGAGAAAGCCCGTGCCAGTGCCGACCGCACCATCCACGAAGTGCGCCACGTGATCGGCTACAGAGACTAACCCCCTATCATATCTATCATCTCTATAAAATCTATCGCTATGAGCAATCGTTACTGTGTCATTATGGCCGGCGGCATAGGCAGCCGCTTCTGGCCCCTGAGCAAGAACAACTACCCCAAGCAGTTCCTCGACATTCTGGGGACAGGCAAGAGTTTCATCCGCGCCACCTTCGAGCGGTTCCTGCCCGTCGTCCCTGCCGAGAACTTCCTGGTGGTGACCAATGCCGCCTACAAGAGTATGGTGCTGGAGCATCTGCCCGAGTTGAAGCCCGACCAGGTGCTGTGCGAGCCCATGCGCCGCAACACCGCGCCCTGCATCGCCTACGCCAACTACCGCATCCTCTCCCGCAACCCCGAGGCCAGCATAGTGGTGACACCCGCCGACCATCTCGTCACCAACGAGGTGGAGTATCAGCGCATCATCCGTGTGGGCATGGACTTCGTCGAAAACCCCGCCCACGCCGACGCCCTCCTCACCATCGGCATCAAGCCCTCGCGCCCCGAGACGGGCTATGGCTACATCGAATGGAACGCCGACCGCGACGCCTCATCGGCCGAGGAGGTGAAGCCCATGGTCAACTTCAAGGAAAAACCCAATCTGGAGACCGCCAAGCAATACCTCGCCTCGGGCCGCTACCTGTGGAACGCCGGTATCTTCGTCTGGTCGCTGCAGGGTATCCGCAACGCCTACCACGAGTACCTGCCCGACATGGAGCAGCTCTTCGACGGGGGTCGTGACCTCTTCGGCACCGAGAAGGAACAGGCCTTCATCAACGAGATGTTCCCGCAGTGCGAGAACATCAGCATCGACTACGGCGTGATGGAACGCTCCCCCAACCGCTTCACTATCCCCGCCGACTTTGGCTGGAGCGACATCGGCACCTGGGGCTCCCTCTACGAGCACGCCGCCCACGATACGGCAGAAAATGCCGTCAGCGGCCACGCTGTGCTGGAGCAGACCCGCAACAGCGTCGTCAACATCGAGCCTGGCTATGAGGCCGTCGTGCAGGGTATGGACCACTGCCTTGTGGCCTTGCGCGACCACAGCCTGCTGGTGTGCCGCCTCGACGACGAGCAGAACATCAAGCACTGGATAGAACGCCTGTAGGCAACAATACCCTTATGAAGCAGGATTTTTTATACACCATGTGTAAGAAATCCTGCTTTTTTGCGTCTATATAAGCAAACAACACACCACAATGAAAAAGGCCCCGCTCATCCTCCTGTTTGCCGCCCTGCTGCTGACGGCCTGCGACCCCGCCCACACTTCGGAGTTTGCCATCGACAACCGTACCGACCACGCTCTCACCATCCAGTCGCTCCAGCCAGTCGACACCGTCCGCAGCCACTATGCTATGCTCCATCCCCTTTCGGCTCCGGCCCATACCGACAGCGTTGTAGATGTCAGCGGGGGTATTGGCACGGCCGACCTTGGAGAATTCGCCTACCTCATTCCCGACCGTTTCTATGGCGACAGTGTGCAAATCCGTTTCGACGACGGTCGTATCCTCAAATTCTACCGCGACAGCGTCGGAGCCGATGCGCTGTACCGTATTAATGATGCCAATGCCCCTGCCTCGCTCTACTGCTATGAGGGGCGACCCAACCCCAGGGGCCCTTTCAAAGGCTACATGGGTTACGGCAAGCTTACCCTCGTAGTCACCGACAGCCTGTATAACCTGAGCCGCCCGCGTCCATGACCGACGACGAGTTCATAGCCCAGCTCTCGCAACATGAGCGCCTCCTGCACAGCATCAGCGTCACCTTTGCCCTCGGTGATGCCGAAGTAGAGAAGGACATCTACCAGGAGATACTCTACAACCTGTGGCGCACCCGCGACCGCTACAATGGGCAGTGCTCACCCAAAAACTGGCTCTACCGTGTGGGGTTGAATACCGCCATCTCGCTCTGGCGGCAGGAGAAGAAAAGGGTGAAGACCACCCCGATAACGCCCCTCATGGAAGACACCGTTGCCGACGAACTCTCCAACCCTATGTACAGTGAACTATACCGGCTCATCGACCTCCTGCCCAAAGACGACCAGGCGTTGGTGTTCCTCTACATCGACGGCGCCACCGAGGAGGAGATGGCCTCCGTTCTCGGCATATCGAAAAGCAATGTGGGTGTCCGCATCCACCGTGTGAAACAAAAACTTGTCAAACTTAAACGATAAGCGTTATGGAAGATATACTGGACCAACTGCGCGACAGCCGCCTCAACCAACCTCCGCAGCGGCAGCGCGAAATCGACGTGCAGCGTCTCACCACGCACAACAAAGCCCACTCCGCCTACGACCACCTGCGTTGGCGGCTCAACTGGGGCTTGCCCGGCAGCATCGTCATCCTTGTTGTGGTGGCGGTGCTGGCACCCCTCTACCTTCGTCCGCTACCCTATCTGGTGTGCTATCTCGTTGTGCTTTGCATAGCCTTGATGCGGGTGATGATAGCCGTGCAGATGTACATCGCCATCCGTCACCTCGACCCCACACGTCCCGTGGCCGAAGTAATCGCCTATGCCGACCGCATGACCCTCCTGCAGCGTTTCAATCACCACTATACCCTCTACATCAAGCTGCCCCTCACCGTCTGTCTCGGCCCCCTCTTTGGTCCACCCTTGGGTTTCGACTTCTTCAGCTACAAGTGGGTCCTCTACCTGTGGATTGTACTCTGCGTCGTGCTGCTCTCGCTCAACGCCTGGGGCATTGTGCGCTCCTTCCGCAAGCTGGACGCCGCCATCGAAAACATTAAAAACAACCAATAAAAATCCTCCGCCATGAAAAAGACCAGGTTATTCATCCTTTGTGCCATTATTGCAGTATTGATGACAGGTTGTGGTGTATACAACCCAATGACGGTACACATACCCCTCATCCACGAGCGTGGCGAGGTGCAGCTGGAGGGTGCCTTACTGCCAACGACTAGATGGCCTGTCCCCCTCGACATGCGTGCCTCGGTGGCGTGGGGCATCACAAACCATCTGGCTGTGCAGGTCGCTATCGACCCCTTCCGCTCTTATTCGCAGGCCATGGCTGGTTTATACTTCCCGCAGGAGAACAACTTTGTGTGGGAAATCTATGTCGGCGCGGGCACGGGCATGGGTCGTCAGTCTAATATTGGGGGCATGGAGCCGTGGACAATCCCCAGCGGAACGTTCCGGTCAGTCTTTGTGCAGGGCGATGCCGGGTGGCTCGAAATGACCCGCAAAGGTCATCTCGACCTTGCCTTCGGACTCAAGACAGGAGTACTAAAGGGCGAGATAAAGGTGGGCAAGGGTGTTCCTTATGAAGTGAACGGTGAATGGATAACAGATTCTGCTACTACACTTGCCGACAATATACTGCTGGAACCCACAGTTGAACTGCGTTTCGGCTGGGAGCGTTTCAAGTTCAACGTCAAGACTGGACTCTGCTATCTGGTGCCGTGGTGGCCCGAAGGCTACCACATCAGTTGGGGACTCCTCAGTCTCGGCGCTGGCATGAGCTACCGCTTCTGATTCCCTGCACCCGCTTTTTTCACGGTTCTGTAATAGGCGAAAGGGTTGGCAGTTATTTCACCTGCAGCACCTCGCCGTGGTCGTTGACGATGGCGTGGTAGAACCAGTCAGGGTAGGGGGGCTGTTGCGGGAAACGCACCACACCTGTCGGGGTGGTCTCGATTTGGCCGTCTTTCACATACTTGATGTTGCCGTCGATATACTTGGTCAGCAGCAGCTGGTCGAGGCGGTTCCAGGCTTCCATCATGATTTCGGCCAGGTGGTGGCTCAAGCCGGTGAGCTGGGCGGGGGTGGTGGTGGATTTCAGCTTCTCCACGCTGCTGATGAAGTAATCCTCACATTCCTTCTGCATGTTGCGCACGTCCACAATCATGGAGTCGTAGCGGAGATAGCAGAAGTTGCTGATGCGGTTGAAGAGCCAGAAGGCGGAGGTGGGAGAGTATTGGCTCATGGAGCCGTTGCCCTCGCGGAAGCAGAGGGGGATGCTGTCGATGGCACAGAACATGGGGCAATAGCAGGTGCTGTAGGTGTCGTCGACGCCGAACCAGATGATGCCGCCCAGATGGTCGGCAAAGCCTTTGCGGCATTGTGCCACAAAACTGAAGCCGGTCTGCTGGGTGGAGATGGCACGTTCGTGGATGTACTCTTTGCCGTCGACCTTAAAGTCCATGGGGCGCCAGCGGTAGGGGCAGTGGAAGGGACCTGCGCCCACGTCCTGGGTCATGTCCATGGGTGTGCCCTCAAAGTGGTCGCGCATCAGCTCCATCACATCGTGGGTGGAGAGTTTCTGGTCGGGCTTGATCCACAAGGGGAGGCGTTCGGCCTTGGGGTTGCCCATGGCGTAGGCTTCGTAGCGTTGCATGCCCTGGGCTATGCGGTTGAAGAAGGCGTACACCCTGGCCTCGCAGGCGCGGAGGCCGGAGAAGGTGAGGGGGTTGTAGGTGTCGGCATAGCTGAAGTCGGCGTCCTTGCCGCTGAACCAGTCGTTCTTGCGGGCAAAGGAGACGACGTCGTGGCTGTAGACGCACTCCACTTCGGGTTCGTTGATATAGTCGAGGTGCAGACTGCTGATGGCGGGGTGGAGACCTTTGCCGCGTGCTTTGCGCCAGCGGGAGGGTTCCTGCGGGAACTGGGTGATGCGGGCTTGGTTGGCGTGGGCGCTGACATAGCCTTCCGGCACACGGCGTGCCACCCACACGGCGCCTTTCTCCTCGTGTCCTTTGCTGGTGATTTCGAAGAGCCATACCTCGTCGGGGTCGGCCAGCGAGAAGGTCTCGCCGCCGTCGGCATAGCCGTAAGTGGCCACGAGGTCGGCCATCACGCGGATGGCTTCGCGGCAGTTGCGGGCGCGCTGCAGGGCCAGGTAGATGAGGTTGCCGTAGTCGATGCCCTCGAGGTTGCCTTTGCTGAGGGGTGCGATGCCGCCCCAGGTGGTCTCGCCCATAGCAAACTGGTGCTCGTTGATGAAGCCCACCACGCGGTAGGTGCGGGCGGCCTGCGGGATGTCGATTTGGTGCTTCAGGCTACCGTAGTTGTAGAGGCTGAGCATCTCGCCGGGCTGGTGGGTGCCGCCGGGGTGGAAACGCAGCTGGCCGTAGCGCGTGTGGCTGTCGGCGGCATAGGTGATCATGGTGCTGCCATCGGAGGTGCTGCCTCGCGTGAGCAGGAAATTGGTGCAGGCATGGCCTTGCCATCCCCATGCGGCAACGAGTGCCACAATGAAAAGGAGTCTTTTTGTATTCATGATGTCATTAATGTGTAATCCAGCGTTATCGGTGGCTTGCCCAGAGGCGCGCCACGATGCAAAGATACGTTTTTTTCCTGAAAGAGAGAAAAGAGGTGCTACATATCGGGAAAAAGTCGTATATTTGCATCCTCAAAACACGTCAAGAATGGAATTGAAAGAATCATTGAAACAACTTGTTTTCGACAAGACTGCGCTGAAACAGCAGGTGTTTAACAATACGAAGGAGGCTTTCGAATTGTTCCGCAGCACCGCCGAACGCCTTATCAAGCTCTTCCAGGAGCAGGCCCACAACGAAGGCAGGACCATCCTGTTTGAGTTCAAGGACCACGGCGATTTCGAGTTCGAGGTGATTTTCGGGGGCGATGTGCTGGTGTTCTGCATGCACACCAACGTCTTCGAGTTCTCGCGCGACCATCAGGTGATGAAGTCGCCGTATATCCATGAGGACCCCCGCCGCTCGTATTGCGGGGTAATACGCATCTATAACTTCCTTTCCGACTCGTTCATCTACCAGCGCGACCAAGACCTTGGTTATATGATTGGAAGAGTGTTTGTTAACAATGAATACCACTACTTTATCGAGGGCAAGCGCGAGTTGGGCATGCTGTATAATAATTTCAATACTTCGTTGATTTCCAACGAGTCTGTCCAAAGTATCGTTGAGTCGGCTATCGAGTATACCACAAATTTTGATTTATTAACACCTCCATACGACGAAGTGAAGATGGTCTCGGTGGGTGAAATGAGGAACGTTATGGACAAAAAATCGATGGCCACTGGCAAGCGTTTAGGCTTTAGATTTCAGGCAGATACGGAATAGTTTGGGAGGTTGTCCACAGAAATTGGTGAAAAAATATTTTGCCAATCCAAAAAAAGTTAGTAATTTTGCACCCGCTTTTAGAGAGCAAAGTGGTCCGTTCGTCTAGTTGGCCTAGGACGTAAGATTTTCATTCTTAAAATCGCGGGTTCGAATCCCGCACGGACTACCAGATAAAAAAGTATAAA
>JAEEGI010005593.1_pt1 | contig 28902 bp, 24 predicted proteins | sample 8958751 | NCBI WGS metagenome assembly JAEEGI01 (sample SAMN16246545, study PRJNA631951) | gut metagenome | biome: gut microbiome; feature: rumen; material: KS-attached | host: Bos | place: Iran: Karaj | collected 2018-10 | reverse complement strand
TCCATACGAAGAGGATAACCAGCGTGATGAACACAACGCCTGAACGTACCAGGAACGGCATGTCGGGGAAGGCGAATTTGTAGATAATCGAGAATGCGAAAGTACCAATGGCGCAGACTACAGCTGCCGTACCGCTGGCACGCTTCCACAGCAAGCCAAGACCGAAGATGACTACCACGCCGGGATAAACGAAGGCTGAGTACTCCTGGATGAACTGGAAGGCCTGGTCAATACCACCCATCAGTGGGTAAACGGCAATCAGCGCGATAATCAGTGCGGTAACAGACGTCATACGACCAACGTTTACAAGTTTCTTCTCAGAAGCAGTCTTGTTGATGAACTGCTTGTAGATATCCATCGTGAAGAGGGTAGAGGTGGAGTTGAACATGGAAGCCAGCGAAGAAATAACAGCAGCAGCCAGTGCAGCAAAGCTCAGACCCTTGACAATGGTAGGCGTGAAGTTACGAATCAGGAAAGGATAAGCATCGTCAGAACGAGAGATAGAGCCGGCCAGCGTCTCGCGCAGACCATCGCACTCAGGAGCATTCATAATGTAGAATGCGCAAACACCGGGGATACATACGATGAATGGAATCAAAATCTTTAGGAAGGCAGCGAATACCATACCTTTCTTAGCCTCGTCGAGCGACTTGGCAGCCAGACCCTTCTGGATGATGTACTGGTTGAAGCCCCAGTAACCCAGGTTGGTCAGCCACAGCGCACCGAAAATCAGCACGATACCAGGATTGGTAAAGAATGGGTCATCCTGAATAGCAGGGAAGGCTCCTTCATTTCGCGTAACAACCAGATTAAAGTGCTTATCGGCAGGATTCTGCGCCAGATAGTCCTTGATGTGGGCCAATGCGTCCCATGCTCCTCCTAAGCCCATTTCGTCGCCAATGACAGAAAGTGCAGCGTAAGCAGTAATCAGACCACCGCCAACGAGGAAAGTCACCTGCATCACGTCAGTCCAAGCCACAGAAGCCAGACCGCCATAGATAGAGTAGATACCGGCGATGACGAACAGCGACAGGATGATGCACATACGAACCTGGTCGATCTCGATGCCAGCCACGTTGACAACCATGTCGGTGGGCAGACCCAGAATCTGCTGGATAGCCAGAGCACCCAGCCAAGCGACTGATGTCAGATTAACGAACACATAGAGGAACAGCCACAGCAGTGAGAAAGCAAAGCCCACGCCCCAGTTGTAACGCTCGCGCAGGAACTGAGGAATCGTGAAGATCTTCTTCTCAATCATCAGAGGCAACAGGAACTTACCAACAACCAGCAGCGTTGCAGCAGCCATCAACTCGTAGGCAGCCTGGGCAATACCAGAGGCGAATGCCGAGCCAGACATACCGATAAACTGTTCTGCCGAAATGTTAGCGGCAATCAGCGAGGCACCGACAGCCCACCAAGTCAGGGTGTTACCTGCCAGGAAGTAGTCGGTTGACGATTTCTCTTCTCCCTTCTTGGTACGCGACAGGAACAGTCCCATACCAACAAGGATAATAATGTACACTATAAAGACCAAATAGTCGGCCGTAGCAAAACCATTGTTGCTTAGTGCTTCAAAAATTTTGTCCATTTGTTAACTGTTTTATTATTCTTGATTATTGATGATTATTTGTCGAACTCATTACTTAACCGAGAACTTGTAAGCTGCGTGGCTAAAGTACTTCTCGCCAGGATTCAGTACGGGGCTGGCCCACTCGGGATGGTTGGGGCTGTCGGGATACTTCTGGCTCTCCAGGCATACGCTGACGTGCTTCGGATACTTCAAACCGTGCTTGCGGATGATGTCGGCATCCTTGCCAACGCCCTGGAAATTACCGCTGTAAACCTGAACGCCAGGCTCGTTGGTGAACATCTCCATGAAGATACCGGTCTTGGGGCTGTACAGCGAGGCGCAAACCTGAGTGTCGTCGCCCTTACCGTCCTTATAGGTATTCAGACAGTAGTTGTGGTCGTAACCGGTAGCGTTCTGAATCTGGTCGAACTGACTGTTGATAGAGTCGCCGACAGCATGAGGTGTGCGGAAATCCATAGCGGTACCCTCTACAGACTTAATCTCGCCTGTGGGGATGTAGAGCTTGTCAGAAGGAGTGAAGTTGTCGGCATTCACGTAGAGCACCTGATCGTAGGCTGCCTGGGTGAAGTCGCCGCTCAGATTGTAGTAGTTGTGATTGGTCTGATTGATGATAGTCGGCTTGTCGGTCTCTGCCTCCCAAGTCATATCCAGCACGTTGTCGGCAGTCAACTTGTAGGTCGTCACGGCAGTCACCTTGCCGGGGAATCCGTTCTCGCCGTCCTCAGCAACGATGGTCAGCTTCAGGATTGAGTCGCCAATCTGCTCTGCCTCGTACACCTGATTCATCCAACCCGATGTGCCGCCGCCGTGCAGACAGTTTGGACCGTCGTTCTGCTTCAGCTGATAAGCTGTGTCGCCCAGCTTGAAAGCACCATTCTTGATACGGTTGGCATAGCGGCCTACGCTTGAACCATAGTCAGAGGGAGAATTCAGGGTGTCAGCATACTGAGCAATGTTGTCAAAGCCCAGTACGACGTCAGTGGGTTTGCCATCCTTGTCCGGAACAACAAGCGAGACGATGCGCCCACCGTAGTTGGTGATGCACACCTCCATGCCGTTCGCGTTCTTCAACGTGTAGAGCTTGACGGGCTTCTCGTTGATGATGGTGTCAAACTTGGCAGGGTCAAGACCCGAAACCGTCAGCGCCTTCTGCTCACCAGAGGCACAAGCTGAAAACATAGCTACTGCTACGCTTGCAACTGCGAAAACTGTCTTCAAGTTTTTCATTGTGTATAAAAGTTTTAGTTAAAGATTTAAATTTTGGTTGTAAAATTACTACTTATTTTCCGAATGGCAAAGAAATTTATAAAAAAAAATAGACGTGAGGTGTTATTTTCACACCTTACGTCTATTATTTAACGTTTACTAACAGAAAATACGAGTTATTTCGTGTTGTTTCTGTCGTAAATTATGAATTTAGCAGATTTTGCGAGAGCCATCGCCGATGACGACATCGTACACCTTCGGTTCATGACCGTATTTCTCGTTGAAGCGCTTTTTGGCATCCTCAATGAACTTACGATAGAGGTCATTGCGTACCAGGTTGATGGTGCAACCGCCGAAACCGCCGCCCATAATGCGGGATCCTGTCACGCCGTTCTCCTTGGCAATCTGGTTGAGGAAGTCCAGTTCCTCGCAGCTTACCTCGTAGTCCTTCGACAGGCCTTCGTGGGTCTGGTACATCAGCTCACCAACTTTCTCATAGTCACCTTCGGTCAATGCGTCGCAAACTGCAAGCACACGATCTTTCTCGCCCAGCACGAACTTGGCACGGCGGTAGTCGTCAGCTCCAATCTCGTCCTTGACCTCGTCCAGATCTTCCCATGTGCAGTCGCGCAGGGTTTCAAACTTAGCCTCAGGATGCTTGGCCTGTACGCACTTTACAACTTTCTCGCACGACATGCGTCGGTCATTGTAAGGTGAACCGGACAACTGATGCTTTACTACGGAGTCAAGCAATACTAATCGGTAACCATCAGGCTTGAAGGGGAAATATTGGAATTCTCTGCTGCGACAGTCAAGACGCATCAGACAGCCAGCCTTGCCAAAGACAGAGGCAAACTGATCCATGATACCACAATTCACGCCACAATAGTTATGCTCTGTAGCCTGACCTGCCAATACCATATCCCATTGCGATACCTTATTATCTCCAAACAAATCGTTCAGACCAAAAGCAAAGCAACTCTCCATAGCGGCACTTGATGACATGCCTGCACCAAGGGGGACATCGCCAGCAAAAGCAATATTAAAACCTTTAACAGGAACACCTAACTTTCTCATCTCAAGTGCAATACCATAAATATAGCGAGCCCATGATGCGCGTGGACCGTTAGGGTCTGAAAGCTTGAAGTCCACACGGTCCTTCAAGTCGATAGCATAGGCCATCACGGTATCTTCCGTATCGTTGATACGCATCTCTGCCATCACGCCCTTGTCTACTGCACCAGGGAACACGAAGCCACCATTGTAGTCCGTGTGCTCGCCAATCAGGTTGATGCGTCCAGGAGAAGCATAGATGTTACCTGTCTTTCCATCAAAATGCTTGATGAAACGGCTTCTTACAAAATCAATTTCCATCATATAATATTAAGGTGAGATGATTACTCAGCTACCCCAAAGCGATAGATAGTCTTCTGCTTGTACTGCTGACCGGGATTCAGCACCACTGACGGGAAGTAGGGACGGTTTGGTGTGTCGGGGAAGTGCTGAGCTTCCAGACAAACAGCCGAACGACGTGGGAAAGTGCATCCATTTGCTCCCTTATAGCCTGTAGCGAAGTTAGCAGTATAGAGCTGCATACCCGGCTCTGTCGTGTAGCACTCCAGCGTACGTCCAGTCTTCGGATCTGTAATACGTGCTGCAAAAGAGAGTTCGCCCTCTTCCTTCTTGTTGAGCACATAGTTGTGGTCATAGCCGTGACCAAACTTAATCTGCTCATTGTCAGCTTCAATCTCCTTACCAAAGGACTTCGGAGTACGGAAGTCGAACGGCGTACCTGCAACCTTCAGGATTTCTCCTGTAGGAATAGCGGTATCGTCAGTTGGCAGATAGAAGTCAGCATTGATCTCGCAAATCTGATCCTCGATAGTTGGGGTGGGGTCTGCAGTACCAGCCAGTGAGAAGAAGGCGTGATGTGTCAGGTTGACGATGGTCTTCTTGTTTGTTGTAGCCAGATACTCAATGACCAGCTCATTCTCGTCAGTAAAGGTAAATTCCACCGTTACATCCAATTCGCCAGTATAACCTTCCTCGCCATACGATGAGATGCGGTGCAGAGCCAACGAACGGGGACCCATCTGACGGGCATCCCATACCTTGCAGTTAAAGCCCTTCTTACCACCATGCAGATGGTTAGGACCATCGTTCAATGCCAACTGATAATCCTTGCCGTTCAATGTGAACTGACCCTTGCAGATGCGGTTACCCCAACGTCCGATTAACGTTGAGAGATAAGGCTCTTTACCACTGGTTAACTGCTCGATATTAGCATGTCCCTGAATAACGTTACCTACTTTGCCATCCTTGTCAGGAACCATGATAGCACAAATGGCACCACCATAGTTTGAAATAGCAACTTCATAACCCTTGCGGTTCTTCAAAATGTAAAGATCCGTCTTCTTACCATTAATAGTGGTCTGGAAATCCTTGCGATTCAGACCACACAAATTCGCGTTTTCCGTTGTGTTAGCCATATTCGTTTCGTTTATTGGTTAAATAAAAACTACCTGCAAAGTAACCAAAAAAAAACGAGAAAGACGAAAGAAAGACTAAAAAAAACGTTTACGAGAGTGTTAAAAACAACTAAATGCAATCTTTGAGGAAATCTCCAACGACGTAAGAAGAACCTCCAACAAAGATGAAATCGTTGGCTGACGCAGAACGGTAAGCTGCTTTATATGCTTCATTTACAGTAGAGTACGCCTTTCCTTTAAGACCGTGTTCTTTGGCTTTTTCCTGTACAATGGTCTCGCTGAGCGCTCTTTTAGTCTTAGCCTTGGTAAAATAGAATTTGGCATGTTTAGGTAGCAAATCGAGTACCTTGTCAATGTCTTTATCGTCCACCATACCGAATACGATGTGCATTTGTTGACAGTGGATATTAGCCAACTGGCGGCTTAAATACAACCATCCACCTACATTATGGCCTGTGTCGCAAACCACCTTGGGTGTCTGATTAACCGTTTGCCAACGGCCCATCAATCCAGTGTACTTACCCACATTGCTAATGCCTCTTTCTAATTCCAGACGGCACATGTCATGAGTCTTTCCTTCAATAACACTTGCCAGATAGCCCAGTTTACGTATTTCTTCAAGTGCATAGAGGGCTGTATTCATGTTCTGCTTCTGATAGATACCACCCAAGTCGCCATCCATTTCGCCCATGAGTTTCATGCGATAGTGCATACCGCCTTCAGTCCGTGGTTCGGCACTCAGTACTTCCGGCTCATCGTCAGCAAAGACAATTGGTGCATTCATCTCACGAGCCTTGGCTTCAAACACGGGGCGTGTCTCGGCATCCGACTCACCAATCACTACAGGCGTACCTTTTTTAATAATACCAGCCTTCTCCCCAGCAATCTTTGCCAGTGTGTCGCCCAAAAATTGGGTGTGGTCGAAACTGATGTTGGTGATAACGCTGACCAGCGGCTGAATGATGTTGGTGCAGTCCAATCGTCCGCCCAATCCCACTTCTACAATGGCAATATCGACTTTCTTTTCCTTGAAATATTGGAAAGCCATTGCTGTAGTGACTTCAAAGAACGACGGATGCAGAGGTTCAAAGAATGAACGTTGTTCTTCAACGAACTTCACAACATATTGCTGACTGATAGGTCTTCCGTTGACACGAATGCGCTCGCGGAAGTCAACAAGATGTGGTGAAGTGTAGAGGCCTACGTTATAGCCACACTGCTGCAAGACAGAGGCAATGGTATGCGACACGCTGCCCTTACCATTGGTACCACCCACATGGATGCTCTTGAACGACAAGTGGGGATGTCCCAAATGTTCGTCCAGCGCCAGTGTATTGCTCAGTCCTTCTTTATAGCCAGATGCCCCTTGTCGTTCGAACATGGGCATCTGATTATAGAGGTACTCGCAAGTCTCTTTGTAATTCATGCTTAACTGAAATAGTTCTTGAATTTCTGGAAGATGCTACGTTTCGTCGCAGCATCGCCCTTGAAATTATCGCTCTGACGGAACTTCTCGATGGCTTCCTTCTCTTCGCGCGACAGTGTCTTAGGCACGTAAACGCTCACGTTTACCACCAAGTCACCATTGCCGCGTCCATACCCTTGTACGGCAGGCAGACCTTTTCCTCTCAGTCGTAAAGTCTTGCCAGGTTGCGTTCCAGCTTCCATCTTTACCTTCAAACGGGTTCCTTCAATAGTCGGTATCTCAACATCACCGCCAAGAGCAGCAGTAGGGAAGTCGAGCAGCAGATTGTATATCAGGTCGTTGTTGTCACGAACGAAGTTCTCGTTTTCTTCTTCCTCGATAAACACCTGGATATCGCCATTGATACCCTTGCGTCGACCAGCATTACCCTTGCCGGGAACATTGACAACCATACCTTCGGCAACTCCAGCAGGAATCTTGATTTCTACTACTTCCTCACCTTTCTCGATACCCGTACCGCCACAGTGCTTACACTTGTTCTTGATGACCGTTCCCTCGCCACCGCAGGTAGGACAAACGCCTTGTGTCTGCATCATACCGAAGATGCTCTGTGTCGTGTGGGTAATGACACCAGAACCATGACACGTAGGACACTGGTCGTTGGTGCTGCCAATTTCGGCACCTGTACCGTGACAGTGGGTACAGGTAATGTCCTTACGTACCTTGAATTTCTTGGTAACGCCATGAGCAATCTCCTGCAACGACAGACGAACTTTCAGACGCAGGTCAGAACCACGGTGTTTCTGAGGACCGCGCTTCGCGCCTCCAAAACCACCAAAACCAGCATGTCCACCAAAAATGTCGCCGAACATCGAGAAGATGTCGTCCATATTCATCGAGCTACCGCCAAACGGGTCGAAGCCACTGCCACCCATGCCGCCAGGGCCATTGAATCCGAATGTGTCATACTGCTGACGCTTCTGAGGGTCGTGCAGTACGTCGTATGCCTCAGCAGCCTCCTTGAATTTCTCCTCAGCCTCCTTGTTGCCAGGGTTACGGTCAGGGTGGTATTTGATGGCGATAGTGCGATACGCCTTCTTAATCTGGTCCTCTGTGGCGTTCTTATCGACGCCAAGCACCTCATAATAGTCTCGTTTCTGTGCCATTTCTTCTTACTTCTTACATCTTACTTCAGACATCATACATCTTACATCAGACATCTTACTGTCCTACTGCCACTTTGGCGTGGCGAATCACTTTATCATTCAGCTGATAGCCTTTCTGCAGGCAGTCAATGACCTTGCCCTTCTTGTCGTCGCCCATGCCAGGCACCATGGCCACAGCCTCATGAACATCGGTATTGAAGTCGGCATTCTCTGTCTCAATCTCCTTGACGCCCAGACCTTCGAGGGCTTTGACAAACTTATTGTAGATAAGTTCCATGCCCTCACGCAACACCTGTGGGTCGTCGGTCTTTGCACCATTCTCGATGGCACGCTCCATATCATCAATGATGGGCAGGATGGCACTGACGGCCTTCTCGCCACCATTCAGAATGAGCTCTGCCTTCTCCTTCAGCGTACGTTTGCGGTAGTTGTCAAACTCGGCGGTCTTGTAAAGCATCTGGGTCTTCAGCTGCTCTATCTCAGCCAGAGCTTTCTCCAGCGGATCTTTTTCTTCTTCAGGCTCTTCTGCGGGAGCATCAGTGGCTGCTGCTTCGTCAGCGACACAATCGCTGGCAGCAGTATCTTCTTTTGGTTCGTTCTGTTCGAGGGTTTCCTCCTCTTCTTGATTCAATATTTCTTCTTCTGTCATAGCTACTATTATTAAATGTTTTGCTAAGCCCTATGCAAATTCCGTGCCAATTATCAATTATCAATTGTTAATTATCAATTGGCGCCAGCATAAAGTTCTGCTTTCTTCTCCTTGATGCTCTCGTCGTAGATGTAGTCATCGTATGTGGTCAGCTTGTCGATGGTGCCCTTAGGCGTCAGTTCGATGATGCGGTCTGCCACAGTATTGATAAACTCATGGTCGTGCGAGGCAAAGAGGATATTGCCCTTAAACTGTATCAGGTTGTTGTTGAAAGCCTGGATTGACTCCAAATCCAAATGGTTGGTAGGCGTGTCGAGAATCAGACAGTTGGCATTCTTCAGCTGCATGCGGGCTATCATACAACGCATCTTTTCGCCTCCAGAGAGTACACAGACTTTCTTCTGGATGTCCTCATCCTTGAACAGCATTCGACCCAAGAACGACTTCATCATTACCTCGTTGCCTGTACCAAACTGACTGAGCCAGTCAACGAGATTCATCTCCGACTGGAAGAACTCGGTATTGTCCAAAGGCAGGTAAGCTGTCGTAATGGTGACGCCCCATTTATACGTGCCGGCATCTGGCTCGCGATTGCCGTTTATAATCTCGAAGAGTGCCGTCATAGCCTTGGGGTTGTGTGACAAGAAGACAGTCTTCTGACCCTTCTCAATCGTAAAGTTCACATTGTCGAACAATACCGTTCCGTCAGCATCCAGAGCCTTCAAGCCTTCCACTTCCAGAATCTGTGTGCCAGGCTCGCGTTCCATCGAGAAGATGATGCCAGGATACTTACGTGTAGAGGGTGTGATTTCCTCGACATTCAATTTCTCCAACATTTTCTTACGCGAGGTGGTCTGCTTCGACTTTGCCACATTGGCAGAGAAACGGCGGATGAACTCCTCCAACTGCTTGCGCTTCTCGTCGGCCTTCATCTTCTGGTTCTGAGCCTGACGCAAGGCCAGCTGCGAACTCTCATACCAGAATGAATAGTTACCTGAGAACAGCGTTACCTTGCCGAAGTCGATATCAACGGTCTGAGTGGATACAGCATCCAGGAAGTGACGGTCGTGGCTGACAACCAGAACACATTGTTCCAAGTTCGACAGGTATTCCTCCAACCATTGAACGGTATCGAGGTCGAGGTCGTTGGTAGGCTCGTCCAGCAACAGGTTGTCGGGGTGTCCGAACAGAGCCTTAGCCAGCATCACGCGCACCTTCTCGTTATTCGATATGTCTGCCATTTGGGCATAGTGCTGTTCCTCCTTGATGCCCAAGTTCTGCAACAACTGCGCAGCTTCGCTCTCAGCCTCCCAACCGTTCATCTCGGCAAAGGCCATTTCCAACTCAGCAGCACGATTACCGTCTTCCTCGGTCATTTCTTCCTTAGCATACAGAGCTTCGCGCTCCTTCATGTTCTGCCACAGGGGCTGATGTCCCATCAGCACGGTGTTCATCACTGAAAACTCATCGTACTTAAAGTGGTCCTGCTCCAGCACCGACATACGCTCGCCGGGCAGCATCTCAACGGTTCCCTTGTTGGGTTCCAGCTCGCCACTAATAGCGCGCAGCAGGGTTGACTTACCGGCACCGTTAGCACCGATAATACCATAAATGTTACCACTCGTAAACTTCAGATTGACGTCCTTGTATAACGTCTTTTTTCCAAACTGGATAGCCAGATTTGTGACTGTTATCATCTCTTCTTTATACCTTATTATATTATTAGCGGCTGCAAAGGTACGAAAAAGTAGGGTAAAACGCAAATTTTCTCTCAATTTTAAAATATAAACACTAAACTTTTATTATCTTTGCACCCATGAATACGCCATATTACATGATTGAAGAGCAAAAGTTGCGTCGCAATCTGGCTCTTATTAGCAATGTCGCACGTCGCACGGATTCTGAGTGGATACTGGCTTTCAAGGCTTTTGCCCTTTGGAAGACCTTTCCCATTTTCCGTGAATACATAAAGGCTACCACTGCCAGCTCGCTCTCTGAGGCCCGCCTGGCTTTTGAGGAGTTTGGCTCTAAGGCGCACACCTTCTCGCCAGCCTATAAGGATGACGAGATTGACGACATTATTCGCTGTTCCAGTCATCTGACGTTCAATTCCCTCTCGCAATACGAGCGTTATCATAGTCGGGCAGGGGAGTGTTCGCTGGGCCTGCGCGTCAATCCTGAATACAGCGAGGTGGGCACGTTGCTCTATAACCCCTGTGCCCCAGGTACGCGCTTTGGGGTTAGTGCCGACCAGTTGCCCGACCAGTTGCCTACCGACATCCGAGGCTTCCATTGCCACTGCCATTGCGAGAGTGGTTCTGATGTGTTCGAGCGTACGCTCCAACATATCGAGGACAAGTTTGCACGTTGGTTCTCGCAGATTGAGTGGATCAATTTCGGTGGCGGTCATCTGGTGACGCGTGCCGACTACGACATTGAGAGACTGGTACGTATCATGCAGGGCTTCCATAGTCGCTATTCGCACCTGAAGGTCATCTTCGAGCCGGGCAGCGCCTTTGCCTGGCAGACGGGTCCGTTAGTAGCCAGCGTCGTCGATGTAGTTGAGGACAAGGGCATCCGCACAGCTATTCTCGATGTCAGTTTTACTTGTCACATGCCTGACTGTCTGGAAATGCCGTACTATCCCGATGTCCGCGGTGCCGAACATGTTGACGAAAACAATTCCCAATTCGTTTACCGCCTTGGGGGCAACAGTTGCTTAGCAGGCGACTTCATGGGTTACTGGCGTTTCCCCCGCGAGTTGCAGGTGGGCGACGAAGTCATCTTCGAGGACATGATCCATTACACAACCGTCAAGACCAATATGTTCAACGGTATCACGCATCCGTCGTTGACTATGCTTCATGCCGACGGACGGTTGGAACTGCTGCGCCGCTTTGCCTACGAGGACTATCGTAATCGTATGGACTAATGACATTTACCGATTTAAGACTTTACCATTTACTAATTGCAAACAAAACCATTATGAAAAGAATCATTCTCAGTCTTGTGACTATGTTGACCATGTGCGCCACCGCTCAGGCACAGCGCCTGGTGTCGGTGAAGAACTACGGTGCCAACTGGCAGAAGAACATGATTACGCTGAAGAACAAGCCCAACGGCACCATCTACCGCTTGCGCGTAGAGAAGCAGAACGAGTATTTGCCACGTGGCGAAGAGGCCAAGGACCTTGAACAGTTCATCTCCGAGCGTATCGACATCGGCTGGCTGGCACTCTATCGCCGCTCCGCTGGTGACCAGAATTACAAGTTCATCGTAAAAATCTACGATAAAGACGAGAATCCACTCTATACCATCGACCTCGGACAGGTTTCTGACAACAACTACTGCGAGGTGCAGGATGTCCGCTGGGATAACGATACCCACAACCTGCTGTTCAACATGGCTTGTCCCAGCTATGCCAGCGGCGTCAATGGCAAGGGCTCCAAGCTGCATTGCTACAATCCTGAGCGTCGCGAGATGGTGTGGTCAACCGACTGGCTCACCAGTAACGACATCTTTATCCTCGATTCCAAGTTCGTGTTCTGTTCGTATGGTTTTACCAGCGAGAAGAAGTTCCTCTTCATGCTCGACAAGTACACGGGCAAGATTTACAGCAAGTTGCCCTTTACCTATAAGGTGGAATACCTGGAGCTGCAAACCGAACAAAACGGACGCGAATATCTCTATGCCGTCGACTACAACGACAACCTCTTCAAGTACTACGTCGAGGGTGCCAAGACGGTAGCTGAGACTGGTAAGGTGTTCACCGTAGTCTATGCCGTCAGCGACGACGGCTACCTGAACGTCCGTTCTGAACCTTCTATGAACGGTAAAGTACTCACCAAACTGTGGATGCAGGATCACGGACTGGGACGTGGCGTTCTGCTTGAGAAAGGCAAGCAGTGGAGCAAGGTCAGCGTCGACGGCATCGTGGGTTACGTCTATACCAAGTATCTGGGCCAGATGTCGTGGATGCTCGGCAACGGTCCGAAGATTGTAGCCAGCAAGGCTGCCGTCATCTATTGCGAGGACAATGCCGAGGGCGGGCTCAAGCCCTTCTACACCGTCACCAAGGGCACCATCATCGCCGACACCTTCTTTGAGCATTCATTTGACGGTGTGGAATACTACGAACTACGCACAGGCCACGATTACCTCTTTGTTAAGAAGACTGACGTCATAGTGAAGTAAGTTCTATATTGACTATTGATTATTATAATTTATGGTAGAAATTTGTGATAGTGCTGCGTTGAAAGCAAAAAAAGAAAAATATCAGCTGCTCACGGAGCAGATTAGTGCTTTGATAGAAGGAGAGACGGATAGTGTGTCAGTAATGGCTAACGTTTGCAGTGCCATTCATGACGCGATGGGCTTCTTCTGGACGGGCTTTTATAGGGTAAACAATGGCGAACTGATACTTGGCCCGTTTCAGGGGCCTGTAGCCTGTATGCACATTGGCTATGGTCGTGGTGTATGTGGAACGGCATGGAAGGAACAACAAACCATCGTTGTTCCAGATGTTGAGCAGTTTCCAGGACACATAGCTTGTAGCAGCCTCTCACGTTCGGAGATTGTTGTCCCCGTTTTTGATCAAGATGGTAACGTTGTGGCCGTCCTTGATATTGATAGCAAGGAACTGGCCACATTTGACGATACGGATAGAGTCTTTCTGGAAGGTATCTGCAAGATGATACCTGCACCGCCATGCGGGCTTCAGGCAAAATGAATCTTATTGGATGGCCATGAAGGCTTGCATGAACTCGTTGAGCTTTAACAGACCGTAAGAGCCAGACACACAGGACGCCTCGTCGTATTGCTGAACACTGTCTGGCTCGATGCCACGATGCCAGATGAGGAAAGGAACGGGCTGACCTACATGGACGCGCTGTTCAACAGGTGTCAGGTGATCGGGGAGTACGGCAATGCATACTGGTTCATTCCAAGTTGCCACTTTGTTGTAAATAGGAGCGATAAGGCGCTGGTCGAGATACTCAATGGTCTTCAGCTTCAACTCAAGGTCACCATCATGACCAGCCTCGTCGCTTGCCTCGACATGAACAAACACGAAATCATCCTTCTCAAGGGCCTCGATGGAAGCCTGGGCTTTACCTTCATAGTTGGTATTGGCAAGTCCTGTGGCACCTGGTACTTTGATGATGCGCAGACCGGCATATTTGCCGATGCCTTGAATGAGATCGACAGCCGAGATAACGGCGCCACTCTTAATGGCTGCATACTGCTCCATCAGCGTTTCCATAGACGGACGATAGCCGCCACTCCAAGGCCAGATGCTGTTGGCCTGACGCTCCCCGCGCTTGGCTCTTTCGATATTGAAGGGATGCTGGGCAAGCAGTTCCTGCGACTTCAGTATCATCTCGTTGATGAGGTCAGCAGTTTCTTGCGGAGAGAGTCTTTTCGCAGAATCCGTATTCTCTGTGGCTTCTGGTTTCACCAGCAGCGGGCGCCATTCTTCGTTAGGGTGATCATGGGGTGGGGCACAAGTGATGTGTTTGTTGCCGCCCTTGATGACCAACAAATGGCGATATTGAATTCCGCAGATGAATTTCACGCGTTCGCAACCCTCGCGTTCGTTGATGGGTTTAGCGAGGTTTTCATTGAGATAGTCAATCAGTACACGGGCATCATCCGTCTCAAGATTGCCACCGTTATGGGTGATAATCTTGCCGTCCTCTAAAGTGATGATATTGCAGCGGATGGCAAAGTCATCGTCAGCCATTTCATAGCCGATACTTGCAGCCTCTAAAGGGCCACGACCTTCGTAAACCTTGTTCAGGTCGTAGCCGAGAATAGCGGTATTAGCAACCTCTGATCCTGGAGGAAAACCTTCGGGCACGGTAATGAGTCGTCCACAACGACCTTCGCGTGCCAACTGGTCCATCATGGGTTTATGGGCATATTGCAACAAGGTCTTCCCACCGAGTCTTTCAACAGGCAGGTCGGCCATGCCGTCACCCAAAATAATAATATGTTTCATAGTGGAAAAAGGCTGGACGGCAGAACCGTCCAGCACACTATTAAATATTAGCGATTGACATGATATTGGCGAAGACACCAGCAGCCGTTACAGCAGCACCGGCACCATAGCCTTGGATAAGCATAGGGTACTCCTTATAGCGCTCGGTGGTCAAGAGCACGATGTTGTTCGAGCCTTCGAGGCCGTAGAAAGGATGACCATAAGGCACTTCCTTCAAGGCAACGCTAGTTTTGAACGACGAAGGATCGTTCTCGTCTGCTTCCATCGTAGCCACGAAGCGCCAGCGCTTGTTTTCAGCTTCCAGCTTCTGACGACGAGTCTCGAAGTCGGCATCCAGTTCGGGCAGACGCTTCCAGAAGTCGTCGAGGCTGCCCTCGAAGTAACTGTCGGGCACAAAGAGGTGCTTCTCCACATCGTCTTGCTCTACCTTGTAGCCTGCCTCACGAGTCAGAATGACCAGCTTGCGAATCACATCCGTACCACTGAGGTCAATACGTGGGTCGGGCTCAGAATAGCGTTGCTCTTTGGCACGACGAACGGTCTCAGAGAAAGGCACATCGGCAGCAATCTCATTAAAGATAAAGTTAAGCGTACCAGAGAGGATAGCCTCGATTTTCAGTATCTTATCGCCTGAGTTACACAGGTCGTTGATAGTACCGATAATGGGAAGACCAGCACCAACGTTGGTCTCATAACGGAACCACACACCACGGTCACGAGCTGTCTGTTTGAGTTTTAGATAACTGTCATAGTCACCAGAAGCAGCAATCTTGTTGGCAGCTACAACCGATATGTTATGCTCTAAGAAGGTCTGGTAAAGCATTGCAATCTGACGGCTGGCCGTACAGTCTACAAAGACGCTATTGAAGATGTTCATCTTGACGATTTCGTCGCGCATGTGATCGGTGTTGGCAGGAAAGCCCGCACGTAACGTCTTTTCGTAATTATCAAGATCGATACCGTCGCGATCCAGCACAAAATTATCTACATCGCTGATACCGACCACATTCAGCTTCAGACGACGCGATTGCATGAGGAACTGCTGCTGGGTACGAATCTGTTCGAGCAACATGCCGCCAACAGTACCGATACCGCAAATGAAAAGATTCAGCACCTTGTATTCTGACAGGAAGAACGAGTCATGGAGCACGTTAAGTGACTTGCGCAGGAATTTGCCGTCAACCACAAACGAAATGTTCGTCTCGGAAGCACCTTGGGCGCAAGCAATCACGGAGATACCAGAACGTCCCAAAGTACCAAACAGCTTACCGGCAATACCTGGTGTCTGCTTCATGTTTTCACCAACGATGGCGATAGTGGCCAGGCCGCTTTCCACCTGCATTGGGAACATTGCGCCCGTCTCAATCTCCTTGGCGAATTCAGCATTCAATACCTCAGCAGCAGCTGCAGCATCCTCGTCGCGTACACCAATAGAAGTAGAGTTCTCAGACGAAGCCTGTGATACCATGAATACGCTGATGCCCTTGTTTGCAAGGGTTGTAAAGATACGGCGATTGACACCAATCACACCTACCATTGAGAGACCCGTCACAGTAATAAGCGATGTGCCCTTAATGCTCGAAATACCCTTAATAGGTTTCTGGTCGTTCTCAATTTTAGACTTAATCAATGTACCTGGATGTTCAGGATTGAAGGTATTTTTAACCTTGATGGGTATATTCTTGACACAAACGGGATAAATCGTTGGGGGATAGATGACCTTGGCACCGAAGTTACAGAGCTCCATGGCCTCTACATAAGAGAGTTCATTGATAGTATAGGCTGTCTTGATAACCTTTGGATCAGCAGTCATGAAGCCATCGACGTCGGTCCAAATCTCCAATACTTCTGCATTCAGAACTGCAGCAATGATAGAAGCTGTGTAGTCAGAACCACCACGTCCCAAGTTGGTAGTCTCGTGGCTGTCACGGTCACGGGCAATGAAGCCGGGTACTACATACACGTTCTTTTCGCTGATGTTCTCGAAAGCTTTTTTTACCAGCTTTGCAGTCAAGTCGGCATCAATCACGTGCATGCCCTGTTTATCCCACGTACGGATAAAGTCACGGCTGTTCATGCGGATGCCGTTCTTAATCATTGCAGCTACGATATGAGAACTCAGACGCTCACCGTAAGAGACGATGGTATCAGCTGTCTTCTCGCTCAAGTCGTGAATCAGGTACACACCATAGAAGATACTCTTCAACTGGTCGAAGAGCTGATCTACATTATTAAATAAGTCTATGCGCTTTTTATCATCCGTAATGATGGCCTCAATCATCTGGTGGTGGCGTGTCACCATCGCGTCAAACTCCTCACGATAGTGTTCATCGCCCTGCTTGGCCATCTGTGATGTGGCGATCAGTTTGTCGGTGATGCCGTCAAGTGCACTAACTACTACTACGACAGGTTGCGTCCGAGCCTCTGTCTCCACAATTTTCTTCAAGCTAAGAATGCTTTTTACGGAACCTACGGACGTTCCGCCGAATTTCATTACTTTCATATTTCTATGCAATTTACCTTACCACCGGTACCCCAAAACAAGCGGGGACTACTCCAATGGCGCTGCAAAGATAATGCAAATATAACAAAATACCAAAAGAAATTTGACTTTTCTTTTGGTATCATGCTTATATTGTTACCTATGACCGACTAAATCTCGTCACTCATATAGCCTTTCGGCAGTCGTCGACAGTTATACTGTGAAGCCATAATCTCGCCGTATGCACCTGCCGAACGGATAGCCAGCAGATTGCCGCGATGTGTACGATTCAAGTCAATCTGCTTGGCAAAAACGTCCGTCGATTCACAGATAGGACCTACAACGTCGTAAGTGTCTGGCTCCTCTTCGCTGCTGATGTTTTCTATCTTGTGATAGGCTTGATAAAGGGCAGGACGAATCAGGTCAGTAAAACCGGCATCGACGATGGCAAACTTCTTGACAGAGCCTTCTTTAATATATAAGGTACGCGTAATGAGCGAGCCACACTGGGCAACGACAGCACGCCCCAGCTCAAAGTGAAGTGTCTGACCAGGACGCAGTTTCAACTTCTTTGCATAGGTGTCAAAGTATGACTTGAAATCGGGAATGCTAACGCGATTGGGGTGCTGATAATCGACGCCCAAACCGCCACCGACATTGATGTGCTCGACCTGAATCTGGTGGCGTTCCAGTTCCAGTTGCAGTTCGTTGACACGGTTGCAGAGGGCTTCGAAATCGCCCATATCCAAAATCTGTGAACCAATATGGAAATGCAGACCAACCACCTTAACATTAGCCATGCTTTGGGCCTCCTCGATGACTTTCAGCATGTCGCGAATGTCAATGCCGAACTTGTTCTCGGCCAACCCCGTCGTGATATTGGCATGGGTATGGGCTCCCACATTAGGGTTCAGGCGGAAAGCCACACGGGCCACCTTGCCCTTGGCTGCAGCCAACTCGTTAATAATCTCAAGTTCTGGAATACTCTCTACATTGAAGCAGAAAATGTCGTTGTCCAGTCCGAGATTGATTTCCCAGTCGCTCTTGCCTACGCCAGCAAAAACGATCTTACTGCTTGGGAAACCTGCTTTGACTGATGCCTCTATTTCGCCACCGCTCACGCAGTCGGCACCAAGACCGGCCTCGCGGATGATGCGAAGAATCCTGGGGTTGGCATTAGCCTTGACAGCATAGTGTACGCAGAAACCCTCATGCTTTTGGGCTTCGCTGTTAATAACACGGAGCGTTTCTCTCAAGAGCTCCGTGTCATAGTAATAGAACGGCGTCTGTATATCCTGAAACTTCGCCGTTGGAAATTGTCCTTTTGTCATTGTGTTGGTATCGGTTTAATTAAAGAGCATATCGCTCAAACTCTGCAGTGCACGTTTCTTGTCTTCCTCACGAATCAGGAACGAGATGTTGTAGTTCGAGCCACCATACGAAATCATGCGAACAGGAATATTCTTCAGTGCATCCATTACCTGCGTTTCGAAACCGATATTCGACCAATCAAGGTCGCCTACGACACAGATGATGCACATGCCGGTATCAACAGTTACCGTACCATACTTCTTCAGCTCGTCAACAATCTCGCCAAGATGGGCCGAATTGTCAATAGACATTGAAACACCGACCTCCGAGGTGCATACCATATCGATAGGTGTCTGATAGCTCTCAAAGATTTCAAACACCTTGCGCAGGAAGCCAGTAGCCAACAACATGCGTGACGATTTAATCTTGATGGCAATGATATTGTCTTTTGCTGCCACAGCCTTAATCTTACCATATTCGGTCTGGTTCGAGATGGTTGTACCCTCAGCATCGGGCTCCATGGTGTTCAGCAGACGAACGGGAATACCGCTGTACTTAGCTGGCTGAACGCAGGTGGGGTGCAGAATCTTAGCACCAAAGTATGCCAACTCGGCAGCCTCTTCGAAGTGCAGCTGATGAACGGGCTGTGTCTTGTCAACCACACGCGGGTCGTTGTTATGCATACCGTCAATGTCCGTCCATATCTGAATCTCCTCAGCATTGATAGCAGCACCTATCAATGATGCGGTATAGTCAGAACCACCACGTTGCAGGTTGTCAATTTCACCATAGGCATTACGGCAGATGAAGCCCTGCGTGATATATACCTGCTGACCCTCGTTCTTCTCCATAATAGCAGCCAGTTTCTCCTTGATATATACGGGATCAGGCTCAGAATTCTTGTCTGTACGCATAAAGTCGAGGGCATTGAGCAGTACGGCCTTGATGCCCAGTTCCTGCATATAGGCTACCACCATATTGGTGGAAATCAGTTCGCCTTGAGCCACAATACTTTTCTCCTCAAAACTGGTAAACAACTCCTTGGTAAACGAGCGCAGATAGTTCATTTCAGAAGTCAGGAACTCACGGATTTGAGCCTTCACAGCATCAGTAGAGTAGAGCTCATCAATGTGCTTCAGATACTTGCGCTCCAACTGGTTAATGACCTCATTGGCTCCCTCAGGATTCTTCTTGTAGAGATAGTTTGAGATTTCCACCAATGAGTTGGTGGTACCCGACATTGCTGAGAGCACAACAAATACAGGTTCACCTGACTTGGTTACTAACTTGGTTACTTCTTTCATGCGAGCCGGTGATCCTACCGACGTGCCGCCAAATTTCATTACTTTCATTGTATCTTTATTTTTATCTTTAATCTTTCATCTTTAATTATTCATCTGTCACCTACATTGACAGGTCTTCACGAGTGGAGTAGTCGACTGCCTGTTGTGCAGAAACCTCTTCCTCTTCGGTAAGAGCCATCTTGTTGTAGTCGTTGGTAATTTCCTCCAGTCGATGGTCAATGCAGCGATACACAATACCTGGATATTCATCGAGTAGGGGAATGTTATGCGTTGTCATGACAACAGCCGTACCCGACTGTGTGACCTGGCGTAACAGACTAATGATGTGAGCTGCTGTATCTGGATCCAGATTACCCGTAGGCTCATCGGCAATGATAATTTTAGGATGGTTCAGCATAGAACGGGCAATAGCAACACGCTGCTGCTCACCACCTGACAATTCATGTGGGAAACGGTCGGCATATTCTTGTAGCTCCACATCCTCCAAAACATCGTTGATGCGTTCTTCTATCTCCTGCTTATCTTTCCAACCAGTAGCTTTCAGCACGAAAGCAAGGTTATCGTGAACTGTACGGTCGCTCAGCAACTGAAAGTCCTGAAAGATGATGCCCATCTGACGACGCAAAGCAGGCACATACTTACGCTTCAAGCCACGTAGGTCATGATTCAACACTATAGCATTCTCAGCCTCGTTAAGGTCTAGTTCGAAGTAGAGCGTCTTTAACAGCGAACTCTTACCAGAACCCACACGACCAATGATGTAAATGAATTCGCCTTCATCTACATGGAAGTCTACATCTTGCAATACGGGGGTACCGTCCTGCTGAATGATGTTTGCTTTCTTATAATCAATAAGCATAATTCTTTGATATTTATTGCGGAAGCAAATTATTCACTACTCACTCTTCACTTCATCGTACCTGCAGCCTTGGCCTCACGACGCTGCTTATCCCAGTTAGGGTCATGGCGACGATGCAACTCTTCTGCCACATCCTCGATATTCAGGCCCTTTTCTGCTAAAAGAACTATCAGATGGTAGAGCAGGTCACTGGCCTCATAGACCAAGTGTTCCTTAGTACCATTAGTGGCCTCAATAACAGTTTCCAACGCCTCTTCGCCTACTTTCTGGGCTATCTTGTTTACACCGTCCTTAAAGAGTTTTGTGGTGTACGATCCCTCTGGCATCTGCTGTTTGCGCTTATTGATGAACGCCTGTAATTCAGAAAGGAAGAGTAGGGGATTACCCTCGTTTTCCTCGCCCCAGCAGGTGTCCGTCCCAGTATGACAAGTCGGACCTATTGGATTTACGCGAACCAACAACGTATCTTCGTCGCAGTCAATTTTCATGTCTACCAGGTTTAAGAAGTGCCCTGACGTCTCACCCTTAGTCCATAATGTCTGACGTGTACGGCTCCAGAAGGTCACATGACCCGTATCAAGCGTCTTCTGATAGGCTTCTTCGTTCATAAAACCTAACATCAGCACCTGACGGGTTGTCGCATCTTGTATGATGGCAGGCACCAAGCCGCCCATCTTCTCGAAATCTATTTTCATATTCTTACGTTTATTCCTTCTTGTCTTAAGTATTGTTTCAGTTCTGGAACGGGTATCTCGCCAAAGTGGAATACTGAAGCAGCCAAAGCAGCATCAGCATGTCCTTCTGTAAACACGTCACGGAAATGCTCTTTCTTTCCCGCGCCACCACTGGCGATAATAGGTATCGATAGCGTATCAGCCAATTCGCGTAGCGCCTCGTTGGCATAACCGTTCTTCGTACCATCATGGTTCATCGAGGTGAAAAGTATTTCGCCTGCACCTCGTTCCTGCGCCTCACGAGCCCATTCAAACAAGCCTCGTTCCGTACGTTCGCGACCTCCCTTCAGGTAGCAATGCCACCCGTCTTCATCCAGACGGGCATCAATGGCAACGACACAAACCTGGGAACCAAAACGGCTGGTGATTTCGTCTATCAGTTCTGGGCGACGTATGGCAGCGCTATTCACACTTACCTTATCAGCTCCCGCATAGAGCAGACGCTCAACATCCTTCAGTTCGTTGATGCCACCACCAACCGTAAACGGTATATTCAGTGTCTGAGCTACTTTCGTTACCATTTCTGTGAACGTCTTACGACCTTCAAACGAAGCAGTGATATCAAGGAAACATAGCTCGTCAGCACCCTGCTCTGAGTAAGCTTTACCTAACTCTACAGGGTCACCAGCACTTCGCAGATTCACGAAGTTGATGCCTTTAACGGTCTCGCCGTCCTTGACATCCAAACAGGGTATTATGCGTTTTGCCAGTCCCATAGTTCTTGCAGATTTATTTTACCTTCATAAATGGCCTTGCCAAATACAACAGCAGGAATGCCTGCAGCATCCAGTGCCTGGATGTCATCCATGGAAGACACGCCTCCACTGGCTATCAGATGTAGCTCAGGATAAGTCTCCATCACCTTTTTGTAAAGGTCGATAGCAGGACCTGCCAAGGTGCCGTCTTTCGAAATCTCCGTGCAAAGCACCTTGCTGACACCAGCATCAATATATTTCTTAAGGAAGGGTAGGAGGTCTTCGCTTGAATCTTCTTTCCAACCATTAATGCTGATACGCCCATTCCGAACGTCAGCACCTAAGATAATGCGTTCAGCACCATATTTCTCAAGCCATCCCATAAAGCGTTCAGGTTCTGTGACAGCTATCGAACCGATGGTAACCATCGTGGCGCCACAACGGAAAGCCTCTTCAATATCTTCGTCTGTCTTGATGCCGCCTCCGAAGTCTACTGTCAATTTTGTCTCTTCTGTGATACGACTAAGTACTGAACCATTGACAATATGCTTTGATTTGGCACCATCCAAGTCAACGACGTGCAGTCGCTGGTAACCGATACGCTCAAATTCTTGAGCCATATCCAGCGGATGGCCATATACCGTCTTTTGGTCATAATCACCCTTTGTCAAGCGCACGCACTTTCCATCGATAATATCTATGGCCGGTATCAGTTCTATCTTCATTGTCGATTATCTATTATCAATTGTCAATTGGAGAAAATTCTCCAGAATTCTCTCGCCCACCTTTCCACTTTTTTCTGGATGAAACTGGCAGGTGTAGAAATTATTTTTATGCATTGAGGCAGAGTAGGGCAGGATATAGTCTGCCGTAGCAATAGTCTCTTCGCAAACGGGTACATAGTAGCTATGTACAAAATAAACATACGGATTCTCGCCCAGTCCTTCCATCAATGGTGACTTTAGGTTGTAGAGATTCTGCCACCCCATACACGGAACTTTATCCTCATGTCGCTTAGGCTGGAATCGTTTTACCTCCGCATTAAAAATACCGATGCAGTCAACATCGCCTTCCTCAGAGTGCTTGCATAACAGCTGCTGACCAACACAAATACCGAAGACAGGCTGTTTCAGGTTACGAATTACCTCGTCTAGACGTCTGGCTTTCAGGTATTCCATTGCCTCAGCAGCGTGTCCCTGGCCAGGAAACAGCACGCAATCAGCCTTCTGCAATTGCTCGGCATCATCAGTCAGTAGGGGGTCAACGCCCATTCTGCGAAGGGCATTTACCACCGAATAGATGTTTCCTGCATTATATTTTACGATAGCTACGTTCATCAGCTAAAAATGATGGTTTTATTCTTGAAAGTCAGTATCTTACGCTGAATATGCTTGCTGACGGCATGTGATAGCACTATTTTCTCCAAATCTTTACCTTTCAGTACCAAGCTCTCTGGCGTATCCTTATGACTGATACGTGTCACGTCCTGTTCAATGATAGGCCCTGCATCCAATTCTGCTGTGACATAGTGACTCGTAGCACCGATAATCTTCACACCACGTTCCCATGCCTGATGATAGGGCTTAGCACCCACGAAAGCGGGCAGGAACGAGTGGTGGATATTGATGATATGATTCGGATAGGCAGCTATCATTTCGTCAGAAATAATCTGCATATAACGGGCCAACACAATAAATGTAACTTTCTCTTTTCTAAGCAGTTCCATTTCAGCTGCTTCAACTTCAGCCTTATTCGAATGATCCTTTTTAATGCTCCATACGTAGTAAGGAATTCCAAACTGCTCGGCTACATAGCGTAAATCCTCATGGTTTGAGACAATACACGGAATATCGATATCCCATTCGCCAGCTTTCCAGCGTGCCAGCAAGTCGTACAGACAGTGACTCATTTTACTCACAAAAATCGCCATTCTCGGACGCTTGTCACTAAAATACAATTTACACGTCATTTGATAGCGCTGGGCATACAGTGTATTAATGTATTCCTGGATTTTTTCGCGAGGAATTAAGAAATGTTCCAATTCCCATTCTATACGCATAAAAAACATGCCGTCTTGCTTGTCCACATATTGGTCAAGGTAAACAATATTTCCTTGGTTGTCTGTGATAAATCGGGTCACTTCCGAAATAATACCTTGCTGGTCAGGACAGTGCAGAAGCAATATTGCGGTTTGTTTCATTCTTTGTCTATTTTTAATTTCTATGCTCTTGTTTACGTACTTATTTATAAAAGTCGTGCAAAATTACTGAAAAAAAAGCAAACTACCAAATAATTCTCATTTTAATTGTATTTTTGCCACGATTTGCCATAATAAAACAAAAACATAATTTTATAAATAATCGGCATTATGATAAATAGATAATATTGTTTTATTTATTATCAAGTTTTTAAAAGAAACTTATAAATGAACAGAATTTCACGATTTTACACACTCAATTATTCACTCTTCAGAATTGGCAATGACAAATGATAGCGCACAGCCAAGAAACGAATCAGGCAAATTAAAAGGAATGTAACGATAACTGTTACTTCAATTGGAGAATTATAATAATCTAACGTCCAGTATGTTATTCCACCTGCGACTGATGCCATTGCATAAATTTCGCGCTGAAAAATGACTGGCTCATTATTCAGTAAAACATCACGGATGACGCCACCTGCAGAACCCGTAATACAGCCCATAATAATTGCCACCCAATACGGTTGTCCGAAAGCCAACGATTTCTGCATTCCTGCGATGGTAAACAGTGCCAATCCTAAAGTATCAAAAACAAACCACGTATTTCGCAGTCCTTCCATGTGTTTTGCAAAAATAATGACAAATACCAAAGCCAATGCTGTACATATCATATAAAATGGATTGGTCATCCAGAATGGTGTCGCACCCAGCATGACGTCACGAATTGTACCACCTCCAATGGCAACGGCAATACCGCAAACATAACCACCAAACCAGTCAAAATGCTTGGCAGCAGCATGACGGATGCCAGATATGGCAAAAGCAAAAGTTCCTAAGAATTCTATCACCTGCGTGACTATCTCGTTATATTCCATAATATCTTACATCATCCGACTTACTTCTTGTATCTTTCGCCCCAATAATTAACCATTCTTTCGTACAGTTTTTCTTCTGCTGGCGAGTGTTGACCATGCCACAATCGCTCTTCCTGTAAGGTGTCAGGCATATACTGCTGAGGTGTAAAATGTCCTGGATAATCGTGTGGATACTTATAACCGTCATGATATCCCAAATCTTTCATCAGCTTCGTTGGCGCATTACGCAGATGCAGCGGTACTGGCTGATTTCCAGTCCTTTGAACTAATCCCAATGCCGCATCAATACCCAGATAAGCCGAATTGCTCTTGGGCGACGTGGCCAGATACACAGCACATTCCGCCAACGGAATACGCCCCTCAGGCCACCCTATTTTCATCACAGCATCAAAAGCTGCATTTGCCAACAGCAGAGCATTAGGATTAGCCAGTCCAATGTCTTCAGCTGCAGAAATCACCAGTCTTCTGGCTATAAACTGAGGGTCTTCCCCACCCTCTATCATTCGTGCCATCCAGTAGAGCGCTGCATCAGGATCTGAACCTCGAATCGACTTGATAAAGGCCGAAATGATATCATAGTGCATTTCGCCGTCCTTGTCGTAGGCTAACGGATTCTGTTGTAGGCATTGCTCTACGAAGGCGTCAGTAATTTCCACATGACCACCACCCGCAGTCTCCACAACTAATTCCAGAATATTCAGCAACTTACGTGCGTCACCACCACTATAACGCAGCATGGCACCCGTTTCCTTTAACTCAATATGCTGCTTTTTCAGAAACACGTCCTGAGTCAAAGCTCTGTTCAGCAATCCCAACAGGTCGTCTTTTTCCAGCGATTTCAGCACATACAACTGACAGCGCGACAGCAACGGACGTATCACTTCAAACGAAGGGTTCTCCGTCGTAGCGCCAATAAGTGTGACGACACCTTTCTCAACAGCACCCAACAGCGAGTCCTGCTGCGATTTTGAGAAACGGTGAATCTCGTCTATAAATAAAATAGGTGAAGCCTCGTTAAAGAAACGTCCCTTCTGCGCCCGTTCTATCACGTCTCGCACGTCCTTTACACCACTGGTTACGGCAGATAGCGTATAGAACGGTGTCTCCAGCTTGTTGGCAATAATCTGAGCAAGCGTTGTCTTACCGACTCCAGGCGGACCCCATAATATAAAAGAGGATATACGGCCTGCGTCAATCATCTTGCGCAGTACCGCCCCCTCGCCCACCAGATGTTTCTGTCCTATGTAGTCATCCAATGTACGCGGACGTAGACGTTCAGCTAATGGTTCTGACATATTTTGGGGCAAAATTACAAAGAATATATTAAAAAATCACCACTGACAATAAATTTTTCACTTTTCACTTTTCACTTTTCACTTTTTTTCGTACATTTGCACACGATAACAAGAAATTACTCATAAGAATATGACAAAAGAGACAAAAGAAAGCAAAGAAAACAAGGCATTGAGTCTGAAGACTCTTACCAAGAGTTCTGTTTGGGATATTCAGGAAAATGACATCTTCCGCATGCTATCAGCAGCCGAAAAGGACTCAGAGTTGAAGGACAACCTCCGTCACTACGCCAGCATTATCCGTAGTGCATTCCAGATAGAAGAACTGAAGGAGGACGATAAGCCTTCTCATGCCAAATACACCAAGTTAGGTTTCAAGGTTGGTACCATCAAGTTAGGCGATGACGCCAATATGGTATGGGCCATCAAGAAACGTCCTATCATGCGTGTTACCGACCTCACTTACGAGAATATCCGTCACATCTCTGCTGCCAAGCTCATCGAGGTGCTTGACCGCAATTTTGGCGGAGGCTGGGATTCCCTGTCACAGTCTATTCAGGACATCATCGAGACTGGTTTCGACATCTCCACCACTACCCTACCCAAGGACCGTCTGCACAAGAAAGGCGGCATGTACGACAAGAAGGTGGCCGATGGCTACGAAGTACTTGAGGTCGAGAAGGGCCTATGGGTCGAAGCCATCTTTGCCAAGGTGAAGCCCGAGGCTATCAAGCCACGTATGAAGTTCGACGATCACGGCGAAAGCGAAGAAGAAGATGAAGATGCAGACGTTGAGATTGTTGACGACTACAACAAGCCCGATGAGGATGATGTAGAATTGGAAGATCCCAACGACGATGATATCAACGAGAACAACTATCGCACCACCTTCGCCATCGAAGAGGTTGGCGACGAGGATGCTGAAAGCCTCTCAGATTTCATTGCAGATGAGTAATACGTAAACTAATTAGAGTATAACGCTCCGATTATCCCTTTACGAACCCTTTCGTGCGCCACTTGCCTGATCGCCAGCGGCGCACGAGTATTATACCACGTATGTTCTCGTCCAGAGCAAAACCTACCCACATGCCAACAAGGCCAAAACCCAACGGAATACCAAAAACGTAACTCAGCCCCACAGCAATACTCCACTGGAAAATGACACCTACCACAAACGGATAAACCGTATCGCCCGTGGCTCTCAACGTACTGCCAGCAAAGATGTTAGCCGTACGACCTACCTCCAAGAAAATATCAACCACAAGTACCCACACACCCATCGCTATAATCTCCGGATTGTCAGTAAACGCATTCAGGATACTGCGCCCGCACAAAGCCAAAACGACAGACCCCGTCAACGTAATAATCATCGACCATCTGAAGAAGTAGTTCCCCAGAATGTATGCGGCCTGATGCCGTTGCTGTCCAACCAAATGTCCAACCAGTATGTCCCCACCCTGCGTAATGCTCAAACAGAATAAGTACACGAACATAATCATGTTGTAGCAATACGTCCTCGCAGCCAGTGCCTCGTTGCTAATCTGGTTAATGAAGAACGTAATGACCACCTGCGACAGACTGTACGATATGTTTTCACTCATCGCAGGTATACCTATATAAAATAAGTTACGCAACTCACCCCATGGCATCGGACGGAAATAGTGTAGCGGAAAACTTGGAATGTGTTTCTTGAAATGGATAATCGCCAACAACACCATGGCAATGGCACGACTGGCAGCTGTAGCTATGGCAGCACCCTCTACGCCCAGTTGCGGACACCCCCAGTGTCCAAATATCAAAGCGTAGTTGCCTACGATGTTCAGCACGTTCACAATACCCGTTACCACCATGGGATACACCACCTTGTCAGCACTACGCAACGATGCCGAGAATGTCAGCGACATTGCTTGGAAAAACGATAGCGCACCCGTCAGTCGTAGATATACCAGTCCATCGCCCATCAGTTCAGGTCTTAGCCCCATCAATTGCAACAGCCCTTCAGCATAGAAGAACAGCAACGCACTAACCGTCAAACCCAACATCAAGTTTACCGTCAATGCCATGCCTACCACTTGCACCAGTCGTTTCCTTAATCCAGCTCCAATGTACTGAGCACAAAGGATAGCCGCACCCATCGAAAAGAACTGATATACCAGGAATACCAACGATATCAGCTGATTGTCTAAACCTACCGCAGCCACACTATTGTCACTATAACGACTCAGCATTATCGTATCAACGGCACCCAGCATCATGACGAGAGCCATCTCAATAAATACTGGGATGGTGAGTACCTTCAACTGGCGTTTTAGTGACGTGTCGGACATGTGAACAAACTAATAATTGTAATTGGGCTGCAAAGGTAAGTATTTTATTTCGTTTTCCGACTCATAAAGCCAAAAAATAGTTGTATTTTTCACGCAAATGTTGCTTTAAACCGATGTTTTCATAGTTTTTTTCGCCTTTTTTCGAAAAAAGTCTCAAAAAAGTTTGGTAGATTCAAAAATACTACGTACCTTTGCACCCGCAATTCAGCAAGAGCGCTGAATGAAGCCACAAAATTTGTTGCACCCGTAGCTCAGTTGGTAGAGCACCTGACTCTTAATCAGGGTGTCCAGGGTT
>JAEEGI010005592.1_pt1 | contig 28904 bp, 26 predicted proteins | sample 8958751 | NCBI WGS metagenome assembly JAEEGI01 (sample SAMN16246545, study PRJNA631951) | gut metagenome | biome: gut microbiome; feature: rumen; material: KS-attached | host: Bos | place: Iran: Karaj | collected 2018-10 | reverse complement strand
GTCCGCAGGTATACATCGAAACCTTGCCCTCTTCTCTTGGGTTAAACTCCTCAATCTTACGAGAAAGTGTATTATAAAAAGTAAATTTGTGTGCCATTATCTATGTTCTCCTATAGTTATTTATTCTCCAAAAGGCATATTGCCTGAGAGGAAATACCCTCTCCGGTTCCAGTAAAGCCAAGGCCTTCCTCGGTTGTTGCCTTGACATTGACCTGTGAAAGTTCGATTCCAAGGTCATCTGCAATATTCTGCCTCATGGTGTCGATATGTGGTCTCATCTTGGGTGCCTGGGCGATTATGGTCGCATCAACATTTTCAACGCGATAGCCAGCTTCGTCCAGGAGTCTACAGACTTCCCTGAGGAGCACTCTTGAATCCGCTCCCTTAAACTTAGGATCTGTATCCGGAAAATGCTTACCAATATCTCCAAGAGCAGCTGCTCCCAAAAGTGCATCCGATATAGCATGCAAAAGAACATCCGCATCCGAATGTCCTAAAAGTCCCTTTTCATATGGAATCTTAACACCACCGATTATAAGGTCTCTGCCTTCTACAAGCCGGTGCACATCATATCCCATTCCAACTCTCATGTCAAATACCTCACTATATTATTTAATCATGTTTTTACAGTAAAAGAAATAGCTCCACAACAAACGCTGTAAGGCAGGAAACACCAGCAACTGTCAGAAGGCTCTTTTTGTTAAAGGCAAGGATCAGAGCAACAGCAAATCCCGCTATAGAAGATGCCAGATGATCAGTAGCTGACAAAATGGCCGGGAATGTCATAGCTGCCAGTGTCGCATATGGAACATAGTATAAAAATGATTTGATGAAGCGGCTCTTTATCTCTTTCCTTATAAGAGTAAGAGGAAGGGCCCTTATCAAGTACGTTACAACTGCCATAAGGAGGATATACAGATATACTTTACTCATGTGCTTCCTCCTCTACTGGTGCGGCAATTGCTGCTAATGCTGCAACCACTATAGTTACTATTATAATCCTAAACCCGCCAGAAATCATTTTAAGAACCGGAGCATAGGTAAATACGCAGCTCATAACCATAGCTGCCACAACAACCACTGCTACAGGCTTCTTAACTCTGGTATCAGGGATGATGATAGCAATAAACATTCCGTAAATAGCAAGTCCCAGGCTGCTGACAAGTATCTGAGGAAGAACCTGTCCTGCTACAGCTCCAAGAATTGTTCCAAACACCCATCCAAAAACAGATGTGAGAATCAGTCCATAAGAGAACATTGGATAAAGCTTGTCTTTTTTGAAGATGCTGACAGCAAATATCTCATCTGTCACACCATAGGATATTCCGAGTCTGTTAAGAGTATTAACTCCGTCAAGCTTCTGTGAAAGAGCTGTGGACATCAGCATGTATCTGAGGTTAATGATGAACTGCAAAATTGCAAGCTCCACAAAGCTTCCGTTTCTTGCAATTACTTCAAGAGCCGAGAACTGACCGGCACTTGTTACATTAAGAAGTGATGTCATCGCTGCCTGAAATGTGGTCATTCCAATCTTGGAGGCCTCTATTCCAAAGGCAAAAGAAACAGCTATATAGCCAAGGCAGATAGGAATGGCATTTTTACAACCTTCTCTAAAATCCTTAAAACTCCCAACGTTCATAGATCTTCTCTCTCCTCTTATTCAGATATTGAAGCTATAACAGTCTCTATATCTGAATGATTCATACTTCCCTGAACCATGGCAGGCGCTCCGCCGCCCTTTGCCCCAAAATCACTTCTGAGCTTATCGCATAAAGCCTTGCAATCCTTGCCAGCTGTTCCAGAAGCCACTATAAATCTGTAGCCCTTATCAGCTGAGCCTGCGAAAACTCCGCAATATCCAGCTTTCTTACTGGCAAGCTCATTGACAAGCTTTCTCATCATATTAGAATCATAGGAATTGTCTTTTATCACATAAATATCGCTGTTGTCACTACTTACAAAGATCCCCTTTTCTCTGTCTGTTGAAGCTGCCTTAACGATGTCTTCAAGCTCGTATTCTATAAGTGCCTCTTTGGCCTGTGACAGCTCAGCCTTCATGGCGCTGTTATCTTCAAAAGCTCTCTTTACAGAAGCTATGACCTTATCACTTGAAGTTGTGAGCATTCCAGACAGCTCAGATACTATCTCATGCTCGCTTTGCAGATACTCAAGGGCTCTCTGACCGCAGAGAATGTTGACTCTGACGCCGCCTTTATAATTCTGAAGTCCAACCACCTTAAGAAGCCCGATCTCACCAGTTCTGATAACGTGAGGCGCACAGCAGGCACAGATATCTATACCTGGAATAGTAACTATTCTGACGTCGCCCTCAAGCTCTTTTTTGCTCCTGTAAGGAATCTCAGCGAGCTTATCCGCCGCTGGGAATTCACACAAAACCTCAAGGTTAGCCCATATAGCCTGATTAGCCTTAAGTTCAAGAGTCTTAACATCCTCCGCGCTCAGAACTCCATCGTAGTCCATTGTCACTTCTGAATCACTTAAGTGAAAGCCCACATTGTTATAGCCAAAGTCTGAATTCACAAGCCCTGAAAAGATATGCTCTCCTGTATGCTGCTGCATATTACTGAACCTGTGAGCCCAGTCTATAACGCCGTGAACTGTTGTCCCAACAGGAATCTCTCTGTCAACAAGGTGCCTTATCTCTGAGCCTATGCTCACATGCATTACCTTGGCAGCATTTCCAGCATCGCCAAATTCAAGAACTCCTCTATCACTGCCCTGTCCTCCCTGCTCTGGGAAAAAAGCTGTTCTGTCAAGGATTACCTCGTAGCAGTCCTTACCACCTTTTCCATCCTTTTTCTCACAGCTTATAACCTCAGCAAAAAACTCTGATATATATGCACTATCGTAATATAACTCTTTTGTCATCTACATTTCCCCAAACCGATATATCTTGCGCTGCCTCTTCACTACACTAAAGCAACACTACAGCACATTTTATCATATTTCCCGCCCATATAATATCCCCACTTACTCAAATACAAAAAAGAGACCGCAAGTTAAGCGGTCTCCATTGGAAGTTCTGCAAGCATTTCTAGCACCCTTCTCTTGATGTTATCCTTCTCGGTTTCAAGAGAATAAGCCAGTTCAGTGTAAAGAAGCTTCTCTGCCATATTCAGGTATTTCTCATTAAGTGTTGCAAATCTCTTGCCCTCTGCTTCGCGAGTAGCTTTGATCCTGCGCAAGGACTTCACAAGACCCATCATCTCATCCACAACATTTCTCTTAATAATCTCTAGTATTGCGGGCTCGGCCTTCTTACCCTCTGGAAGCTCAATCTCTTCCACTTCCGCGATGTCGTCTATCAAATCTTCAGCATAGTCAGCGCTGATGACTTCACGAACCTTGTCTTCGGCCCCCTCCACTGGAACATAGAGGACACTTCCGGCATCAACTGCGGAAATCATCATGTAATACTGTTTCTCTTTGCCCCTCTCAAGAAACGTTGGTACCAAGATTTCTCGTACCTGGCATAAACCATGACTACCGTAAATTACGCACTCTCCAATATTTAACATCTTGTTCCTCCTTAGTCTGAAACAAAAACCTCTGCTAACTTGAAAGCGCTTTCATGGCTGAAGATTAAAAAACATGGAAGCAGGAATGTCCTTGGTCCCCACTAACCATGTCCTTACTCGCATGCTAGTATTATAACACGATATTACATATTTTGTAATACTTTGACGCGATAAAAATGTGTATTTTTTATGGCCTGTCGCAAGCCCAGATCAGCTCCCGAAAAGTCGTTTGGTGTAGTACGTACCTCTAGTAATTATGCTCATATGCTCGACTCTGGTCTCACCAAGCATAGGAATATACGACCTTTCATTGGTATACATATGCTTAAAACCGCATTTTTCCTGAACTTTTTTGGATCTATCGTTGCCATCAAAGTAACCACAGACTATACTGTGAAGTCCCAGATCCTCAAAGCCATGTCTCATGATTTCTTTTACAGCTTCTGTAACATATCCCTGGTTCCAATAGGGGTATCCAATCCAATAGCCAAGCTCTGCTGTGCCATCATCTATAGGTCTTTCATTGCTGCCCTCCAGAGTAAGCCCAATGCTACCCACTGGTTCTTTTTCCTGGCCCTTGATGCAGATAGCGTACACTTCATCCTTGGCAAAAATAGTGCGAATAACCGCTCTGCTATAGCCAACATCCTTGTGTGGAAGCCACCCGGCAACAGGCCCAATGCGGTCATCGCTGGCATACTTAAAGAGACTGGAAGCATCTTCCTCTCTCCAGCCTCTTAATATCAGTCTTTCTGTTTCCAGAACCCTTCCCATATTACAGGCTCACGTACTGGAAGCCAGTCTTGGCCGTGAAGGCATCCATTGATTTTTTGAAAAGAGTAAAATAAGCAGCCTCTTTGTGCATAGCTTCATGTGAAAGGAAATAGATTACCTTACCACTCTTGATATCCCATTCAATATCATGCTGAGGATCAAGGGCAATGATATCCTTGAAAGAAAGGCCATATTTCTCCCTGCAGACATCATCCTTGTTATCCAGATCCATAGTCTCTTCCACGATTTTATTCTTGGTCTTAAGAAGATTATCAAGCTGCTCCAGCATGATCTGATGAACAATATTAAGCGAGTTGATCTCATAGCCAACAAGCTTCATGTCTCCGATAATCCTGTCAAAATCCACCGCTGTCTGTTCAAATGGGTCAACCTTATTCTCGCCGTAGCAAAAAACAGCATTATAAAGACCTTCGTTCATATTAGTCTCCTTTCGCAAACATACCCTTTTGTGTTTTGAGGAAATCAATGTATTCTTCTTCTGGTATTGGTCTTGAATAATAGAATCCCTGCAGATACTCAACGCCCTTTTCTATGAGTATCTGGGCCTGGTCCAGTGTTTCCACACCTTCTGCCAGGATGTGAAGCCCGAAGTCCTTGAGGAATTTAATGGTATAATCCAGCATCCTCATATTCTCCGGCTTGTTTTTATCAAGACAGCTCCATACAAACTCTTTATCCATCTTGACCAGTGCATAATCCATCTTGAGAATCTCCAAAAGATTGGAATAGCCTGATCCAAAGTCATCCATGGAAATGGTACTTCCACTTTCACGGAGCCTTGTCACATTTTCTTTAAATACCTCATCATTATTGATGTAGGAAGTTTCTGTGATCTCGAAATTGATAAACTTGGGTGGAATATGATATTTGTTCATCTTGTTGATGAGCCTTATGTGTGTCTGCTCGTCAACAACTTCATTACCGGAAAGGTTAACCTCTATAGTCTTGATACCGTAGCTACTAAGGTTCTCTTTGGCAATGAAAGAACAAACCTTTTCGAATACCAGATCATCAATTTCCTGAATAAGTCCGCATTTCTCGGCAATCGGGATGAAATCCTCAGGAGAAATATAATTCTCCGTATCAGGTCTCCTAAGTCTTACAAGCGCCTCTGCAGAACTAAAGCTTCCGTCCGCAACCGACAGGATTGGCTGGTAATATACGTCGAAGGTTTTCTCTTTTACCGCCGTTCTGACCACATCCTCGATGGAGTTTCTGTAAGTCATCTTGTCCACAACCGTCTGGTCGATTACGAGATTCGGTGAAGACTGGGTAAAAACGTACTCTCCCGAAACATAAGTCAGAATCTGAAGTGCCTTCTCATGCTCCGCCGCATATTTAGGAAGTTCCAAAACTGCAAAGGTTAGTCTGTAATTCTTACCCTCATTGTCCTTTAAGTTATTGACTATGTTCATGAAGGTCTCCACCTTCTCAGGTGTCTTAATGATTGAACATAGCGTATTCCAGTTAAAAAGATAAGCCGGCGCACCAACATAGGTCTCAGATATCTTACCAACTATCTTCATCAGCTCAGTCATCTCGCCCCTCTCCGAATTGGACATGACTGCTGTTTTTCCTGTAAAAATAATAGATACTATAAAGAAATCTCTTTTAAGTCCAATTTTTTCTAAAAGAGCCATTTCAAAGGCATCCCTGTTCCTGATTCCCTCTATGGATCTCTCGTAGTACTCTCTTGGATTTTCCATCGACAGGAAAAGAATCAGTACCATCATCATCATTGCGATGGCTGATACCTGCATTCCTCTGTCAATGAACTGATACAGCGATAATACTGTCCAGATGACCAGACCAGTAAGTATCGAATAAAAGCTTTCTTTTGGGATTCGACCCTTAAAATATATAATTCGCAACAACGACAGAAAGATATATACAAAACCTACCAGATAACAGATCTGTGCTGCCGGGCCATAATTGTAGTAATAACCATAAGCGTTTATTCCAACCTTGAGTCCCATGATGGTTGCTGCAACTACGGCAAAAGCCACAGGAAGTCCTGTAATTACCACCATTCTGTTGGAAACCGTTCTCTTAAGCGTAGTCTTGGTATAGACATATATGCACATGATAAATGCACAGAACAAAAGAGATCCAACGTACAGAATCTGAGCCACTCCTCTAAGAGCTGCTGCAGAATCCTTTTCCTTTATAAACAGGAACGCTGCGCACTCCAATATCTCACACATGTTGTTAAAAAAGACCGACACCAAGAAAACGAAGAAAACTCGCGCAGAAATAAGCTGCGGAACATTCCTTCGAAGGTAGATTACAAGCAGTATGATAGATACCAATATTGCAATTATAGGTGTACGTATTTCCATATATAAATTATAATATAAAACTCCTATTGCAACAACTTATTTGCTAGTACTGCCTTGACATAGAAGAAGGTCAATGGCAAAAATGACTGAGCAAAATTTTTAGTAGGTGCATTGCCAACCATTACAGTGTCCTCAACTATTTTTTTGTTAAAAGAAACACCGCTCTGATTGCCAATCTGTTTCTTAAATGTCTTTATGCCATAATCCAGATATCTGTCCTCTCCTGTAAGCTCATAGCCAATAGCCATGGATTCCAGAAGTAATGTATTATTGCCGTTTCTGGAAAGGCTTGGAAGCTCTTTGTAATAAAAAAGTCCCTGTGGCGTTCTGCAATTATCAACGATATCGTCGATGGCTTTTAATATGAGTTTTTTAACACGTCCACTTGGAACTACCCTGTAGTAGCGCATCAGTGAGCCAATAGCCACAGATATCATGAAGCCCACTCTGATTGTGGTATTGTCAGTATATGGTGACAACCAGTTGCCATATCTGTCGTTCCACTGCTCAAACTGGCCAACAATCCAGTCAGCCCTGGTGAGCCACTTCCTGTCATGAGTCTCCACATAAAGAGCTGTGAGGCTCCTAAGGGCCCATCCCGTCTCTCTTGCACTTATCTCGCCAGGCTTCTGATATTCAGGCGTCTCCAAAAGAGCCAAAACATTTTCGCCAATTCCAATAGCAGCCTCAAAGGCTCTCTCATCGCCAGTGAAATGATAATGATCAAGAAGTCCCTCTACCCATTCATGGGAACAGGCCATGATTCCTCGTGAGCCTTTACCATCCTCTGACCCGCCAGTATGCTTCCTTTGGTGCTCCCACTGACCATTTATAAAAATAGGATCCGTGTTGTAATGACAGATATCCACATCCATCCAGTGCCAGCAGGCCACATTAGCATAGTCCAGCATTCTGCGGATGCCTGTTCTTGCATACATCATGTACATAGCGTGGGGGTAGTCGTACTCATTGTTGGTCCAGACAAGGTCTCCGCCGCCTCTTCCCTGGGCCGTATAGCCAGGATCAGGTGCATCGCCCCAACACAGCATTCCATAGCACCTTGCATGGGAATCAGCCTTATCTATAAGCGCAATCTCCATATCATCTATCTGCTTGTCAGGCGCAAGGAAAATATCAGGGAAAACCTTGGCCTCCTCGAAAACTTCAGGATCTACATAGCCCGTATCCGGCATCTGGTAGATGATACTCCTGTTGTTAAGCTCATAAAGGTCCTCATCAGCATCATGGAAATGCAGAAGGAACTTCTGCTCTCTTGCCATTCCAGACTCAAACCTCACTGGCTGTGCCTTGGAAATCTGAGACAGCTCGTTTTTATCCGGTAAAAGATATATCTTGATGCCATCACTGCTGGCACTTATAGCCTTAGGGAAATTCTGCTGAGCCTGAAAAACTGTGGCACATACTCCAACACCTGATCCAAAGTCTGAAACATCTGCCATAAAGGTTCCGTAGATAACCTCTGCAAAATGCTCATTTGCCTCTTTTTCCAGATACTCAGCTGTTATAGTTTTGGATACTTCTTCTCCATCCTCATTACTTTCAAAGTTTGTTTTATAGTTGGAAATACCTACAGTTGTTCTAGGAGTTACCTTGTTTTTGCCAAGGTTCCTGAGCTCAAATATAAGCTCATCCGGCTCTATGCTGTCCTCTGTGCAGTTAATTACCTTGAGCGCTACTTCCAGCCATGGCTTGTCGCTGGTTATAGACAGACGAAGCGTGAACTTGATTCCTTCACCGCTAAGCTTATTGTCTGCGTCCTCAAAATGTCCCGTAGCCTCAATTACTGAATAGATCGGGCCATTCTCAATTACGTTCCACAATTCAAATATTGGAGAAAGAGTTTTACCATCAAGCCTTAAAACAGGGCCGGAAAACTGCTCTTTTTTGAATACATGATTGTCATAAGTAAAACTCTGAAAGACCTCCTTTTGGAAATCAGAGACCTTGAAATTAATAAGCCCGTTTGTGACAGAAATCGTACTGTTAGTCTTAGTCACAAAGTTATTGTTGATCTGATCAGCAAAGGCATTGCTGCCATCTATAAGGCTTGAGGTAGTGACCAGCACAAAGTCTTTAGCCTTATTACCTGGAAGTGTTCCAAGGAATCTTGCGTAAACAAACCGGATGGAGCCATCCTCCCAGGAGGAGGTCACCTTGAACTGGGATGGAATGATGCTGCCCGAATCAAGGACTGCAAGCCTCTCAAAATCTTTCTGGGTCAGTTCTCCCTTAGGAAAAGGCACACCAATACCAAGTAGCTCATTTTTTCTGTCGTCTTTATATAGTTTGTCGTAGTGAATTTTCATATATATTTATGCCTTTCCTGTAGGTAACTCTTTAAACTTGTAAAAGATATGCTGTATAAGCAGGGATATCAAGGCCTCCGCCAAAATCAATCTCTGCTCCTGTAATAAGATCCGTTGCCCTTCCTGCTCTTGCATTAAAATCAGCGTGGAACTGATTCTCATCAGCGTTTATTACAACAAGAACTCTGTCGCCCTCTGTTTCTCTTTCAAAAATGCACTGTCTGTTCGTAAGAAGAAGTGACTTAAATTCTCCATAGGACAATGCCTTGGAGCCCTCTCTCGCATGGCAGAGCTTACAGATAACATCCGTCAGCTCGTTCCACTCAGGTGCATCAAAGCATGGTCGAAGAGCAGGATCCCCTTGGGACTTGTCAGCCTTGGTTCCCCACTCACTTCCGTAGTAGATTGTAGGAATTCCAGGCATTCCAAACATCAGAGTATATATAAGTGGCAGATGCTGCGGTCTCTGAAGGACGCTGGCAATTCTGCTGACATCATGGTTATCAACAAAAGAAAGAAGGTGCTTGCCTCTGTAAAGTGTCCAGTTCTCAGGTCCGAACTGTCTGAGCAGTGAATGAACAATCTCAAATAGGTTCATACTGTTAAGCGCTGAATGCATGCCCTTGTAACACTCATAGTTAGTAGCACTGTGACACAGGTCATCTCCCATAATGCGGTTGTAGTCTCCGCCTATCATCTCGCCCATCAGGAAGAAGTCCTCTTTCCAGGCGGGAGTCTCTCTGCGTAACCTTCTGATAAAATCAGGATCCACACAGTAAGCTACATCAAGTCTAAGTCCATCTATTCCGAATTCATCAATCCAGAATTTAACGCTCTCCATGAGATAATCTGTAACAGCAGGATTACGAAGATTCAGCTTAACCAGGTCATAGTTTCCTTCCCAGCCCTCGTACCACAGACCATCATTGTAATTGCTATTTCCGTCAAAGCTTATATTGAACCAGTCCTTGTAGGGAGAATCCCACTTTTTTTCAAGGACATCCACAAAACCAAAGAACCCTCTACCAGCATGATTAAATACGCCATCAAGAACAACCTTGATTCCTTCCTTGTGAAGTGCATCGCAAACCTTCTTGAAATCAGCATTTGTTCCAAGACGAACATCGATCTTTTTGTAATCCCTTGTATTGTAGCCATGGGTATCTGACTCAAACACAGGGTTAAACATGATCGCACCGACTCCCAGTTTCTTGAAATGAGGAATCCAGTCGATCACCTTGAGAATTCTGTGCTCAAGTTTGCCATCATTTTCAAAAGGAGCTCCACAAAAGCCCAATGGATAGATCTGATAAAAAGAAGTTTCATAAGCCCACATATTATGCCCTCCTGTTATCTGCTATTTAATTATCTTTACGTAAAAATCCTTCCGCCTTGAAGACAAACGGATAAACGCCGATTGTCAGGAAGGATACTATTGCATATCTGAAAAATCTCACAAGATTAGCAAGGAAAATTCCTGAATCCAGAAACTCCTTACTAAATGGCATCTTAAACAACGTGTTAAGTGCGAAGTAAACAATAATTCCACCAAGAAGTCTTGTTAAGCAGAACAGAGGATTTCTTGTTGTCTCGAAATTGACAAATCTCTTTTCAAACAAAGCTGAGCAAAAGAATCCGCCCATAAGTCCAAGTCCTGAGAAATAGTCAGAAGTCTTGCAGTAGAAAATACCTACAGCTGAAATAAGGAAGATGATAAGATATGCAATCCACATCTTCTTCTCATCTACTCTGCTGATAATGGCAGGCATCACGAACACAATAACTGTTCCGGTAAGCCATCCGCACATTACATCTGTTGGATAGTGGCAGCCAACAACCACTCTTGAGAAACCAACAAGGAACGGAAGCATAAAAGCTAGTACAGTAAACACAGGCTTTTTGTAGAATCTAGCCAGTGAACCGTATACTGCAGCCGAATTAGTTGAATGACCACTAGGAAAAGAAAATCCCTGAGCCGCTATATCATAGATATCAGCGTCCTTTTCAACAGGCCTGAAGCACTTAATAGTCTCATGATCAAAATATGGGCGCCTTCTCCAGACAACATTCTTAATAAGCGGTGTAAGCACGATGCCCATCATGACATTTATTCCCACGTAGGTACCAGCTTTCTTGTCATAACACCAGAACAAAAAGCCCAGAATCAGGATCAGCATCATCTCCTCGCCAAAAGCTGAGAAAAATGAAAAAATATTTACTCCTGTCTCCCCCAGAGTTCTCTGCAAGAACTCCATTAACTTAACTTCAAAATCAAACCAAAATGAGTTTCCAACAACTACTCCCATTTCTATCTCCTTTTTTATCGCTATTTTACTGCGTTTCGCATATGAATGCGATATACTTTATTGTATCACATAGGACTACTACGAATTATTGATAATTTCAAAACGTATAACTAATTTTTTATAAAAATGATAAAATCTTTGTTGACAACATTGCTCCCACGCGTTATAGTATACAAGTCGGCTGCGGCAGACAACAAATATGGCGAGATAGCTCAGCTGGCTAGAGCACGCGGTTCATACCCGCGGTGTCGAGGGTTCGAATCCCCCTCTCGCTACTAAAAAAGGAAGTGCAAATTGCACTTCCTTTTTTGTATTCCCGTCCGCCTAAATGTTCCTAGGGGACGGGGTTAGTGTGGTCCATTTTATGTTTTCACGCATTCATAGGGAATTCGAGGCCTCTGATTGCCATGGAATAATCTGAACGTATTCCTCTAAAACGAGCTTCACTTTCAAGTATATCGATACACTCTTTAAGTGTTTCAGCACGTCCATCATCGATATATTCCATAAACTTTTCTATATACGCAATTGTTACATACTTATCTGGCATAAAGCCATAAATCTCAGGATGATCTGCCACATGTCCCTTCTTCTGCTCTTCAATCTTACCGAGAATTCTCTTTGTATCAGCTGTAAGAAGTTCTAATTTCTGATTCACTCTCTTTCTTGCAATAAATGGAAGAGCTATTCCGAACATGATCGCAATTATAACCATTCCCAACAGATCGGCGTCATATTTATTATTGGTATAGTAAAAGAACGCTGGTAAAAAAACTGCAGAATACCCGAGGCAGAACCACATAAATGTAGTTACGATTCCTCCGGCAACCTTTTTAGAGAGCCTTTCTGATTTCTTATTGTAATCAGCTATTATAGAAGCCTCATAGACTTCAAGATTTCTATAAGTTCCACCGCTTAAATTGTCGTGAGTTTCCTTAAGCGTAGCTCGCAATTCTTCTTTATTCATCTCAACACCACTTTTCATCTTACAAACTCCTTTTTGACCAATGAAAAAACAGCAAAAAAATAGTAGCGAATACGCATCGCTACTAGTTAAAATGCAACTGGCTATCCTCTCGGACCCTATAGCTTTGCGTCATTAGATTACTCTAATTTTGCCCTTAATATGTAATTCGGAAACCAAATTCCACTAAATGGTTTTCACAGCATTGTTCATTATACTACTGAGCAACTGTTATATGCAACACATTCTTTATATGGCGCCAAATAGCTCCTCCACTATCACATCCGCCATATACAGCTTATAGGAAAGCCTTGATGGCTGATCAGGAACTGTGCAGTGATAGGCCTTAACTCCACTATCTGTCTCAATAGCAAAAAACACTTCCCCCGGAGTGCTGTCTGCGTTATTAGGATCCACATTTCCAAAGCTTCCTGTGACACCAACAGCTATATCTGCGCCGTAAGCTCTTCTGCTGGTCTTCGCCATTTCAACCGCCGTCTCAGCTGAATAAACTCCATACTCCTCAATGACTCCAGCCGGTACCCCCATCTGAACCTTGGCTTCATTGGAATATGTGACGAAAGCTCCCTTAATTACTGCGGATGAACCTTCCGTATCAGTAATAAGAGAAGCTAACTGGCCAGAAGTACAGCTTTCCATCGTAGTGATGGAGAGCCTCTTTTCTATCAGAGCCCTTGTTAGCTTCTCATATTTAATGCGCACTGCGGACTCATCTGCCACACCTCTTGCGCCCACTATTTCTTTTACCGTATAATCTGTCATATTGCCCTCAACTAAACCTTTTTCAATATAATATCAAAAGTTTAGAGAGTTGCAAATTTCTGTGTTGTATCATTAAGCTGTTCAGTAACCTCAGTATTTCTGTCGATAGCCTTGGATATCTTCTTAATACCGCCGACAATTTCCTGCGAGCTCTCAGCAGACTGGGAAATAGCCTGTGAGCTCTCTCTGATTGAAGTGCTGATGAGTGATACAGACTCTACCATCTCCTGCATGATCTCATTGAGGTTCTCAGCCTTGTCATTAAACTTACCCAGCATATCCTCCATGAGGTCAGCTGTGTGCTCATACTTCTCACCAGTAGCAACGAATTCATCGTAGTCGCCGATTACCTGACCATTGATATAATCAAGCACAGCCTGAGCATTCTTGGCCAGATTATTAACAGCATCAGTCACCTCATTACTGATGTTCTGGATATTGGCAGCTGTCTGTCTACTGTTTTCCGCAAGAGAACTTATTTCAGAAGCAACTACAGCAAATCCCTTGCCGGCTTCTCCTGCTCGTGCTGCCTCAATAGAAGCATTGAGAGCAAGAAGGTTGGTCTGGCTTGCAATTTCAAGAATGACATTTGTAAGCTCGTTGATCTGAGTAACCTTCTCTGACTCATGAACAGATTCCATAAGTGTGGCAGAAAGGCTCTCCACCTGTTCTCCCGCCTCAGTCTTTTTGGTATTAACTCTTGCCTTGAGCTCATCTGCCTCTGCTTTGATCTCAGCAGCAGTCTTGGCACCATCTGTTGCCTGATCAGCAATATCCTGAGCCGCCTCTTTAACGCTGTCCACACTGTCATTAATATGAGATACATTACCAGTTACTGTTTCCATGCTGGCTGCAAGCTCTTCTAGCGCTGCAGAAGTATTAGTAACGTGGTCATCAGCAATGTGAAGCTCTTCAGCGACTTCCTCTGAGGACTTGGTGAGTATTCCAGAACCCTCTTTTACATCCTTCATTATTCCCTGCAGTGTCTCAATGAAATGGTTGATACCTGTAGTTATGAAAAGAAGCTCCGACTTAGTCTTTGTTCCAATTCTGGCTGTAAGATCGCCCTTGCCCGCCTCAATATCTGTAATAATACTATTTACTTCGTCACTGATGCTCCTGATCTTTCTGACGATGTTCTTATAGTTGATAAGGAAGCTGAATATGATCAGCATCAGAATGACAATAACACCAATAAGAGCCGTCATATTACCGGACTTAAGCAAGGTGGTCATCATGAGGATTGTTGCATCAGAGGATGCATTTATTGCCTCATCCAAAACCTTGGTGGAATGGAAAATAGCCACCTTCTGAATCTCAGCTTTATTAAACAGAATATTGTAGGCTGAATCAGTATCTCCGGCATCACATTTTTCTATAGATGAATCAATGAACTTATTAAGCCTTGAATATTGCTGACGTATCTCAGCCATCTGCGCTATCGCAGCTTCATTACCAAGTGCTGTAAAATCTGTCTCAAGCGATGAAATATCTGCATCTATCGCCGCCCTTACTGCTTCAATCTGAGGAAGAAGCGCTGTCTTGGTCTCAACAGCAGAAGCAGCAACATAACCTGTAGCCTGATCGTAAAGAGACATGACATCACTCTTTAAGGTTGCCTCGTCCTGAGTAAGCTTCATCATGGTATTGAACATGCTCTTACTGCTATTTGTGGAGCTCCTCATGGACAGAACCACAAAGGCCATAACTATTATGAACGCTATGAAGATCATGACATTTGACGTCGTCAGCTGGAACATAATAGAATGTATCTTTTTAATACGAACTTTATCTTCTCTCATGTCCCCTCCTTATAATTTAGCGTACCAGTCTTTGGCAATCTTCTTGATTTCTTTAACAAAGCCAGCCACATCTGTGTCGCCCTTTGCGAAATGATGGAAGGCAAAAGACAAACCGTTCTGTCCAAGTCCTTCTGGCATATCCATCCAGTGCCAGCTGGAGGTTTTACCTGCTGAAATATAGCTGGAAATTACAGGAGCAAATGGATCTGAAGCCACATATTTGCAATCAACAAACGGGCTTACAAAGCCTGCATCTTCTACCAGAATCTTCTGCGCACTATCTTCAGAGCACCACTGCAAGAATGCAAGTGCTGCATCAACATTTCCTTTTTTTGATACTGCCCACCAGGATGGAGCACTGGTAAGGATTGTATCCATGCCTTCTTCAAAAGCATATGAGATCATTCCAATTTCGAAATTGCCAGCAGCGGCATACTGACTGGCATCATCACCTGTGAGTGTTGCACCGATCCATGACCCTTGGGTTATAAAAGCATATTTACCAGATGCAAAGCCCAGTACCTGATCATTATATACGCCATCTGTCAGAAGAGCCGGATCAGAATACTCATTGAAAAGACCTATCATCTCAGCAAAATGAGTAAGTCTCTCATCGTCGAAGGATCCACCATTTCCAAGCATATCAATGTATGTAGTGTCAGCCCTATCAAGGCCCGAATCGTAATACGCGCCCATGATATGGTTTCCTGCGGACCATCCAAGGTTCTCAGGTTCTGCGCAATATCCGATAACAGCCTTAAGGCCCAGGCTGTCCTTCTTAGAATCTATTGTTTCAAAGGCTTTTCTCATTGACTCGGGTCCCGTGATGGATGCTGGATCGACGCCTGCCTTAGCCAGAATATCTGCATTGTAGGCAAGACCTATAGCCTCGGTCGTATAAGGAAAGCCAAGTGTACCATAAGTTGAATCCTTGTAGGCTGCATCAGTTCTTGAAGCCCAGCCCTGATCGCTCATATCAATCAGAAGTCCTTCCCAGTTACCAAAGCTGGAGGATTCGCAGGCAATGATATCAGGCATCTGATCAGACAGGTAATAGCCCTTAAGTGTCGCCTGAGCATCAACGCCCGATTCAACATTAAGGATATTCACTGTAACTCCTGTTTCCTTCTGGTACTCCTGAGCAAGAGTCTGCAGCTGAGAACTTACCTCACTCTTAATGTTCAGCAAAGAGATAGTAGCTGGCTCTGCAGAAGCTGTTACCTCACCTGCTTCTTTATTGCCACAGCCAGAAGTAACACACATCAAAGCCAAAGCTACCGTCAGAAGATATACAATTCTTTTTCTCATGTCTCATCTTCCTTTCTACTATGCGACAATATAATCACGAATTAATTATACGTTATTACATCTTTATTTTGTCGTTTCAATCCGAACCTTAAGAAAGATTTAAGAAATGTAAAAGGCCCCAGGTTCAGTACCTGAGGCCATAAATCCGTATATATTTTTATCCCTTGATTGCCTTATAAAGAGATGCATCTGAGCTAAGCTTATATGGGTTAACATAGAAGATACCTGCAAGCCCAAGTGTTAATACTACCAGGATATCCCACAAAATAAATGAAAGGTCATAAACAAATGCATTAAACTTGTGGCCCTTCATCATAGCTCTTGACTTCTTAAGAGCTTCAACAGCCTTAATTCCCGGCTCATCTGCCAAAAGATATGGCACCAGCCTGTAGGAATAAGACAGTATTATTCCTGGAATAATGAATAGCACACAGCCAAGCGTGATCAATAAGTTCCTTAAGAAAATACCACCAACAGTGCTAAGATAGCCATGTTTAAAAGCATATCCCATCTCACCAAGATCAGCATTTGCATCAAGATTCTGTATAAAGAATCTGTTACATCCGACCTCAAGTGGATTGAACAGGAACGTATCAAAAAGAGCAACGATAATGGCCACAAACGCCAGAACTGCAAGTATAGCTACAGCAATAATTATCAAAGTCTGCTCATCGATAGTACCTTCTGCTACAGCCTGCTCAATCTGTTCACCATTCTGTTTCCATGCTATACCTGATGATGATGCAAAGAAAAGAGAATAAACGATTCCTACCAGCACAGATTTCCAGTAGTTTCGCTTAAAGCACTCCTTACCCCTAGCCTTAATATCTTTTCTATTCCACATTGTCTCCACCTCCATAAATGTTTTATGGATAAATTGTATCACGTTATTTAGTGTACAACAACCATAGTTCCAACACTAACCATATCGTACAAGGTGTTAGCCACATCACTAGGGAGATTCACACAACCATGGGATCCATTATAAGTATAGATATCACCGCCAAATTCACTTCTCCAGCTGGCATCGTGAAGTCCAACTGCCCCGGTAAATCTCATCCATCTGTTAACCCATACATTCCAAGTGGGCCCTACCAGGTATTTACCAGGAATCTTGGAGTCAATAAAGAATACTCCTCTTGGAGTTCCATTGCCAGTTTTGGTATTGCCCGTAACTACTGCAGATGACAAAACTGATACCCCATCCACATAGTAGTTCATGGTCTGATTATCGATATCAACATCAACATAGGTCGTAGGAGCTGTATATGCCTCATGTTCTCCAGAGGCTGCTTCCTGCGCATTTTTATATCTGCCTTCATTTATTCCAAAATTCACATAATGACTATACAAAGCGTTCGGATCTCTTCCATAGGCAGCCACAACATCCGGATACTGGGCTGCATAAAAAGACGGGTCAAAGTCGCTGGCCAGTGCTCTCACGCAAGGGCCACCAAGTACCCCTAACACAAGTAGTAAGGTTGCAAATCCTTTGCAAAAAAACTTCATTCCCTTCATAAAATTTCACGCCCTTTCATGTCATTATAGTTTGGAAAATATCAATTCATGTCTGCCACGAAATCAATCGCCATATCAGCCTCAAGTGGCCTGCTGAAATAATAGCCTTGTACTGCATCCGCTTTGAACTCGCAGAGCCTGTCATACTGCCATTTTTCTTCAACGCCTTCAATGATGATCGTCTTGTTCATGTCGTGTGCAAGCTTAATTACATCACCGATAAAGCTGTCCTTACCAGGAATCAGATAAGCATCCACCAGGGACTTATCCAGCTTGATCTCATCTATAGGAATATAGATCAAATACCCAAGAGACGAGTATCCTGTTCCGAAATCGTCCATCAGAATTCTGAAGCCCATATCCTTAAAGTCTTCGAACAGCTTCTTGGTCTGTATATTTTGCTCTATCAAAAGAGATTCCGTAATCTCTATCTGTATATATCTATGAGGTATCTGATACTCTGCCAGCAGATCTCTTATGAAACTCATAAAGCCCACATCATTAACCTGCTTGGAGGAGAAATTTATGGAAACTGGAATGAGCTCTTTTCCCTGATCTCTCCATTCTGCCATCTGCTTAACAACCTGCTCTGTTATGGTTCTTCCAAGTCTGATGATCCATCCATTTTTCTCAATAACAGGAATAAAGGTACCTGGTCCCTGAGCAATGTTTTTCGCCCTTACAAGAGCCTCAAAGCCTATAGTTTTGCCTGTAGCAGTCTCAATCTTGGGCTGATATACCATGTAGAACAGATTATTATCAAAGGCTTCATTCACCAGAGTCTTGAGATAGCTCTCTTCCTGAAGCTTTTTCTGCATCTCGTCAGCATAAATAAATGCTGTATTCCTGCCATGTTCCTTGGCTTCATACATAGCAATCTCAGCATTTATAATGTGCTGCTCAGGATAGCTATCTCCGGATGCATTTGACACACCTACGCTGGCAGAAAGTGCCAGAGTTTCTTCGCCTGCTACTATCGGTTTTCTAAAGGTTTCCAGAATCTCCTGTACTTCCTCAGAATCCGCCTCCAGATTTTTGCCCGGAACCATAACAATGAACTCATCTCCGCCATATCTTCCGACCTGCCACCGCTTATCAATAGCAAGCTGTTTGAGTTCTCTGGACAAATGCCTGATGATATAGTCAGCCATACTGTGCCCATAGTTCTCATTTACAACCTTGAAGCCGTCTATATCAACCATCATGACCGCATATTTTTCGTCGCTCTTGATTTCCCTGTTCAGAGTTTCAACAATGGCTCTTCTGTTCAAAAGATCTGACAGATCATCATGTTCAGCCTGATAACGGAGCTTGTTCCTTGATTTTTCCAGCTTCTCAGCTGAGATCTTAAGTTGCTCATTATCATGTTTTTGCTGCGTGACTGTCATATTCGCAGTGATCATCAGTAGCATAAGAGCTGTAACAATAAGCACTGATGCCGGAATAATATTCTTATAGTATTCCAGAGGATTAAAAGGCTTATCGACGTAATTCGTATTTGGCGGAAGCATACTCTCTTTTATGCCATATTTCTGCATGAGTTTATAGTTGAACTCAGCCTTACTTGGAGTGACCAGATCAAGAGGATACATTGAAATATCCGTGTCATTTTCAAGGACATCAACAATAATAAGTCCTGCGTCCCTTGTCTGTATGGAAAAATCCATGTATATTCCGCCCAAAACACCCTGATCTCTTCCACCGGAATAATTTCTGATGATAGGCACATCAGCAAATGTCACAACCGTATTTGTGCGATCCAGCACAGAATAAGTATTTCCGTTGCGATCTGTATAACTGGTCATGTAAAAAAGAACTGCGTCATCTTTGGGAAGTCTCTTAAGGACTCCAATAAGATCTTCCTGAGTGAGACTTTCTGTGTTTATATCAGTAAAGGTATAATCCGGATACTTCTGGTCATAGGAGAAAAAGATATCCATATCGGCCTTACCAGCAGCTGACTCATCGTGAAGCGCCACGAAGATCTTTCTATCTGGCATAGTTTCCATGGCAAGTTCCAGGCAATCTCTCAGGTAGTCTTTTTCATAAAAGCCTGTCATCATAGGATTCTCTGCAGATTTCACAGCAAAGTCCGCATCATTTATGCCAAAGAAAACCATTGGAAGCCCCTTAAAAAGCTCATCCTGATATTTGAGTGCAAATGCAAGAGCATCATCATCTCCTAATAGAACTGCTTCATAGCCCCTGTCTTTGGATTCCAGCCTCTTCTTTAGGAAATCATGGAAATCAAGCTTATCAGCATCAGTGCCATAACTCTTGGCATCCATGTAAATCACATCAAACTCAATACCCTTAGGATAGAGAGCCTGTTTGAGGCCTTCTATCTGATCATCATATGTAAAATAAAGTGGATTATATGCGCACAGGAACAGTACGCGGTGAGTGACCATAGTTGGTCTTTTGACTTCAGTATCCTCATTTTCTGAGCGAATACTGAAAACAAGCGTAATAATAGCTGCAATCAGAAGCATGATTCCAATTGCAGTCAGGGTGTAACGTATATATAAAAAAAGCTTTCTTTTTCTCTCTTCCATACGTTTCGCCATAATTATTTGTACGAAAATTTACTACACCCTAATTATATTGGAGATAAGATTCTTATTTAATTAAAAAACCATTAAAAGACTAATAACTATTCGACAACTTTGTGAATCCATTTTCCGCTGGCAAATCTGATAGTAAAAATAATGCCTCGGATTGCCCAATCTGCAAACATTCCGATCCACACACCCATTGCACCCATACCAACCACGCGGATAAGGAAGGTTGCAAGGGTAACTCTGCAAAGCCACATGGTAAGTGTAGCGATTATCATCGAGAACTTAACATCTCCAGCTGCTCTCATGGCATATGGGGTAATGAAAGATGGAGCCCAGAGCAGTGGCTTGACTATAGTGATCCAGCCCAGCATGTAAATGCAAAGCTTAGCACTATCTGGTTCCATGTGAGCAAGGATAGTTACTGGCCTTGCAATAGCATAGGTGAACAGACAGCTCGCCAGTATTGCAATGTAGCCCCATCCTATCATCTTCTTGGTGTAATAGATGGCTTCATCCTTCCTGCCTGCTCCAAGACACTGACCAGTAATGGTCATAAGTCCGATACCAACGCCAATACCCGCAACACCGTTGACATTCTCAAAGATATTAGTCATAGCCTGAGCTGCAATCGCCATTGTACCAAGGGTTGATACAGATGACTGAATAGCCAGCTTACCAAACTGGAACATGGAATTCTCTATACCGTTTGGAATACCCATTCCAAGGATACGTTTGATCTTGTCAAAATCAGGTCTGATCTTGTGATACTGCCTGATGAAGATTTCCTGTTTATCTCTGCGAAGAAGCCATAACAGTACAACTGCAGAAAAAACTCTTGAAACCAGAGTAGCAATAGCTGCTCCGTAAACTCCAAGCCCAAATACATAGATAAGAACTGCATTACCAGCCACGTTCAGAATATTAGAAACAATGGCTACGTTCATAGGAAGTCTTGTATTGGACTGAGCCCTGAATATGGCACTTCCGGCTGCAGCCAGAGATATTCCAGGGTAAGACAGAATAGTCAGGATAAAATAGATACTCGCTGCCTGATAAACATCTGCATCTATCTGTCCAAATATTCCTCTAAGGAGCTGTCCTCTGAAAAGAAGACAGATCAACATAACAGCAAGAGATATGAAGGCAGATACCAGAATAACCTGTCTGGCTGCCTCATTAGCTCTTCTGATGTCCTTCTGGCCAACATAAGTTGAACAGATGATAACTCCACCTGTTGCAAGGGCATTAAAAGCCTGAACTACCAGATTGTTGATGGAGTCAACGAGGGACACACCGGAAAGAGCCGCTGCTCCTACGTTGCTGACCATCATGGAATCAGCCATTCCCATAAGGGAGTTCAGAAATTGTTCAGCTATAATAGGAATCAGCAACAGGAGAAGTTTCCTGTTGCTGAACATGTGATTTTGATTCATTATATATACCCACTACTTATGAGCGATATGCGCATGTCTACACTACGTTCTCGACATGCTACGTCCATTCGGAAATCGACCTACTCACTTCGTTCGTATGTCTTTTTTCCTCATGTCCGTTATGTCATTTCATAAACACAGTTTTTCGTGCCAGCACGAAACTGTGTTTACTCATTCCTTATATCGCTCACATTCTTTCTGGAGCACTAAATCCAAGAAGGTCTATACCTGTCTCGAGTACCTTGAGTGTTGTGCTAAGAAGTGCGATGTAGCTGCTCTTCTTGTCTGCGTCTGTCTCAGCGAGGATCTTGGTTCCGTGATAGAAACTGTTAAATGCATTACTAAGGTCATAGATATATGCACAGATTCTGTTAGGAGAAAGATCTCTTGCTGCGCTCTCTACTGCATCAGCAAATCTTGTAAGCTGAAGCATGAGTTCCTTCATAGCAGGGCTGTCTGGGTTACCGAGCTTGGCTTCCTTGACGTTACCGCCCTCTGCCTCATATTTCTTGAGGATTGATTTGATACGAACCATAGTGTAGAGAATGTATGGGCCTGTATCTCCCTCAAAGGAAGTGAATTTATCAATATCAAAGATGTAATCCTTGGCTGGCTGATTGGAAAGATCACCATACTTAAGAGCAGAAAGAGCTATCTTGTGTGATGTATCCTTAGCCTCCTCTTCACTGATGTCAGGATTACCTTCCTTGATTCTGTTGTACATCTTGTCATCAATCTCGCCGATGAGCTTCTCAAGACGCATAACGCCGCCTTCTCTTGTCTTGAAAGGCTTGCCATCTGAGCCGTTCATTGTACCAAAGCCTACGAAATGAAGCTCTGTCTCAGGCATAACAAGCTTGGTCTTGCGAGCGCATCTGAAGACCTGTGTAAAGTACAGCTCCTGTCTCTTATCTACTACGTAGATAATTCCAGCTGGGTGCTCACCATCCATACGCTGCTTGATCGTAGCAAGGTCAGTTGTGTTGTAAAGTGAAGCTCCGTCTGACTTGAGGATCATACATGGAGGAATCTCCTTGGTATCTGTCTCCTCTGCAACGTCAACAACAAGTGCTCCCTGGCTCTCATGAGCATAGCCATGAGACTTCATGTAATCTACCATTCCTGGGATAGTCTCGTGTGCATCAGACTCACCCTTCCAAAGATCAAAGCTTACACTAAGTTTGTCATAGTTCTTCTTAAGGTCTGTAACTGAAACATTGAGAATGTGGTGCCAAAGTGCTCTGTATGGCTTGTAACCATCCTGAAGGAGCTTGGTTGCTTCCATAGCTTCTGCCTTGAAAGCCTCGTCCTCTTTGGACTTCTTGCTGGCTGCAGGATAAATCTCCTCAAGCTCTGTAACAGTAAATGGTGCCTCCTTAGGGTAAGCGCCTGTATAATCAGGATCAAAGTAGCACAGATCTGGCTTCCTCTCCTTGAGACCTGTAATAACAAGTCCCATCTGAAGTCCCCAGTCTCCAAGGTGAACATCACCGATTACCTTGTTACCTGTATATCTAAGGATTCTCTTAATACTCTCACCAATTACTGCAGAACGAAGATGTCCTACATGAAGAGGCTTAGCAACGTTTGGTCCGCCGTAATCAATGATATATGTAGGCTCGTGACCTGGCATTGTAACGCCCATGTGCTTCTCGTGGAGCATTCTAACGATATAGCTTCTTGCGAAGTCTCCGCTTACTGTGATGTTGAGGAATCCAGGTTTAACAGATTCAACCTTGTCAAACATGTCGTTACCCTGAAGTTTCTCAGCCACCTCATCAGCAATGATGAATGGAGCCTTGCCATATTTCTTGGCACCAGCCATAGCACCATTACACTGATACTCGCACAGGTCAGGTCTGTTAGAGATAGTTACTCTTCCGAGCTCCCTATCATATCCAGCTGCCTCAAATGCATCCCCTACTTCTTTAGAAATTAGTTCAAGTACTTTTTCCAAAATCTAACCTTCTTTCTTATCTAAAGTAGCTATCCAAATAGCTAATATTTAATCACAATCTACAAGATTCTACCAAATAATTACTTATACATCAACAAGCTATTTTTATAGATCAAATATCTCCATAAGTTCATAGATAAAATCTGAGAATTCTGCTGAAGAATAGGTACTAAGGATACCAAAGAGCGCAGCCAGAACACCTATTCCTATTAAAAATGAAATAACTGCATTAGCTATAAGACCTATCAAAAGCCCCTTAGCTATACTATTCTTGGGATACTTAACTCTTGTAATGATCAGAATAACAATTGCTGCAATAAATAAAAGGATGTTAAAGCTTGATGGAACATAAGGCATATCAACAAACCTTTCGGCCGACATAATGAGCATACTGATTGCCGGGAAAAACTTGGAAATGCACATACATATAACCGCTGCCAAAATATATTTTTTAGCTATTGGGTTATTATTGTCATCTGCCATGCTATAAGGTGTCACCATTACGATCTTCTGCTGTGGTGGCATCATCTGTGATGTATACTGCTGATCGAACTGCTGATTATCCATTTTCCTTTCTCTCCTCTTTTTCTCTTTCCCTCTGAGCCTTGGAAAAACTGCATCCGCAGAAATCCTGCCTGTACAGATCAAATCTATGTGACAATTCTATAGAGCGCTTATACCCGTTCTTTTTCTTAAAGTCTGATGGAAGGAAGTTTACAGTGCCTTTACCCTCTGTATTAATTCTCTCCGCAGCAAGCTCTCCAACTTCGTTCAGCACATCGGCGTTTTTGAGAGGGCTGATAGTAAGAGTCGTGGTAAAAAACTCAAAGCCCTTATCCCTTGCTATTCTGGCTGTCTCGTCAAGTCTTAGTTCAAAGCACTTCCTGCATCTGTCGCCACCCTCAGGGCAATCCTCATAGCCCTTGACCACGCTGAGGAAATCTCCAGGGACATAATCCCCTTCCATGATCTCAATGCGTCTGGCTCTGGAATCTGAATTCATCCCTTCAAAGTTCCCATCCTCGACCTGTTTGTTGTACTCAGCGATAAGTCTCTTTTCCTCTTCAACTCTTTTCCTGTACTCACGCTCTTCTGTGATATTAGGATTGTAGAAAAAGACTGTAACGTCAAAATACTCTCTAAGATACTCCAGACAGTATGACGAGCACGGTGCGCAGCACGCATGTAAAAGAAGCTTGGGTGCCCTTTCCTCTTTTTCAAACTCCGCTATTTTGTTCTCTAATTCTTTGGAATAATTTCTTTTGTTCATACCTTGTAATTTCTAATATCAAAAGACGATTCCAAGTCCCTCAATGATCTTGTCAGCGATCTGTGCTGGGGTAAGCTCATCGGTATCTATTATATAATCAGCCGCGAGCTCATAAATGTTGCCACGTTCCTCCTGCATCTTACGAATCTTCGCAAGAGGATCCTCAGTCTTAAGTAGTGGCCTTGAATCGTCAAACTTAACTCTCTCATAAACTGTTTCAGGCTTAGTGCGAAGGTACACTACCTTTCCAAGCCTTCCAAGAAGCTCTCTGTTCTCCTCTCGAAGCGGAAGCCCTCCTCCAAGTGAAATAACCATTTCTCTGAAATGCTCGCTGGAAGCGGTCTCCAAAAGAGCTGTCTCCATATCCCTGAAGGACTCCTCGCCCTCAGTGGCAAATATATCATTGATGCTGCGACCTTCTGCCTCAACAATGGCAGCATCGGTATCAAGAAGCTCAAGTTCAAGCTTATCTGCAAGGATCTCAGAAACAGTGGTCTTGCCACTTCCCATAAATCCTTCAAGAATAATATTGCGAGCTCCTGTAACCTCCATGACAAGTGACTTATAGATCTCATCGGCCTGTTCCCTGCTGATACTGATCTGAGCCTCATCTCCCCCTTTGGTAGCACCGTTAAACCACAGCTCATAGGCATCGATTGCCTGATACAGTAGCATCTTAAGACCAGAAACCGCCTTGGCACCAGCCTCCCCTGCCAGCTTCATGAACTTGGTATCAAGTGGCCTGTATACCATATCTATTCCAACGCTGACATGCTGGTAGAACTCTATATCTTCAATGACAGCACTGTTAACATCCGGGAAAAGACCTACTGACGTACACTGAAGCGCTATGAATTTATCTTCCTCAGCAAATAAATCCTTGTACTCCTCAAGCCTCATAGGAATAACAATCTGAGGAATATCAGAAGGCTCACCCTCTGCATTTACGCCATCTTCTGTGAGACTATCCTCACGTCCCATTTCAAAAAGAGCTCTGTTAACTTCATCAGCTACATCTCTTGCTCTTTCAAAGGTTCTGTTGAGAATATATACTCTCCTGGCTCCCTTACTGCCACAGAGAAACGCTGAAGGTCTGGCAACTCCGCCAGCTCCAAGGATAACTACAGTTTTACCCTCAAGCTCAACGCCCTCATCCAGCATGGAACGATACAGGCCAGTCATATCTGTGTTATAGCCCTTAAAGCCGCCGTTCTCTGTTCTCACAAGAGTATTAACTGCTCCAATCCCCTTGGCCAAAGGATCAATATCCTCAAGATAGGGAATAACATCGCTCTTATAAGGGATAGTTACGTTAAGTCCTCTGATTCCAAGAGCAAGCGCGCCCTTAATAGCATCGCCGACTCCCCCTTCCGGAACCTCAAAAGGCACATAGACCATATTGATTCCTGTAACCTCTGACAAACTATTATGGATAAGTGGTGACAGGGTGTGCCTTACAGGGTTACCTATCAGTCCACATACATTCGTATTACCATCAGTAAAATTAGCCATTACAAACCTCCCAGGAGCATGAACTATGACTATTATACTAAATCCAAAGTCACTTCTGCCATAAAAAAATAGAGAAGTTTTCCTTAGAAAACTTCTCTGATACGTCTATTATGCTGGTTTCTATAACCCTTCTCAGATCACAGCTTGATAACGATACCGTCATCTGTACCTGCGATGATATTACTTGGCTTACCTGTAAGATCCTTGCCACCTACAAAATACTGGTACTCATGAAGGATCTTATCCCTCTGCATTCCGGATATTGCCTGCTTCATATCTTCTGATGCAAGGCCTTTCTCTCCGAAAAGATCTATAGATGAACTGTCGTACATACCAAAGGAAATGGCCACATTCTCGATGGAGGCATTTTCTCTGGAAGGAAGCTCCTCAATAGAAAGATCCATACCCTTCTTGGGCTCTTCTACCTTGGCTTCTACTGGCTGCTCTGGTGCCTTCTGAGGGGCTGCCTGAGGAGCCTGTGTACCTACCTTGATGTTATTATCTACTGCGGGAGGAATATTGTAAGCATTATAGTTACCAAAGCCATTAAGTCTATCTAATGCCATGTCCCTCTCCTTTCCAATAAAAATAACACAATGAGTTTCAAAGTATATATCGGAAAATCAAAACTATACTTAATAGTATTATACTATATTTAGTAGGTTTTATATTTTTTTAATACTAATTTCAAGTTTTTTATCTGGTAATTCCGGCAGCCTTAAGGAGCTGTTTTGTGTACTCGGCCTGAGGGCTTCTATACACATCCCTGGTAGCGCCATATTCAACAACCTTGCCATTTTTCATGACCATAACATGATCACTTATCTGATAAACAACTCGAAGGTCATGAGATATAAAGATAATGGAAATACCGTGCTTCCTGTGAAGGTTATCAAGAAGCTCCATGATCTGTGCCTGAATTGTTACATCAAGAGCTGAAACCGGCTCATCAGCAATGAGAAGCTTGGGCTCACGCATAAGCGCTATTCCAATGCAAACTCTCTGTCTCTGACCGCCAGATAGCTGAGAAGGATATCTGTCCAGCATGCTTATGGGGAGCTCAATCTCCTGCATGATCTCTTCTACTCTCTTGCGACGTTCTTCCTTGGTCCAGGTGCGCTCCTTGTCAACCTTGAGAGGTTCCTCTAAGAGCCATCCGATCTTCTTGGCAGGATTAAGGGAATTGTAAGGATCCTGAAATACCATCATAGGCCTTCCGTACTTCTGCCAGATCTCGCCCTGATAGTCCTTGTTGATACCAACGATAGCTCTTGCAAGTGTAGATTTACCACAGCCCGACTCACCAGCTATAGCCAGTACTTCTCCCTCTTCCATGTCAAAAGAAACATCGAAAAGAGCCTGTATTTTCTTGTTTTTCCTGGAAAAGAGCTTGCGCTTTCTGTTCTTGTAAAAGACATTAAGCCCAGTAACTCTTAATACTTTTTCTTTTTCCATCTATTAAATCACCAATCTATCAGTTATCCAGATCAATCTTGGGTATCGCTGCTATAAGCTTCTTGGTATAGGTGTGTCTTGGTCTTGAGAAAACAGTCTTGGTATCTCCAGACTCAACAATATTGCCCTTCTGCATTACTATTACTCTCTCGCAGAGCTGACTTACAAGGCTAAGGTCGTGGGAAATAAAGATGATAGAGGTTCTCTTTTCCCTGTTGATTTTCTTGAGCAGATCAACGATCTGAGCCTGGACTGTCACGTCAAGGGCTGTAGTAGGCTCATCTGCAATCAGAATCTGTGGATTACCTATCATTGCTGCAGCTATCATTACTCTCTGTCTCATACCGCCTGAGAGCTCATGAGGATACATGTAGTACACTTCCTCGGCATTCTCAAGGCCTACATCTCTGAGCATTGCAATTGCGCGCTCTTTGCGCTCCTGCTTCTTAATCTCAGGGTGGTGAATTCGAAGCGGTTCTTCCACCTGCCAGCCAATTCTTTTAACCGGATTAAGACTTGTCATGGGCTCCTGGAAGATAATGGAAATCTCATCCCCCTGGAAAGACCTCAAGGTCTTTCTATCGCAGGTCAAAAGGTCGTGGCCCTCGAACATGATCCTTCCTGTCTTCTTGATGGCATGTCTGTTAAGGAGACCAGCAATTGCCAGGGCACTCATACTCTTACCTGAGCCAGACTCGCCAACTATTCCAACAATCTCGCCATCGGCCAGCATAAGGTCAAAATCCTCTACTGCTGTCTCAGGAGAATCTGAATCATGAAATTCTATATGGAGATCAGTAACATCAAGAATTATTCCCATCTCTTAATCCCCTCTCCAAGGAATGCAAAGCCCAGTACCATCAGTACGATAACAATACCTGGGCACAGAACATAGCTGGGCCTTGTGAACATGTACTGCTGCGCATCTGACAGCATACGTCCAAGGCTTGCGTAAGGCGGCTGTGATCCAACTCCAAGGTAGGAAAGACCAGCCTCAGCCAGAACTGCGTTGTTAAAACCAATAAGTATTGATGA
>JAEEGI010005588.1_pt1 | contig 28922 bp, 25 predicted proteins | sample 8958751 | NCBI WGS metagenome assembly JAEEGI01 (sample SAMN16246545, study PRJNA631951) | gut metagenome | biome: gut microbiome; feature: rumen; material: KS-attached | host: Bos | place: Iran: Karaj | collected 2018-10 | reverse complement strand
ATCACATGAATACACTAATCTGCTGAGGAAGAGTGTGTTGTTTTCCATGTTCTTTTTGAATCTTACACGTACAAGGAAATTGTCGTGATCCGCGCAGTTGAAAATATTCATATACCTTCCATCACCCTGACTGATCCATTTGACACCATTCATCTCAGCTTTACAGACAGGACACAGAAGCTTTGAAATTCTATCATCGGAAAGGGCAGCGGCTTTTGTTTCAAACCCGTCAAAGGCATCGTGTTCAAGCGGTTCTGGCCCATCGGGTACATTAGTTCGAACAGCCTTCGGCATTCTCGATGCCAGAATCCGCGGAGCATCATCATAGTTTCGAACACCGTCCTGCATGTTCAGTTTTGAACATACAAGAGCAGTGTTGTAGGCATCACCCAAAGCATCATGAGCAGTTCTCGTCTGCTCGATACCGAAATGCTCCATAGCTTCTGAGAGAGATTTCTGGTTTTTGTCACCGCCTGTTTGCACGTTATATATTAATTGGAGATTAAGCCAGTCTGAGACCCAATCCCAATCAAGATCATGTATAATAATATTTTGTTCAAAAATACCTTGGTCGTCATTCCCCCATGTTATAAAAGTTACATCTTCTCCACAGAATTCACGGAATTTTTTAATTGCCTCGGGAAAACTGACACCATGAGATAGCCGTTCCTTATCAAATCCGGTTATTTTTTTTACCTGATAATGGATCTGACGGAAGAAAACTGGCTTGACATCTATTGTGAATTCTTCACCCAGGGTCAAATCCGGATTCAGACGCACAGCACCAATTTCAATGATTTCACCTCTAAGATGAATAGGCAGATGATTAAAAACCGGAGAATCCGAACGCAGTGCCTGATTCCATTCAAAGTCCACTACTACAAAATTCATTATTTGCATCCTTTTTTCTTCTATTCATCTGCATTATAACATAATATTCCGACAAATAGAAGAAGGACAGGAAATAAAAATTTGTTCAAAACAACGAATCGTTTTAATTGATGTTGACGTAACTGTAAAAATCTGCTACATTATGACAGTACTTCTAAATAATAAGGAGCGGAGAGTATGATCTCAAAAGAGGTGCTGATTAACAATCAGGTCGGGCTTCATGCAAGACCGGCAACATTCTTTATTCAGAAAGCCAATGAGTTTAAAAGCAGTATTTGGGTAGAAAAAGACGAGCGCCGTGTTAACGCGAAAAGCCTTCTTGGTGTTCTGTCTCTTGGCATAGTAAAGGGTACAACCATTACACTGATTGCAGATGGATCTGATCAGGAAGAGGCTATTGAAACCCTGTCGAAACTGATTGATTCGGACTTTACCGAATAATTATTTAAAGTGACTTTATAAAAAGGCGTGCTAAATAAGCACGCTTTTTTGTTAATTATATTCTGCCATTCTCATAAAGAGAAATTGTCTGGGGAAAATAATTAGATTATAATGAATACAAAGCTTGATGAACTGAAAAAGAAAGCAAATAATCTGCCGCTTCTTCCTGGCGTATATCTGATGCTTGATAGTCACAATGAAGTAATCTATGTAGGAAAAGCAAAAAAACTTAAAAATAGGGTATCCAGCTATTTCCATGGTGATCATCTGCCAAAGGTTACTGCCATGGTAGAAAAGATAGCTGACTTTAATGTAATCATTGCAAACAGCGAATTTGAAGCGCTTGTTCTTGAAAATTCACTAATAAAGCAGCATAAACCTCATTATAATATATTGCTGAAAGATGATAAAGGATATCCTTTTATCAGGATAGATCTTAAAAAGCCATATCCGGTAATGAAAATCGTTTCACGAAGAGGAAAAGATTCAGCAAATTATTTTGGCCCGTATGGGGGAAGGCATTTGACAAGAGAAGTTATCAGTTCAATTTGTAAAGCGTTGCTTCTCCCCGATTGTGGCAGAAACTTTCCTGCTGATATTGGAAAAGACAGGCCGTGCCTGAACTATCATATCGGAAATTGTGACGGATGGTGTATCAGGGAAAACGGGCAACAGGAGTATAGAGAGAGAATAGATCAGGCAATCATGATACTTGAGGGGCAAAGTGATAAACTAATCGCTGATCTTCAAACGAAAATGCAGCTGGCGGCAGAAGAATTGCGTTTTGAGCTTGCAGCAAGGCTTCGAGATAAAATTCATGCTGTTGAAAATCTGACAAATAAACAGAGGGTTATATCAACTTCATTTTCTGATACAGATGCGATTGCTTTCCGCAGAGGTGCTATTTGTTGTTTTTCCGTATTGCATTTCATGAAAGGTGATATGACAGGAAAAGAAACGGTGATAATCGATGAACCGGTTGAGAATGATTCTGAAGCCGTATCGGAAATAATCAAACAGTATTATCTTCCTAAAGAAGGCTTTCGACCGGGATCCATTCTCATTCAGAATGAAATAGAAGACAGGGAAGAACTGGAATTATTGCTGAGTGAAAACAACAGAAAGAAAGTTCATTTGGAAGTGCCCCAAAAAGGAGAGCGCCGAAGGCTTTTGGAAATGGCGGCTATGAATGCTGAAGAGGAAATTATTCGCCGGTCTTCAGAGAACAAAAGACGGTCAAAAACGCTGGAACTTATAAAGAAAACTCTTCACCTTGATGTTTTCCCGGAAAGAATAGAAGCTTTTGATATTTCCAATCTCGGAGATTCCGGAATTGTTGCAGCTATGACGGTATTTGTAAATGCAAAACCAAGAAAACAGGATTACAGGAAATTCCGAATTAAGGATATGAAAATCCACGATGACTATGCTTCTATGTATCAAGCGGTATTTCGCCGATTTCAGCGTGCTGCAGATGGTGATGTTAAATTCACAAAACTGCCGGATCTGCTTCTTATTGATGGTGGAGTAATTCATGCATCTACTGCGGCGAAAGCTTTGAAAGACGTAGGAATAATGATCCCTGTTTTTGGAATGGTTAAAGATGAACGGCACCGAACACGCGCATTGGTAACTCCTGACGGGAAAGAAATCGGAATTCAGAATAATCAGGCCGTCTATTCCTTAATTGGCACTATTCAGGAAGAAACACATCGGTCTGCGATCGAATACCAGCGTATTTTACGGTATGAAGGATATGCTTCTGAACTTGATAAGATTTCTGGTGTTGGGGAAAAACGTAAAACAGAGCTTTTGAAGAAATTTAAAACTGTTAAAGCTGTCAAAGAAGCGTCTCTCGATGAGCTTAGAACCGTTGTACCGGGAAACACTGCTGAATCTATATACAGGTATTTCCACCACGAGGAAACATAATGAGAGTAATTTCAGGAATTGCAAAAGGGAGAAAGCTGAAAACACCCCAGGGGATGAACGTACGCCCGACTGCAGACAGCGTAAAAGAAGCTGTTTTTAATATCATCCGTGATGATATTATGGGCAGACGGGTTTTGGACCTTTTTGCAGGCAGCGGACAGCTAGGAATTGAAGCACTTTCCAGGGGTGCAAGGGAAGCGGTTTTTGTTGATGTTTCAACTAATTCCATAAAGCTCGTTCATGATAACCTGAAACTTTGCGGGTTTGCCGGAGAAACAGTGAAAGAAGATGCAGTCAGTTATTTGCAGCATGCTGCACAATTTGATCTTATTTTTATAGACCCACCTTATGATTCTGATTATTATGAAATAGTTCTGGAAGAAATCAAATTGTTTGACATCCTGACAGATGGTGGTATAATAATAGTTGAAACAAGAAAAAATAAAATCCTTCCTGCTATGGATTATCCTCTCAGATTGATAAAAGAGTATGAATATGGTTCTGTAAAGATATCCAAATTTTCAAAGGAGGCCCGTACTTGAGCATAGCAATCTGCCCAGGCAGTTTTGACCCGATTACGCTTGGACACCTGAATATTATCAGGCGTACATCAAGGATTTTTGACAGAGTAATAGTTTGCATTATGCACAATGCTTCAAAAACATCACCGATGTTCAGCGTAGAGGAACGTATGGATATGGTGAATCGTGTCATTCAACGCTATCCGAATGTTGAAGTTGATGCTCAGGATTGCCTGCTTGCAGAGTATGCGAGAAAATATCCTGGAGCAGTTATTGTGAAAGGCCTTCGTGCAGCTTCGGATTTTGAATATGAGTTTCAGATGAATCTAATCAATAAAAATATTAATCCGGAACTGGAGACTATGTTTTTGACGTCTGATGGGAAATATACTTTTCTGAGCTCATCAATTGTGCGTGAAATGGCTTCTTACGGCGCTGATATATCAGGATTAGTACCGAATGAAATCATTTTGGATATACAAAATAAAGCTAAATCATGGAGGTAAATAGAAAATGGATAGTGCTAACGACATCATTGAATTGCTTGATATTCTGTACGGTATGGTAAATGAGGCATGGGGAGTACCGCTTGGTAATGATAAATGCATTATTGAAAGGGAAAAGGCTATTGACATTATCAATGATATCAAAGCTGCGCTTCCTACTTCTATTGCTGAGTCAAAACGACTTGTAGCTGCAAGGGATGAGTTTATTGGCAACGCAAAACGAGAAGCTGAGAGTTTACGTAAGAGCGCTGAAGAACAAGCTGCTCAATTGGTAGATGAGCAGGAGATTGTACGCGTCGCCAGAGAGAAGAGTACTGCCATGCTGGCAGAGGCAGAAAAAAAGACAAGTGAACTCAGAAGACTGGCCAGTGCCTATGTGGATGATATGATGAGAAAAGCAGAAGAGTGCCTGAATGATGCACTATTAACTGTTCGTCAAACACAGAACGCATTTAAGGCGAACATAAATGACGCGGAAGAGTAAAACATATTTATCATATATAAATATCACCGGATGGATCTGATAAGATTCATCCGGTTTTTTAGTCTCAAACTGTGGAATAAAAAAGACGAAAATAGACAAAAAGTTTCACTTGCATTTTTGGCATAGTGTCCATATAATAGTGGTGAAAAGTGGATAATAATGGTGATATGTGGGGTGAAAAATGATGACAGGAGAATACAGACATTCGCTTGATAGCAAAGGCCGCGTGTTTATTCCTGCCCGCCTGAGAGAAGAGCTTGGCGATGTTTTTTATATTACGCTTTCAATGGATCATTGTCTGAATATTTACAGTAATGAGAACTGGAAAATGTTTACAGATAAAGTAAATACAATGTCTTATATCAGTCAGAGGAAAATGAGACCTCTGTTTGCACATGCTGTAAAATGTGAATTGGATGCTCAGGGAAGGGTGTTGATTCCACAGGCTTTGCGTGATTATGCTGGATTGGCAAAAAATGTTGCTGTCGTTGGCTGTAATAATCATGCTGAAATCTGGGATGGTGACACATGGTCAGAAATCAATAGTCTCGAAACGTCTGCAGAAAATATAGCCGCAGTATTGGAGGAGCTGAATTTTTGATGGAACAAACTGGGCATCAGCCGGTGTTGCTGGATGAATGTATCCATTATCTTACCATTAAACCGGATGGACTTTATGTGGATGGTACCTGCGGAATGGGCGGACATTCATATGAGATTGCATCCAGGCTGAAAAATGGACATCTTATATGTATTGATAAGGACAATTATGCGCTTGAACAGGCTGCAGAACGCTTATCCGAATTTCGCAGTCATGTAACATTTATACATTCCGATTTCTCTAAAACATCAAGAATTATTACTGAATTTGGAAAAGGGAATGCCGATGGAATGCTTTTTGACCTGGGTGTTTCCTCTCCACAACTGGATTTTGCAGAGAGAGGCTTTTCCTATATGCAGAATGCGCCGCTGGATATGCGGATGGACCGGACATCTGAATTAAGCGCTTTTGAAGTCGTGAATTTTTACAGTGAGCTCAGACTTGCTGAAATTTTTTTTGAATATGGAGAAGAACGCTATGCAAGACGTATAGCAGCAGCAATCTGTAAGGAAAGAAGCAATAAGCCCATTCAGACAACTGGTGAACTGGTTGAAGTAATCCGGCAGGCGATGCCTGCTCCGGCACTAAGGGAAAAACAGCACCCGGCAAAAAGATCCTTTCAGGCAATTCGCATTGAAGTGAATGATGAATTAGGATCCGTTAAAAGAATGCTCCTTTCTGCCCCGGACACACTGAAAACTGGCGGTAGAATATGCGTGATCAGCTTTCATTCTTTGGAAGATAGAATCATAAAAAATGGATTTCACAGCAGAGAAAATGGATGCACTTGCCCTCGGGAAGCACCAATCTGTACCTGCGGATTTATTCAAACGTTGAGAGTCATCACAAAAAAACCTGTTGTTGCAACAGATAAAGAAATCGAAAATAATCCTAGGGCGAGAAGTGCCAAGCTGAGAGTAGCTGAGCGAGTATGATAGTATTATGAAGTTAAAGAATATTATTCAGAATTTGGACATCATCAGTATGACAGCTGATCCGGAGACAGATATATCAGGAATCTGTTATGATTCAAGAAAAACAGAAAAGGATAATATCTTTGTCGCAATAAGAGGGCTGTCATCGGATGGCCATGCTTTTATTTCAAGCGCAGTAAAAAAGGGTGCGTCTGTTATTGTATGTGAGGAAGCATATGAATCAGATGCTCCTTATGTTTTAGTGAAGGATTCCAGGCTTGCTCTGGCATTGATTAGTGCGTCCTGGTTTGATTTTCCGGCGAAAAAAATGCATGTTATCGGAGTAACCGGAACAAGTGGGAAAACAACTACTACTCATCTTATTCGTCATGTACTGCAGACAATCCTACATGAAAAAGTCGGAATGATAGGAACAAATGGAAACTACATCGGAGATGAATATATACATACTGATTTTACTACACCAGACAGTTTCGAGTTACAGAACCTTTTTTATAAGATGTATAATTCCGGATGCAGTTATGTAGTCATGGAAGTATCCTCTCATTCTCTTGCCCTGGAACGAGTGGCAGGTGTTCAGTTTGATGTTGCGGCGTTTACAAATCTGTCTCAGGACCATCTTGATTTCCATAATACAATGGAAGAATATGCAAGAGCAAAGAAAAAAATTTTTTCTATGTGCTCCGGTGCATGCATCAATTTGGATGATCCATATTCTTCCTATATGATAGAAGGGATAAAATGTCCGACTTTGACAACTTCTGCCTTGGGAAAACAGGCAGATCTGACTGCCGAGGATATCTTTCTTTCGGAGAATGGAGTATCGTTTTCAGCCTGCTTTAAGAATATGAAAACGAAAGTAAAGCTTTCAATACCTGGTATGTTTTCAGTACATAATGCTTTGACGGCGTTGTCTGTTTGCATTATGTCCGGAAACGAATTGAAAAGCATTGCTGACGCTCTTTCGTCGGCAAAAGGCGTCAAGGGACGGGCAGAAACGGTTCCGGTTGATAAAGATTATACTGTTATCATCGATTATTCTCATAAACCGGATGCCCTTGAAAATATTCTAAAAACATTGAGACCGGTAACAAAGGGAAGATTGATTGCATTATTTGGGTGCGGCGGAGACCGTGACAGAGAGAAAAGACCGATTATGGGAAAAGTTGCCGCAAAAAATGCTGATGTTGTTGTTGTAACCTCTGATAACCCAAGAACAGAAAGACCGGAAGATATTATAAATGAGATTGTTGCTGGAATGAAAGATGAAGAGACAGAATACCATATAATTGTTGACAGAATAGAAGCAATTCATTGGGCACTTGACAACGCAGTTCGCGGTGATGTAATATTATTAGCCGGAAAAGGGCATGAAGATTATCAGATTGTTGGGCATGAAAAACATCACATGGATGAGAGGGAAATTGTTGCCGAATATCTGAAAGAAAAGGACAGAGTATGAGTATTAGACTGATATTGGCATTTCTGATTTCTCTGTTGTTTGCTACGGCTTTCGGAAAATACTATATACCATGGTTGAAGAATCAGAAGGCCGGACAGAAAATCCGGGAAGACGGACCAAAGTGGCATCAATCAAAAAGCGGAACGCCGACAATGGGTGGTGTTATTTTTATCCTGGCAACAGCGCTTGGAATACTGACTGTAGGATTCGAAGGAATGCTTAAGGGAAATTATGTACACTTGTCTGTATTTCTTTTTGCGCTTGTTTTCGGAGGAATAGGTCTTCTGGATGACTGGGAGAAAATCAAGAAAAAACAAAACCTGGGGCTGACTGCGAAAAACAAATTTCTGCTTCAACTGGCTGCTGCTTTGCTGTTTGTCGTGTTGATGGAACGTTTTAATATTACGAGTGCAGATGTATATGTCCCGTTTTTTAATACGGTTTTACATGTAAATAAATGGCTGTATTTTGCTTTGTCAGCCTTTATCATTGTCGGGACTGTAAATGCTGTAAATATAACAGATGGAATTGATGGCTTAGCAACAGGTACATCAATTCCTGTGTTTCTGTTTTTTGTTGCAGTAACATTTTATGCAGGAAAAGAGTACCTCCAGATGGGGATATTTGCCTCCTCTCTGGTCGGGGGGTTGGTTGGGTTCCTTTTTTATAATTTTAACCCTGCTAAGGTTTTTATGGGAGATACAGGTTCTCTGTTCCTGGGCGGAGCAGTAGCTGCACTCGCATTTGCTTATGATATGCCACTGATATTGATAACTTTGGGAATTGTCTATATCATAGAGACGCTTTCCGATATTATTCAGATCTTATACTTTAAAGCAACACACGGGAAAAGGATTTTTAAAATGGCACCGTTTCACCATCATCTGGAAATGGGTGGATGGACTGGAAAAAAATGGTCAGAGAAAGAATTATTTGTGTTGTTTACAACGGTGTCACTTGTTTTTTCTGTCATTTCTTTTCTTGGAATTCAGGGCAGATTCCAATAAATAAACTCTGAGAGGAAAAAATAAACGGCAGGAGCTTGTCTCCTGCCGTTGCTTGTATTATAATAACTAAGTAAAAATATAAATTTAGGGATTAATTATGAGAGTACTTTTAACTTGCGGGGGTACTGCAGGCCACATTAACCCGGCTGTTGCAGTTGCATCAAAGCTGATAAAAGATAATCCTGATTGCGAAATTCTGTTTGTTGGTGCTCAGGACAGGATGGAAACAAAACTGGTACCCGAAGAGGGATTCGAAATCAGTACTGTCCGAATTACTAATTTAAGCAGAAGCATTTCTGTTAAAGGATTGATTCATAATTTTAATACATTACGCAACGTCGTATCATCCACCAGACAGGCTAACCGCATAATTATGGATTTTAAACCCGATGTTGTGGTTGGAACAGGTGGGTATGTATGTTACCCTGTGTTAACAGCTGCGAATGCTCTGCATATTCCCACTATCATCCATGAGAGTAATGCACAGCCTGGCTTAACGACAAAACTTCTTGCAAAGAAAGCAGACAGAATACTTGTCGGCTTTGAACACTGCAGAGAGGCTTATCCTGATACTAACAAAGTTATTGTTACTGGAACGCCGGTACGGCAAGCCTTTTATCTTAATAATGGAAATGAATCAGATAATAAAACTGATAAAGAAGATAAACCTCTTGTCCTTTCTTTTTGGGGTTCTTTAGGTGCAGAACATATGAACAACGTTATGCTGAATCTATTTCCTCTTATGAAAAAGGGACGGTTTCGGCTTGTTCATGTCACCGGAAGTATGTATTATAAATCATTTATGGAAAGAATTGCGCAAATTTGCCCAGATTATTCCAGCTATGGAGTGGAGATCTATGAGTATCTTCGTGATATGCCACATGTCATGAAGACGGCTGATCTGGTTATCTGCAGGGCCGGAGCATCTACTTTGTCAGAATTGACATTTATAGGGAAGCCTTCAATTCTTGTTCCTTCTCCCAATGTTACTGCTAATCATCAGGAGAAGAATGCCCGCATGTTGGAAAAAGATGGCGCTGCAAGGGTTTTGCTGGAAGGTGAATTTGACGCTGAAAAACTTCTGAAAGAGATTAATATGATGATAAGCAACAGGGAAGTGCTTAAAAGTATGGGAAAGTCAGCAGCTAAATTATCACAAAAAGATGCTGCAGAGAAAATCTGTTGTATTATCCGTTCTGTAGCTGGTTACTCGCTTGGAGGAGAATAATGGCTTTTTTTTCAACTGATAAATCATCATTTAAAGACGAGAGTGAATTTTTGGAAGCAAAAATACAGCGTAAATCATCTATAAGCGGACCGTTGATGTTTGTGATTATTGTATTCGCTGTAATTTTTATTATGTCCGTTACATTTCGCATAGAGAATATCCAGGTTATTGGAAATTCTCACTACACTGCAAATGAGATTATCAATGCAATAGATATCGAAGAGGGAGATAATCTTTTCTTTTTTGATCGTTTTGCCGCAATTACTCGTGTTTTTTCAAAACTTCCTTATGTTCAGGAAGTGTCGTTGGAACGTGCGCTTCCCAATAAAGTGACTATTCATGTTACAGAGAGTACGGCAGTCGCATATATTAAAATTGGTTTAGAGTATTGGACATTTGATGAAAAATGTAAAGTACTTGGACGAGCGGCTGAAGGGGAAGAAGAAGGCTTAATACCAATTGTCGGATTTAATCCGGGAACTATATTTATTAATGAACCTTTGCAGACTTTGGATCATGACGAAAGGACTACAGCATATCTTCGTACAATTCTGAATCAGATAGTTGAGCGAGGCATAGCTTATCAGGTTGAGAAAATAGATTTTTCCAACACGAATAATGTTATTATGAATTATGCAGGGAAATATATTATTCGTTTGGGTGATCCTTATGCAACTGAAAAGAAATTTTCCATGGTTTTGTCAGCAGTTGGTCAACTGAGAGAAGGTGATATTGGCATAATCGATGTGACGGATGCTTCCACTGTGCATTTTATACCTTATTAAATATTACAAAATATTACAAAAAAGAAAAAAATATGTTGACCTTTTTTCAAAATTGTAATAATATAAGGTGCACAATGTTTATAAATTATTTATTTGTTTTCAGCAGGAGGCTATAAAATGGATTACAGAACAGAAAACGGACCTGAAAATGTCGTAACAATTAAAGTAATTGGTGTTGGCGGTGCAGGGAATAATGTTGTAAACAGAATGGTTAAATCTGGTACTCAAGGTGTAGAGTTTATTGCAGTAAATACTGATAGACAGGCACTTTCAGTTTCTAATGCTGACCAAAAGATTCAGATAGGTGAGAAAATCACAAAGGGTCAGGGAGCTGGATCAGATCCTGATATAGGAAAACGTGCCGCAGAAGAAAGCCGAAACAACATAGCCAAAGCTATGGAAAATGCTGACATGGTTTTTATTACAGCAGGAATGGGAGGCGGAACAGGGACTGGAGCTGGACCGACCGTTGCTGAAATTGCAAGGGAATCAGGATGCCTTACTGTCGGCGTTGTGACAAAGCCTTTTAAATTTGAAGGAAAAAAGCGGATGGACCAGGCTAATTCCGGAATACAGGAACTGCTCACAAAAGTTGACTCACTTCTGATCATTCCAAATGACAGATTAAAATTTGCAACTGATCAGAAAATCACGCTTGCCAACGCTTTTGAGATAGCCGATGATGTCCTTCAGCAGGCTGTTTCCAGTATTTCCGATCTGATCAAAAATACAGGATTTATTAACCTTGACTTTGCAGATGTTACCTGCATTATGAAGGATGCAGGGTTTGCCCATATGGGTGTTGGCCATGCTGCCGGAAAAGGAAAAGCCGAAGATGCGGCAAGAATGGCGGTCTCCAGCCCGCTAATGGAGACATCTATTAACGGTGCTCGCGGTGTGCTGATTAACATTTCCGGATCTGAGGACATGACTCTGGAAGATGTTGAATCGGCTGCCAATCTTGTACAGGAAGCAGCACATCCTGATGCCAATATTATTTTTGGTGCGAGTTTTGATCCTGAATTACAGGATGAGATCCGTGTTACTGTTATTGCCACTGGGTTTGCTGAACCAACAGCTTCTACATCCTCTGCAGATTTGTTTAATAAGAATTCCAAATCTTTTGCTAAAGCTTCACAGCAGATGCCTGTATTTCAGCAAAAAGAGGATGAAACACCTATTATTCCGGTTATGCCCGGGCAGAATGCTGAGGAAGAAGCTGAAGAGGAACACCCCGACGCTCCCGCTGGAGATGATCCTTTTGACAGCATTTTCAAAATCTTCAATAATAAGTAATTGAAATTCCTAAGATCTTTCTTTCGTCGTTTTGCATTCCTGTACACAGAGTATCGGCTGAGTGTTGCTGCAGCGGGCCTCGCCTATTATATCATGATGACATTTTTCCCCCTGCTTATCTGTATATATTCATTACTTGGAAATAATTATGAATGGGCAATGCGAGTTATTGAATTTGTTGCTCCCTTACTTCCGGCCAGAGCAGTAGAATATACGATGAGTTTTATGGGTTATGTCTCAGAGAATTACAGCATGCTCATGATGCTTTTGGCGCTTTCCATTATTCTGATTACAGCCTCAGCTGCATTTCGCTCTTTGGAAAACACAATTGGAGCAATGCAGGGAAAACGTCGGTATGAAGGAATTATTTTCTTCCTGTTCAGTATTATGCTTTCTCTCGGATTTACAATTACAATTTATCTTGCAATTCTGGCAATGTTTTTTGGTAACAACATTATACGTTCCATTAATCTGTATCTTCCGTTCCTGCATATAGGGAATATATGGGTGAGCCTGAGATATTTGCTGCTGTTTGGGGTAGCTTTTGCAATTCTTACAATGATTTTTGGAATCTGTAAAAGTAAGGATCAACGCTACGGTACTGCTGTGGGGGCATTGTCAGCTACAGGAATACTTGTGGGAATTAGCGCAGCATTTTCATCTTTTATCAATTACTCAATTAAATATCCGCTTGTTTACAGTTCACTTGCTTCATTGATATTACTGATGTTCTGGTTATATTGCTGCTGTCAGGCTGTTTACTGTGGTGCAGCAATCAATATTGCTATTCGCGATATAAAACAGGAGACCTCAATCTGAGGCCTCCTGTTTCAATATTATATTTTATATTATATGCATTACTTTCCGAAACTGTCTTTAAGAGGAACACTTTCATTAAAGACCAGATGGTCAGATTTTGAATCCTTGTTATCAAGACAGAAGTAACCCTGTCGCATGAACTGAAAGCCTTCACTGTCCCTTCCTCTTTCAGGCATCGAAAGCTGTGCCATACAAGCTTCCAGTTTGCATCCTTTCAAAATGTGCAGGCTGTCAGGATTGAGACAGTCAAGGAAATTCTTTTCCGGGCCGTCAGGGTCAGGATCCAAAAACAAATATGAATAAAGGCGAACTTCGGCATCAACAGCAGTTTGACTGTCAACCCAATGAATGGTTGCCCCTTTAACTTTATGCCCGTCTGCTGGATTTCCTCCTTTGCTATCGGGCTGATACTCACAAAGTATTTCAGTTAAATTTCCGGCTTCATCCTTTTTATATCCGGTACAAGTGATCAGATAAGCGCCTTTCAGACGTACTTCATTTCCGGGATAAAGCCTTTTATACTTAGGAGGGGGAACTTCCTCAAAATCGTCAAGTTCCACATACAGATGTTTTGAAAACGAAACTTCCCGATATCCCATTGACTCATCTTTCGGATGATTTTCAACAGATAAAAGTTCTGAAACATCTTCCGGATAGTTAGTTATGGTAAGGAGAACAGGATTCAGTACGGCCATGACGCGCTTTGCAGTATTATCCAGATCTTTTCGCAGGCAGCTTTCCAAAAGTGCCCAATCTACAGTAGAATCATTTTTTGCAACACCGATTGTTTCACAGAAACTTCGTATACTTCTTGAAGTAAAACCACGGCGGCGAAGACCGCAAAGTGTCGGCATGCGGGGATCATCCCATCCGGAAACATATCCTTTTTCCACTAGCAGACGCAGTTTGCGCTTGCTCATGACGGTATAATTAATTCCAAGACGGGCAAATTCTATCTGCCTGGGTTTATGAAACGGAATGGAAACATTACTGACAACCCAGTCATATAGTGGGCGATGTGCCTCGTATTCCAGTGAACAGAGAGAATGCGTAATTCCCTCAAGTGCATCCTGAATCGGGTGTGCAAAATCATACATTGGGTAAATACACCATTTTTTTCCCTGCCGATGATGCTCAATATATCGGATACGATATAGCACGGGATCGCGCATATTGAAATTACCGCTTGCAAGATCGATTTTAGCCCGCAGAGTATACTGTCCTTCTTCAAATTCGCCATTTCGCATACGACGAAATAGTTCCAGATTCTCTTCTACAGGTCTGTCTCTCCAGGGTGAGATTGCCGGGTGGGAAATATCACCCCGATACTCACGAAACTGATCTGGAGTCAGTTCACAAACATATGCCAGCCCTTTTTTGATCAATTCTATAGCAAACTCATATGTTTTTTCAAAGTAATCAGAACCGTAAAACAGTCTGTCATCCCAGTCAAATCCGAGCCAGCGAATATCCTCCTGAATAGCATCAACAAACTCTGTATCCTCTTTTGCTGGATTGGTGTCATCAAAACGTAGATTGCATAAACCATTAAATTTTTCTGCCGTTCCGAAATCAATAGTAAGTGCTTTGCAATGACCAATGTGAAGATAGCCGTTAGGTTCAGGAGGAAAGCGGGTATGAACCTGCATTCCTTCGAACTGACCGCCTTCAGAAATGTCTTCTTCGATAAATTGTTCAATAAAATTTTTTGAAATAAATTCGTCCATAGTGTACTCCATAAGTCAAAAATATAATTTATTATATACGATGAACCATGAAAAAACAATCATAAATTATCCATTACAAAAATGGTGAATAAAGCTTCTTTTTCTTGTTGTAAAAATATGACGAAATTTAATATATTCAACTGGTATTTTTTTTAGTTTTCAACAATTGACGTTTATAATGAGATCCGCTAAAATAAAAGCATTAGAAAGAAAGGAGCGAAACGGCATGTCAAAGGCGCTGTCGAAGAATAAGTTTTTTGCGTCTGCATGTGCCGGCGCTTCTTTTGCTGCGCTTTCCAATCTTCCGGACGCCGTATTGGCGTCCGTTTTTGTTGTACCTGTTGTACTTGTACGCAGAATAATTATTGAGAATGACTGCATAATATAAACGGAGTTGTAAAGCAAGGCAGATTAAGCAAGAACATTCAAACGGCTCCGTAAATGCGAAGCCGTTTTTATGTTATATATTTTTATTGTCTATAATAATTAAAAAAGGAGACAAAACAATGAAGAAATTCTTAGCAATGGTGCTGGCACTGGCAATGGTGCTGGCAATCGGATCTGCGGCATTTGCCGATGATGCATTTAAGCTCGGCGGTACTGGGCCTCTCACAGGCGGTGCGGCAATTTACGGCAATGCAGCTAAAAACGGCGCTGAAATCGCAGCCGAAGAGATCAACGCTCTTGGTGGAATCCAGATCGAACTTAAGTACGAAGACGACACACATGATGCAGAGAAGGCAATCAATGCCTATAACACTTTGAAGGACTGGGGTATGCAGATTTCACTTGGCAGCGTTACATCCAAGCCTTGCGAGGCAACCTCTGCAGAGACGTTTGAAGATCGTATCTTTGCCCTCACACCGTCTGCCTCTTCTGTGGCTGTTGTTGAAGGTAAGGACAATATGTTCCAGATGTGCTTTACTGACCCAAACCAGGGATCTCTTTCAGCTCAGTATATTGTTGACAAGGGCCTTGCTTCAAAGGTAGCTGTTATCTGGAAGAATGACGATGTGTATTCCAAGGGAATCTATGAGACCTTTATGGCAAAAGCTGCTGAACTTGGGCTTGAGGTTGTCAGCGATACCACCTTTAATGACGGCAATGCAACAGATTTCTCCGTTCAGATTGCTGATGCACAGTCAAATAGTGCGGAACTTGTTTTCCTCCCGATGTATTATGATGCAGCTTCTCTGATTCTCACGCAGGCCGCGAAGATCGGCTACGCTCCGAAGTATTTCGGCGTTGACGGTATGGATGGTATTCTCTCTCTCGAAGGCTTTGATACTGCTCTTGCCGAGGGCGTTATTCTTCTGACGCCGTTCAATGCTGACTCTGCAGATGAAAAGACTGCTTCGTTTGTTGCAAAGTATCAGGAAAAGTTCGGCGAGATTCCCAACCAGTTTGCAGCGGACGGTTATGACTGTGTCTATGCTTACTATCAGGCTCTGACAAATGCCGGTTGCACCTATGATATGAGTGCAGAGGAAATCTGCGATGCAATGATCGAGCAGTTCACGACGATGACTTTCAGTGGCCTCACCGATGAAGGAATGACATGGTCAACGGATGGTACTGCTTCTAAGACGCCGAAAGGTATGGTTATTTCCAACGGTGCGTACGTCGGCCTCGACTGATTGTACTTGATACCCGCTCTTTTGCGGGTCAAAATATCCTAAACTGAACAGAAGGTCTTTGTTTTATGTCCTTTTTGAATTTTCTGATCAACGGTATCAGTTTGGGAAGCATATATGCGATAATCGCTCTTGGATATACCATAGTTTATGGTATATCCAAGATGCTTAATTTTGCTCATGGAGACGTGATCATGGTTGGCGCATATATCTGCTTCTTTGCACTGACGCGCACTTCACTTCATCCTGTGATCTGCCTTGTGCTTGCTATGATTACCTGCATGGCTCTCGGTATGATCATAGAAAAACTGGCTTATAAACCGTTGCGCCAGGCGACTTCTCTTGCTGTATTGATTACAGCGATCGGCGTAAGCTATCTTTTACAAAATGGAGCTTTGTTGTTATGGACTGCCAATCCTAAGGTTTTCCCGTCTATTGTCGGAGATGGGAAAATACAGCTTGGCAGTATTGTCATTTCTCATGTAACTTTGGTTACGATAGCAGCATGCCTGATTATTATGGTCGGTATGACACTTTTTACGGGACGCACCAAGATGGGGAAAGCCATGCGCGCCTGTTCGGAAGACAAAGCGGCAGCGCAGCTGATGGGTATTAATGTAGATGCTACGATATCCATGACGTTCGTTATTGGTTCCGGGTTGGCAGCTGTTGCCGGGGTCCTGCTTTGTTCTACTTATCCGACGCTTGTGCCTACTACAGGATCCATGCCGGGTATCAAAGCATTTACGGCAGCAGTATTTGGCGGGATCGGCTCCATACCTGGCGCATTCCTCGGCGGGTTGCTTCTTGGAATTATCGAAATATTTGCAAAAGCTTATATTTCGACACAGGTTTCGGATGCAATTGTGTTTGCTGTTCTGATTATAGTGCTTTTAGTGAAGCCTTCAGGGCTTCTCGGAAAAATGACCCGAGAAAAAGTCTGAGGAGGGCAAAAAGTAATATGAAAAGAATGAACAAACAGAAGTTAAAAAACCTGTTAACCTACGGATTGGTCATAATTGCTTATATCGTTCTGCAGACGATGCTGAAGACAGGAAATATAAAATCTGTAGTAAAAGGAATGCTGGTACCCATCTGCGCCTATGTTGTGATGGCTGTTTCTTTGAATCTGACAGTCGGCGTTCTGGGTGAACTGAGTCTTGGACATGCCGGATTCATGTCCGTAGGTGCATTTACAGGTGTTACCGCAGCCATGGCTGTGTTTATCAGACATCCGGAAGCAGCATCTTGGCTTCGCCTCTTGATTGGTATGGGCACTGGAGCTGTGTTTGCAGCAGTTGCGGGACTTTTGATAGGAATCCCGGTCCTTCGTCTGAGAGGCGACTATCTTGCAATTGTTACACTTGCATTCGGAGAAATAATCAAATCGCTGATTAATAATCTCTATGTCGGTTTTGACGCGAAGGGCTTTCATTTCAGTATGCTCTCCGACAAAACAAAGCTTCTGGAAGGCGGAAAGTTGATAATAGCAGGACCTATGGGTATCGGAGGAATAAAAAAGATATCTACCCTTACAGCGGGCTTTATCCTGATCATGATCACGCTTGTCGTTGTATTTCATATTATGAACAGTCGCTCCGGCCGTGCAATCATGGCAATTCGTGACAACCGCATAGCCGCAGAAAGCGTCGGGATTAATGTCACGAAGTACAAACTTACGGTTTTTGCAATTTCTGCAGCGCTTGCAGGTGCTGCCGGTGCACTCTTCGCAATGAACTATTCGACTATCGTCGCCAATAAATTTGATTTTAATACTTCGATTTTGGTATTGGTTTTTGTGGTTTTGGGCGGATTGAGCAATATGCTTGGCTCGGTTATTGCAGCGGCTGCGCTGACGATTCTTCCGGAAATGCTCCGCCAGTTTTCAGAGTATCGCATGTTGGTCTATGCTATCGTCCTGATACTTGTTATGCTTGCCACAAACAATCCGGCTTTGAAGAACTTCTTTGCCGGCATCCGCACAGGAAAAAACGAGAAAGAGAAGGAGGGCAGTATCAATGGCTAAAAAAGAAACTGTACTTGTCCCGCTGCCTTCCTATAACATTATTCCCGAAAGGGATGCCGATAAAGCCCCTATATTACAATGCATTAATCTTGGAATTTCCTTTGGCGGACTAAAAGCCGTAGAGAATTTCAACTTTGCTCTTGGGCGTACGGAAATCGGCGGATTAATCGGGCCAAATGGGGCTGGCAAGACGACAGTATTCAATCTGCTGACAAAAGTCTACGAACCAACGGAAGGAACTATCCTGCTGGAGGGGAAAGACACAAAAGCGTTGAGTACTGCACAGATCAACCATGCTGGAATAGCCAGAACTTTTCAGAATATCAGGCTTTTCCAGAATCTTTCTGTAGAAGACAACGTCAAAGTAGCAATGGACTGGCAGATGAAGTATTCTCTTTTCAGCGGCATCCTTAGACTCCCGTCATACTGGAAAGAAGAAAAGACGGCACATAAACGAGCACTTGAACTACTGAGTATTTTCGGAATGGAAGATATGGCCGAAGAAAAAGCCGGATCGCTGCCTTACGGTGCGCAGAGAAGGCTGGAAATTGTACGTGCTATGGCTACAAATCCGTCGCTTCTACTTCTTGATGAACCGGCTGCGGGTATGAATCCATCGGAGACAACGGAGTTGATGGAGAATATTTCTCGTATCCGCGATACCTTCCAGATAGCCATTCTACTTATTGAGCATGATATGAATCTTGTTATGAATATCTGTGAAGGTATTGCCGTAATGAATTTCGGAAGAATTATTGCCAAAGGAACGCCTTCCCAAATTCAGTCAAATCCGGATGTCATCGAGGCTTATCTCGGAAAAAAGAAGGGAGCATGAGATGAGCACGATTCTGAAGGTTGAAGATATTAATGTGTACTACGGCAGTATTCATGCAATCAAGGATATATCCTTTGAAGTCAACGAAGGAGAGATCGTTACTTTGATTGGAGCAAACGGAGCAGGGAAGTCGTCAACACTGAATACGATTGCCGGTCTGCTGCGCAGTAAAACCGGCTCTATAATGTTTAACGGAGAAAATATTTCCCATACACCGGCTTATAAAATTGTTGGAAAAGGCATTGCCATGGTTCCGGAAGGCAGACGGATCTTCCAACAGATGACTGTCCGGGAAAACCTTGACATGGGAGCTTATACCGGCAGTAGCGCGATCGATGCAAAACTTGAAGCTGTGTATTCACAGTTTCCGAGGCTTAAAGAGCGTGAGAAACAGGTTGCAGGTACTCTTAGCGGCGGTGAACAGCAGATGCTTGCCATGGGAAGAGCACTGATGAGCTCTCCGAAACTCCTGATGATGGACGAACCGTCGATGGGACTGGCACCGATCCTGGTTGAACAGATTTTTGAGATTATCGCGGCTTTTCACAAACAGGGCACGACAATCCTTCTTGTTGAACAAAATGCACAGGCGGCTTTGTCTATTGCAGATCGCGGATATGTTCTTGAAACCGGGAGAATTGTTACTTCCGGAACCGGTACAGAACTCCTGAACTCAACTGCTATAAAAAAAGCTTATTTAGGGGGATAATATCCCCCTTGACTTTTTATTGGATGCAACATATAATTTTTCTGTTAGACTTTTTTAGGAGGGGTTCCATATGAAAGAACTTCCGAAGGTGTATGACCCGAAAACGGTCGAAAAAAAGATTTATAAAATGTGGATGGACGGCGATTATTTCAGGGCGGAAATTGACCCGGAGAAAAAGCCGTTTTCTATAGTAATGCCGCCTCCCAATGTAACCGGTCAACTGCATCTGGGACATGCCTGTGACTCGACACTACAGGATATCCTTACACGCTATAAACGTATGCAGGGTTATTCTGCCCTGTGGCTGCCGGGAGTTGATCATGCCGGTATTGCCACACAGATTAAGGTGGAAGAAGAACTGCGTAAAAAAGAAGGACTTACCAGATATGATTTGGGGCGTGAGAGATTTCTGGAACGTGTATGGGCCTGGAAAGAGCAATACGGTAACCGTATTGTTGAGCAACAGAAGACCTTAGGTGTTTCTGCAGACTGGAGCCGTTCCCGTTTCACTATGGATGATGTCTGTGCAAAGGCTGTCCGGGAGGCGTTCTGTGACCTTTATGAAAAGGGACTCATATATAAAGGTAGAAGAATTATTAATTGGTGTCCCCACTGCCGCACAGCTCTGTCCGATGCGGAGGTGGAATACAAGGATATTCCCGGCAATTTCTGGTATATCCGCTATCCTATAGAGAACTCTGACGAAGAATTCATTATTGCTACTACGCGTCCTGAGACGATGCTTGGCGATACCGGTGTAGCTGTGAATCCAGCGGATGAAAAGTATCAGCATCTTGTAGGGAAAAATGCCATTCTGCCTCTTGTAGGCAGAAAACTACCTATAGTTGCCGACGATTATGTGGAACTTGGCTTTGGCACCGGCGCAGTTAAAATGACACCCTGCCATGACCCGAATGACTATGAGGTCGCTTTGCGGCATAACCTTGAAATGATCCAGGTAATTGATGAAGATGCAAAAATTATCAACGACGGCTGCGGCGGAAGATATGACGGCATGGACCGTTATGAATGCCGCAAGCAGATTGTGAAGGATCTGGAAGAGCAGGGGTATCTTGTCAAAGTAGAACCATACAGCCACAATGTCGGATGCTGCTATCGCTGCGGAACGACCGTAGAACCTATGACCAGCCCGCAGTGGTTTGTGAAAATGGCTCCTCTTGCCAAAGAGGCCATCGAAGTTGTGAAAGACGGGCGTATCCGTTTTGTACCGGAACGCTTTACAAAAACTTATCTGAACTGGATGGAAAATGTACACGACTGGTGTATTTCCAGACAGTTGTGGTGGGGTCATCAGATCCCGGCGTGGTACTGTGATGACTGCGGACATATCACTGTCAGCCGTGAAGATGCATGCAAGTGTGAAAAGTGCGGCAGTGAAAAGATTCATCGTGAAGAAGATGTGCTTGATACCTGGTTTTCCTCAGGCCTGTGGCCTTTCAGCACTATGGGATGGCCGGAGAAAACGCCTGAGCTGGATTACTGGTACCCGACTTCTGTAATGGTTACCGGTTATGACATTATCTTCTTCTGGGTAGCAAGAATGATTGTTTCCGGAATGGAACAGATGAAAAAAGAGCCGTTCAAGACAGTGTTTATACATGGTCTCGTACGTGACAGCCAGGGCAGAAAAATGTCCAAGTCACTTGGAAACGGCATTGATCCTATGGATATGATCGACCAGTTTGGAGCGGACGCACTGCGCTTTAACCTTATCACGGGCAATTCTCCCGGAAATGATATGCGTTTCTATGTTGAAAAATGCGAAGCTATGCGCAATTTCTGCAACAAAATCTGGAATGCATCGCGCTTTGTGATGATGAATCTCACCATCGAAAAAAATGAACTGCCTGAAAAACTGGAGACTGAGGACAAGTGGATTCTTTCAAAGCTGAATGATACGGTAAAAGAAGTCCTGACCAATATGGATGCATTCGAGCTTGGTGTTGCCTCAGGAAAGATCTACGACTTTATCTGGGACAGCTATTGTGACTGGTTTATTGAACTCACCAAACCCCGCCTGAATTCTGATGATGAGCGGGGAAGAGAAAATACCCAGAAGGTACTGCTGTATGTTCTGACAGAAATCCTTAAACTGCTGCATCCGTTTATGCCGTTTATAACAGAAGAAATCTGGCAGGCTCTTCCTCATGAAGACAATGCTCCTTCTGCACTGATGATATGCAAGTATCCGGAATATCATGAAGAACTGTCTTTCCCTGAAGACGAAGCGGATTTTGAACTTGTGATGGAAGCTATCAAGGCTGTTCGTGCCCGCAGAGCGGAAATGAATGTACCGCCTTCCAGAAAAGCCCATCTGTACATTGTAACTGATCAGGAAAAGGCATTTCTGAACGGACGCAGCTATATTTCCAAGCTTGCATATTCAGGCGATGTGACTGTTTCTTCTGAACTGCCGCAGGACAGCGACAAAATGGTTTCTGCTGTTACGGGGCATGCACGTCTGTTTATGCCGATGACTGATCTTGTCGATTTCGAGGCTGAAAGAATCAGACTGACAAAAGAACTTGAGAAGACTGAAAAGCTGCTGGCAGGCCAGAATGCAAAGCTGGCAAACGAAAACTTTGTTTCCCGCGCACCGGAGTCTGTCGTAAACATTGAGCGTGAGAAGAAAGCCAGGCTGGAAGCATTGATTGCCAACCTGAAGCTAAGTCTGGACAGCCTTGGCTAAATGGCTGTATCCGAGAACATTCATGCCGGGCACAGGAAACGCCTGAGAGAGGAATTCCTGGATCATGGAGCGGAAGGGTTCAGTGATATCCGTGCGCTGGAGTTACTGCTTTTCTATGCACTTGCTCAGAAGGATACCAATCCGCTGGCGCACAGGCTGCTGGACCGCTTCGGCTCATTACACGGAGTTTTCTCCGCTTCTGTTGCAGAACTGTGTTCGGTAGACGGAATAGCTGAAAACACAGCAATTCTGATCAGGCTTGTTCCGGAACTGTCCCGCCTTTCGGAATACAGCAGAAGTAACAAAAAAAGAGAAAAAATTGACAGCAGTTTTGCAGCCGGAAATCTGATATCTGCCTGTTTTACTGGCGAAAGCAATGAAAAGTTTGTACTCTTCTGTCTGGATTCTCAAAAAAGAATCAAGAGGCAGGAAGAAATCAGCAGGGGAGTAATTAACAGCGTTGGAGTGGACGTGCGCCGCGTTGCGGAGATTGCACTCAGCTATAAAGCAGCTGCCTGCATTGCTGCCCATAACCATCCGGACGGTGAAGCTTATCCCTCTCAGGAAGACCGGGAGGTGACTGTTCAGCTGCGTGAAGTGCTGGGCCTTCTTGGAATCCCGTTGCTGGATCATATTATAGTTGGTACAGACGGATATTTTTCCTTCGCTGATGCCGGATTTCTTTAAAGAAAAACCTCACCGAATGGGTGAGGCTTTTCTTTTTTATTAACTGTCTGAAGGCAGCTATTTCCATTTTTCAGTTAGGTTTCGGATTTGGGAAGTAAATTTGGCGAGGTCCTTATTGGCACGTCCGCGGCATGATTTGGCAAGTGCCAGCAGAGATTCCGCTGCGGCAACAAGCGTATTATAAGCCAATACCGCACGTGGGTCTCCGCCATATGATTTCTTTTCAATACGCTTTCCTTCAGCGTAGACTGTCATATGCCCGTCGGCCAGATCATACTGCGTGCCGCTGAATGGGGCCTCAATATGATAGCCGTAATCTTTCTTTAACAGTCCTGAGAAAGAAAGAACTACTTCATCATCACCGTGATTGATGAATACAATTTCCGGCTTCGGTGAAAATGCCTGAATCCATTTTATAAGGCCTTCCTGATCGGCATGTCCGCTTGTGCCGTGAAGGGTGGCAATTTCTGCATTCACAACTATTTTTTCATTGAATAGAGTAACGGATTTTGCTCCGTCCTGAATCGTGCGCCCAAGGGTTCCTTCAGCCTGATATCCGACAAACAGGATGGTGTTTGCCGCTTTCCAGAGATGATGTTTGAGATGATGCCGGATTCTGCCAGCATCACACATACCGCTTGCAGAAATGATTACCTTCGGTTCAGGATTATCATTGATTGCTTTAGAATCCTCAAGGGAGACTGTCAGCTGAATACCGTCAAACCAAATGGGATTAATACCGCGATTGAGAATGTTTCTGGTAGCGTCGTTAAAATACTCCCTGTCACACTGCAGGAAAATACCGGTAGCCTCTGTCGCAAGGGGACTGTCGACAAACACCTTAAAGCCGTCATGTCCATGAACCCAGTGCTTTTCCTTGATCTCCCTGATCGCGTACAGAATTTCCTGCGTACGGCCTACGGCAAAAGAGGGGATAACGACCGTACCGCCACGGTCCAGAGTTTTCTGTATGATCATCGCAAGTTCTGTAACAGTGTTCTCAGCGGTTGTTGAACGGTCATGAAGACGATCACCGTAGGTGGATTCCATAACTACGTAATCCGCTTCTGTAACAGGAGTAGGATCCCTGATGATCGGGTGACCGGTATTGCCGATATCACCGCTGAATACGATCTTGCGCTCTGTCTCACCCTCTCTGAGCCAAAGTTCGATACTCGCAGAACCGAGAAGATGACCTGCATCGATAAACCGGACATCAACACCGTCGTTAACTGTTTTTCTTTCACCATAGGAGAAACGCCGGAAAAGCGAAAGCGTCCCTTCTACATCCGCGGCTGTATAAAGAGGTTCAACAGTTTCTTCACCGGCACGGGCAGATTTTCTGCTCTTCCATTCAGCCTCCGTTTCCTGAATGCTGGCAGAGTCAGCCAGCATGATAGAACAGAGATCGCAGGTTGTGCCTGTTGCGTATATCGGGCCGCGATAACCGTCCTTATATAGTTTTGGAAGCATGCCGGAATGATCAATATGTGCATGGGTAAGGAAAACACCTTCGATTTCATCCATGGAGACGGGGATGGAGATGTTTTCAAAAACATTCCGGCCCTGTTCCATACCGCAATCTACCAGATAATATTTTTCATTTACTTCAAGCATGGTGCAGCTTCCGGTTACTTCATGTGTGGCACCGATAAATGTGATCTTCATAATATCAGCTCCTTTCGGGAAGATGCTTAAAGAATATGATCTCACAGATAAGATTATCATGACGGGAGAGGAAAATCAATGACTATATTTTTTTACTTGACAAATCCGGGAAACGCGGTATAATACATGTGTCTTGCGGCTTTAGCTCATCTGGTAGAGCGCCACCTTGCCAAGGTGGAGGTAGCGAGTTCGAGCCTCGTAAGCCGCTCCAGTGAGCTGCCTGCTGCAAAAGCAGGCAGCTTTTTAATTTGCGGGTATGATGGAATTGGCAGACATGTGAGATTTAGGTTCTCATGCCGAGAGGTGTGCAGGTTCGACCCCTGTTACCCGCATTTTATTTTTTTAAAGGAGGTACTCTATGAAAAAATCGCAGAAGATCCTGGCTCTAGTTCTTTCCCTGGTTCTGGTGCTTGCCATCGCTGTCCCGGCAGCGGCTGAATTTGATTATGCAGCCAATGCCAAGGTGGTTTACAGCGATTTCAGCGGCAAGACGGTCATTCTCCACAGCAACGACGTTCATGGCGCGCTTGAAGGTTATGCTGCTATGTCAGCTCTGAGGGCAACCTTTGAAATGTCCGGCGCAGAAGTAATTCTGGTTGATGCAGGTGACTTCAGCCAGGGCACTATTTATGTCAGCAGCAACAAAGGCGCCAGCGCTGTCACCATGATGAACGCCGTAGGTTATGACTTTGTTACTTTGGGCAACCATGAGTTCGACTTCGGTTATGAACAGCTGAAGAAGAATCTTGAGCGCGCGAATTTCACAGTTCTTTGTGCGGATGTTTACCTGGATGAAACCGGCGAGACCATTTATCCCGCTGATGCCGTGTTTGAAACGGAAAGCGGTGTGAAAATCGGCTTCTTCGGTATGGAAACGCCTGAGACTGCTACAAAAGTTAACCCTGGTCTGATTTCTGAGATTTCTTTCGCCACCTTTGATGATCTGTATGCCAGCGCTCAGGTTGCTGTTGACGACCTGAGAGAGCAAGAAGCTGATCTCGTTTTCGGTATCGTCCATTTGGGCGTTGACGATGAATCCGCCGGCAACGGGTACCGTTCTCTTGATCTCTATGACAATGTCAATGGCGTTGATTTCCTTATAGACGGTCATTCTCACACTGTAATGACTTCCGGCCCGAACGGGGAGCCCATTCAGTCCACAGGAACAGCATTTGCAAACATTGGTGTTATTGTTATTGATAATGAAACAAAGACCATTGAAGACAACTTCCTGATGAACACTGCAGGTTTGTCACGAAACGCTCTCATTGCTTCCAAAGCAAATGGAATTATTGAAACTGTTGATGCTGAATATAATACTCCCTTTGCAACATCAGAAGTTCTCCTAAACGGTGAGAGAGCTCCAGGAAACCGCACTGAACAGACCAACCTCGGATCTTTGATCACCGATGCTATGGTATGGAGCGTTGTATCTGCCGGCGGAGTTGCATCGTATTATGATGCGCCTGTAGTTGGAGTTACGAACGGCGGTGGTATTCGTGCCACCATCCAGCCCGGTGAAGTTACCAAGAAAGATATAAACACTGTCCTTCCATTCGGAAATACTGTTGCTGTTGTCTATGTAACTGGTGCTGAGCTTCTTGAAGCTCTCGAAGCTTCTACCTTCTGCACACCTGATGCAGTTGGCGGTTATCCGCAGACAAGCGGCATAGAATGGGTACTTGATACCAGTGTCGCCTTTGACCAGGGTGAGGTTTATGCGCTTGACGGAAAAGAGAGTAGTTACTATGCTCCTGCTTCGATTGGCCGTGTTACTATTAAGAGCATCAACGGCGAAGCATTTGATGAGAATGCAACTTATGCGGTAGTTACAAATAACTTCTGCGCAGCAGGTGGCGATACCTACAACGTATTCAACCGCGCATACGTCCAGGGCTTTGGTTTCGATACCGGAATCCCAATGGATGAAGCAGTTATGGATTATGTTGCTGAAGTTCTTAACGGTACTATCGGTCAGGAGTATGCCGAACCTTCTGCAATGGCTACTCAGATCGGATAATTTTTCAGATAAAATATAAAATCCACTGGTTTATACCGGTGGATTTTTCTTTATAGTATATTATTTTATAATTAATATTGTAAGAATAACTCTGAAGGAACTAAACCAAGAAAGACAGAAAGAAGGTCTGTAAGCTCTTCAGCGGAATGGATTCGAATTGGCGTTTCTCGTATAGGGGAGGAATCTAATTCGGAAATGGCATAAATCAGAACAACATAGTCATCACCGGTTTCGAATACAATAGCATGCTCCGAGGATGGCACTCCTAGATACTGATAACATATGCTATTACAGTCCTTTGATACTGATACAGCAAAAATATTATTATTATCAGTTGCTGCACTGAAAGAAATTCCATCAAGTATATTAAGAAATATAGGAATCTGATCCTGTCCTTTGTGTATTAACTCTATAACATCGGATGGAAGTAGATCTAAAAGATCACGATCAGAGATGGCAGTTGAAAAAAGTTTTGTCAGCATTTTTGACCAGTCCCGGCGCGAAGGGGAACAGGTCCAGACTACACATTGAGGGGATGTATGAAAAGCTGAAAGATCATAAGTCGTCTTTTTACGGCTGAAGTTAAAAATACCGGCTACGCTGATGATAATTTTGCTGTAACGTAAAGCTAATGAAGACAATGCTTCGTCATTAAGCTCCTCTGTCTTAAATTCACTAGGATCAAAACCTATGATTTGAGAGAGAATGAACGGCAGATCATCCCAGTAAAGAAGATAGTATAGGTTACTTTGGGTGGGGAAAAGAAATCCAAGTGCATCACTGTTCACTGTGATAATTGTTTGAAATGTATTGTCGGTTTCAGGTAATATAGTGGCATCTAAGCGAATCTCACCAAATGCTGAACTTGGTATGGAAAGGAATAAGAAAGCAGCAAGCATAAAAGTAGTTGCTCGTATAAAAATAAAACAGTTTTTTTTCATATAAGACCTTTCTGGCAATGGTATGTGATAGTATTGTGACAATATTTATGATATACTTCAATTAAATACAAAAGAAAGGAAGATAATAAATGAAGACAAGGATTTTGAGTATTCTGCTGGCAGCAGTTCTGCTGCTTACAACAGCTGCTTTTGCAACACCTTTTGCACTTGCTGCTGATGCGGATCCTGCGGATGTTGACACGCAGATTATCCTGATCTATTCCAAACTGGATGAACTCATTCAGAAGGACGGGAAAAATGAATGGCGTTATACAGTCACAGATCTTGACCATAACGGGAAGCTGGAGTTTGTTGCAGCCTTCCAGAATCCGGATAATCTGAGTACCAGCCTGAAGGTTTGGACGGTCAATGATGACATGAGTGCCGTGGAAGAATGCAAGCTCGCTGTGGAAGAGGGAGCATCATTCCCTGACTTTCTGACAGACATGGCCGATACGTTCCATGATACGAAAACTGACAGCTGGTATTATCTGTGCTATGACAACGTTGTCGGCGGGGAGAATGAGTATTCTACCTATAAAACAGCAGTAACTCTGAAAAACAAGGAACTGAGCTATACAGCATTTGCAGTGGAACATGCAGTGGTAGTATACGGCCTGCGGCATGTATCCTATACGGATGCCAGCGGAGTGGCCATATCCGCCGAGCAGTTCAATGACGCCGGCCTGGACAGTTTCCCCGGAGCTGAGAAAAGCAATACCAGCTTCGAGTGGATGACTGCAGAAAAGATTAAAAGCCTTACCGACATGACGGACTGCTATGCAGTATTTATCGGAACGAAAAAGCCGACTGAGAGTTATGCCGCCGTACAGCCCGCAGGTATGCAGGCACCTGATGCCGTTCCCGCGTCCGGCTCAGGCACATCACCATATTACCCGGTTCCGACAGCTGCTCCGGGTTATACACCAGTATCTCCTGCGCAGCCTGCCTATCTCTCCATTACCAAGAATCCGACCAACGAAGGTCATACTCCCGGAGAGACGGCTTACTTTGTAGCCAATGCCAATGCGTATGACTCGCTGGACGGGGCGTTTGT
>JAEEGI010005586.1_pt1 | contig 28925 bp, 17 predicted proteins | sample 8958751 | NCBI WGS metagenome assembly JAEEGI01 (sample SAMN16246545, study PRJNA631951) | gut metagenome | biome: gut microbiome; feature: rumen; material: KS-attached | host: Bos | place: Iran: Karaj | collected 2018-10 | reverse complement strand
GCGGTCCTGGGCCGGCTAGACGATGGGGACGTGGAATGCAATGCGTATTGGCTGGGCTACAAGGACTCGAACCTTGATCGTCGGAGCCAGAATCCGATGTCCTGCCAATTGAACGATAGCCCAACTCGCGTTGCAGGGAAGGCTTTTATGCCATGGCTAAAAAGTTGTCAACGCTTTTTTGCGCGGGGCCTGAAACGGCCCCGTCCGAAACTGAAACGGCCTAGTAGGGTTCCCACTTGAGCTGGGATTCCCAGGAGCCGTAGGTCATGGGGGTGAGCTTCCTGACGAGCAGAAGGGCTCTGAGCACCTCGCTCTCGCTCCAGGCCTGGGCTATGCAGCCATCGGGTTCAAAGGGCGCTTCGGCGGACATGATTTCCGAGATGTGTCCGAGGCCCGCTGCGCCGAGGTGCTGGGTAAAGAGGGGCTCGATGCCGGTCAGGAACTGGGATGCCGTCTGCTTGAGCAGGAGCTTGGGCTCGCCGAGCACGTTGATGCGGTGGAGGATCCATTTGAAGAGGGCGTCGGCGTACATGCCGATGAGCCAGGGCCACACCGTGCCCTGGTGGTATGCTGCATCGCGCTCGTCGGGGCCGCCGGCGTAGCGCCGGCAGTAGCCGGGGGAACCCGGCGCCAGCGTGCGCAGGCCAAAGGGCGTGAGCAGCTTTTCCTGCACGGCCCTGAGGACGGGGCCTGCCTTGGCGACGGCGAAGACGGGATGGGGCAGGGAAAGGGCCATGAGCTGGTTGGGGCGCAGGCTTTCGTCGGGACCGCCCAGCCAGGCGGGGCGCCACACGTCGCAGAGCGTGCCGTCCTCCTTGCGGAAGCGTTCCTCGAAGACGGCGCGCATGCGGGCAAGCTCCTGCTCCGAGCAGGGGACGGGATCGCCCAGTTCCAGAGCCAGTTCGCGGGCAAAGGCCAGCGTGTCGTACCAGAGGGCTTCGATTTCGACGGGATAGCCCCAGCGTGGCGTGACGGGACGGCCCTTGGCCTGGGCGTCCATCCAAGTGAGCTGGGTGTCGGGCGTGCCGACTTCGAGGAAGCCGTCGGCGTCAAGGCGGCAGTGCTCCAGGTCTCCTGTGCGGTAGGCGTCGACGATGCGGTAGATCCTGGGCGCGAAGGGCCGCATAAGCTCCCTGCGCTGCGCCTTGCCAGCTTCGGAATCGGGGAGGCTTTCCAGCAGGCGCGCCGAGCAGGAGGCGAAGAGCAGGGAGGCATCGATGCTGTTGTAGCCTTCTGGGGTGCCGTCGGGCCTGAAGGTGTTGGGAATGCGCCCATCCTGCATGCCGGCGCCGATGCGCTCGAGCGTGTCCAGGCCTTCCCGACGGCGTCCTGCCAGGAAGGTCGTCCCCGGCAGGGCGATGAGGGTGTCTCGGCCCCAGCTGCCGAACCAGTGGTAGCCGGCAAGGAGCGCGTCTTGGCCGGAAGTGTCCTTGATATGGAAGATCCCGGCCTGCCTGGCGAGGTAGCCTGTCAGATCCTGCGCTGCGGGGAATTCCCGCGCCCTGCGCAGCGCTTCGTTCTCCCAGAGGACGTCGAGGGCCTCTGCCGCAGGCTCGGTCGAGGCGCAGATGGTCACGGGCCGGCCCTGCTGCAGCTGGAATTCAAAGTAGCCGGGCGCGATGAGGTCTTCGGCGCAGGGGAAGCCCCGCTCCCGCTCAACGGGATATTCGGCTGCGTAGATCCAGCGCGGCTCGGTGCAGAAGACGGGCCTCCGGTCTGCCTGGAAGAAGAGGCGGGGCATGCCGGTGTAGGGCTGGAAGGCCACGCTTTCAGATCCTATGCGCTCGACCTCGAAGCTGGCGTCCTCGTTGGCGCAGGCCAGGGCGTGGAAGTGCCTCAAGGCCAGCAGCGGCGAGACGCGGAGCGTTGCGCGCTTCGCCGGGCTCTTGAGGGCGTAGCGCAAAAGGACGGCGTGGCGGCCCGGCAGGAGCAGGACGCTCTTTTCCAGCTCGAGGGCACCTAGCTGGTAGGTGAAGGTCGGGCAGGGACGGGTGGCGAAGGCGGCGAGGGCCTTCTGTCCCTCGGGGTAGACGCAGCCGGGATGGCAGCGGCTCGAGAGGGGGTAGGTCACGCCGTCGGCGTCGAGCCAGTCTTCCACGCTGGAGAGCAGGACGTGCCTGCCTATCTGGTCGAGGTTGGCCACGAGCAGGCCGTGGTAGCGCCTGGCGTTGCAGCCGCAGGCCGTGCCGGAAGCGTAGTCGCCGAGGCCGTTTGCTTCGAGCCATTCCATATGCAGGGCCTCGTTCATGTCCCGGATCTGGGATGTCAGTTTTGCCATGGATACTTCCTGTGGGGCGTGCGTACGCCGCAGTCTGGAAGGTGAATGCCGAACGGGGGCAGGGGGAGAGGGCGTCCTTGCGGGCGCCTCCTTGCGACAGGCAATCCTACCTTGCTTTCCTTCCAAAAAACAGTAGAATTGCTACCCATGATATAACGGACAAGCCCACCTGCCGGCGGTTGCCAGACAGCATGCGCCGGTGCGGGAGAGGGCTGTCCGCGACGTGCAAGGAAGCCCCGGGCATGCCCGGGCAGGATCGTCGTTGCGCCCTTGACGGGACGCTGCGGCGGCTGGAGTTGTGTTTGGCGACAGCATTATCTACTGCAGGCATGCCTGCGCGCACGGCCCGCGCAGTCCGCACGGCCCGCGCCGTCCGTCCGGCGCGCACCCAGGCCGGCGAGCCCCGCTACACCCGCGAGGAGCGGCTCTTCCTGCTGGCAGATGCGCTGATCTGCCCTCTGGACGACAACGACGCCCTGCTCTTCGAGCTGCTCTCGGGCCTCGGCGCCTGCCCCCGCAAGGCGCGCTCCGCCCAGGCGCTGCAGGAAGTGCGCGAGGCGCTGCGCCTCAAGGGGGCGCCCTACCTGACCAGCCGCAGTTCAGGCATGGACCCGGAGCGGCGCTTCGAGCTGTGCCTGGAGGGCATTGCGGATCCGGAGCTCGGCGTCTTCCTCGGGCGCTTCTGCATCGACAAGGCGCGCCTCAAGACCACGGACGGCCTGGGGCTGGCGCAGGTGGCGGCGCTCTACCAGAACCGCGAAGAAGTCTTTCGGGAGCGCTGGACGCTGGCGCCGCTGCTCAACGTGCGCATCACGCACGTGCAGAGCGCCCCGCCGAATGCCGCCTGGTTTGCAACGCTCAGGCCTTTTTTGAAAAGCGCGCTCTTCGCCGACATGGCGACCGCCCTCTATTACGAAAACAGCCTCTGCGAGGCGCTGGCGGCAGCCTCTGCCGAGTGGCGGCAGGGGCGCCTGAAGACGCCTCAGGAGCTCGGCGTAGCCCGCTTTGCGCCGGCGCTCGCCAGCCTCTGCCTCTGGCAGGGCCAGCTGGCGGCAGCCGGCTCCATGGCGGCATCCCTCCGGAGCGGGGGCCAAGCCTTCCACGCCGACGTCGTGGCCGGCATGATGGAGCTCGTCCAGGCAAGCCGCGCCAGCCTCGGCTACTTCAACCAGGCCATCCAGGCCTGGCGCCAGTCCGCCGGCTCCCGAGCCGGCGTGCACGTCGGCATGAACATCGGCCTGTGCTGGAACCTGGCGCGGCTGCTCTACGGCAGCACGGAAGACTTCGTTTCCCTGCGCCGGGAACTTGCCGTGCTCTGCACCCAGGAGCCAGCAGGCGCCAAGGCCTACAGCTTCGGCAGGCCGGGCTTTCTTGCCCTGCGCGCCCTGGACTGCCTCAACGGCGGCGACCGCGCCGGGGGAGAGGCCTATCTCAAGGAAGAGATGCCGGGCGACAGGAACTTCCTCTCGGTCCTGCTCTTCCGCGGCGCCAGAATACGCTTCGGCATGGCGGGCAGAAGCGACGAGCGGGTGCTCAGAGCCTGGCATAGGGCCAGCCGGGGCTTTCCGCTGGTCCAGCGCCTCTTTGCGGATCTGCTCTGCCGGCTCCTGCCGGCAGACGAGGCCACCGGCTTCGAACGCGGCCCCGCTGAGCAGGGCCTGCTCGACTTTGGCGCCCTGGCCTGCGACGGCGACTCCTGGAACCGGCGCCTGTCGGCGCTGGAGCAGCTCGTCGAGGTGCCCGACGCCGGCTCGGCTGGCGAGGACAGGGACGAGCGCCTCGTCTGGATAGTGGACTGGCGCCTGCGCAGCGTCAGGCCGGCTTCCCAGCGCAAGGCAAGCTTCGGCTGGGGCCAGGCGCGCATGGTGTCGCCCGGCCTGCTGGCCAGGCGTCCAGAGGCCTACGGATTCCTGGACATGCAGGACGTGCGCATACTCGAGCAGGTCGCAGCCGGGAAGGACAAGGTGCCGGAGGCCTTCGCGCTGGAGGAGGCCTGCGTCCCCATGGACGGCTGTCCGCGCGTCTTCGAGGCGTCGGGGCAGGCCCTGGCGCCCCTTGCTCTCAGGCAGGGCCTGCTTGCCTTCCGCCTGAACTCCTACGGCAGGGACATGTGCCGCTTGGCGATCTCGGATCCCGACGTGCCGGGCCTGCTTGCCGAAGAGGGCGGGCTTGCGGAGGGCGGACGCCTGCTCGTCCGGCGCGGGGCGGAAATCGTCTTCTATTCCCTGTCCGGCCCGGCCGCCAGGATGCTCGCCGTGGTCGGCAAGGCCTACGTCTTTCCCGCAGGAAGCCTGAACAGGGTGCTCTCCCTCGCCAGCCGCCTTGCCCCGGAAATTCCCGTGGAGGCCGACATCGAGGCCGCCTACGTGGCCTCCGACCCGACGCCCGTGCTCCAGCTGGAGCAGGTGGACGCCGGCTTTGCGGCCCAGACGGGCGTGCGTCCCTTCAGCCGTCCCGACACGCCCTTCTATCCCACGGGCGCCGGCGTGCGCGAACCCTTCGCCATGGGCGTCCAGGACGGAGAGGACGGCGCGGTCGGCCTTCCTAGGCCCGTGCGGACCCGCCGCGACTTTGCCGAGGAGCGGAGCGCGCTGGCGGAGCTGGCGAAGGCCTGCCCCGCGCTCGGGGAGAATCTGGACGGCCAGCGCTGGTCGAGCTCCCAGCCGGACGACGTGCTGGAGCTTCTGACCCAGCTCGGCGCCTCGAAGCTCGCCTCCAGGGTGGAGTGGCCCAAGGGCGCGGCCGTCAAGGTGTCGGGCATACTCACGGCCAAAAGCTTCCACGTCAGGATAGAGCAGTCGGAAACGGACTGGTTCGGCGTCTCCGGCGAGGTGGAGATAGCCGAAGACCGCTTCCTCTCCATTCAGAGCTTCCTGCGCTCGCTCAAGGGAAGCCGCTTCGTGGAGCTCGGCGACGGCGACTACGTTGCCCTGACCGAGGACCTGCGCCGCAAGCTGACGGGCCTGCAGCTCATGCTCTGCGAAGACGGCAGGAACGGCTTCGGGGTGAACCCGCTGGCCCTGAAGAGCCTGGAGCAGGCCATGGAGGGCATGCAGGTTGACGCCGACGCGGCCTGGACCCTCTCCCGCGAGCGCATGTCCAGGGCCTTTGCGGCCAGCATTGCGGTGCCACGCGGCCTCAAGGCGGAGCTGCGCGACTACCAGCGCGAGGGCTACGAGTGGCTTCAGCGCCTGGCGCTGTGGGGCGTGGGCGCCTGCCTTGCGGACGACATGGGCCTCGGCAAGACCCTGCAAACCATTGCCTGCATGCTGGGGCGGGCCAAGGAGGGGCCCTGCCTCGTCGTTGCGCCGACCTCGGTGTGCGGCAACTGGGAGACCGAGATTGCCCGCTTTGCTCCCAGCCTCAAGACCAAGCGCCTGGGCCAGGCCGGACGCGAAAAGGCCATTGCCGGCATGCGCAAGGGAGGAGTGCTCGTGGTCGGCTACGGCCTGCTCCCCTTCATCGACGAGGAGCTTGCCAAGGTGGAGTGGTCCATGCTGGTGCTCGACGAGGCCCAGGCCCTCAAGAACGCCCAGACCAGGCGCGCGAGATCCGCCAGGATGCTCAGGGCCGGCTTCAAGTGCGCGCTCACCGGCACCCCCATCGAAAACCGCATCGACGATCTCTGGAGCATCTTCAGCATCGTCAACCCAGGCCTCCTCGGCTCCTGGGACTCGTTCAGGAAGCGCTGGGGCGGGGCCCAGGCGGGAAGCGCCGCCAGCCGTACCCTTCGCGCCCTGGTGCGTCCCTTCATCCTGCGCCGGCTCAAGAGCGCCGTGCTCTCGGAGCTCCCGCCGCGCACAGAGCAGACCCTCGTGGTGGAGCCCACCGACGAGGAGCGGGCCTTCTACGAAGCGGAGCGCCGCAAGGCGGTGGACCGCATCGCCTCCCTGGACGAGGGGCGCAAGCGCTTCGACATTCTGGCCTCGCTCATGAAGCTGCGGCGCGCCTGCTGCCATCCCTCGCTGGCGGATCCGGACATGGCGGCCCTCGAGAAGACAAGCTCCAAGACGGAGCGCTTCCTCGAGATAGCGCAGGAGCTTATCGGCGCAGGGCACAAGCTCCTCGCCTTCAGCCAGTTCACCAGCTACCTGCGCATGGTGGAGGAGGCGCTCAAGGAGCGGGGCGTTTCCTGCCTCTACCTCGACGGATCGACGCCCGAGAAGGAGCGCAGGGCCAGGGTGAAGTCCTTCCAGACCGGCGGGGGCGACGTCTTCCTGCTCTCGCTCAAGGCCGGCGGCACGGGCATCAACCTGACGGCCGCCGACTACGTGGTGCACCTCGATCCCTGGTGGAATCCCGCCGTCGAGGACCAGGCCTCGGACAGGGCCTACCGTCTGGGCCAGCAGCGCCCGGTCACCATCTACCGCCTCGTCATGGCGGGCACCGTCGAGGAGAAGATTCTCGCCATGCACGAGCGCAAGCGCGAGCTGGCCGCAGACTTCCTCGAGGGCGGCGCCGGGGGCGCCGGCCCCCTCACGGAGCAGGAGCTGCTCGACCTGCTCCAGTAGGCGCAAGAACCTGCCCTGCCAGGGCGCCGGAACGCGCTTCCGGCCGAGCCGGAGGCGCATATTGACGGGAAAGAAGAAAGCTCTTAAAGGGAACATGCTTCGTTTTTTTCAAGGAGGTTTAAGAGGATGTCTCAGAACGGTTCAGACATTGTGGTCGACCGCGCGAAATCGTCGTGGTCAGATCTGTGGAAAAAAGAGGATTACTGGGCCATATGGCTTGGCTTTCTCATTCTGGGCCTCGCGCTCTGCGTCGTCATGAACGGCAGGCCGGCCCTGGACAAGGAAAGCGTTCCGCTCCTGCAGACCATTGCGGCCGAAAAGCAGAAACCCATCAAAACCGTTGAATTCTACCAGGCCAAGGCCAAGCTGAAGAAGGTGCAGGGCAAGAACCTGCCCCTCCTGAAGCAGGTGCTCGGCTACCTGAAGACCCCCGGCGCCTGGCATGCCAATCCGCTGGATTCCCTTGCCATGACCAAGGAGCAGGCTGACGCTGCCAACGCCGCCATCCTGCCCAAGGTTGACGCGGCCAAGGCCGCCGAAGCCGAGGCCCTCGAGCTCGCCAAGACGGCCCAGGCAGCCGCGGCCGGCGCCCAGTACGCCGACCAGGCCCTCAACGATGCGGCCAATGCCGCCATCGGCAAGTGGCAGAAGGCGGCCGGCGACACGGCCAAGATTTCCAAGAAGGTGAAGAAGCCTTTCAGCATCTACGGCTCCCTCGCCGTGCTCGGCCTCGGCCTCGGCGTGCTCGTGACCTTCGGCGCCTGCTTCATGGGCTACAATCCCGTGAAGTTCTTCCTCGGCTTCCTCGGCGTCTACGCGGTCTGCGTCATTGCGCAGATCCTCGGCAAGCAGGACGTGATGAAGGGCTGGGGCCTCAACGCCGAAATCTGGTCCATCGTCATCGGCATGCTTATCGCCAACACCGTGGGTAGCCCCAAGTGGCTCAAGTACAGCGCCCAGGTCGAGTACTTCATCAAGACCGGCCTCGTGCTCCTTGGCGCCGACGTGCTCATCTACAAGCTGATGGCCATCGGCATCCCCGGCATCTTCGTCGCCTGGGTCGTCACCCCCATCGTCCTGGTGTGCACCTACATCTTCGGCCAGAAGCTCTTGAAGATCGAATCCCCGACCCTCAACATCGTCATTTCCGCCGACATGTCCGTGTGCGGCACCTCCGCGGCCATCGCGACGGCTGCCGCCGCCCAGGCCAAGAAGGAGGAGCTCACCCTCTCCATCGGCCTCTCCCTGACCTTCACGGCCATCATGATGGTGGTTATCCCGGCCATCATCAAGGCCTGCGGCATGCCTGAGATCCTTGGCGGCGCCTGGATAGGCGGCACCATCGACGCCACCGGCGCCGTGGCCGCTGCCGGCGCCTTCGTCGGCCCCAAGGCCATGCAGGTGGCTGCCACCGTCAAGATGATCCAGAACGTCCTCATCGGCGTGACGGCCTTCTTCGTGGCCATCTACTTCACGACCAAGGTCCACAAGCAGGAAGGCGAGAAGGTCGGCGCCATGGAAATCTGGCACCGCTTCCCCAAGTTCGTGCTCGGCTTCCTCGGCGTCTCCATCATCTGCTCCTTCATCTGCTCCAGCCTTGGCGCCGACCAGGCCACCATTCTCATTGAGAACGGCACCAACCAGATCGGCAAGTCCTTCCGCGGCTGGTTCTTCGCCCTGGCCTTCGTGGCCATCGGCCTGACCACCAACTTCCGCGAGCTCAAGGGCTATCTCAAGGGCGGCAAGCCCATCATCCTGTACGTCTGCGGCCAGACCTTCAACCTGCTGCTGACCCTCGCCATGGCGTACATCATGTTCTACAAGGTTTTCCCGGACATCACCGCGAAGATCTAGCTTCCATCAAGCCCAGCTGGCGCCGCGGCCGCCCCTGTCCGGGGAGCGCCGCGGCGCTTTCCGCATAAGGACGGCACAGCATGCAGAACACGAAGACGGTCCGGTGGCTCAAGCTCGCCGGGCTGACGGCCGGGGCCTACGTCTTCTTCAACTTCGTTTCGCCCTACCTCTTCAGCCTTTTTCCCGCCTGGCAGCGCTTCGTCGACGTGCAGGAGGAGATAGGCGTCGCCAGCGGCGCCCTCTACTACACCGACGTTGCGGTGACCCAGGACGCCGAGGCGCATGTCAGGGAAGCCGTCAGGCTCGGCATGGAGGAGCGGGCCCGCAAGGCCGCCAGAAGCGAATAGCCCCCTCATGTCTCCCCGGTCCTGCCGGCATAGGCCGCTCCCGCTGGCCGTTGCCAGGCAGGCCGAAGTGCTGTAGGAACAGCGTTGGAAGACGCCGTATTGTCTTGCACCGACAGTACGGCGTTCTTCGTCGACGCCGGCGTGCAGGCCGGCCAAACGCGTGGCGAGGCTGGCATGGAGCGCGCAAGCAAAGAGATCATCGGCAGGGGAACCACTCTCAGGGGCGTCTTCCGCATCGTGGAGAAGGTCGCCCCCACGGACAGCACGGTGCTCGTCACGGGCGAATCCGGTACGGGCAAGGAGCTCATTGTCCGCTTCCTGCATGAGGCAAGCCCCCGCGCCCGCGCCCCCTTCGTTGCCGTCAACTGCGGCGCCATTCCCCGGGAACTGCTGGAGTCCGAGCTCTTCGGCTACGAGAAGGGGGCCTTCACCGGCGCCCTGCACGCCAGGGCCGGCCGCTTCGAGCTGGCCCAGGGCGGCACCATCTTCCTCGACGAAATAGGCGAGATGGATCCCGCCCTGCAGGTGAAGCTGTTGCGCGTCCTCCAGGAAAAGGAGGTCGAGCACGTGGGCGGCACAGGGCCGCACCCCGTGGACGTGCGCGTGGTGGCGGCCACCAACCGCGATCTCGAGGCCGAGGTGGAGGCAGGGCGCTTCCGAGAGGATCTCTTCTACCGCCTCAACGTCATTCCCATTCAGCTGCCGGCGCTGCGCGAGCGCCAGGGCGACGTGCCGCTCCTGGCCCAGGCCTTCCTGCGGCGCTTCTGCCAGCACCGCGGCCGGGAGGAGATGCGGCTTGCGCCCCAGGCGCGCGCCGTGCTTGAGGCCTATGCGTGGCCTGGCAACGTCCGAGAGCTGGAAAACTGCATGGAGCGCGTCAGCATCCTCGCCGAGGGCGACGCCATCGAGGCCGAGGACCTGCCTGCCAAGATTCGCAAGGCTGCAGCCGAAGCCATGGCCGCGGGACAGGCAGTGCCAGCGCCTGAAGCCGGCGCCGAAAGCGCCTCTGCCGCGCAGATGGCTGCTGCGCAGGCAGGCGCCTTCCGCTGGCCCGATCTAGCCGATCTGGAGCGCCTCGGCATGGGGCTCAGGGACTTTCTCGCAGCCTGCGAGGACAGGCTCGTCGAGGAGGCGCTGGCCCAAGCGCAGCACCAGCACGCCTTGGCCGCCCGCCGGCTCGGCATCAAGCGTACGACGCTCATCGAGAAGCTGCGCCGCAAGGGGCTGCTGGGCTGAGCGGCAGCAGTCCCAGCCGCCGTCCGGGGCGCCCTTCAGCCTTCTCCCTCTGGGCACGCGATCCCAGACGAGGCGGGAGGAGAGGTCGAGGAAGCGGCGTCGCCGGACGAAGACGGCCAGCAAGGCGGAATGTCAGAAAAGGTCCCGTTGCGTGCCCGCGAGGGGCTTAGGGGAACTTGGGATAGTCGCTGAAGCGGGGCTTGCGCTTTTCGAGGAAGGCCTTGCCGCCTTCCTGGGCCTCGTCGGTGAGGTAGTAGAGCAGCGTGGCGTCGCCGGCGAGCTCCTGGATGCCGGCCTGGCCGTCGAGCTCAGCGTTGAGGCCGACCTTGATCATGCGCAGGGCCATGGGGCTCATCTCCATCATGCGTTCGGCCCAGGCCACGCCCTCGTCCTCAAGCTGCTCAAGGGGCACCACCTTGTTGACGAGGCCCATCTCGAGGGCTTCTTTGGCCGAGTACTGGCGGCAGAGGAACCAGATTTCCCTGGCCTTCTTCTGGCCCACGACGCGGGCCAGGTAGCTGGCGCCGAAGCCGGCGTCAAAGCTGCCCACGTGGGGGCCGGTCTGGCCGAAGATGGCGTTTTCGGAGGCGATGGAGAGGTCGCAGACCACGTGGAGCACGTGCCCTCCGCCTATGGCGTAGCCGTTGACCAGGGCGACGACGGGCTTGGGGAGGGAGCGGATCTGCTTCTGCACGTCGAGGATGTTGAGCCGGGGCACGCCGTCCTTGCCGACGTAGCCGCCGCGGCTTTTGACGTGCATGTCGCCGCCGCTGCAGAAGGCCTTGTCGCCGGCGCCGGTCAGGAACACGACGTTGATGTCCGGACATTCGCGGCAGTAGGCGAAGGCCTCGGACATCTCCCTGGTCGTGTCGGGCGTGAAGGCGTTGCGGTAGCGGGGCCGGTTGATGGTGATCTTGGCGATCCCCTCCCAGTATTCGAACGTGATCTCTTCGTAATGCCTGATGGGCTTCCATTCGCGGGTTGCCATGCCATCCTCCTTAAGGGGGCCACTGTGATGCAGGTTGTGGTGCAGGGTATGATGCAGGTTGCAGGTTGCGGTGCCGAATATTCGGAAGACTGCGCTGCCGGCTGGGCGCTCAGCCCTCCAGCCGGCCACAGGCTGCGGAGAGCGCGGTCTTCATCTTCTGGCAGGTCTCCTGCCATTCCTTCTCCAGCGACGAGGAGGCGAGCAGGCCTCCGCCTGCGTAGAGCGCAACCGAATCCTGCGCCAGCTCCATGCAGCGCAGGTTGACGTAGAGGGCTCCCCGGCTCCCGCTCCAGGGGCCGAGGAAGCCGGCGTAGTAGCGCCGCTGGCAGCCCTCCGAGGCCTGGATGAAGCGCGATGCCTCCTCCTTGGGCACCCCGCAGACGGCAGGCGTGGGGTGGAGGGCCTCCGCCACGTCCGCGGGCGAAGCACCCCCGGCCAGGGTGAAGGAAAAGTCCGTGCGCAGGTGCTGGACGGCGCCGGCCCGCGAGGCGCGGGGGCCTTCGGCGTCGATGTCCCGGCAGAAGGGTGCCAGGCGCTCCTGGATGTAGCGGGCGACGATGCCCTGCTCCTCGATGTTCTTCTCATCCCAGGGCTCCTGGTCGTCTGCCTTCTTGGTGCCGGCAAGGGCCATGGTGCGCCAGCGCAAGCCTTCGCCTGCCAGCAGTATTTCGGGCGTTGCCCCGAACCAGGCGCCCGAAGGGCCGGTGCAGCAGAGGCTTGCCATGGCCTCGGGATAGAGGGCGCAGGCCCGGAGGAAGGCCGTGCCGGCGGAGAGCCTGGCCGGCACGCGCTGGCTGCGGGCCAGCACGAGCTTGTGGAAGGCCCCTTGGCGCAGGCGCTCGTGGAAGCGGGCAAAGGCCCGGCGGTAGCCTGGCGAGGGGTTCTGGTCCAGCGCACCGTCCAGCGCGCCGTCCAGTGCTCCTTCGGAGAGGTCGCCGAGGCCGTCCTGGCCGCTGTCCTGGCGGCCGGAGCCGCCTTCAGGGCGAGCCATCGCCTGCAGGACGTCCAGCAGGGGGCCGGGGCCTTCGGCGCCTATCTCTTCTTGGATGAAGACAAGGGGATCGCAGTCCGAGCAGGCAAAGGGCGCAAGGACGAAGCCTGTGCCCTGGGCCTCGCGCAGGCTGTGCAGGATCTGGCAGGATCCGTCGCGGGCAGCGGCAAAGCGCAGGGGGCCGCCAGGTTCGCGCCAGCAGGCAAAGGCGTGGCGCGTCTGAAGAAGCCGGTCCAGGCAGGCGGCGGTTGCGAGGGCCTCTCGGCCGGCTGGCAGCATGGGGGGGGAAGAGGTCATGGGCGTGCGGGGCGTTGGGAATCGTGGGGGGAAGGATCCGGGCTCGGAGCCGGGCTTGGCGCGGTGGCAGACGCGGCCGGGGGCATGAAGACGACGAAGTGCCTAGTTTCATCCACGGCCCGCCACTGGCGGCGCACCCGCTGGGGCACGGTGTAGCCGGCCCTGTCGTAGGCATCGGCCTTCTCGGCGTCCATCTGGTCGCGCTCCATGAAGACCACGGCCTTTCTGGCCACCAGGTCTCCGTAGACCGCGTCGCAGTCGGCGTTGATCTCCCAGTCGATGAGCCAGTCGGACTTGCAGGAGGGCTTGTCGCCGTTGAGGTAGTAGGCAAGGGTGAAGCCGGGCAGGGTCTTGTAGACGGGGCCGTACTTGGCCCGGAGGAGCTTGAGATCCTCGAGCTTCTCGAGCATGAGACGGTCCACTCGGACGCCGGCGGCCTTGGGATAGACAGAGCCTGCGTCGAAGGCGAGCTCCGCGCGCTCAAGCGGCCGGACGGGGAAGGTGTAGGGCCAGTGGTAGCCTGCGCTGAACATGGCCAGTCCCAGCCCCAGCGCCGTCCAGAGTGCCGTCTGGGCCCTGTGGCCGAGGCCGGCGTGCCAGAGGGCCAGCACGAAGAGCAGGGGCGTCGAGAAGAAGGCCGGAATTTTGTAGCCGCCGGAGATGGCCGTGGACCAGGAGACGAGCAGGGCCAGCCCCAGCGCCGCCGAGGCGCAGAGCAGGGGATGGGGGCGGTTCTTGCAGGCGAGGTAGCGGGCGGTGAAGGTCTTGGGCGTGAAAACCATGAGCCCGCCCGCGAGCACCAGGGTCGTGGGCCAGGAGAGGCCGTAGCCCTGCCAGGTCTTCTGGGTGCAGGCCAGCCAGAGGAACCAGGTCGCAACCACGGCCATGAAGACCAGGGGCGGCGAGAGCCATTCGGGGGTCCGTGCGCCCTTGAGCCTGGCCAGGCCCCAGGGGACGAAGCACAGGGCAAGCGGCCACCAGTTCTGGTGCAGGTAGATGCCGATGCCGGCGTCCAGGGCTTCCCAGATGGCAAGCTGGCCCGTGGTCATGGCCTTGAAGGCCCCCCAGGCGCCGGCCTGCCATATGGCGAAGGAGAAGGCCGCCATGCCGGCAAGCCAGCCGGCCGCGCAGACGAGGACGGAGCGCCGGCCGAAGCAAAGCCAGAGGAAGATGCAGCAGCCGATGGGCACCAGCGCGAAGGACTGCTTGCACAGGGCCGAGCAGGCGCAGAGCAGGCCTGCCGGCAGGGCGAGGTTCATCGATGCGCAGAAGATGCCCGCAGAGGCGAAGAAGACGCCGTCCGCCGTGTGCCAGGGCATGCAGGGGAAGCAGTGGATGCCGAAGACGAAGCCTGCCGTGGCCAGCAGGGGCAGCGGGAGCCCGAGCCTGGACAGGCTGAAGCAGCGGCTGAGGAAGAGCGCGCCGAACCAGGCCGCGGCCAGCATTTCGGCAAAAAAGCCGGCCTTGCCGGCGAGTACCTCGATGCCGTCCGGCGTTGCCGCCATCCAGAAGGCATGCCAGAAGAGCGGGAGCGAGGGCTTGATGTAGTGGAAGTCCCGGTAGGGGAATGCCCATTGGAGGATGCGCCAGGCGTAGCCGTAGAAGTAGCCGAAGTCCGTGCTGTCCATGCCGTCGGGCACGTACAGGAAGAGATAGGCGAGGGGAACGGCGATGGCGGCTATCCACGCCAGGCGCAGGCCAGACAGGCCGGCCTGGCCGCTGTTCAGTCTGGCATCCAAGACAGGCCTCCGGAGCAACGATGCGGGATGCAGGCGCAGGACGCGCTAGAGGGAGTACTTGTAGTAGGCGGCGCAGCTGCCTTCAGTGGACACCATGCAGGGCCCCACGGGCTCGAGCGGGGTGCAGGCCTTGCCAAAGAGCGGGCACTGGCGCGGCGTGGCGATGCCCTTGAGCACCTCGCCGCAGCGGCAGCCGGGGATCTTCGGCACCTCGCGCACCTCGACGCCGAGGCGCTGGAGGGCGTCCATGTCGGCGTATTCGGCCCTGATGCCAAGGCCGCTGGCGGGAATCATGCCAAGACCGCGCCAGAGGGCGTCCTTGGGCTCGTAGACCTTGTCCACGAGCTCGCAGGCCCTGGGGTTGCCCTGCTCGCCGACGGCCCTGGGGTAGGCGTTCTCCACGCGCGGTTCCCTGTCCCTGAGGCTTTCGGCAAGCCGGCACAGGGCTAGGAGGATGTCGGCCGGCTCGAAGCCGCCGACGCAGCCAGGCACCCGCCACTGCTCTGCCAGGAAGCGGTAGGGTTCTAGGCCCGTCACCATGGCGACGTGGCCAGGCAGGAGGAAGGCGTCGACCTTGCAGTCGGGGTCCGAGAGCAGGGCCGTGAGCGCCGGTGGCACCAGCTTGTGCATGGGGAAGACGCTGAAGTTTTTGATGCCCTGCATGCGGGCTGCCAGCAGCGTCCCTGCCACGGCAGGGGCCGTGGTCTCGAAGCCTATGCCGAGGAAGACCACGAGGTCGCCGGGGTTGTCGCGGGCGAGGGCGAGGGCGTCCAGGGGCGAGTAGACCACCTTCACCCTGGCCCCCTCGGCCAGGGCGTGCTTGAGGCTGCGGCCTCCCGGGCCCGGGACCCTGAGCAGATCGCCGAAGGTCGCGATGATGACCTTCTCCCTGCCCGCCATCTCGATGAAGGCGGCCACTTCCGAGTCGTGGGTGACGCAGACCGGGCAGCCGGGCCCGGAAAGGTGCACGACGCTCTCGGGAAGCATGGACCTGAGTCCGCTCTGGAAGATGGAGACGGTGTGCGTCCCGCACACTTCCATGAAGCGCATGCGCTGGCCCTCGATGCCCTCCAGCGCCCGCGCAAGGCGGTCGATCAGCCGCTGGCAGAGTTCGGGATCGTGCAGGAGCCGGTCCATGCGTTCCTGAAGGGAGGCCTGCGCTCCTGTCGGCTGTCCTGCCTGCATGTTCATGATGCGTCTATCCCTTTTCTGCCTAGGGCAGCATGGGGGCCTGCTCCAGGCCCTCGGCCACGTCCAGCCCGCTCATGAGGTTGGCATTGGCGAGCGCCTGGCCGGAAGCGCCGCGGCAGATGTTGTCGATAGCAGAGACGACGAGCAGGCGCTTGGTTCTGGGGTCGACCACGAGCCCCATGTCGCAGAACATGCTGCCGCGGACGTTGCGCGTCTCGGGCAGGGAGCCCTTGGGCAGCACTCGGATCCAGGGCTTGTCCGCGTAGGCTTCCATGTAGGCGTCGTGCACCTCGTCGAGCGAGGTCGAGGGATTGGCGAGCTTGGTGTATACCGTGGTCAGGATGCCGCGGTTCATGGGCACGAGGTGGGTGTTGAAGGAGAGGGCCACGGGGAGTCCGGCAAAGCGGGAGACTTCCTGCTCTATCTCGGGCGTGTGGCGGTGCTTGCCGAGATTGTAGGCCTTGAAGCTGTCGTAGACCTCGCAGAAGAGGGAGCCGACCACGGGCTTGCGGCCTGCGCCCGTCGTGCCGGACTTGGAGTCCACGACGATGTCCTGGGGCAGGACCAGGCCCTTCGACAGGGCGGGGTAGAGGGCGAGGATGGCAGAGGTGGGGTAGCAGCCGGGGTTGGCCACGAGCTGGGCCCGCTTCACTTCCTCAGCGTAGAGCTCGGGGAGGCCGTAGACGGCCTTGGGGAGGAGATCCTTGCGCGTGTGCTCGACCTTGTACCAGGCTTCGTAGACGGCTGCGTCGCGGATGCGGAAGTCGGCGGAGAGATCCACCACCTTGACGCCCCTGTCCACGAGCTCGCCGGCCATTTCCATGGCCTTGCCGTGGGGTACGGCGAGGAAGACGATGTCGCAGGCCTCCTTGGCTATGTCGGGATTGTAGACGCTGATAGCGAGATCGCTGCCCGGCAGCTTTTCCAGAAAGGGGTAGAAGGCGCCGAGGCGCTTGCCCGACTCGGTCCGCGAGCAGGCCATGGAGAGCTCCATGTGCGGATGGGTGGCGAGCAGGCGGGCCAGCTCCATGCCCGTGTAGCCGGTGATGCCGACGAGGCCGATGCGTGTCTTTTTCATGAGGGGTGCCCTTTGTGTCGAGGTGGGGGTGAAGTGCTATTTCTGGCGAAGGAAATACAATTATTTACTAAATTCAAATAATTAAGTCGTTTTTGCACCATTGTTTCCCAGTGCCTGGTGCACGTTGCAGAAGTCCTGCTGCAGAGCCCCGTCTAGTGCGCGGGGCTCTTTCTTTTAGGAGCTTTGAGCCAAAAGCTCAAGGGAGGGGCTTTCGGCGCCCCTGCTGCAGTCCCCTGCCAGGCCGGAATGCCTTCTCGGTGCGATCTTCCCGGCCGCCACTCCAGACTTCGGCCCTGGCCACCTGCCGGAGAGGCGTTCGGCGGAGCGCGCGGAGGCGCGTCCGGGCTCCCGCAACGTGTGGAGGACGAAGAGTCCAGGGACGCGGCGGGGAGGACGCCATGGAACTGGATTTCAGGACGGAAGCCAAAGCCCTTGATCATGTTGCCCGAAACGGCTGGGCGCTTAAACTCGTCCCGGAGGCGATGCGGTCGAGGCGGTTTGCCTTGTGCCCTGCAGGGACGACAGCGATGCCGTCTGGCATGTGCCGGACGAGGCGAAGTCGAAGGGAGTCGTCTGGCGGGCGACAGTCGCCTGCTTCCTGCTCTGGACATCTCACGGGCAAGGGCAAAAGCAGTGGCTTGCCCTGCTGTTCAGCCGGCAAGTTCCCGGGTGCGGAGAGAAGCATCGTCCTCACTGCTGCTTCGAGATGAATTTGACGGTGCTGAAGATGCGCGACATGCTGTTCTGGTCGGGGCCTGCACAGACGAGGACAACGGCAGTGCCGTCCTCTGCCTTGTGCGAGAGAGCGATGAGCAGCGGCGTGCTGTCCTTGTCTCCCTTGAAGATCCAGGTATCGCCCTGCTTTTCGAGCTCGATGCCAAACTTCTGCCCTATTGCGCCAGCAATCTGGCTTGCGGTCATGTCGCCAGTGCTGAACGTTTTGAAAACAAGCAGGGATGATCCGTCGTTCTTCTTTACGGTTCCGCCACGTTCGACGTTCTCGGCAGTCCAGCCGCCGGGAACCTCGACGGTGAAGCGGAAGTCGCCGGATCCCAATTCTGCCACTTCGCCAGCCGTTCTGCGTTCGGGTGCTGGCTGACTCTGGGGGGACTGACCGTTTGGCGCGGGCGTCTCGTCCGGCTCGTCGAGCGTGAACTTCGCGTGCAACAGGATGCCGTCCATTGCCGCAACAGAGGCCTCGGCGGGACTCCCGGTAGACAGGGCGAGCAGGGTGGCAAGGAAGAGGGGGGCAAAGCTTTTCGTGGCAGGCCTCGCTGGCAGTCATTCACCTGACCGTTGCCAGAGTGGCAGACAGGTGTATTCAGGAAGGGCCGGCGCAGGAAGGGGTGAGGGGGCGCGTCTGCGACCGGTAGTCGGAAAGAGAGCAGCTGCCTGGTCGCCCTTTTCTATTGCTGAGACGCAGTATGCAAAGAAGAGCTCGGGGAAGGAAGCTCCGCCTGGCCCCTTGCCGTTTCCTTTGGAAATGCGTTTGGCTTTGGCCAAGGCTTCGGCATGCCGGCGGGCTGACGCGCATCGCACTGTCATGGGCTTCGGACGTTTCCGCTCTGTTTGCACTTGGCTTCGCGCAAAGGCTCCCTGCCGGAAGTTCCAGCAGGGAGCCTGATACTGGTCATTTGGAACAATGGTCAGGAGGATTTCCGCAGCTGCCGCCCTGCGCAGATCAATCTCCACTCCCAGCTAGGAGGATTTGGCCTGTCCTGTGCCGTTGGGCAGAAGGGCATGCTTCGAGTTCGTCGCTACTCCACGATGATTCTGATCTTCTGCTCCGATTTCTTGTGCGTTTTCGGGCTTTTTCCTCGGATCGTGACAGGCGTCTCGCCTACAGCAAGAGCCCTCACGCCAAAGCCTGGCTTTCCGTTTGGCTTGTCGCCGAGAAAGGCAATGACGTTCTTGTTTGATCTCGCAACGCCTGCATCGCTGATGAGCGTCCCGTCTATCAGGGCGTCGAGCCAGAGGGTGCTGCCCTTTGTGAGATAGACGACCACCATTGTGCCGTTGCCTGCCTGAACGGACTGCGGACTCGAAGCCTCAGGCTGGGCCGCAGGCTGCGTGCCAGAAGGTCGAGGCTGGGCCGTGCTCTGAGAGCCTGAAGGCGCAGGCGGATTATTGCCCTGCGTTCCCGGAGTCGCAGACTGTATTGCGGGCTGAGAACCGGAAGACGGAGGCTGGGGCGTACTCTGGGCACCTGAAGGCAGGGCCGGCGCTCCGCTTGACGCGGGGGCCGGACCGTCTACCCAGGTGTCGATCCAGAATGTTCCAGGAGTCCGGTGAGGGCTGGTACGGCATCGTTCTCATGGACCTGCGCATGCCCAACATGGACGGCATCGAGGCCGCGAAGGCCATCCGCGCCATGGCGCGGCCCGATGCAGGCAAGGTGCCCATCATCGCCCTCACGGCGGACGCCTTTGCCGAGGACGCCCAGCGGAGCAGGGATGCTGGCATGGATGCCCACATGGCCAAGCCCGTCGACGTCAAGAGGCTGCTGCGGAAGCTCGCGGAGCTGCATCGACGCAGGCAGGACGGCTCCGGGGAAGCATAGGCGCGGAGGCGACACGGGCAGGAAGTCCGAGGCATCGCGCGCCGGAGGGCTTGAAGAAGACGGCTCTGCCGGCCTGCAGGCGAAGGTTTCGGTCTCCATGCTCGCAGCAACCTTCCCGCCGGCGCCGGGTGCTCCAGAACGCCCGCTGAAAAGAGTTGTCATCGTAGGGGATGCGCGGCATTAGCGGGGCTGAGGGGCGCTCCGTCTCCGTCTTCCCCGAAGGCGCCGGAACGGCCCCGCAAGGAGGAACGGAGATGGCTGACGAAGAGCAGAAGCTTGCGCCCTATCTGGGGCCTACAGGCGCATGGGCCATGGCCCTCGGGACCAGCATAGGCTGGGGGTCCCTTGTCATTACCGGCAGCTCCTGGCTGGCCCAGGCCGGCCCCCTCGGCAGCGTGCTCGGCCTGCTGGCCGGCTGCCTGATCATGCTGATCATCGCCCGCAACTACCGCTACATGATGGTCTGCCGTCCCGAGGCGGGAGGGGCCTACGCCTACGCGAGGGACTGCTTCGGCCACGACTACGGCTTCCTGGCCGCCTGGTTCCTCTCCCTGACCTACCTCGCCATGTTCTGGGCCAACGCCACGGCCCTCCCTCTCTTCGCGAAGTACTTTCTGGGCGACGGCTTCGAGTTCGGCCGGCTCTACTCCCTCTTTGGCTACGACATCTACCTCGGCGAGATCCTGCTCACGTCCTCGGCCATCATCATCTTCGCGGCCGTGTGCCTGGGCAGGAAGAAGCCCGTGGCAGCCCTCATGACGGGCTTCGCGGCATGCTTTTCGCTGGCCATCGCGGCCTGCTTCGTCGCCGCCATGCGGGGCATGGGACATGGCGGCGCCCCCGCGCCATTCGATCCGGCCTTTGTCCCCGACGAAGCAGCCCTTACCCAGATCGTCAAGATAGCCCTCGTCTCGCCCTGGGCCTTCATCGGCTTCGAGAGCATCTCCCACGCCGCCGAGGAATTCGACTTCCATCCCAACAAGTCCTTCCGCATCCTCGTGGCGGCGGCCGCCACCGCGACCGTCCTCTACGCCTTCGTCACCCTGCTCTCGGCCTCGGCTTTTCCCGAACGCTACGGCTCCTGGCTCGAGTACATCCACAATCTGAATCGCATTGAAGGCATGGCGGGCCTGCCCGCCTTCTACGCCGCCAGGCACTACCTCGGCGCCCTCGGCGTCGGCCTCCTCATGCTGGCGCTTCTCGCGCTCGTCCTTTCAAGCCTCGTCGGCAACATCCTCGCCCTCAGCCGCCTCTTCTACGCCCTGGCCAGGGACGGCGTCCTGCCCGGGAGCTTTGCCGCGCTCAACCGGCACGGCGTCCCCGCTAGGGCCGTCATGCTCGTCGCCTGCGTCTCCCTCGCCGTGCCTTTCTTCGGCAGGACGGCCATAGGCTGGATCGTGGACGTGACGGTCCTCGGCGCCACCCTGGTCTACGCCATCGTCTCCGCCTGCGCGTGGAAGCAGGCTGACGTGCAGGGCGACGCGCTCGAGAAGCGGACAGGAATGGCCGGCGCTGCCGTCATGATCTGCTTTGCGGCAGAGCCGCTCGTCTCCAGCGTCTTCTCGGAAAGCACCATGGCGCCGGAGAGCTTCTTCCTCTTCGTCGCCTGGTCTGTCCTCGGCTTCCTCTTCTTCCGCGACGTCCTGCGCAGGGACAAGGCCGGCCTCTTCGGCCGCTCGGTCATCGTCTGGATAGCCATTCTCTCCCTCGTCCTCTTCGTCTCCCTGGTCTGGATGGACCAGTCGGTCATGGACGCCGCGCGGGAGGGCATAGCCGCCATGCAGGGCTTCTGCGCGCAGCACGGCATCGGCAGCGACGGCGGCCTCGGAGCCAGGCAGCTGGAGGCCTTCCGCAGCGCCAGCGGCCAGAGCCTCGCCCTGGTCGTCGTCATTTTCGGCGCTGCCCTCGGCGTGGTCCTCAACAACTACGCCGTCATGAGCCGCCGCGCCCTGGAGAGCGAGACGCGCCTCGGCCACATGGAGCGCAAGTACACCGTCGACCCCATGACAGGCGTCAGAAGCAAGCACAGCTTCTCGGACGCGGTGGAGGAGATCGACGGGCTCATCGCCAGGGGCGAGGCGGAGCCCTTCGCCGTCGCCGTCTGCGACGTCAATGGCCTCAAGCACGTCAACGACACCTACGGCCACAAGGCCGGCGATGAGTACATCAAGAGCGCCGCAAGCATGATCAGCCATATCTTCGTCCACAGCCCCGTGTACCGGAACGGCGGCGACGAGTTCGTCGTGCTTCTGAAGGGAGAGGACTACGGGCGGCGCCAGGAACTCATGCGGCTCCTCCACGACCTTTCCGCGGAGCACATCGGCAGAGGGGACGTCGTGGTCTCGGGCGGACTCTCGGACTTCGTCCCCGGCGAGGACAGGAACCTCCACGCCGTCTTCGAGCGCGCGGACAGCCTCATGTACCGGGAGAAGAAGCTGCTCAAGTCCATGGGTGCCATAACGCGCGACGACGCGCCGGCGTCCTGACTCCGGCGCGCCTGCTGAGCCGTCCCGCCGTCCTGTCGATGCACGCAAGCTCGCCGAGGGAGTCGGCGACGACGGGGGCCCGGCCAAGGACAAACGCAAGCTCATTCCTGGTCTTGCCATGGCAGGAATAGAAGTGTCCTAAGACGCAAAGTCCGCCTCGAGGGCCGTCTGCACTTCGCCGGCAGAGGCCGCGTCGATGCCGGACCCCCGGCTCCGCATGAGTTTCAGAAGGGGCCGAAAGGTGGTGGCCTTCATGGAATGGATAGCCCGAAGCCCGGAAGCGCGTCGCGCAAGGCTACAAAACTCTGCTCGACGGTCTGGCTGTCGTAGACGCAGTGGGGGCCTTTTTCCGGGGGCAGGGTGGCTTGAGGATGGCATGGCTTCTCGGAGACAGGACGGATGGCGCTGGCGGGGGCAGCCGACAGCACGGCCTGGGCGGGACCAAGACCTGTTCCCGTCCCGGCGGGGCATCCTCTTTTTCTGACCGGCGCCCGGAAGCGGTGCCCCTGCCGGCACCATCCTTGCCCTGTTTTCTTGGCTTGTTTCTAGGATGACGTGCCCTTGGAGTCCCTGCCAGCCGTCTAGCCCAATGAAGATTGCACCTCTCTCCCTCTTCTCCTCTCCATCGGCGGGGACGGTGTGCCTCGTTCCCGTGGCGCAGTGAAGGAAGGGAAAGGCAGGGGGATGGGAGCCCTCGAGCTGGAGAGCTTCGACCAGCGGGTTGGAGCAGCGCGGAAACCCTGCCTGTTGCAGGATTGTCCAAGCGCGGAAGTGCGGAGAAGGCACGAGGCTCCCGCCCCGGGCCGTCCTTAATTCAGATGGCGCCTGTAGCCTATGCGGAGTCCAGACCAGTCGTCCGCCAGACACCGGCCTGAGCCTCCTTCGTCTGGCCGCTCTATGTCGCAGCCGCATCCTAGGGACGCTTCAAGCCGTTGCCGTCCAGCTGGGGCCAGCATCCTGACTCCCAAGGTTCCGGCTAGGGGCCCCGGCGCCAGTAGACGAGCATCCTGTCCTCCCTGCGATGGTCTGGCATCCAAGACCGGTGGCATCCTGCGGCGGCAGAAGGCAGGCTCCGCAGGCATGCCGGCCGTCGCGGAGTCCCGCCATTGCCCTTCCATCCATAGGGATGCATAGGAGCAATGAGGGAGCATGCACCTTTTCCGCATCTAGGTCTGTTCCGCAAAGTGCTGGACATGGCGGTGACAATGGAGCTAATGAAACCAAACTTAACCTGTGGCCCTTCCCGGGCTGGACAAGAGGCTCGTAGCAAGACGTCTCGGCAGCTCGGGTGCGAGGAGAGCATGCAGATGGAACACGAAAGCTTCGCCCGCAAGGCGGTGAAGCCGGAAGTCCTTATCGTTGACGACCAGGAGATAAACCGCGACATTCTTGAAGCGATAATCGGGGAAGAATTCACGCCCCTGCAGTGCGCAGACGGCGCCCAGGCGCTCGAGACGATCGCGGCGCGCAGGGACACCGTCTCCCTAGTGCTTCTGGACCTGCACATGCCCGGCCTCAGCGGCCAGGACGTGCTGCGCACCCTGAAAGAGGACCCCGAGCTGCGCAAGATCCCCGTCATCGTCATGACGGGCGAGCAGGACGCCGAGGTCGAGTGCCTGGAGCTCGGCGCAAGCGACTTCATCTCCAAGAGCAATCCCAACTCCAATGTCATCCTGGCCCGCATCCGCCGCACCGTGGAGCTCTACCAGGACAGGCAGATCATCGAGGACACGGAGCGCGACCCCGTCACCGGCCTCTACACGCGCGAGTACTTCTTCCGCTACGCCGAGCAGTTCGACATGCTCCACAAGGAGCTGGACATGGACGCGGCCCTCGTCGACGTGAACCATTTCCACATGATCAACGAGCGCTTCGGCAAAGCCTACGGCGACGAGATCCTCAGGCAGATAGGCGCCGGCCTCGGCGGGGTGGCCCAGGAGGCCGAGGGCCTCGCCTGCCGGCGCGGTTCGGACACCTTCCTGCTCTATATTCCCCACGGCACCGGCAACTGGAAGCTCGTGGAGCGCGTCTCCGCCTCGCTCATGGGCGACTCGGCGGGCACGCGCGTGCGCCTGCGCATGGGCATCTACGAATCCGTGGACAAGAGCGTAGACATGGAGCGGCGCTTCGACCGCGCCAAGATCGCGGCCGACACGGTGCGCAACAACTTCACGAGGAACGTTGCCTCCTACGATGCCGAGATGCACAGGAAGGCGCTCTACCATGACCAGCTCATCGAGAACTTCCCCCGCGCTATCTCCGAGCGGCAGTTCAAGGTCTACTACCAGCCCAAGTTCGACGTGACTCCCGAAATTCCGGTGCTCGCGGGCGCCGAGGCCTTGGTGCGCTGGCAGCATCCCACCCTCGGCCTGATCAGTCCCGGCGTCTTCATTCCCCTCTTCGAGGAGAACGGGCTCATACAGACCCTCGACCACTACGTCTGGCGCACGGCCGCCGCCCAGATCAAGAAATGGCGGAAGCGCTTCAACTTCACGGTGCCCGTGTCGGTGAACGCGTCGCGCATCGACATGTACGATCCCGACCTCGTTCCTACCCTGCTCTCTATTCTTGAGGAAAACGGGCTCGCTCCCAGCGATCTCAGGCTCGAGATCACCGAGTCTGCCTACACCCAGGACTCCAGGCAGATCATCGAGTCGGTCAGCAGGCTCAGGGAGCTGGGATTCAAGATCGAAATGGACGACTTCGGCACGGGCTATTCCTCGCTGAACATGATCTCCTCCCTGCCCATCGACGCCCTCAAGCTCGACATGCTGTTCATCCGTGGCGCCTTCAGCAAGGGCAAGGACACGCGCATGCTCGAGTTCATCATCGACATCGCCGACTACCTTTCCGTGCCGGTCATCGCCGAGGGCGTGGAGAGCGCGGAGCAGCTCAGCGCCCTCAGGGCCATGGGCTGCGACTACGTCCAGGGCTACTACTTCTCGAAGCCCGTTCCGGCCGACGAGTACGAGCGCTTCATCGAGGATCGCGCGGCCCAGGAGCCGGTCCCGCAACGCCAGAGCGCCCCGGCCCAGCAGTGCCGGGGCGGGGAGGACCTGTCCTACGCCAAGATCAGCTACGCTCTCTCCTGCGGGTTCGAGAGCGTCTACTACGTGGACGTCGACACTGGCGACTACGTGGTCTTCAACGAGGAAAGCAGACGCGAAGATCTGCAGATGCAGCGCGCCGGCAGCGACTTCTTTGCCGACGTGGAGGCGAACGTGCCCAAGCTGGTCTTCGGGCCCGACAGGGAGCGCGTGCTCCTCAACCTGCGCAGGGAGGCGCTCCTGAGCCAGCTCGTGGGCTCCCAGCCCTTCTCCATGACCTACCGCCTCGTGGTCGCAGGCAACCCCGTCTACTACTGCCTGAAGGTGGTCCGAGCCGATCAGGACGGCGGTCACCACATCGTCTGTGGCGTGTGCAGAGTGGACGACCACATCCGCCAGCCCAGGCCTGAAGAGGAGAACGTCCTCAACTTCAGCAGCCTCTCGAAGGCCCTCGCCAGGGACATGGAGAGCATCTACTACGTCGACCTGGAGACCGGAACCTACGCGGAGTTCGTGGCTAGCGACGGGTACCGCGATCTCAAGCTCGAGATCTCGGGCACCGACTTCTTCGGCGAAGTTCAGCGCAACATTCCGAAGGCGGTCTACGCCGGCGACCAAGAGCGCCTGGCCAGGGCCATCCAGCGCGCCCCCCTCGAGGCGGCCCTCGCCGAGTTCCCTGCCTTCTTCATCGACTACCGCGTGGTCAGCGGCGGCAAGCTTGTCCACTACCGCCTCAAGGCGGCCTACGCCGAACCCGGCAACCGCCGCCACGTCATCCTTGGCGTGTCCAACGTCCACGGACAGATTTCCGAAATCCAGCGGCGCGAGGCCGAGCTGGCCCGGGCCCTGCGCCTGGCCCAGGAGTTCGCCGGCCGCGACGCCCTCACCGGCGTCAAGACAAGGCGCGTCTTCGCGGCCGCCGAGGAGGAGTGGAACAGGCGCATGGCCGAAGGCGCCCCCGCCTTCGCCGTGGTGGTCTGCGGCGTGGACGGCCTCAAGGAGGTCAACGGCACCCTGGGGCGCCAGGCGGGCGACCAGCTCATCAAGGACGTAGCCGCCGCCGTCTGCACGACCTTCAAGCACAGCCCCGTTTACCGCACCGGAGGGCGCAAGTTCGCGACCGTGCTCAGCGGCCAGGACTACGAGGACCGCCTTGTCCTCATGCGCACCCTGCAGGAGAAGGCCGAAGCGCAGACCCGCGCCGGTGGCGTGGCCGTTGCCTGCGGCATGGCCGAGCTCTCGGCCGGCGACGAGTGCTTCGGAGCGCTCTTCGAGCGGGCCGGCAAGGCCATGCGCGACTGCAGGACTATGCCGAAGGGAATAGCCGTAGCCCCGGGCGGGGCAAGCTCATGACGGGCGACGCGCAGGGGCATGTCGGGGGGGTGGCAAGATACCTCTCCCAGCTGGACGTATGGGCCTACGCCTTCGGCCTCATCGTTGGCTGGGGCGCCTTCGTCATGCCCGGCACCACCTTCATCCCCCTGGCGGGACCTGCCGGCGCGGTTCTGGCCTTGGCCCTAGGCGCAGGCCTCATGCTCGTCGTGGCCGCGAACTACTCCTACCTCATGCGCCTGAGGCACGGCTTCGGCGGCGTCTACGCCTACACCAAGGAAGCCTTTGGCGACGACCATGCCTTCCTCTGCGCCTGGTTTTTGTGCCTCTCCTACATCTCCATCCTCTTCCTCAATGCAACGGCCCTCTACGTGGTGGCCAGACTGCTCATGGGCGGCGCCCTGCTCTCCACGCCAAGCTACGTGCTGGCCGGCAGGACGGTCTACCTCGGCGAGGTGGCCCTCTCCGTCGGGGCGCTCATCGTTTCGGGCGTGGCCTTCATCGTCCACAAGCCTGCCCTGCAGCGCGTCCACACCGTCCTCGCCGTCTGCCTGCTCGCCGGCGTGGCGGCGCTGGCACTGATCTGCCTGCCGCATCTAGACCTGTCGGCCGTCCTCCGGCCCGGCACCGATCCGTGCGGCACCCCTGCCGGCATCGCTACCCTGGTCGTGCTCAGTCCCTGGGCATACGTGGGCTTCGAGATAGTCTGCATGGACACGGCGCACTACCGCTTCCCTATGCGCAAGGCAGGCATCCTCATGAGCCTCGCCGTCCTTGCGGGCGCCGCCTGCTACATCATCCTGGCGCTGGCGTCCATCACGGCAGTGCCCGACCGCTTCGGCTCCTGGGAGGGGTACTTTGCCTCCCTCGACAGGCTCTCAGGCCTCGTGTCCGCGCCCATCTTCTGCGCCGCCCAGCGCTACTTCGGCACGGCTGGCCTGGTCTGCGCCACGATCACGGCCCTGGCGGGCATCCTGACCGGCGTGACGGGCGCCTACCGGGCAACCATCCGCATCCTTGCCACCATGGCCGAGGACAGGATCCTCTCCCAAAGATTTCTCAACACATCCTTCTGCATTGCCTTCGTCATGTGCATCGCGGTAGTGATCTGCTTCACTGGCTCCAACGCCCTGTCGTGGTTCGTCGAGGTCACCTCCTTCGGCGCTGTCGTGGGCTTCGGCTACGCCTCGGCCGCGGCCTGGCGCCTGGCCAGGCAGGAGGGCCACCGCATGATCCAGATCACCGGTGCCGTCGGCACCATCGCCGCGGCCGTCTTCTTCCTGGTGCAGATCATTCCCCAGCTCACGGCCTTCAATACCATGAAGGCTGCGGCCTTCATGACCTTGGCACTGTGGTGCCTGCTCGGCTTTGCCTTCTACTGGCGGACAATGAACAATGCCGAGCCCAGGCTGCGCCGAGGCTCCGGCCACGCCAGCGCGACCCTCTTCTCAATCATGCTCTACAGCCTCTTGATGTGGTACGTCTTCAGCCTCGTCGAAGCTGAGGAGAGCTTCGCCAAGCACCAGACCATACTGGGATCGAGCGTTGTCCTCGTCGCTCTTGCAGGCGCTGGCTTCGCACTCATGCTCTGCGTCCAGCGCAGCTACCGCCGGCTGAACGACAGGCTGGAGCGCGACAAGATCCGGGCCGAGGAGAGCAACCGGGCCAAGAACCAGTTCCTCTTCAGCGTCTCCCACGACATTCGCACGCCCCTCAATGCCATCATCGGCTGCACCCACCTGGCTAGGCAGGAGCCCGCCACGCCCCGGCTGCAGGACTATCTCCGTCAGATCAGCGTCTCGGGCGCGCACCTGCTCTCGCTCGTGGACACCATGCTTGAGTTGGGACAGCTCGAGAGCGGCAAGCTTCACCTGCGCAACGCTGAAGGCAATATCTGTGAAACCTTCCAGGAGGCCGCAGACATGATGCGCGGACAGATCGAAGCCAAAGGCATAGACTTCCGCGTGCAGCAGAACGTTCAGCACTGCGAGTGCATCTTCGACAGCCAGCGACTGCTGCGCGTCCTGCTCAGCCTCCTCAGCAACGCGGCCAAGTTCACGCCCAAGGACGGCCATATCCGCTACGTTCTGGAGCAGCGCGACCGTCTCGGCGATGGCTCCAGGCGATACAAGATTACCGTCAGCGACAGCGGCATCGGCATGTCCAGGGACTTCGCGGACAAGGCATTCACCTCTTTCTCGCGGGAGCGCAGCTCCACGGAGAGCGGGCTGGTGGGAAGCGGCCTCGGGCTTGCCATCACCAAGCGCATCGTCGACGCCATGAACGGCACCATCGGGATCGAGACAGCGCCCGGCAAGGGTTGCACCTTCACCATTCTCCTCGAGTTCCCGGCCGTCGTCCGCATCGCGCGCGTCAAGCCCAGGGAGGAGGACGCGCCCCCGCCCTTTGCCGGCAAGCGCCTGCTTCTCGTCGACGACATAGCGATCAACCGCGAGATTGCCCAGGTCCTGCTTGAAAACATCGGCTTCACTGTCGACTGCGCCGAAGACGGCGCAGAGGCCGTGGAAAAGGTCAAGGCCTCAGACGGCGCCTACGACTGCATCGTCATGGACATCCAGATGCCTGTCATGGACGGCTACGAAGCCACCCGGGCCATCAGGTCCCTGCCCGATCCGCGCCTCTCCTCCGTCCCCGTAGCAGCCCTGACCGCCAACTCCCTCGACGAGGACGTGCAGACCGCCATGAACGCCGGCATGGATGCCCATATCGCCAAGCCGCTGGATCCGGACGTACTCGTTGCGACGCTGGCCAAGCTCCTCAACGTGGCGCCTGTAGCCTGACGCTCGAGCCGAAGCTGAACGATGCGGGAAGAAGAAGGGGATAGAAGCCCTGCCTGCAGGGGAGTCTACGACCGGACTAAAGTGGCTCACTTGGCAAGACAAAAATCCGAGACTTTTTTAAGGCGCTCGGCAGCCAGTGGCATGAGCAGACAAGCCCTTCCATCAGGCGGGATGGCAGCTGAAGCGACT
>JAEEGI010005585.1_pt1 | contig 28926 bp, 28 predicted proteins | sample 8958751 | NCBI WGS metagenome assembly JAEEGI01 (sample SAMN16246545, study PRJNA631951) | gut metagenome | biome: gut microbiome; feature: rumen; material: KS-attached | host: Bos | place: Iran: Karaj | collected 2018-10 | reverse complement strand
GATCATCTTATAGGCAGTTCTTTCACTGGTTACGATGATATTGGCCAGTCCTCCTCTTAGGGCTGCTGATAGAGCCTGGGCCTTAAAATAATCAGCCCCCACCAGCATTCGCTGTCTGGCTTTGAAGATATTGATATTAGGCATCACCATCCTGCTGTAGGCCTTGCAGTCTACGATCCTGCCGTTTTCGTCATAGAAATAGCCCATGATATTGCCTACGGCATTCAGCTGCTTTAGTTCATTGAATTCTGCTTTACTCAGACGCTTGTGCCATTGTTCAAGTGTAGTAGCTGACAGGCATAGCAGGTCGATCTCTGCGGACATCTTATAGATCGTTTCATAGACAGTTCTTTTAGTGATCATGTCTTTCATTTTCTTTGATTCCAGAAGATATGGTACGGCCATGCAGTAGCTGGAGCAGTTGTATTTTTCCTGCAGTCTGTGGATGAGGTCGAATTCTTCAAATGATGCGGAATTCTCTTCTTCGATGATCCCTTCCAGCTGTATCAGTTTCATCTCCGGATAGGTGAGCTTAGGTCTCAGGTAGGTCACGACTGTATTGGTCGTTCTGCCCCGGGAGATGGACATGACGGTCTCTTCATCGATCATTTCGGCTAATACTTTGGCGCAGAAATGACAAACAGTTAGATATTCCTCGGAAGCAAGCTGTTTGGAGCTGCTGGAGACATAGGCGTTTTCCAGGTTAAACAGTTTGCATAGCTTCTGTTCGGTTTTAACATGATCTTCATAAGGATATCTGATGTTGATCTCGACGATACCTCTGTTTTTGGCTTCATCTAGATAGCGGGAGATATTGGTGCGCGAGAAAAACAGTTTATCAGCTATTTCCTGTTGGGTCAGGTTCTGCTCATAATACATGTAGGCAATATCTCTTAGCAGATCATCGCTTATTGTTGTATCTTTCTTTTTGACCATTGCTATTTTTATTATAAATCATTAGTTAAGAGTTTGAAAAATAGCGTGTTTGATTAAACTCAACATTATTCAATAATCGGTTGTGTGTTTTACCTAAGTTAGTTTTCATCTTACCAACTATATATTGAACTGATTTTATAAACCCCATTTATAAGCTGACATTTTACTTTAGACGGTCCATCAACTTTTTATACTACATTAATATGCATCCTTGCGATCTGGATCTCATAAGTAACACTATCGCCTTTAACATCATGAAAAAGCATGTTTACATATCCGGTTTGCCTGTTTTAGGGTTAATTCTCGTTTTAGCCTTCATTTTGTCGCCTCCAACCACACCTTTTATCCACAATAATTATAAAAAAGTGGGGTTAAATGAAACAACCACACATCAAAAAAGCCTTAAAATAAGGCTTTTATTGCTATTGGTGCCTTAGGGGGGATGAAAGCGAACCACCCGCCCTTTTCAGCCTGTTTTATACAATACTAAAGAAGTATTTGCTTATTCGTCTTTATAATACCATGAAAAACGCAAATATCAATATGGCCGGCTGGCACCTTTTTTGCTTCCAGAGGCGTTCGTAAACGTCCCTACAAAATATTTTTGTACACACCCTAAGGGTCTTGGGCATTTTACTCTAACACATGTCCTATATATTTTTACATTGCCGTATATCCGCCGTCCACAGGCAGATTGACACCGGTGACATAGGAAGAAGAAGGTGAAGCAAGGAAGACAGCTGCCGTATCAAGCTCTCCCTCATTGCCATATCTTTCTTCCGGGATCATCGTCTTTGCATTCTGCTGGAAGAAATCGGAATCCAACGTTTCCTTTGTCAGCGGCGTATAGAAGTAACCCGGACAGATCGCATTGACGGTGATGCCGTACTTGCCCCACTCTGCCGCCAGAGCTCTGGTCAAATTGACGACACCGCCCTTGGCCGCATGATAAGGTGCCGAACCGGCGATCTTGTTTCCTACTAATCCATACATCGAAGCGATGTTGATGATCCTTCCGTACTTTGCCGGGATCATGGCCTTCTTGGCAACCGCTCTTGCAACCTTGAAAGAACCGAACAGGTCGATGTTCATCTCATTGGCAAACTGATCATCGGTAATGTCTTCTGCAGGTGCAACCGCACCTGTGCCGGCATTGTTGATCAGTACATCGATCCTGCCAAACTTCTCCATAACGGTATCGACCATAGCGTTCACCATATCGGTATCGGTTATATCACACCTGACAGCCAGCGTTTCCACACCGTATTCTTCTTTGATCTGTGCTGCCACTTCATCGATCAGATTCTGCCTTCTGGCAACCGCCACGATACTGCAGCCCTGATTGGCCAAAGCCTTGGCCATCTGCACACCCAGACCTGTTGAGCAGCCTGTCACGACTGCAACTCTTCCTGATAAATCAAAATAGTTTTTCATAGATGTTTCCTTTCCTGAACTAGTATCTGTTATTTATCCAGTATCAGATTCTTACTGATTAAAAAAGTCAGAATAACGACTACTGCACCGGTAAGAACATCCGTTGCATAATGCATACCATCCATCATTCTGGCAATCATGGTACACAGCATAAAAGCAATGCATAGCACAAGTGTTATAGCCTTTGAGCCATTGCTTTTGAGATGGTTCGTCAAATACGGTAAGACGAACAAAGCAAATGGCATTGCCGCCTTTGCTGCATGTCCTGAAGGAAATGACGAGTTGAATTCGTGTGATTGGATTTTAAACCAGTATTTAAACTGTGTAATTGGATCATCAAGGAGATAGAAACGCGGTCTGCCGAAAGTCGTTTTGATGATATCGAGCCCAATGACGCCAATAGCGCAAGTTGCCAGTAGAACTCTTACGACTTTTCTGAATTCGTCAGCTTTATCGGAAGCATAGTATTTTCTGGCAATAAAGAAAGATGCAACACCCCACAAGGCGTAAAGAATAATGAATGGAACAAACATGGAACTAATTGCATCTCTGATGGAAAATGCTCCGATAAAGAAAAAGTAACTGAGATTCATAACAATCAGAAATCCCATCAGAATCTTCTTTATCTTGCTGTCATATCGAAGATCCATCAGAAAAGCAATGCATGCAAAGATACCCATGATCGGCATTGGAATTGTGCCGAGGAACTCAAATACCTTGGCATATGCTGTTCCTGGGTTATAGATCCAAAGAGCGATTTTAAGATCATTAAAAGTGAAATATCCCATTAGTATCAGATAAACGATTCCTATAACAATAATCAGTTTCTTGTTTTTCATAATATAATTCATCCTCCTTATTTTTCGATTTGTTTTATGCTTTTATGCAATGTTGCAACTGCAATACCGCCTATGATGTTTCCTGCCGTTATGACAAATAATGAAACAATCGATCTAAAAGACCAGTCCTTAGCCATCCAGAAATAAAACATGTCTGCTACGCAATGCTCTGTTCCTGACAGAACGAAGGCCATCACTCCGAAAAACAATGAAAGATATTTCCCCGTTTCATGAATGTTGTTTTTGAATCCTTCGACCGCAATGTAAATAAACGTGTTACAAAGCAGTCCCAGAAAGAAAAGACTGACATAACTGTCGTTTGTCTTTATCTGGCAAATGCTCATAGCCTTATCAGACAAGGCAGCTGCATTTCTTGTCAGTAAAACACACACTGCAGTCAGTCCTGTTCCGACAAGATTTCCCAACCAGATGACAGGCAGTTTCATTGCATATTCTTTACTGTTCTGCATGGCATAACACACCTTGCCGGTAAAAAGATTGAATCCGAAAGTACAGATACAAAACAATCCGATTGTAAATAGCGCCGCTCCGATAACTCTGTTGTCTACGCTTAAGAAGACGAGTCCTCCAAAACCAATGCTGATTCCTGCCAGTATGGCCGAAACAAACGTCTTTAGATATGACATATCAATTCCTCCTGCAAAACTCTGATGAATACACTTTTCTAATTTCGCCTGCCGAATACAGAGAACCGAAAGCAACGACTGGCAGGCCATATGCAGAAGCAATCTGAATTCCTTCTTTTATTGAATCTGCAGAAACAATTTTTCCAGGATGATCCGGATTCATAGAGCGGATCGTATCTGCCAGTTCATTTCCGTTGAGAGCTCTTGTGTTGTCAGGTGTAATGCAGACGTAGTTGAATCCATATGGTTTGAGTATACCCAGAACCCTATGGTAATCCTTATCTTTCAACATACCGATCAAAAAAGTTACGCTTTGTTTATCGCTTTTATCAGCAAGAAGATAGGTTTCCAGATTTTCAACCAGTGCCTGGGCACACTGAGGGTTATGACCTCCGTCAAGTATGAAAACCGGTTCATGACTCAGCACCTCAAATCTCGCCGGCCACTTAACCTGCGACAGACCCTTACTCACCGCTTCCTGCGTAATCACATATCCTTTGTCTCTTAAAGCATCAACGACAGATAAAACAGTTGCCGCGTTCCTTATCTGATTGTTTCCCAGAAGCGACAGAACGTATTCTTTTCCTTCGGAAAGAAACTTCTGTCCGTAAAGATCCCGATATAAAGATTCAGCGTCTTTTGCTTCATAAAGCGGAACCTGCTTTTCTTTACAGGTATTTCTGATGATCTCCATGACGGAAGAAACGTTGGGATAGCTGACAACGGAAGAACCAGATTTGATGATCCCACATTTCGTTTCGGCGATCTTTTCGATCGTATCTCCCAGATACTCAGTGTGATCAAGACCGATATTGGCAATAACGGCAGCTTCCGGTGCATCGATCACGTTGGTCGAATCCAGGGAACCTCCCATGCCGACTTCCAGGACGACAAAGTCGCATTCCTGTTCCAGAAAGTACAGCATGCCAATAGCCGTAATAAGTTCGAACTGACTTGGATGATCATCCATCAAATCTGCTGTAGAAGCAACTCTTCCTGTGATCCTGATTAGAGCGTCCTTTGATATATATTTGCCATTTACCTGTATTCTCTCCCTGAAATCTTCAAGATACGGGGACGGATAAAAACCGGTACGGTAACCCGCTTCTCTCAAGATGCGCTCCGTCATGGCACAGATGCTGCCCTTGCCGTTGGTCCCGGCAACGTGGATGAATTTCAGCTTCTTCTGAGGATCGCCGAGTTTGCATAAGAGTTCTCTTGTCCTCTTTAATCCAAGACGGGATTTGGACCATGTGAAATCATTGATGTAGGAAAGTGCCTCTTCGTAAGTCGTGATCATCTCATCTTCTCCCATTGTGTGTAATGACAGACAGTTTCATCAGAACAGATGGTGTGATCAGTCCATAGACGATACCTTTCGCCAACGCGATCAGAAAACGCGGAAACAAGGTTCCGGTAATGAACGGAAGCGAGAAAGAACCGTATAAGAGCTTGCTGTATAAGAACAGCGATATCGTATTCATCACAAATACCAGCAGTTCCGATCCCAGCATGGCAATGCTGATTTCCTTTTTGCTGTTATTGAAAGATGATCTTCTCGCATACAGGCCGATCAGAAAACCGACGACGGCATAGGGAAGTACCCATAGCGGCGTACTGAGTTCCATTCCGTAAAGCAGCAGCTGATAAATGAAAGTTCCTGTCAATCCGACCATAGCTCCATTGACAGGTCCATACATCATTCCGGCAAGAAGCACAGGAAAACTCTCAAAGGTGATCTTGAGATTGACGAAATCCAACGAAAAATAGCCAAGCACCGCACACAGTGCTGCCAGCATGGCGTTGATCGCGATCTGCGCTGTCGAATTCTTCATTTTCCTGTCCCCTCTTTTTATTTCGATGCTTTTTCTGCTGCTTCAATGACATGTTTGCACAATACTGCCGTCGTTACGGAACCGACTCCGCCCGGAACCGGTGTGATTGCCTTTACCAGCGGTTCGGCTTCTTCGAATCTTACATCGCCACAGAGATTCCCTTCAGGATCAACGTTGATTCCGACATCGACAATGACCTGATCTTTGGAAACATAGTTCGCATCAACGACCCCTGCATGTCCAGCAGCGACGATCAGAATCTCAGCATTCCGGCATGCCGAAGGAAGATCGACGGTTCTGGTATGGCACATTGTCACCGTTGCATTCCTTTTCTGCAACATCATCGAGACGGGTTTGCCGATGACCATGCTACGGCCAATCACCGTGACCCGCCTGCCTTCCAAAGGGATCTGATAATGATCAAGGAGTTCGATCACTGCCTGTGCGGTACAAGGCGGATAGCCGATATCTCTGCAGGCAAACACTCCCGCCAGAGATGCCATCGTCATGGCGTCAACATCCTTCGCCGGATCCAGCAGAGCACAGGCTTCCGCTTCCGTCTGCCTGTCGGACAAAGGACGGAACATCAGACAGCCATGGATCGTATCATCGTTGTTGATCATTCTGATTGCATCCAGTACTTCTTCCTTTGACGCTTCTGCAGATAGAGTAAACCGTCTTACTTTAACGCCGATCGTTTCACAGCGCTTTAAGGCATTGTTTTCATAGGCAATATCATCGCCTCTTTCTCCGATTCTTAAAATCGCCAGGCACGGATCTGTTCCGTTCTCCTTCAATGCTTTACAACGGAATATCAGATCCTCCGTGATCGCCTTTGCTGCAGGTCCGCCCTTCAATAATTCAGCCATTTGTTTCCACTCCTTCCGTTAGTGTTTGCTGTCATGATATGAAAGCCTCTGATAGATGCTTTCATATACCTCGTCACAAACCTTTGAATATGCATCAAGCTTGCTGCCGATATATTCATCGAGCTGCTCTGCATAATCCCGATCCTTCATCAGTCTCGTATTGACTCTGACGTTGACAGCCGCGCCGTATATCGTTCCTCTGGCGAAGGTAATGCCTGTTGCTGCATCCGATATCATCAGTCTGCTCCCTTTTTCACCGAATTCCTTCAGCAGTTCGATCGATCGGCAGCCAAGATCGAATACCTTTAACGGCACTGCTGCTGCATCTTTGAGACACTTTTCCAGTATTTCATCTCTGTTCGGTTCATCTGAAGGAAGACCATAGGCTTTTGACAAAGGCTCGAATGCTTTAGCATCATCATCGATGCAGTAAAGAAGCTGAATACGCAGATCCTGCGCCTTTTTCATCAGTTCTTTTATTTCTTCTTCTACATCGGCATATTTCTTTTTGCCCACAGTCAGTTCACCGACCATATCACCTAAAGCGATGGCGATCGCTCCAACCAGAGCGCTTGCTCCTCCCCCTCCGGGAACGGCAGAAGAAGATGCCAAAAGTTCAGTAAACCTTTCACATGATTCCTTATATAAATTCATTTTATTCTCCTGAAGAAATCAGGCAGATTATCATCAGCAGACATCTGCCTGATCATTTTATTAGAATAATCCCGTGATCACACCGTTTTCATCTACGTCGATTTTCTCGGCAGCGGGAACCTTAGGCAGACCAGGCATCGTCATGATGTCACCGGTCAGAGCTACGATGAATCCCGCACCGGCACAGACCTTCAGATTGCGAATAACGACATTGAATCCCTTCGGCGCCCCCAGCAAGGAAGCATCATCCGAGAAGGAATACTGTGTCTTGGCCATGCAGATCGGCAAATTTCCGAAACCGAGATCCTCCAACTGTTTAATCTGCTTCGGAGTATTGCCCGGCAGATGAATGCCGTCAGCATGATAGATCTTCCTGCAGATGGTCTCCAGTTTTTTCTTAATCGGCATATCGAGATCATAGACGAAATGGAAATCATTCGGCTGTTCACAGAGTCTGACGACTTCTTCAGCCAGAGCCTTGCCGCCTTCTCCGCCCTTTGCCCAGACTTCTGACAAAGCGACATTAACACCGAGTTCATGGCACTTTTCTTCAACCATGTCCAATTCCGCCTTGGTATCGCTTGGAAAAGCGTTGATCGCTACGACACAAGGAAGGCCGTATTCATTTCTGACATTGGAAACATGCTGAAGAAGATTCGGAAGTCCTTTTTCCAATGCTTCCAGGTTTTCTTCGTTCAGATTTGTCTTGGCAACGCCGCCATGGTATTTCAATGCTCTTACCGTTGCGACGATGACAACGGCAGAAGGCTTGAGTCCTGCCATGCGGCATTTTATGTCAACAAACTTCTCTGCTCCCAGATCGGCAGCAAAGCCTGCCTCAGTCACTACATAATCGCCAAGTTTGAGAGCCAGACGAGTAGCCATCACCGAGTTGCAGCCATGTGCGATATTGGCAAAAGGTCCGCCATGAATGAAAGCTGGTGTGCCTTCCAAGGTCTGGACCAGATTCGGTTTGATGGCATCCTTCAATAAAGCAGCCATTGCACCTTCTGCTTTCAGATCATGTGCCGTTACCGGTTCTCCCTGATAGGTATAGCCGACGATGATTCTGCCCAGTCTATCCTTCAGATCGGTGATGGATGATGACAGACACAATACCGCCATGACTTCCGATGCCACAGTGATTTCAAAACCGTCCTCACGCGGCACACCGTTTGGCTTTCCACCCAATCCGTCAACGATATTGCGAAGCTGACGGTCATTCATGTCGACTGCTCTCTTCCAGGTGATTCTACGCGGGTCAATTCCCAGCACATTGCCCTGCTGTATATGGTTGTCGAGCATCGCTGCCAGAAGATTGTTGGCAGCACCAATCGCATGGAAGTCTCCCGTAAAGTGCAGGTTGATGTCTTCCATCGGTACGACTTGTGCATATCCTCCGCCGGCAGCACCGCCTTTGACACCGAAGACAGGGCCCAGCGAAGGTTCTCTCAAAGCGACCAGCGCTTTCTTACCGATCTTACGCAAACCATCCGTTAAGCCGACAGAAGTCGTCGTCTTTCCCTCTCCGGCTGGAGTAGGTGTAATGGCTGTTACAAGGATCAGTTTGCCGTCCGGCCTGTCCTTCAGCTCATTTAGAAGTTTGTAATCGACTTTTGCTTTATAGTTTCCATATAATTCCAGATACTTCTCATCGATATCGACTTTTTTTGCGATCTCTGTGATCTTTTCTTTTTCACATTCCTGAGCGATCTGTATATCTGTTTTTATTTCCATTTTCTTATCTCCATTCATTTATCGACTTGCTTTCAAAACCAGTAAGGATTGTAAAGCCAGGTATTGCTTATGCCATAATCCATAAATATCGTTTGACCTGACATATAGGAAAAGATTTTTGATCCCATGCAGACCAGCGGATAGCCCATCTGTTCCGGAGAAGCCCAGTACCCGTTCCACGGACGGATGAAGATCTCCTCGATCATGTCCAGGCCTTCCGCTTCATTTCCTGTCACAGAAGTGTATTTTCCGAAATCAGACTTCAAACCCGTATCGGTATTGCCGGGATTCAGGCAGTTGATCCTGATCTTCCGATCAATAAACATCGGGTTGAATGCATTGGCTGTCACATAGAAATTCAGACATTCTTTTGAAAAGACATAAGCTGAAGCTATGAGATCATGGTGCTCATCGCACCACCTCAGTTTATCTTCATATGTTTCCTGATCCAGAAGTTCCTGACAATTTTCGGCATTCTCTTTCCAGTTATAGCCACCGGAAGAGGCGATGATGCTGATGGATCCTGAATCCTCAATCTTGTTTATGATCCTGCTGATCAGATATTCGGTAGACAGCAGATTGACCTTCATCACTTCCATGGCATTCGAACCTTCAAAGTAGGTTGTCCCCTGGGAATTCAATGCGATACCGTGACAGAAGAATACGGCAAACAGATTATCCGGTATTTCATCCGCAAGATTATCCAGATCCCGCTTCTCGCCAAGATCGGCATGCAGGATCCTGCATATAGGAAAATCCAGTTCGCTATGTCTTCCATTGCGGCGGCATACCGCATAGACGTTTGCTCCAAGCTCACTCAGAAGTCTCGCAGCAGCCTTGCCCATTCCGGAAAATGCTCCGGTCACAAGCACATTTTTGTTCTTGTATCCAAACAGTTCTGCTGTATCCATATCAGTCTCCGATCTGGGTGACGAATGTCTTCGCTGTCTGACCTCCGTCCTGTAGGATATCAATCCCATTCAGGAATGCCGCCTGTTCAGAAACAAGGTAGGCTATCAGACTTGAGATTTCATACGGATGTCCCCACCTGCCGGCCGGAATGTCATCCAATTGACCTTCAGCGATTTCCGGCTGAAGATCGATCAATGCCTGATGCATCGGTGTCAGATGAGAACCGGGTGACACACTCAGAATTCTTGCGTGTCTTCTTGCAAAGCGGTCTACGTTCATCTGTGAATAATAGATGACGAATCTCTTTGCAATGCAGTAAGCCATCCCTGCGCAATTGAAATCATTGTCCGCAAACGGTTCCACCAGTTCATACAGTCTGTCATACAATTCATCTGAATCGTAATACTGTTCAAAGACATCGATCCATTCATCCTGTGTTTCAAGCTGATAGGCAGCTACGGATGAAAAATTGACCATCACCCCACCATCGGCAATAATACTTGCGAAAGCATCTGTCATATTGACTGTTCCCAACGCATTGACACGAATGACCTGGGGTGCTTTGCATAAAGTCGGCGAAACACCGGATGTATGAATAACATTTACGACATCTCCCAGTGAATCAGCATAAGACGCCAGCTCCTGTACCTGTTTCTTATCAGTTACGTCGCATACTTTGACAAATGTTTCGATTCCCAATGATTTTAGATCATTATTGACGTCATTCAGTTTCTCTTCATTCATATCCGCCAAAAGTACGGATGTCTTTTTCCCCAGTTCCAAAGCGATCGCCTTTCCCATACCGCCATGGCCACCGGTGACTACACTTATTTTTCTTGCCATATTTTCCTTCTTAAAGAAGGGCTCATACGAGCCCTCATCTTACAGCCAGTTCTTTTCCGTGATCACGCAGTCATATCCATGGATCTTGATCCTGTCTCCGATATGCAGACGATCTTTTTCTGCAAGAATATAACCGTTGTTCACGTTCTTTACATAAGAGTAGACGAGTTTTGATACCCTGCCTACTTCTTCACCGTTGAGATAAACAGGTTCGCCAGGTCCGCCATACTGCTTCGAGCGGATGTAGAAATCTTCGTTTTCATCAACTACTTCAAAGCCGATCATTTCTCTCTTTGGGCCTTCTTCTTTGACTTTCAGCAAAGCTGCTTTGCCGATGAATTCCTTATCCCAGTTGATGTTCTTTTCCAGACCGACTTCAAACGGATTGGTGTGGTTCAGATCTCTCATATAGTAGAATCCGGCTTCGGTAGGAAGTGTCCAGGCAAAGACCTGGAATTCCGTTATTTCCTTGCCACCGGCATCTTTGACAGCCTTGTCGATGACTTCCTGAACTGCATCCGTATCATCGGCAGCACAGTAGATCTCATAACCGAACTTCTCTCCGGTAAAGCCTCCTCTGTTGACGATGACTTCCATGCCATTAATGTCATCTGTCCTGTTCTGGAAGAACTTCAGATCTTCAACACCATTGCTTAAGACTGAATTCAGGACTTCCTTGGATTTCGGACCCTGTACAGCAAACATATGCCAGTCTTCCGTAATTTCACAGGCATCTACATCATAGCCTTCAGAATGATAATAGAACCAGTCATCGCATTTTGTTCCATAAAGAGTTGAAACCCAATACTTGTCTTCTTCAAGTCTCATAACAACAACATCATCGATGATCTCGCCGTTCTCATTCAGCATCGTTGTATATCTGTCTCTGCCTACCGCAAGGGTTGCGATATTATTGGGATAAACATAGTCCAGGAACTTGCAGGCATCTTCTCCCGTTACTTCCATCAGCTGATGAGTAAACAGATAATAACCGACACACTGTCTGACAGCCATGTGTTCGGAGCGTTTCCATTCGTCGTGTGCAAATATGTTTTTATACATGTCTGTTCCCCCTACATAAATTTATCGATCTTCTTAGCGATCTTGATACGCATCTTGCCTTCCGGAGAATCTTCTTCCCAGACAGACCACTGTGCGTTGACCAATGTCTTGACCATACCTTGCCACATATACAGATGTGCTTCACATAATGATTGTGTACCGGTGATGGCCAGATCTGCTCTGTTGATCACATAAATGACTTCATCTTTATTGAACGCTTCAATTTCGTATCCGCAGACAAGAGACTGCAGCAGCATTTCGATAACGCCACCTAATAATCTGCCATCTTCCTTGATCTCATCAGGGACACCAAGCCAATCGCGACACGCTTTGATCGCATATCTTTCACCAAACATTGCCTTACCGGCAGCTTCAAGAACACACTTTTTGATCCACTCGGCATTTTCGGCTGTCGTATACCCCAGTTTTACAGCATTATCGATAGCCGGAAGCATATATAATGACGCAGCTGTTGAAAGATTGACCATCTGGTTGGAAGAATCTGTTTCGTTGTTTGTACCATTGACAAAGTGATAATCGCATTCTTCCCTGAACATCATGGATTCTTCAACAGTATCCTCTTCTTCAGTATATTTCTTGTAATCATCTGACACAGCAGGCCCGAAAGACTGCCAGAGTTCATGTTCCGGAGCCGGATATTTTTCTCTGGACTCCGCAATGATACGGCAATGTCTGTCACCGCATCCTTTCGCTTCTACCATCAGATAATCCAACTTATGGCCTTTGCGGTGCCTGCTTTCGGTTGCATCAGCCTGCCCCTGTAAAGACATGGTTGTAGCTCTGCAAAGTTCCGATCCGCAGATATCCCAGTCACAGACATCAAGTTCTTTTTCACAACGGTAAGTTCCGAAATCCTGGCATCTGCCGCACATCAGTAACGCATCATCGCCCTTATCACCGATCAAAGCTCCGGGATAAGATCCGCACATGAACGGATGAATACCGAAACCATCATCGTTCGGATAATCAATACCTGTCTTGTACAATCTCGCATAAGCCTCTTTGCACATCTCGGAAGCTCTTGTCGCATAGTCCGGAATAATGATCCTGTAAGCCTGGGTTACTGCTGCAGACAATACCGATTCAAAACGGGACGCATAATGCAGTGCGTCTTTATAAGACATCAGTTTATTCCAGGGTGACTGTACGGCGTTATAAGTCTTGAAACTTGCGCCATCACCGGAATTCTGAGGGATTCTTTCATCTATTTTTTTAATCATTGTTCACCTCTTAACTTTCTTCAGGGAACGCATCTATCGCTACCTGATATTTCACAATATTGTGAGTGGCTCCACCGTCAACTACGACTGTCTCACCGGTTATTCCATCAGCAACATCCGTACAGAACGTATAAGCCATCATACCGACCTGATCGACCGGAAGCTGGCCATCCACCTGCCAGATCATCAGTTCTTCATAGAACTCATCCTGTTTTTCTTCGCTGATGTTTTCACTTGCCATATTGCCTGCTGCACCAGGAGTGACCATTCCGCCCGGGGCAATACTGTTGATCATGATGCCGTAGCGTTTCAACTCCTTGGCGGCTTCCGTTGTAAGACCCATGACAGCCGCCTTGCTGGAAGCGTAATGCGGATATCCGCCGAATACCGGATAAGGCATGATCGGACTATTTGAAGAAATCAGAACGATCTTTCCTTTGACTTCGTGATCGATCATGTATCTGCTGACGTGCTTAACGCCATAGAAAGCACCATAAACATTGGTCTCAAAGACGAGCTGCAGATCCTCTTTCGGCAAATCATACACCTTTGCGTAATTCCAGATTGCCGCACTGTTCACAAAGATATCCAGACCGCCGAAAGTCTCTACAGTATGATCGACAAGCTGTTTGACTTCATCTTCATTTCTGACATCGGTGAAACAGAATTTGACACTGTCCTTGTAACCTTCCTTTTCAAGTAAAGACATGGCGGCTTCTTCTTCGATCCTTGAATTGGAAGCCATCATGACTTTGGCACCGCCCTGCAACAGTCTGAGCGTGATATCGAAGCCCAGACCTGATGAACCGCCCGTGACCAAAGCAACTCTTCCTTTTACGGAATACATGTCCGCAAAAGGCCTTGCTGAAGCGATATAACCTTCCAGCATCGATTTGTCGTTTTCTGTAAAAGCCATAGATTATAATTTCTCCTTTTCCTATTATCAAAATATTATTCTCGGGAATTGAATACATTCTCATCATAAAAGAAACGATATTTCAGCATAATACATAAAATAAAGGTTTTTTGGAAGCGTTTACTAATCTTATTGTCGGGTATAGTCACAACACTCTTAAAAGCATAAGAAAAAACCGATGTTTTCAAGCTTTCAAGGGTTTTTACGGCGTCTGTTTATACGGTTGTTTGGCATACCGGCCCTACAAAATGATGGTCATATTTTTCATGTAATGCTATAATGAAGGCGATATGAAGCTCAATGCCGGGATCATTTATAATGATTTGAAAAAAGAATACAGGGCTGAAATTGTCGGTCCAAGAAGCGAAGATCTCGTTCTTTCCCGTCCGCAGTTCTATATGGAAGAGGAAGACAGTTTTTTATCCGATCATCTGTATTTAGCTACCGTTGAACATCTTCCGAAAAGACCGCATATTCAGAAGAACAGCGTTCTGGTCTGTATTGGCGAAAACCTAAACCTGAATTATTACAGAGAAAGAATGTGTCTTATCATCATAAAAGACCGTGTTGATTTTTTCAAGGTTTTCATGAAGATACAGGATGTATTCGACAAGTACAATCAATGGGAAAAGCAGATCTACCAGGATCTTCTTTCAAATTATGATCTAAATTCAATACTTGATGATTCTTATCCTGTCTTTGAAAAACCGATTTATGTACTTGATTCATCTTTCCGGATCATAGCCAGCAAAACTGAAACGCAGGACGCTAGCTGGGATATTACAGCGGGAGGCTCCCTGAATCCGGAATCAATTTCAAAATACCTTTCAGTTTCTGATCTGATGACAGAAAAAAAGAATGCCATCAAGATCGATCTTCTTGATAAAAAGGTGCTATGCGTGAATCTTTTCAACAAGAACGAACAGTATGAGGGATGTGTTGTCCTGACTCTGGATGATCAGGACCCGTTTGAAGGCGAGGAAAAACTGGCTGAAAAAATGGCTGAATTCCTGCAGCAGGCAATCGAAAAGAATCCTGTCATCATTAATGATGATGATTCTACAATAAAAAAAGTATTCCAGAATCTCGTTGAAGAACTGCCGCTATCTCATTCGCAGCGTCTGCTGCTTACAAGTTCGAACAGTCAGATCATCTACAGATGCATTTACATGCATTACCGTGAAAAACGCAATCAGCTTCCTTTATCCTATATCTGCGATATTTTCGAGGATTCTTTCAATAAATCCTATGCTTTTACATACGATGATGGCATCGTTTCCTTTGTTAATATCAACGAGATCAGGTCCAGTAAAACCTCCGATTATAAGATTATTCTGAATAGAAAACTGACAGAATTTGTTGACCAGATGGGTTTGTGTGCCGGTATCTCAAACGAGTTTTCTGACCTTTTAAATACAAAGGTCCATTATCTGCAAGCTCAGTCTGCAGTAGACAACGGCCTGTTGTTAAGCAAAGAAAGCAAACTGTTCTATTATGAAAGCTATGTTCTGACTGAGATGATCATCAATTCTCTAGGTGGTCTATCTGTAGAAACATACTATCCTGCAGGATTTGCCAATATTCTTGAACATGACAAAGAATCCGGGATCTCTTACCTTGAAACACTGAAAGTCTTTCTGGAAGAAGGCATGTCCTACACTTCCACCGCACAGAAACTGTTTATCCATCGATCAACTTTAATTGACAGAATTAGCAGAATAGAGAAAGAGCTGAATATCGATCTCAAGGATTCCGATAAACGTCTGCAGCTGGAGATCCTTCTAAAAGCGATCGATCTTGAAAAGATCCTGAGCGGAAAATAAAAAAGATGTTCATATTTGAATCGAACATCTTTTTTAGTTTACAGATTATCTTGAGCAAGCTTTCAGATCAGCATCGATCTCGTCAGCATGAGCTGCAATTTCAGCAGATTCAGGATAGCTTAACAGCTTACGATAAGTTAATGCACCGACGAGTTTCATACGAGGATCAGTAGTTGAACCAGGAGCCCATTTTTCCATGACTGCCTTGCCTTCAGGTGATCTCATGATGTCTTTGATCTTTGAATCTAATGATAATGCCATAATTTTGTTTTTTCCTCCTAATGATTTGAAATTATGAATTCTTTCCCGAGAATCTAATTACATATTAATTTATAGTTATAAAGATTCATATCCTATGAATTGAGGTATTTTTTGGCTATAAACCGACATAATAATAGTTGCTGAATGAATAAAACAAAAAGAATCTATTTACTTGAAATAGATTCAATATTTTTATTTGGTGCCATAGGGGGGATTAAAACTAACTTTTCCCCTGTTTTATACGACTCAAAAAGAAGAATCGCTTGTTCACCTTCATAATAGCATAAATGTTTGTATTTGCAATATCCCTAAGGATCTCTTTCCTTGACTGAAAAAGCGTTCGTAAATGTCCCTACGAACTTTTTTCGAGTCCCCTCTAAGGTCCTTACAAGTAGAGGTCGAAACTGTGTCCTGTATTGTTTCTTTCTTTGTGTTTTAAAAAGGACAGATCTGTAGTATCTGTCCTTAAAGAATATGATGAATAGATAACTGTTATTCAATGCCGGTCTTAGGAATCGGGAAAGGTGTGACAGGCTTCGGATCAGGTTGAGGTGTTGTGATCTCCTTGCTTTCAAAGACAGCAGTATATGTAGCGTCAGCTTTTGCTTCAGTTATTTCCTTATCCCATCCTTTAAAGGTGTATTCATACTTGCCATCGGATGGCTTTGTTGGAGTATCGCCTTCATATTTCGGTATTTCACCTGTGATGACTTTGGAGCTTTGAAGCTCTGTTCCGTCATCGTTGACGAACTTTATGGTATAGGTCCTGGCGATGATGACTTTCTGGGCAGGCGTAGTGCTGCCTTTTTCAAAGATAGAGTATGTGTTGCTAGTTGTACCAGGAAGCTTGTAATTGCTGATCTCTGCTTCTTCAGGTTCAACAATCTCGACACCGTCCTTCAGTTCAAGTGAATCAACGAACAACATAGCGAATTTTTCCTCTTTGCTTTCAGATCCCGTCACATCAGCTTTGACATAACTATCTCCACTGATCGAAATATTGCTGTAATCTGAACCAATACCAACACCATATGGTTCATCGGTCACTTCTACTCTGCTGTCTGTGATCTTAATAGATTTTTCACTATTCCAAAGAGTTCCATTTGAAACAGTGACCGTGCTGTTGTTGATTACCATGCCTCTCATAGAAAATATACCGCCTGTGTTTGCCGTTATGGAAACGTCCTTGATCGTGAGGGATATTCCAGAATCAATCACTTCATATTCAGCGTTGATGGTCAGGCTGCCGTTTCCGGTAATGATAAGGCTTGAAGCATAGGTTTCGATGGCATACTGGGCGTTTTCATCTCCAACCGTGCTGTTTCCGGAAAGAGAGATTGTCAGTACATCGGATGGACTACCCTTATAGCTGATACAGTCTCGAGTTACTATGTACGTATTTGTATCTGTGATCTTTGCGTTGTCGAGATAGAGAGTATTGCTTGCAGGATCGTAGCTCCAGCCTTCCGTTTCATTCTTCAGGTATTCGCTGGTGACCTGGTTCTTGCCTACGTAGAGAGGATACTTTGTGACTACAGGTTCCGGATTCTTTACAGTGACCTTGCAGGTGGCTGATCTGTCATCGGATGTTGATTGAGTTCCGTTGGTGGCGGTAGCGGTGATAGTCGCTTCCCCTACTGCAACCGCTGTAATAAGACCACTGTCACTTACCGTGGCGACAGAGGTGTTGCTGGAAGACCATTTGACTTCCTTTTCCGTTGCGGTAGAAGGAGAAAGAGTTGCTGTAAGGGTCTTGGTATCTCCCGGCTTCATCTCAAGAGAAGTTTCATCCAGAGTGATGCCTGTAACATCCTCGGTGATGATCGTGAAGGTCATTTTGCTTATATTTTCTATTTGAGTTATTTCAGATCTGTTTTCCGCTTCATTATTGATCATCACTGTGTAGGAAGGATCGCCCTGCCATGTTACCGTTAGATCAGAGTAATCGTCTGAAACGGTCCAGCCACTCGGAACATTGTATGCAGATCTACACTCTATCTCGATCTTCGAGATCTTTCCGATCGATGAGGAAAAGGTGAATGAACCATGGCATATATAAATATATCCGGAACCAAAATGCACATAACTACTTTCTCCGTCTGCAAGTTGATAAGGTTCACAGATACGATCCAGTGTGATTCCGTCCTTGCTAAAATTCTCTCCAAGATATACATGTATACCGTCGATTGTATCTTTATCAAATACGATCTGTTTGGTCGTTTCTGCCTGAACTTCCCTGCTGATGCTAGGCATGAAGCCTGCAATGGCAACGATCATAAGCAGTAAAACTGTGAATGTCTTTATGATCCTTCTTTTCATGGTATTGCTCCTTTGTTTAATGATGGAGGCTTAATATTATATATGTACGCAAAAAGCCTTTATATCTCTATAGACTAAATTATATCTTTACATATGTGTATTCGCAAGAAATAAGGTATTGGATCATATAAAAAAAACCGGTACAATCTTCAGCTATACCGGTACCCTTGGTTAATCTGGTGCCTTAGGGGGGATGAAAGCGAACCTTTTGCCCTTTTTGGCCTGTTTTATACAATATTAAAGAAGTATTTGCTTATTCGTCTTTATAATACCATGAATACCGCAAATATCAATACGGCCGGTTGGCTTTGTTTTTGCTTTATAAAGCGTTCGTAAATGTCCCTACAAAATTATTTTGGAAGCCTCCGAAGGGTCAAAAAAGGACAAGTCAAACACTTGTCCTGGAAACGTCCTATTGTTTCGCTTTGACAATCGGGATTAGCAAGTCTCCTAAACTGAGTATCCCAGATTGATGTCAAAAGGTGCAATCAGCAGTTTTTGCAAATCTTTATTATAGTTTTCAAAGAAGAGCTTTATAGCCTTGCCATAGTTTTCTTTTGTGTCAAACTCCCAGTATGAGTAGTACTTTACACACTTTACGATCCTGGTCAACTCTCTTGGAGGCTCCCCTAGTTCAATTCCGTCTATGGTATAGAATCTCTTGAAATACTTAAGAGATATGCAGCCCTCGCATTTCAGCTGAATTGTGGACATTTCCCCGATCTTTGCTTCAAATTGCTCAAGCTTATCGGGTTTTACCTGAAAGAGTTTCATCTCAATAAAGGTCTTATTCATTATACATCCTCCAAAAGTTTCTTCGGTTCTATACAAACATCTGTTTTGCGAGATCTTTAATTTCACAGTCCATCTGTAGCAAGCTGATGCAAAAGATGAACAAACATCTCGATAAATCAGAATTTGATACTCAGAAATTGAAATACGGGTAATCTTTATATTCTGCTGGTAGATTGTCCCTTAACTCTGTCCATCCCAGATTTTTAAGCATCTTTGATTCGCAATCGGGGAAAATATAAATATTTAGGTAATCAATGAAGTCCTTTTCCGTATAGCAAAGAATACCGTCATTTCTGTATTTTTCAGCATCTGGACTGTTGCGAAGCCAATTCGAACAGAATTCTAAGCAATAATCTACCAGGTTGTCTGCAACTGCATCTGGAACCAGATATACAATGCTGTCCCCATCTGCGCTTAATATTACTTCCTTCATGCTTTATCCTCACAAATCCCCGATTTATCTATCTCTTTCATTATACAAAACAAGATCATCAATAAAGAAAAAGAATCTATTTACTTGAAATAGATTCAATATTTTTATTTGGTGCCTTAGGGGGGACAAACGCAAACTTTTTGCCCCTTTTTACCTGTTGAATACGACCTTAAAAGAGATATTGCTTATCTAAGTACATAATAACATGAATTCAGTTAATTTCAATATACTCAAGTATCAGTTTTTGATAGTTAAAAAGTGTTCGTAAATGTCCCTACAAAATAATTTTGTACACACCCGAAGGGTCTAAGGTGTTTTACTCTAACATCCGTCCTGGAAGAATGATCTTATAAAGAAAAGGAACAGATCATGTGTAATGGATCTGTCCCTAGTTTGATTGATTGAATGATGTTGATTATGTATCAGTTATGCTTCTTTGCAAGGAAGATGGTTAACATGCATACACCAAGTAAGCTGATGAGATGATAGGAAGGAGAAGATCCTTCAATGCCTGTCTTGGGTATAGAGAACGGGGTGACAGGAGTTGGAGTAGGAGTCGGTTTTTCTATAGGAGTCCTGTCATAAACTGCTGTATAGGTTGCATCTCCTTTTACTTCTGTGATCTCTTTATCCCATCCTTTGAAGGTATATTCATATTCATCATCTGATGGTTTTGTAGGAGTATCTCCTTCATACTTTGGAGTTTCATAGATAGGAGTCTTCTTTTCCTGAAGGACTGTACCGTCATCGTTTTTGAATGTGATCAAGTAAGTCTTGGCGATGACGGCCTTCTGTGCGATGTTGTTGTCCTTATCTACAACGACGTAACGTTCCCGATCACTAATAGTTTTAGGCTTGATATCACCTCCTTCAGGCTCGATGATCTCGACACCATCCAGTTCGAAACCTTTAGTAGCGACCATGGCATATTTTTCGGCTTTTGCGCCACTGTCTGTGGTATCGGCTGAGACATAGCTGTTTCCGCTGATTGAAATTTTGTTATCTACTGCAAAGATTCCGACATAACTGGTGGTCACATCGATCTTGCTGTCGGTAATCGATATTTTATCGTTGCTGATGCCTTCGGTACCGCCGGTAACAGTGACTTTACTATTATCAATCTCAAACTGGTAAGTACCATCAATACCAAAGTGACAGTTTTCAACCGTTACTTCAGTATCCTTGATCGTGATGCTTGATCCTTCATCCATAATTCCAAGATTTGTCACATCTGATACAGTAAGATTGCCGTCTCCGGTGATCACAGTAGGCGTCAACATGGCATCTATACCATTCAAAGCGTCCTTGTTTCCGATTCTGTTGCTTCCTATAAGGGAAATGGTCAGCGTACCTCCCAAGCTATTAGCATATATACAGTTTCTTTTGTAGGTATTAGTGATGTTCGCATTGTTGAGAGTCAAAGTCTTGGTTTCAGGATCATATTTTGCTTTCCCGCCATCGTCAAGAATGTCGTCCTTGTTCTTGCTGGTGACCCGTACACCACCTACCCAGAGAGGATATTCCGTATCTTCAGAAACAAGAGTAAAGATCATTTTTTCTACATATTGGATATTCAGCATGTATGGATCCTCATCATATTCTGATGGATGAAATACGATTTCAGGATTGCCCTGTCCCTTCCATACAAGATGGGTTTCGCCTTCGGAATACGAAGAACTCCAGCTCTCATCGTCTCTTGCGAAGTTTTTTGCTTCTCCGCATATGATCTCAAGCTGACTGATGCGGCCCTTTGAACTGTCGCAGGAAAAAACAATCTTTCCGGATGTTATATCTATTAACCTATCATGAAATAAGCACCGCTGACCATTGCTCTCTGCCTCTGCCGCTATGGTGATGCCGTCTTTGCTATAGGAAAGATGATCTGATTTCCTTGTATCGACATAAACGTTTTTTACATCATCTTTTTCCCAGACGATCTGCGTGGTTGCAGCCTCAACCTTCCTGCTTCCAAAAGGCATGATGCCTGTCAGCAGAGCTAATACTGCAAGCAATGTAACGATTGTCTTTCCCGTTCTGTTTTTCATATGTATCCACCTCTGTGCAAGCTGTTCTGGATATGCTGAAAAAGCTTTGTCTCTGTATGTTTCCATTATATCTTACACAAACTACTATCCAATATAATTTCATCTAAAGAAAAACAATCCTGCTGTGATAGGACTTGGGTGTAAATACGACTTGTAACTCTTTTATATATTTATTAACGATTTCGTTTCTGAATGGAACGGAAAGTGTATCGAATGGATTGATCTTCAGTTTTATCTGTTCGATCTGCTTTTCCAATTCATTAATCTCCTCATCGTAATGAATGAACACGTCATAGAAAGTTTCGACATCGATAACATCCTTCTTTACGCTTTCAACAAGCTTCTTCTGGGATGACTTCAGTTTCTCGACTTTCTTTCTCTTTTCTTCTATCCCCGAATCGTCTTTGAAGTACTCATTTGTGATTCTTTGAAGATCTACTCTGTTGTTCTTGATCAGCCTATCTTCAGAAGCCAGCTTACCACAGTTCGGACATCTGTAATATGAATATATCTTCTTGTATTTTCCTTTTGCAGAGGTCTGAGTCATTTGCTGCTCGCAGTTGCTACAAAACGCTTTATTTTTGAATACGTAGTTTGCTTTCCAATGAGACCTTCTTTTTGCCTTGCAGTATTTACGTGCCTGTTCTGATTTTTCTTTTGATACCAAAGGTTCACAATATTCCTCGTTAACGATTCCTCTATACTCCATAACTCCGGTATACAACTTGCTCTGTACAATTTCTCTTATAGTATCGTCCTTTATGAAGTAGCTGTATCTTTTCCTAATCTCTTCTGATAACTCGACATAGTTGAGCGTATTTGAAGATGCGTTATCAAAAATGAAATTGATGATTTCTATCTGCTGAAGATCTTTACTTGGATAGAGCTTCTTGTCGATCTTATCATAACCAAGCGGACTTTTGGGAAACGGATACTTGCCTTCGACAATCGCCTGCTTGTAGGCACGGATCGTTCTTTCCGAGGTTCTTTCCGATTCAAGCTGTGCATATACACCGGAATTAAAAACATTCGATCTACCTATGGCAGTAGTAAGATCCAAACTCTCCATCACGGAAACGAGTTCGATCTTGTTCTTGTCAAAGAATTCGATCAGCATGTATAAGTCCTTTATATCTCTTGTCAGCCTGTCCAAACTGTGGAACACCACCTTGTCGGCCTTTGCCTTCTTGACCGTATCCAGTAGGTTCTGCAGTTCTGGTCGATTGAGTGATCTTGCTGATTTTCCCATTTCTGTGAAAATCTCGAGTTCGTAATCCTGATAATGGTATTTGCAGTATTCAGTAATTACCCTCTTCTGCTCTTCGATGTTGTAACCGAAGAAAGCCTGCTGCACAGTACTCTCTCTTACATAGCCAAAAATCTTAATCATGAATTCAGCAAAGATGAAGGCTTTGATGCAGCACTGAACCCGGTATATTTCGCTTCTCATAAGAAAGCATTGAGGAAAGCGGTGGAACTGTCGATGAAAGATGACTGCCAATATATAGTATGCAGGCAATTGGGCAGTTATGATAGACATTAAAAGTATAAAGGCAACTTCCAGCATGCATGGATTCATCGAGGCATCCACACTGCCATCATAGGCGGACGCGGGAGTGCACAATAGCAAAAAGCGTCACTAGACCTTATAAGCTTCGGTGATATGTTCTCTCAGATCCTCACTGTCCGTAGATTAATTCGCCTGAACGCTCATGGTTATCTGACTTGTTCCCTTGAACGGTCGGGGTATATCGGACACGGATACGAGAGCTCCGAGGCACGTGGAGACCATCGTTTCGCTGTCAAGAAAATGAGGTCAAGAGTCGAGAAATGGCTTGAAATAAGGGCATTTGCGGGTTTCGACTTTTAGCGAGAGTATAGATAAGTTTCCACAGGGCGAAGGCAGAAAGTCGGTTCAAATCGCTGCTGTAACTTTCGTTTCGCTATTGAAGGTAAAAATCGGAGATTGAGACTGTTCGTAAATGGGCCAAATCGAAATATGAGTATCTTGCGAAAGAATATGGCCTGAATGGCAAGAGATTTCTCGAGACAGACACAGGAGTTTCAGACATAGTACAAACTATGACGATTTTTTCATGCAGGCACCCGCAAAGAATACTTCAAAATGGGATCCGGCTGGAGTATAGTCATATCTCATTTTGTATAATATGGTAAAATAAAAAAGTAAAAGGTACTTATGAGAATCATAGAGAATCCGGCTAAAGAAAAAGCAGAAGCAGCTCGGGAAGGTTGTGCAAAGGCCGAAGGCGATTGCCGCTGCATGCTTTGTTTTCAGTCCGAAGGGGGCAACCGATGAAACACATAATTAAATCGATTCCCATAGTGGCAATCGGGATTATTCTTTTTTTCACCGGATGTTCGCAAACGAATGAACCATCGGAAACCGAAGGGAATTCATACAGGCAGGTCTCTGCAGAAGAAGCGAAAAGAATGATGGATGAGGAAGAAAACTATGTCATTCTGGATGTTCGCACAAAAGAAGAATATGACGAAGGCCATATTCCCGGAGCCATTCTGATTCCGGATTTTGAGATCGAAAGCAGAGCTGAAAAAGAACTTACGGATCATGATCAGCTGATTCTTGTGTATTGCCGAAGCGGCAATAGAAGCAAATCGGCTTCGCAGAAGCTTTCTGATCTTGGCTACAGCAATATCGTCGACTTTGGCGGTATCATAAACTGGCCTTACGATATTGACAAATAGACGAATTATAACAGCTGATATTGCGATCGCAAAAGAGAAGGAAAAGAAAGCGGCAGATTTGTCTGCCGGATATCATCCGAAGGAACAGATCGCGGCTTTGCTGTAAGGGGGTCATGTCATGGGTATATTCGATTTTTTCAAAACACCGGATATCGATCAAGGGGTAATCGACTGCAAGAATACAAATGGATCCATCTTGCTTGATGTACGTACGAAAGAAGAATACAGCGGAGGGCATATTCCCGGAAGCATCAACATTCCGTTGCAGGAAATAAGTCGTGTCGGGAAAGAGATTCCGGACAAGTCTACGCCGATTTACAGCTATTGTTTAAGCGGAGTGAGAAGTTCACAAGCCATATCCTGTTTACGGGATATGGGATATACAGCCGTGACAAATATCGGAGGAATCAATCGGTATTCCGGCTCATTAGAGAGGTAACAGGATGAAAGTGATCATAGTTGGCGGGGTTGCCGGCGGTGCAACCGCAGCAGCACGGCTGCGCAGACTGGATGAACAGGCGCAGATCATTATTTTTGAACGTTCCAGGTATATTTCGTATGCGAATTGCGGGCTTCCCTACTATGTGGGAGGCGTGATCGAAGACAAAAACGATCTGACGCTCCAGACGCCCGACAGCCTGTGGCGGCGCTTCCGCATCGATGTCAGGGTCCATCATGAGGTGACTGCCGTCGACACGGACAGCAAAACGGTCACAGTCCGAGAACTGGATTCCGGCGGGTCGTTTACAGAGAACTACGACAGATTGATCCTGGCGACCGGCGCGAAACCCGCCATGCCGAAGATGGAAGGGGTGGGGCTTGCAAATGTATTCTCTCTCCGCACCGTGGAAGATACCTTGCGCATCCGTGAATTTGTCGAGAACAGGCAGCCAAAATCCGCTGTCATTGCCGGCGGCGGATACATCGGGATCGAAATGGCTGAAAATCTTCGCAGGCTCGGCATGGACGTGACCATCGTTCAGCGTCCGAATCAGCTCATGGCACCGCTGGATGCGGATATGGCGGCGCTTGTTCATTCCAAAATGAGAAGCCAGGGAGTCAAGCTGAAATTCGGCAGTTCCGTGATCGGTTTTGAGCAGGATGCAGAGAAGGTCAGCACTCTTCTGAAAGATGAGTGCCCGCTGATTTCCGATATGGTCATTCTTGCCATCGGTATCACTCCGGATACCTCGCTTGCAAAAGAAGCAGGTCTGGAACTCGGAATCAAAGGAAGCATCATAGTCGATGAAAAGATGCAGACATCGGCACAGGATGTTTATGCGGTCGGAGATGCCGTTCAGGTAAAACACTATGTTACCGGCGAGGATGCGCTGATTTCTCTTGCCGGTCCCGCAAATAAGCAGGGACGCATTGCCGCAGACAATATCTGCGGAATAGAAAGCACATACAAAGGCTCTATGGGCTCTTCTATCATCAAGCTCTTCGATATGACGATCGCCACGACCGGAATCAATGAAAGAACAGCTGCGGCATCAGGTATCGAAGTGGAAAAGATCGTTCTTTCTCCTGCCTCTCATGCCGCATATTATCCCGGCGGAAAGACGATGGTCATGAAGGTGCTGTGCGATAAAAACACGCAGAAGCTGCTTGGCGCACAGATCATCGGTTATGACGGTGTCGATAAACGGATCGATGTCCTGGCAACCGCTATACACTGCGGCATGACAGGGCCCGAACTGAAGGAGCTCGATCTTGCGTATGCTCCTCCGTTTTCATCGGCCAAAGATCCGGTCAATATGGCAGGATTTGTCTTTGAAAACGTCTTCGATGGTCTCGTGAAGCATTTTCACTTCGATGATGTTGCAAAACTGCCAAGAGACGGAAGCGTGACCTTGCTGGATGCCAGAACGGACGCTGAATACAAGCGCGGGCATGCAGAGGGATTTATGAACATTCCTGTTGATGACTTGCGGGAACGGCTTGACGAAGTCCCGACCGGTAAGCCGGTGTATGTCATGTGCCAGAGCGGACTTCGCAGCTACATTGCCTGCCGCATTCTTTCACAGAATGGATATGACTGCTACAACTTCTCGGGCGGTTATTCGTTCTACAGCGCAGTCTTTCATGATGTTCTCGCATCCAAAGAAACATACCCATGCGGTATGGAAAAAATATAACAGAAGGAGGAAAAACGTATGGAAATGAAGTTTTATCGTTGCTCACATTGCGGCCAGATCGTTGCGATCGTCAAAAAGACCGGAGTACCTGTGATCTGCTGCGGCGAACCTATGCAGGAGATCATCCCTGGAACAACGGATGCTGCTGTCGAAAAGCATGTTCCTGTTTATGAAGTCAAGGACAACAAAGTCTATGTGACGGTCGGCGAAATAGCGCATCCGATGCTGGAGGAGCATTATATCGAATGGGTATCGCTGCAGACCAAGTATGGCAATCAGCGCAAAGCCCTGAAACCCGGCATGGAACCGAAGGTCTGCTTCTCCATCTGTGACGGCGATGAAGTCGAGGCAGTCTATGAATACTGCAATCTTCACGGCCTGTGGAAAGCAGAATGATCTTTTCAGGAAAGGATACGAATGAGATACGTATGTCAGATCTGCGGCTACGTTTATGATGATGCCAAAGAAAAAGTGCCATTCAGCGAACTTCCCGATACCTGGAAATGTCCCCTTTGCGGTGCTGCCAAATCTGATTTCAAGGCTGAAGAAGTGAAAAAGGAAATACCGGGACCGATCATCCGGGAAACCGGGGAAGCCGAACTGACGAAACTGTCTGCAGGACAGCTTGCCGCTCTGTGCTCCAATCTTGCAAGAGGCTGTGAGAAGCAGTACAAGCCCGAAGAGGCCGCTCTGTTCCGCAAGCTTGCTGATTATTTCACGGCGATCACGCCTTCCGTGAATGATGCAAGCGTTGAAAAAATCGCTGCTCTGCTACAGGAGGATATCGATAATTACGCCGGAGTCAGAGCTGCTGCCGATGCCGCATCCGATAGAGGCGCTGCAAGGATCTGCGTCTGGGGAGAAAAGGTTACGAGAATGCTCTCATCCCTTGTAAACCGCTATCTGAAGGAGGGCGAAGTCATGCTGGCGGATACGGATATCTGGATCTGTACGGTCTGCGGTTTCGTTTACATCGGCGAGAATCCTCCAGAGCTGTGTCCGGTCTGCAAAGTCCCGGCATGGAAATTTGAAAAGATCGAAGGGAGGGCAAACGCATGAAAAAAGTTGCCGTAAGGAATCTCCGACTGTGTACGAAAGACTGTCTCTGTCTTTACGTCTGCCCGTCGGGAGCGACAGATACAGAGGACAGCATCATCGATGTCGGAAAGTGCATCGGCTGCGGCGCTTGTGCCGAAGCCTGTCCGAGCAGCGCCATCAGCATGGTGCCGCTGGAATATCCCGCACAGCAGCCCAAGACGGATACAGTTCGCAGCACGCTGAATGCACTTGCCCGGAATAAGGCCGATACTGAAAAGGCAGCGCTGCAAGTTGCCGATACTACGGAACTTGATGGATTGTATCGTCTGATGAAAGCGGTATCCAAGTCCACCAGACTGGTTGCCGAAGATGTACTTCGCGAAGCCGGATACATGCTTCCGCAGAGCAACAATGCCCATGAACTGCTGAAAGAACTGATCGAAACCCCGCCGACACCGGACTTTCCTGTCGATGTCGCAGAAAAGATTATGAACATGATACAGAATAATGAAAAGAAAGAGGAATTAAAGATGAATAAATACGCAGGAACACAGACAGAAAAGAATCTTGAGGCTGCTTTCGCAGGCGAGTCTCAGGCCAGAAACAAGTACACTTATTTTGCTTCCAAGGCGAAGAAAGAAGGGTTCGAGCAGATCGCCGCACTTTTCTTGAAGACCGCCGAGAACGAAAAGGAACACGCCAAACTGTGGTTCAAGGAATTGGACGGCATCGGAACGACAGCGGAGAATCTGGCTGCTGCTGCCGATGGCGAAAACTACGAATGGACCGACATGTATGAAAACTTTGCGAAGACCGCTCAGGAAGAAGGCTTCCCGGAACTGGCTGCCCGTTTCAGGCTGGTCGGTGCGATCGAGAAGCATCATGAGGAGAGATACAGAGCTCTGCTGAAGAATGTCGAAGCGCAGGAAGTCTTCGCAAGATCGGAAGTCAAGGTATGGGAATGCCGCAACTGCGGACACATCGTCGTCGGAACGAAGGCTCCGGAGATCTGTCCGACCTGCCAGCATCCTCAGTCTTATTTCGAGATCAACTGCGAGAATTACTGATTTGCAGGATGCCTATGAGAAGCACAGTTTTCCGGAATACGGCTGAAATATGTATTTATGGAAATATGCCGATAGGATTACTAAAGATGCAATAAATCAAAAAAAATGACCGAAAGGTCATTTTTTGAATGAATCGATCTGTCAGAATCCGAAGGCGGTCAGATAGACCATGACGATGAAAGAAATGATCCCGAACCAGACTGCCAGGGAGAGCGGCGGCACGAATAAGACTCTAAGCAGGTCTGCTATGAATGATTTCATGATCTTGAACTGATGTTTCTGATGATAGCGTTTCAAGCTGCCATCTTGCTGGTACAGATAGATCCAGGGACGGTCATGCAGCTCGACGATCCCGAAT